>WNGD01007175.1_pt1 | contig 10537 bp, 9 predicted proteins | sample 5400671 | NCBI WGS metagenome assembly WNGD01 (sample SAMN13153369, study PRJNA577476) | soil metagenome | isolation source: 40 cm soil or saprolite under grassland replicate 2 | place: USA:California | collected 2016-06-15
CTCCTCCAGCACCTCGGTCAGGGTCGGTTCGGCGACCCGCAGCCGCTCCAGATCGGGGCGGGCCAGCGCCAGCCGCCGCCCGCTGCTGCCGCCGCCGCTGCCGCTGCCGCTGCCGCTGCCGGAGGCGGAGGCGGAGGCGGAGGCGGGCTCGTGGCGGCCGGGCAGCGGCGGGACCAGCTCCTTGGCCCAGTAGGTGCCGCCGTAGGGCAGGTCGTGGCGGCCCATGCGGACGCGGGAGTGGAACCACGCCTCGTGCGTGCTCCACTGCCGCAGCCGCAGCTCGGTCTCCTCGGCGTCGCCGGCCGCGACCGCGAAGCCGTACCCGAGCAGGGTCCGCAGCACCCGGCTCGCCGCCGCCGCTGGCATCGCGCCGGTTCCGGGCAGGGCGCCCGGCCGCTGCGGGCGGACCAGGCCGCAGACCAGCTCGGCGACAGCCGGGTCGTGGAACGTCAGGGTGGCCTTCGCCCGGGGCGACTCGGCCACCAAGCGGTCGTCGTCGCGGCGCAGCACCGTGAAGCGGGACAGCACCACCTGCTCGGCCGCGCCCGCGTCCTCGCGGCCGACCAGCGGGTGGGGCGCGTGCGGCAGGATCGACAGCAGCGGCCGGGCGCCCTCCACCCGCTCCAGCTCCAGGGTCGTCTCCAGCCAGCCGCCCCGGCGCAGCCGGGCGAGCAGGCCGTGCAGGCCCAGCACGCCGGCCTCGCCGTCGTGGCGGCCGACCAGCTCGGTCAGCTCGGCCTCGCTGGCTGGCTCCTTGCGCAGCCGCTCGATGACCGCCTGCAGGCCGGGGCTGAGCCCGGCGAACCGCTCGCCGCGCAGCTGCACCAGCAGGGTGGCGGTGCTGTCGGTCGCCGCCAGGGTCACGCCCTGCCGCAGCTGCACGACCTCGCGGAGACCGGCGGCGGTCTCGGGATCGGGTGGCGGGATGGGCACGTGAAGCTCCTTTGTGGTCCGTGTGGTCCGTGCCCGCACTTCAGAAGAAGACGCTGCGGGGGTTGAGGTCCTGCTCGCGGTGGGGCGCCTCCAGCCAGCCGAGCCGCACCGGCACGTCGTAGAGCCGTCCCGGCCCGAGGCGGCGCCAGAAGTGGCGCATCCCCGGCACGATCACCTTGGCGACGTTCAGCTCGATGTCGGGGCGGCTCTGGTCCAGCACCAGCACCTCCAGCCCGGCCGCCCCGGCCCGCGCCAGGCAGGTCTCGATCTCGTCGCGGAGGTCGGCGCCGTCGCGGCCGTCGCTGTCGCCGGGGCCGGGCCCGGGCCCGCGATTCGCCCCGGCGACGCGCGCTGAGGCGCCCGGGGCGGGCCGCAGCCACGGCTCCTGCTCGACCCGGGCGGTCTTCCACCACTCCAGGACGTACTCGTCGTCCTCCCAGTAGATGGTGCTGCCGTCGGGGAAGCGCTGGCTCACGATCGGCAGGAACTGGTTCAGCTCGGTGAGGGCGCGCAGCAGCCCCAGCCGCCGGTCGAGGTGGGCGCCGAACCCGAGGATCACGTCCTGGACGGGGTGGTCGAGCCGGTGCGAGACCGCGGCGAAGGTGGGGACGCCGAGGTCGCTGGTGATGTCCAGGACCCAGAGGCTGCGCCGGTTCGCGTCGTAGTAGTCGCGCAGCTGGTCGATGTAGGGGTCGTGGAGGCGGTCGAGGTCGACGCCCGGCCGGCGCAGGCGGTTGTACCACCACAGCGCCACCGCGTCGCGTTCGACCAGCTCGCAGAACGCCTGCAGCACCGCCTCCTCCAGCACGTTGCCGGAGGAGTTGCCGTTGCCGTCGGGGAAGCAGAACAGGTGCCGGTAGAGGTCGGGGTGGCCGAACCAGGCGTAGGCGGCGGGGACCAGCCGCTCCCGCTGGCGGGTCAGCGACCAGGCCGGCGTCCAGGCGATCGGCTGGCTGGGGTCGTAGGGGCGGGGGACCTGGTTGTAGCGTCCGCCGGACGACTGGTTCCAGCGGATCCGCTCCGCGTACTGCGCCGGCGAGTAGCCGAGCAGCTCCGGCAGGAACACCGCCTGGTCGGGGCCGAGCTCGTCGAAGCTGCCCTGGACGGTGGGACGGTCGTCGCGCCAGACGCCGCTGTAGCGCTCGATCGCCTCGCACATGCCACTGACCCGCGCCTGGATGTCGGTGCGGCCCTTGCCGCCGCTCTGGCCGCGGAGGTTGCGGCGCAGCATGGCGATGTTGTCGCTGGGCAGGGCGAAGTTGTGCCCGGCGGCGTAGCTGTAGGTGATGCCCTCGTCGGCGTCGTTGAGCGAGCTGAGCTCCCGCACCACCCCGGTGATCGGGCTGATGTGGCGCTCCAGCCGCCTGTAGGTCTCGTCGGGGCGCATCACCCGGTGGCCGCCCTCGCGGCCGAACGCGACCGGCTGGGACCGCAACGCCACCCTGGCGGGCCGCTCGCGGGTGAGCGCCGGGTCGCCGCAGCCGGGGCACTGCGGCTGGCGGATCAGCCGGTGGTGGGCGAGCTGGAGGGTCTGGGCGTGGAGGCTGACGATGGTGCCCTCCAGCGCCGGGCAGGCGCCGGTCGCGGCCAGCTCGGCCACCGCGCCGGCCACCAGGGCGGCGGCGAGCTGCCGCGAGGGCGGCAGCGCCGCCAGCGACACGCGGATGACCCCCAGGTCGGAGGGCGAGCGGAAGCGGAGATACTGCTCCACCATGCGGTTGCCGTCCAGGCGCTGCGCCAGGCACTGCCAGCAGCCGGTCTCGCCCGGGACGAAGCAGGGGCCCGCCCAGACCTCGGCGCCGATCGGCTTGACCAGCAGCCAGCGCCGGTCGGCGGCGCGGAAGGCCGCGTCCAGCTTGCCGAGCAGCGGGTCGAGGTACTCGTCGGTCACCACCACCGCCAGCGCCGCCCCAGGATCGGCCCCGGCCTCGTCCCAGTCGGCGAGCCGGACGGTCATCCCGGTCTCGCGCAGGGCCGCCACCACCTCGCCGGGGTCGGCGTCACCGACGGTGGTGACGGCGACGGTGGTCGCGGCCAGCTGCCCGGCCGCCGCCACCGGGTCGATCCCGCGCAGGTCCCAGGCGGCCACGGCGCGGACGTCCAGGCGGTCGCCATGACCGTCGAGGCCGTCGGCGAGATGCCCGAACCGCTGGTATTTGGTGAGGGCGAGCACCAGGTCGGCGAACGACACCTCGCCCTCCAGCGCGGTCACGATCTCCCCGACCGTGTGGCGCCCGTCCAGGTAGGGCAGCACCGCCACCGCCGCCGCGCCCTGCACCAGGTAGTGCCGCTGCTCGGCGACCAGGAACACCCGGTCCCCGAGGGTGAAGGGCTTCAGGTGGGCCTTGAGCCTCGGCCGCTCCATCCCGCTGGCGCTCATTCGGCACGCTCCGGCATCGTCGTCCGTCGCCGCGGCGCGCCCACCGTGGTTCTCATAGATCTGAGACCTTCGGAAGGACCTTGTCGATGAACAGGCGCAGGCTGCGTTCGGCCACCTGGCCGCCGACCGCGCCGAAGTCGACCTGCCAGAAGATCGTGTCGAGGCCGGCGGCCTCCTGGAACTCGTGGAGGCGGTCGACGATCCGCTCCGGCGAGCCGACCATGGCGCTGCCCGCCTCCCGCCAGGCGGTCGGGGTGAGGCCGCGCAGGAAGTAGCTCATGCCGGTGTAGGACTGGTAGTCCTTGGAGCGGGTCGCGTTCCACGATTCGGTGGCGTCGAGCCAGACCCGGAAGTACTCGGTCATCTTGACGTAGCCGAAGCCGGCCTCGTCGGCGACGCGGCACAGCCGCAGCACGTCGCGGTAGTAGTCGGTGGCGGGCTTGGTCTGCGGGCTGGCGTCCGGCAGGAGCGAGATTCCGAACTGCATGGTGCCTCCTGTACGGGTGGCGGCGGGGCCGGACCGGCGGCATTGGGGGCGGGGGTTCGGGGCTTACGTCACTCCTCTGGACCTCCCCAGGTGAAGGTGAACAGGGCGACGGCGAAGGCGCCGACGGTCCAGGCGCCGAGGACCACGGCGACACGGCCGAGCTCCCAGCTGCCGGCGACCTCGGCGTGCTGGAAGGCGGCGGGCAGGAACACCGAGCGCAGCCCCTGCGCGAGCCACTTGAGCGGGAACAGCGCCGCGACCACCTGCAGCGCCTTGGGCAGGGAGCTGAAGGGGACGAAGACCCCGGAGATGAACTGCATCGACAGGAACGGGAGCTGCACCACCGGGGTGGCGACGCGGGCGTTGGGCGCCATCCGCGACCAGGCGATCCCGAGGGTCGCGCAGGCGGTGGTGCCGAGCAGCACCACCCACCCGAGGGTGACCCAGTGCCCGGCGGTCGCCGGCCAGCTCAGGTGGTACAGGGTGGTGCCGACGACCAGCAGCGCCAGCACCTCGAGCAGGGTGACGGCGTAGATGTTGATCAGCTTGCCGAGGAAGTAGGCGGCGCGCGGCATCGGCGTGCCCGCCAGGCGGTGGAGGGTGCCCTCGCTGCGTTCGGCGGCGATGCCGATCGCCAGGCCGCTGAAGGTGGTGCTCATGATGCCGGCGGCGAGGATCCCGGCGACCAGGACCTTCTTGACCGACACCCCGGTGCCGGCCACTGTGCCGCTGTACATCGCGCCGATGAACACCAGCAGCACGATCGGCAGGGCGAAGGTGAAGATCACCGCGATCGGGTTGCGCACGTAGTTGAGGACCTCGTTGAGGACCTCGACCTTGGCATGGGAGAGGCCGACCCGGAGGACGCCGGGGAGGGGCCGCTCGGCGGGCGCCGCGAGCGGGTTGGCGGTGCTCATGCCAGCGCTCCTTCCGGTGCCGTCTCCGCCGTCGACCGCCGCGGGCCGCTGCTGATCAGGCGGAGATAGACGTCTTCCAGCGAGGGCCGCGCCACGCTCAAGCCGGGCAGCTCCCGGACGCCGTGCTGGCGGGCCCAGACGATCAGCTTGGCGACCGCGTCGGTGGGCTCGGCCGTGCGGAGGGTGACCAGGCCCTCGTGCACGGCCGCCTCGGGAAGGCCGGGCGGCAGGTCCAGGCCGGCGAGCATATGGGGGAGCGAGAAGCTCACGTGCGCCTCGCCGCTGGCGCGCCCGCCCAGGGACTCGGGCCTGCCTTCGGCGACGATCCTGCCGCCCGACAGCACCGCGACGCGGTTGGCGAGCGCCTCGACCTCGTCGAGGTAGTGGGTGGTGAGCAGGATGGTGACCTCGCGGGCGGCCAGCTCGCGGATCAGCTCCCAGGTCTGCCGCCGGATCGCCGGGTCCAGCCCGGTGGTCGGCTCGTCGAGGAAGATGAGCCGCGGGTTGCCGACGATGCCGAGCGCGATCGCCAGGCGCCGCCGCTGGCCGCCGGACAGCTTGGCGGCCCGCTCCCCGGCCTTGTCCCGCAGGCCGACCACGCCGATCACCTGGTCGGTGCCGAGCGGGTCCGGGTAGAAGCTGCGGAAGTGGGCGACCAGCTCGCTGACGGTCAGCTCCTCGAAGGCGCCGGTGTCCTGGGGGACGATGCCGATCTGGGCGCGCCAGCGGCGTCCGGCTCTGGCGGGGTCCGCGCCGAGCACCGACGCCTCGCCGCCCTCGCGGCGGCGGAACCCTTCGAGGATCTCGACGGTGGTGGTCTTGCCAGCGCCGTTCGGCCCGAGGAGGGCGAACACCTCCCCGGCCTGGATCTCGAGGTTGATCCCCCGGAGGACCTCGAGCCGGCCGTAGCGCTTGCGGAGCCCCCGGACGGCGATGGCCGCGCTGGACATGGCAACACCTCGAATCCGCCCAGATGCCCCGGGATGGAGGTTCGGAGTCGCGGTGCGCGCGCGCGAACGTTGTCCTTGTCAGGGGACCAATGCGCCATTACTGTGGAGACGCGCACGTGCTTCCTGGCTGCATCCCGGAGCGTGCCTGGTAGGAGTGAGCCTGGCGTTGCGACGATCCAGACCTTCGTCGCAGCGTCAGGCTCATGGTTGTAGCGGCGGAACCTGACGACGAATTCGCTTATCCAGCTTATTTCTGACTTTTTCGGCGGATCAGACCTGGCGCGCAAAGGCTGTGTAACAGGAGGCTACGGAACGCCCGTGAGCTGGGCAACCCCGAAATTAGGGGACTTGAACCCGTAGGCGTTTTCCGCTACCACCCCAATACACCTCGGCGCCGCTACGTATGGTGGCCGCGCCCGTACGCTATGCCGCTGAGCTCGTGGCGCCTACGCCACCTCGGCGCGGTTGCGGCCGGAGCGTTTGGCACGGGCCAGGGCGGTCTCGGCGCGGCCGAACAGGTCGGTCCACAGGTCGCCCTCCTGATACTCGGCGACCCCCAGGGAGGCCGAGAGGGCGACCCGTTCGGTGCCGATCGCCTTGGTGAGCGCGGCGGTGCGCAGCCGCACCCGCTCGGCCACGTACCAGGCCGGCTCCAGCCCGATCCCCGGCAGGATCAGCACCCAGGTCGCGCCCTCCCAGCGCCCCGCCGTGTCGCCACCGCGGCAGGACTCGTGCAACAGGCCGGCGAACAGCTGCAGCGCCTGGTCCCCGGCGGCGTATCCGACCGCCTCGTTGACCCGCGCGAAGTGGTCCAGGTCGGCCAGCACCAGCGCGACCGGCTCGGCGCCGGCCGCCGCCCGCCGGCACGCCGCCGCCAGGCGCTCCGCGCAGGCGCGCCGGTTGGCGAGCCCGGTGAGCGGGTCGGTCCACCCCGCCCCGCCGCTCTGGAGGCCGCCGGGGAGCTGGCGGGGGAGCGCCGTGTCGGCCTCGTCGAGCTGGTCGTGCACCGCTTTCGCGCGCAGCGCCAACCCGACCCTTGTGACCAGCTCCAGGCCGCCGAGCAGCGGCTCCGGCAGGACCGGCCCGGCCGCCTCCGCGCCGGCCTCCGCCTCCGCGCCGGCGGCGGGAGGCGGCAGCGGTGGGACCGGGAGGAACAGGATCTGCGTGGCAAGCCCGGCAAGCTCGCGCTGCAGCGTCACGTAGAGGTCGTCGCCAGTCTCCCCGGGCAGCAGCGGGTCGAGCAGGATGACCGCCGGCCGCCACGCCCTCGACAAGGAGACGGCATCCTCGGCGGAGGCGGCCTCCAGAACCTCGTGGCCCTCGGCCCGCAGGGTCGCCGCCGTGTCCGACCGGGCCTGGTCGGACGACTGGACGATCAGGAGCAGCGCCATCCCCTCCTGAATCGGCCTCCGTCCGCCACGGGCTGAGCGCGGGCGGGGACACACCTGGGCGCGGATGGCGGGGACGGTGCCACAATACGGGTTCCTGACCGACCGCTCCGACCGCTTGAAAGGCGCATCGTTGCTCGTCCTGGGGGTCGACACCAGTACGCCGGTGACCAGCGTCGCCGTGGGCACCGACGCGGGCCCGCTGGCGTCGGCGGCCGTGCGCAACGACCGTGCCCATGCCGAGCTGCTGGCCCCGCTGGTCGCCTGGACGCTGGAGCAGGCCGGGATCGACGGCTCCGCCCTCGGCGGGGTCGCCGTCGGCGTCGGCCCAGGGCTGTTCACCGGCCTGCGGGTGGGGGTCAGCGGCGCCAAGGCGCTGGCGCAGGCGTGGCGGCTGCCGATGGTGGCGGTGCCGAGCCTGGATCTCCTGGCGTTCGCGCAGCGTCACGCGAAACGGACGATCTGCGCGATGATCGACGCGCGGCGCGGCGAGCTCTTCGCCGCCCTCTACCGGCCGGTCCACGGCGGGGTCGTGCGGGTGACCGACTACCAGGTGATCCGCCCCGACCAGCTCGCCGCCGGGCTGCAGGCGCGGGGCGGCAGCGTGCTGCTGTGCGGCGACGGCGCCCTGCGCTACCACAGCGCCTTCGAGCACCTCGGCGAGGACGTCGAGGTGACAGGACCCGGCTGGGCCGCGCCCTCGGCGGTGGCGCTGGTGGAGCTGGCGCTGCTGCGCTTCCACCGCGAGGAGTTCACCCATCCCTTCGACGTGTCCCCGCTGTACCTGCGCCGCCCCGACGTCGATCCGGCGGTCGAGCGCCGGCTGGCGGCCGAGCACCACGCCGCGAAGGGCGACGCCGCGAACGCGGCAGCGGGCACGCATGAGGCTGCGGGAGCCTGACGATGGCAACCCTGTTCCCCCCACGCAGCGGCAGGCTGGACGACCCGGATGTGCCGCTCGACGTCGAATTGACCCAGATGCGCCGGCGCCACATCCCGCAGGTGCTCGACATCGAGCGGCAGGTCTACCCGCGGCCCTGGACGATGACGCTGTTCCTGTCCGAGATCGTGCAGAGGTCCACCCGCTTCTACATCGTCGCCCGCGCGTCCCGCCGGGTGGTCGGCTACGCCGGCCTGATGATCTTCGGCGACGAGGCCCACGTCACCAACATCGCCGTCGACCCCGCCGCCCACCGCCGCAAGATCGCCTCCCGCCTGCTCTACGCCCTGGTCACCGAGGCCAGGTGCCGCGGCGCCACCGCCTGCACCCTGGAGGTCCGGGTCGCCAACCACGGCGCCCAGGGCCTCTACCACCAGTTCGGCTTCGCCCCGGTCGGGATCCGCAAGAACTACTACGCCGAGACCGGCGAGGACGCCCTGATCATGTGGGCCGAAGGCCTCCAGACCCCCGCCTACGAGACCCGCCTCGCCGAACTGGCCCGCCGCATCCCCGAACCACGCGAGGCCCGGTAAGCCTGTGCTGATCCTGGGGATTGAGACATCGTGCGACGAGACCGGCGTCGCGCTGGTCGAGGACGGCACGGTCGTCCGCTCCAACGTGATCGCCGACCAGCAGACGCTGCACGCCCGCTACGGCGGGGTGGTGCCCGAGGTCGCCTCCCGCGCCCACGTCGACCTGCTGCACCCGGCGGTGGAGCAGGCCTGCGCGCTCGGCGGCGTCCACCTCGGCGACGTCGACGCGATCGCGGTCACCATCGGCCCCGGGCTGGCCGGCGCCCTGCTGGTCGGGGTGGCCGCGGCCAAGAGCTACGCGCTGGCGCTGGACCGGCCGCTGCTCGGCGTCAACCACCTGATCGGGCACGTCTACGCCAACGTCCTCGACCATGGCGCCCTCCCCCTGCCGGCGGTGGTGTTCGTGGTCTCCGGCGGGCACACCAGCCTGCTGGTGATGGACGAGCAGGGAGCCTTTCGGGTGCTCGGCCAGACCATCGACGACGCCGCCGGCGAGGCCTACGACAAGGTCGCGCGGGTCCTCGGCCTCGGCTACCCCGGCGGCCCGGTGATCGACCGGCTCGCCCGCGAGGGCGACCCGGCGGCGGTCCGCTTCCCGCGTGCCCTGATCGACGACGGCACCTATGATTTCTCCCTCTCGGGCCTCAAGACCGCCGTGCTGCGCCACGTCCGCGCCCACCGCGTCGACAGCGGGGAGAAGCTCAACGTGAACGATGTCGCCGCCTCGTTCCAGGAGGCGGTGGTGGACGTGCAGGTCAGCAAGGTCCTGCGCGCCGCCGCCGAAGCGGGGATCGACACCGTGCTGCTGGCCGGCGGGGTCGCCGCCAACTCGCGCCTGCGCGCCCGGTTGAGCGAGGAGGCGGAGCGGCGCGACGTCCGGGTGCTGGCGCCCTCGCCCGCCCTCTGCACCGACAACGGGGCGATGATCGCCTGCGCCGGCTGGTTCCAGCTCAAGCGCGGCGAGCGCACCCCGCTCGACGTCGGCGCCGACCCGAACCTCCAGATCGTCCCCGGCGTCGGCCGCAGGGCGTCGCGGCGTCCCAAACGGCGTGGAGGCACCACTAGCACTCGGCATGAGTGAGTGCTAACATCCCCGCCGGAACTGTAGTATTAAGGGGTACTTGACAGCCCCAGCAGCGGAAACCTTTCGGCCCACCCTATCGGGCGGGGCCATCACGGCACGAGGAGGAACGATGGGCGTCAGCCTGCAGCCGCTCGAGGACCGGATCGTCGTCAAGCCAGGTGAAGGCGAGGAGACCACCGCCTCCGGCCTGGTCATCCCCGACACCGCCAAGGAGAAGCCCCAGGAGGGCGAGGTCGTCGCGGTCGGCCCGGGCCGGTTCGAGGACGGCAAGCGTATCCCGCTCGACGTCAGCGTCGGCGACACGGTGATCTACTCCAAGTACGGCGGTACCGAGGTCAAGTACGGCGGCGAGGACTACCTGATCCTCTCCGCGCGTGACGTCCTCGCCATCGTCAAGAAGTAAGTCGGGAGGACACAAGTCACATGGCGAAGCAGCTGCTGTTCGGCACAGACGCGCGACGGGCGCTGGAGGCGGGCGTCGACAAGCTCGCCAACGTCGTCCGCGTCACGCTCGGCCCCAAGGGCCGCAACGTGGTCCTCGACAAGAAGTGGGGCGCCCCCACGATCACCAACGACGGCGTCACCATCGCCAAGGAGATCGACCTCGAGGACAACTACGAGAACCTCGGCGCCCAGCTCGCCAAGGAAGTCGCCACCAAGACCAACGACGTCGCCGGTGACGGCACCACCACCGCCACCGTGCTCGCCCAGGCCCTGGTCCACGAGGGGCTGCGCAACGTCGCCGCCGGCGCCAACCCGATGGGCCTGAAGCGCGGCATCGAACGCGCCGTCGAGGCGGTCGCCGAGCACATCCGCAACCAGGCCCGCGAGCTGGAGACCCAGGAGGAGATCGCCTCGGTCGCGGCCATCTCCGCCCAGGACGCCGAGATCGGCCGCATCATCGCCGAGGCGATGGACAAGGTCG
>WNGD01016444.1_pt1 | contig 10537 bp, 10 predicted proteins | sample 5400671 | NCBI WGS metagenome assembly WNGD01 (sample SAMN13153369, study PRJNA577476) | soil metagenome | isolation source: 40 cm soil or saprolite under grassland replicate 2 | place: USA:California | collected 2016-06-15
CTCTTCTTACGAAGCACGACGAGCAGTGAAGCGGGATCGAGTTGTCCCCGATCGAGTGTTGTCGGCACCGTAATCAAAAACTGTGAGCCGCTTCCACGGAGAAACCGTCCGACTTCGTCCACGCGATCGAGAGACAGGTGAGCGAACGGCTCATCGACGATGAAGAAGCTGTCACCTTCAGTCTCGGCCATCGCCATAAGCAGGATCAGTCCCGCAATGACCTGCTGACCTCCACTGTGGGCGGTGTCCCCGATCTCCGTTGGCGGCTTCCCGTCAAACCCGATCCGTACATGGATGGCTGCATCGTCGATGGACTTGTCTTCGTTTTCCAGCTGGGGCAGCTCGATCTCCAACTTTGCTTGAGCAATTTCCGCGAGGCCGTACGCACGCCGGCGGTAGTCGTGAAGGGTGCTGCCGATCACCTGGAGGTAATCGCCCCGGCATTGATCGAGCTCCAACTTCGCTTCATCCGCCTCACCCTGCCTCGCCGCAACGTGCTTCTCAAGTTCCTCTATATTGCGGCGAATCAACTTTTCCTCTTCGCGGATGGTAGCTTCGGGAACCGGACCCTGCGATTTGAAGAGCTCCAGCCTTTGGCGTGTTTCACGCACGTCGCGCTCAGCGAGCTCGGGAGAAATCGTGATCGCACCTGCCTCGGCAAGTGCGCGTGTTTCCGCAGGGCACTTCGCCGCAAAATCTCTTATTTCAGGTGTCAGCGAAGCTAATCGAGCTTCTCCTTCGGCCGTCGACGCGCGATTGCTTTCGAGTTCGCCTTTGCGAGCATCAAGCTCGGAGCCCTTTTTTGTTAGTTCGAACTCTGTCCTCTGGACTTCCAGCTGCAATTTCGCTTTGGCGTTGTTCGCTGCTGTCCAGTCTTGATCTCTTTCTGCAAAGGAATCGTTTGCGGCAGCCAGCTCCGCCTCTAAAATTGGCTGTTCAGCCAATAAGTCTGCCAATTGCGCGCGCCTTTGCTGAAGTTCGATGCGGCTCTTCAATTCCTCGGTCCTTGCCCGGCTTTGCCGTCCGCGTTCGGCAGACGCGGCCGCCCGCTGTTCCGTGTCGAGAAGCTGGGAACGAGCGGATTCCAGTTGTGTTCGTATTGCGTTCCCCCCGAGCGCATAACTGTCGACTCTCGAAACCCAGGTTCCATAGATATCTTCTCGAACTTCGTTCTCTGAAAGCCGAACGGACTTCAACCATTCGCTCAGCCATGCAGGCGCGCCGGCGTTGGCGCGGATCGGTCCTGAATTAAGAGGCTCGCGAAGCTCTGCTGCTGTGATTGGTCCCGGAAAAGAATGTTGGCGCGCGATTTCGATGGCCCTCGGCAATTCATTCGGCGGGACGCACAAAGCAAAGCGCAGGGGGCCGAGGGCGGATTCGATCGCGAGAGTCGACTCCGGCTTCACCACTTCAACGACGGCCGCAGCGATCGTGGCCTCGATCCGATCCGCCGACAGTGCGTCTATCGTCTTCTGAACTTCCCTAGGAAAGACGCGAACTCCCCGCTCGAGAGCACGGATCTGTTCTCGAAGATTATTTCCCTCAGCGGCAAGCGTGGCGGACTGTTCCTCCTGTCTGAAGCTCTCACGTTGTTCAGACTCCAGTGCTTCGGTCAGAGACGAAAGGCCTTCTTTGGTTTTGAGTCTTGTTGAAGCTTTTCGAGTGCAAGCCTGAAGTGTGCGGTTTCGCGGTCCAGCCGGTCGACGGTATTTATGAGGCTGGTCACTTTGGTGCGCAAGTCCGGAAGCCTACGTTCGAGCTCACGCACCTCCGAAATCTTCGCCTGGAATTGCGCTCCAATCGAAAGCGACTCGGCATCGGAAACACGTTTGACATGAGATTCGTACTCGTCCAACCGCCGGACTTCACGCTCGACTCTAACCAAATCCGCGTTCTGCCGCAGCGACTGCATCCGCTGATTGTGGACTTCCTGAAGGGAGTCTTGGTAGCGATGACGGGCGGAGCTATATCGTTCGAGCACATCCTGAGATCCGCGCGCATCCATTACCCAGCGAAAGAGTTCTCGCGGCGTTCTTCGGGAAAGCTCATCGGCGCGTCCCTGCTCGAGCGCCAGGATATGCATCAGGCTGCGCGAAACGCCGGCGTGCTCTAGGACGCGGCCGTACTGTTCCGGTCGGAGCCAGTCGCGGCTGTCGATGAACAGGCGCTGCAGGTCCGGAGCGGCTACGCGTCCCGACAATACGGCGAACCGTTTTTCGGGAACACCGCCGTCAGAAACAAGCGCGCACGCCAGTGTCGCTTCGTCGGTGTGAATGCGCTCACGGTCAAAAGGCCGGCGGCCGCGTGAATTCTTCCGATTCGTGACTACGGCGCGAATGAGCGCGGGCTGATTGGGCTTGCGGAGATAATGCACCAGCCGGCGGTTCTGACTGAGTTTGGGAGTATTGAGGATCTGGCGGATGGCGTCGAGCATAGTTGTTTTACCGGATCCGTTGGGGCCCGACAGAATGACGACGTCCGCATCGAGAGGAATTCGAGCCGAGGGCCAGAAGTCCCATCCATTCACTTCGAGTTCGAGAAATCGAAACATCAGGCTTCCCGGGAGCGTAGGCGATACGCCGTCTTCGCGCCTGAACCGACGACTTCGACTTCTTGTTCCTCGCGCAACTCGCGGAGAACTTTCTTGAGATCCCGCCGCGCGATACCGGTGCGGCCTTCAAGTTCGCTGATGGTCGGAGGTTGGGACGCTTCAGAAAGAGATTTCAAGACCCTCAGGTGCGTTCCTTCGATATGCGGGGCAGACAGCGTTCCCTCAACAGTTCCGAGATATTGACTCAGCACGCGCGACCGGATAAATCCGATCATTTTCTCTCCATCGATAGCCAGTTCGAGCAGGGGACCGGCGCGAATCGCGTCGAGACGCCGATAGGTCACGAACTTCAACCGGCGTAATTGTCCAAGGAGGGACAGGAGACGCGTACGACCTCCAAGCTTGCGCCCAAATTCCCGATCAAGCGTTTCAAAGCGCACCGATGGTTCAAACTCACGCACTTGTTCGCGGCGGTCGCCGGCCAGAAGTTCCTGCTGAGCATCCGGAGTGTGCTGCGTCTCGGCCGCAGTACGCTTCTGCAATACAAGTTTTGCCCACAGCACGGTTAGGAGAGCGCACGCGTTGGCGCCCAGGCCAAGGTTCGATGGACCGTCCATGACGCCCGCGTCGATATCGTTTGCCAGGCGGACTCCGTAATGATCGCTGTAGGGACTGGACGCCAGGACGAACCCGCACTGATGCAAGCGAGTCTCGACATCTTCGCGAATGGCCGGATGGTCGAGTTCAGGCGCTTCGGATCGGGGGATTGCGCCCGATGCAATCAATCGCGCACAGATACGGGCCGCCTCATTCATTGTCATTCCGGTTCGATCCAGCCGGGAGTCAATTCGACAACCGGCGTTGCGGCCTTCCGGGGATCACAGTCTTCTTCCATACGAAGCGAAAGAGCGAGAGCCGCCAGCCGACCAGCCACGCCGGCGCCGCCGGTGGCTTGTTTCACTAATGGCAGCATCGTCACTCGCAGCAGACTTTCAGACGCGGTGTTTCTTGGAATGAAGTCGTGAAATGAGGTGGCAATCCTAGACTCCGCAATCCTGTCGAAATCGTCCAGAAGCGCAGTGACCTCCGGAGGCAGCGCGGCTGCGGCATCGACAGCTTCCGGATCGGGAGCCTCAGACCATTCGATCGGTACCTTCTCTTCAATCTGGCGTGCCAGATACGCCTCCGCAGCCGCGGCCAGGAGTTCTTCGACGATGAGCGGATGAGCGGGGAACGCTGGCAACAGCGCATTGGTTGCTGCGCCGGCCAGTTCGGACAGCGGCAGTCGCATCAAGGCGGCGACGATGTCTGTCGTGTTGAGCCCTGCAACAAGGTGAAGGTGCTGACGGCCGACTTCCGTGATGGCGGAGTGGAGTTCGCTCCCGACTCCATGGAGCCTGCTGAGAAGGTCGTGAATCTCCTGCGCCATCGCTCTGGCTTCCGTCATATCGAGAGGAACGCTCGCAAGCACTGCGCGGATTCGCTCAGATAGCGCAAGCGCTTGCTTGAGACGTCCGGCGGCGTCGCGCAGCAGTACGTCCGAATGCGAACTGCGCGCTCTCTCCATTTCCGTGCGCAGATCTTCGAGTTGAGAGCGGAGCAACATCAATTGTCGCACCGGATCGACGCCGCATCGCAGCATGTAATCGACGCCTTCCAGCGTCGGCAGGAGCGCCTGATCCTTAACCTGATGGCGCAGAAACGACAGAACCGTCGCAACAAATCTACCGGCATCCGTGATCCGATAACCCCCGCCAGGCTCGTGTTCCATCCATCCGCTCTCTCTCAAAATCTTCAGAATAGATTCCGGTTCCTTCAACCAGTAGAGAACTTGAACAGCCTCCTGCGGTTTAAGCGGGCTCCGCCCATCCGCGATGAATGCCTCGAGCGCCGCAACACGCACGAAGAACTCACCCAGTCCGCCCCGCGTCAAGGCATGAAGCAGCGGATAAACCATTTCCAAATCTCTGGCTGCCGCCAGCGGCTCCACCTGTTCCGGCCGAAATCCCGCCAGCACGTCCACGAGAGTTTCCCATTCGCTTCGCCTCTCCGGGTTCTGTGGGTCGTTTTCCATGGGCCGTCATTATCGCCGATTTTTGAATACAGCTCGGAACGCTCTTGGTGTGGTTTGTCAGGTCATGTAAACAGCGATGTGCCGAATGCCAGCGGAGCCCGCTGGCATTCTATGCGCGAGGTAACTAATAGGATGAACAAGATGAGAGAACTGTTGCCTCGTGTATCCCATTCGCAGCGGAGTGTTCGGAGCAACGTGAGCGCTAAATTGTTGAATCGAAAGAGCGGGAGACGGGGATCGAACCCGCGACGTCCAGCTTTCGAAACTGGGCGTCGATTGATTCTAAAGATCAATCGCGCGTCTCGGCGTCTACTATCAGCATCAAAACCGCTGTAGTTTTCACCTTCCAAATTCGAGTGCAGCCGAATGCGCTGCAATTGGGCTGCACGGTCATGATGCGAACCCAATCACCTGATATGGTTCTCCAGGTTTGTGAGGACTAATCCGGATCGTCACTTTTCGGTCCAAGCGTTTGAGAAAATCGAGCAGCTTGTCCGTGGTGAAACGACTGAAATGGCCGTTCATCAACAAGTCGCCGGAGCGCCTTGGCAATTAGGATCTCGGACGTAAGAAATATGCTTCGGGACCAAGAAATCGGAGGTTCAAATCCCTTCGCCCCGACTTCCTCGTTGTTCGACTCCACTTGAATTTCTCCTACTAAATGGTCAAGACGACACGGAATTCCGCTTTCCCGCTCATCATGCGGGCGTAGCCTTCAGCGGCTTTCATCAGCGGGTACTTTTCGATCATGGGACGAATGCCGGTCATCTCCGCAAAGCGCAGCGTGTCTTCGGAGTCGGTCGGGATCCCAGCCGACCAGCCCTGAATGCGCTTCCTACCTAAGATCAATTCGATGGGCGGCACCTCAATCGGATCCATCGATGCTCCAACAACCAGTAATGTGCCGTTCGCGCCCAAACCACCGACCAGTGCCGACATTGATTTCCCGCTGGGCGCGGTAGCGAGAATCACACGTGCGCCGCCGAGTTTCTGCAGTTCGGCCGCGGGATTTGTGACGTTGCTGTCGATATAGAGATCCGCTCCGAGCTTTTTTGCGAGTGCCGCGTTCTCAAGCCCACGGCTTATTGCCGCGACTCGATAGCCAAATTTCTTTGCGAACTGAACTGCAAGGTGGCCAAGCCCGCCAATCCCCTGGATGGCCACAAGATCGCTCGGAAGCGCACCACTACGGCGGAGAGCATTGAATGTAGTGATTCCGGCGCACATCAGGGGCGCGGCCTCGACAGGATCGAGTGATTCGGGCATGCGGGCCAATGCGTCGATCGGCGCGATCATGAATTCCTGGTAGCCGCCGTCATAACTTATCCCGCATATCTTCACATTCGCGCAGTTGGCGAAGTCGCCCCTTCTGCACTCGGGACAAGTACCGTCCTGCCCACCATGCCAGCCCACGCCAACCCGTTCACCCTTCTTCCAATCCTTCACACCCGCCCCGACCTCGTCGATAACGCCAGCTACCTCATGTCCGGGGACGCGCGGATATGAGATGCCGGGAAAGAGGCCGTCCTTAGTGACCATGTCGCTATGGCAGACTCCGCACGCTTGAACGCGAATCCTCACGTGTCCCGAGCCGGGCGCCGGGATTTGGCGTTCCACGAGTTCGAAATCCGCCCCGGCTTTCGGTATTTGGACGACTTTCATGGCTTCCTCCAGTCATAAAACAACCAGCCACAGCGAGGTGGCCGACTGCGTAGGAACACTATCACCCTAAAAAACCATCAAGAACATCCCGCGAAAGAGCTGTTTTTTACTACCGCCGGAGTCGAATACGGCAGTACCACAATCGTGTTAGTAGATATTTCTCCATCTATACTTGCGCAAACCCGCCGTCGACAAACAATTCCGTTCCCGTGATGTAGCTGCTGTCGTCGGATGCGAGAAACACAACGGCCTTGGCGATCTCGGAAGGTTTGCCGAGTCTGCCGAGCGGAACGGTGTTTGAGATCATTTTCAGGCGTTGTTCTCCCACGTCGGACGTACGCAACAGATCGCTGAGTCCCGGCGTGTCGATGGCGCCCGGACTCACGGCGTTGACGCGGATGCGCCGATTCTTGAGATCGGTGGTCCACGTGCGCGCAAACGAACGGACGGCAGCTTTCGTCGCACTGTAAACGCTATTCGCCGGCAAGCCTTTACTTCCGACGATCGAAGCATTCAGGATAATCGACGCGCCATCCGGCATAAGCGGTAGTGCTTTCTGAACCGTGAAAAGGACGCCCTTAACATTTACATTGAAGATCGAGTCGTAGAGTTCTTCAGTGATTTCGCCCAATGCAGCGTACGTAGCGATTCCCGCGTTCGCGAACACAATATCGAGCTTGTCTTTCTCCCGCTTGATTTGTGTGAAGAGGCGATCCAGATCGGCAAGGTTCGATACATCTCCCCGTATGCCGGTTACATTTTTTCCGATCTCCTTCACGGCCGCCGCCAACTCCGGCTCACGGCGTCCAGTAACAAAGACGTATGCGCCTTCGTTCACAAACTCCTTCGCTGTGGCCAGGCCGATGCCGCTATTGCCTCCAGTGACGAGTGCGATCTTCCCGTTGAGCTTGTCCATATTGACCTACCTGTTGTGATTATTGATGATCGTTATCATATATAATTATTCATGACGCACATGATCCCAAGCTGTCGGACGACATCCTGCAAGCGGCAACGAATACATTTGGTCATCTTCCGAATAAAGCGAACTGAGGACTTGGGTACATGTGGATACGCATTACACGTCCTTTGGATAATTCCGCGGTGCCTGGCACTCGCGAGCGATCCGTGACAATGGACTCAAATCCCGAATGAGCCGCTACGCAACGGCCGCCAAAGACTCGGAATTTCCGGTGATTTAGGCATGTCATTGAGCCGCGGATTCCACGGATTCCTCGGACTTATCTGTGCAATCGGTGGAATCCGCGGCTATTTCCCCTTCGCGTAATTGGCGCGTCTTTCTTCCTCATTGTGAATCCGTTTCGGTTTTGTGAACCAACAACAACACGGTTTGCGCGCCAAGCAACAAACTAGCAACTGTCAGATGCGCGACCTCGGTGGCTGGTTTGAGGGAAACATATGCCATGGCAACGCCCAATGCGACCTGGATGCTGGCCAGTCCCACCACGACATATCCCCAACGAATAAGCGTCGCTTCCTTGGTGAATCTCGCCCGCAGCCACATCAGGACCAGAACGGAGCCGGCCGCACCTGAGTACCTAGGCCGATCTGGACCATCGTCACCACGATCAGCGCAATGAGGAACGGTGAAGGCGGCCCGCCCCCTCTACTGAGTGAGCGTACCGTGGCATAGAGCAGCAACTGCACGATCGCCAACGCGAAGATCATGTGGATTGTCACGATCCACGCCGCGAGCTCATTGGCTACGACGCGTCCGCCGAGCCACCCTTGGAATCCGGTCAGTAGCAGCGCTGCAACTGTGGCCCCGAGGATCCGCGGCTCACGACGATAATGCCGCCATGCCGACACGGCCGTGGCGAAAATCAGGAAACCCACCGTCACGCCGAGTAGACGGTTGAGATATTCGGTCCACATCAGCGTGGGATTGAAGAGCGATGGATCAAATCGTGACGGGAGTTGCGCCGCCGACGCTGGTGGTATCCACGACCCGAAGCATCTCGGCCAGTCGGGGCAGCCCAGCCCCGCGCCTGACGCGCGGACGAGACCGCCGACAAGAATCAAGAGATAAGTGATTGCCGTCGTGCACAAAGCGAGGCGTTGAAATGAAGAAAGTCCGCGCGGTTGAAACATTCTGTTGTGCCTGAAGTTCAGTGCTTCCATTGTGACCGGTTTCAATCCAGCGAATGTTGCACGAAGGAGTCCTTAAACAGTACTACCACGATGGTGTTATTCAGCACGCAGCGACAGAAGTAACACAAAAACACTCAATGTGGTGATTCGCTCAAACAAGGAAGCGATGAGAATTCTTTAGACGACTTCGATCTCGCAACAAACCGCACTGGCAATTGATGAAACGAAGTGACAGGAAGAAATACTTCAGCCGCCTTGGGGCGAGAACCCGTACATCAAGCAATTCCTAGAGCGGCACGGTCTATTAGCGGAACGTGTTCGGATTTGCTGCCAGCAAATGTCGGAGTGTCGGTTTTCATCGACACTCAAGCTCGACACCTATCCTTTGAAACCTCCGTATTCAACGTTTTAGTTCTGGCACGCGCGTTGCAATTCTACCGGGCGAAATGAATTACGAACTGATTCCCGTCATCGCTTTCCTCGGCCTACTGTTCACCGGTGGATTTCTGCTGATTGCGGATGCAGCAGTTCGATTTCTGCGACGAAGGTGAGGCGTTTTGTACTGGTTGGAAATTTATGCGGCGATTGCTGCAGTAATTTTTGCCGCGGCGGGCCTGGTCATTCTCATGTGTTTCGTATGGTGTGAACTGAAACTGCGGCTTTGGCCCGATGCAACTTCACCGATTGGCATTCCCGTTGCAGTATCCAACGCGTTAGCCAAAGGAGGTTCAGAAAATGAATAGATCGATTATTTCGAAGAACGCATATACGAGTTTGCTCACCGCTATTGTTGCATTCTTGATTTTTTCAACAACAGCCATGGCTCAGGTAGAGCAACACTCAGAGATCAGCATCCAGGGAACGGCTTTGGTGACAAAGGACACCAATTCCGGGCCACTGTCGCAACACACGACGAAGTCCGGGGGATTTCTTGTCGGATATGCCTATCAGTTCAATCGTTGGGCGGCCGTTGAAGGCAATTACGGGTATACGCAGAATACGTCGTACACCGTCGCATCGATTGGACAGTCAGCGATACGCTCCGACTTTCATGAAATCACCGGAGCATTCGTGGCGCACATCCCAGTGAATTTTCACGGACTGAGACCTTACGCACTCGGTGGGGCTGGAGCTCTGGTGTTTAACCCAACCAATGATGCGAAAAGGATCAACCCCGGAATCGACCGGCAGACCAAAGCCGCTTTCGTGTATGGCGGCGGAGTCAACTTCGATGTCACACGCCACATTGGTGTGCGAGCCGAGTATCGCGGTTTCGTGTACAAGGCTCCGGACTTTACACTCAACACCCTAAATCTCGACAAAGTGACCCACCTTGCACAACCCTCCGTCGGAATGTATTTCCGATTTTAACCTCACCTCAACCCCGCGCTCCGCGTGAAGACGCGGAGAAGCGGGCTGCCAAGGAGGACAAAACATGGTTTACATTAAAGTTCAGTTCGACGCCTACAATCGGACATTCAAGCTTGTTGATAAAGATTTCGGAAGTCTTCTGGAAGATTACGCCCTATACGATCTGGCAGTCCCGTTCATTCTCGAAGACGCCGAAGGACAAGAGTCCTTCACGCCAGTGGAGCCGGCGATGGCTCATGCCTGAGTGCGCCGCCGGGAACTCGTTTGCGAGGCGGGCAAGGTGTATGCTACGAGCCATGAAGTCTCCTTACGTTTCCGCCGCTTTAGCTGTTGCTGCCGGCCTTTTTCTGGCCGCTTGCTCTTCACCACGCCCGACGATCGAGTTCACGAAGGTCCCGCCGGCCGATAAGGGAGGCCCGGACGCAACGGATCGCATTGCAGGGCGCGTGAACGGCGCAAAGCCTGGACAGCGGCTTGTGGTGTTTGCACACAGTGATGTGTGGTGGCGGGAGCCGAGGCAGGGCGAGCTTTTTACCGAGATTCGCGGCGACTCTACCTGGGAAACCCCGACGCATTTTGGAACCGAGTATGCCGCTGCTTTGGTTGAAAGCGGATATCAACCGGCATTCACATCAGACACGCTACCCCAGCAAGGCGGAGGTGTACTAGCCATCGCTGTCGTGCCGGGCGTCGCCTCGTCGGGCCCGTTGCATCGCACCATTCAATTCAGCGGTTATGAATGGACCGTGCGCAACGCACCAAGCGAT
>WNGD01007181.1_pt1 | contig 10533 bp, 8 predicted proteins | sample 5400671 | NCBI WGS metagenome assembly WNGD01 (sample SAMN13153369, study PRJNA577476) | soil metagenome | isolation source: 40 cm soil or saprolite under grassland replicate 2 | place: USA:California | collected 2016-06-15
GGCGCGGTCCTGGAGGGCCACGCCGGCGAGTGGGAGGAGCTGGCGCGGCTCACCCGGACCGACCTCGACGCCCTCGCCGACGCGATCGACGAGGCCGACGCCACCGAGGTCCGCGGCCTCGACGGGCTCGACCCGGCGACCCTCCGCGGCCAGGCCCGCGACCTGGCCGACCATCTCGCGTCCGGAGGCCGGACGGGCGGCCTGCTCAAGGCGCCGGCGGTGCGCGCCGCCCGGCCGCTGCTGGACCACGTCCGCGTCGACGGGCTCGTGCCCGACACCCCGGAGCTGCTGGCCCGCCTCATCCGGGTGCTCGACGCCGAGGTCGGCCTCGCCCGGATCGAGCGCCGCTGGGGAACGCGACTTCCCGGTGCCGTGCGGGCGGCGGGCGGCACCGCCAACGGCAGGGCCAACGGGCACGCCCGCCCGCAACCGCGACCCGATGGGCAGCCCAGCGGGCAGCGCCACGCCACCGCCCCGGCCCGGAGCGCCGCGCCGGCCACGGCCTACTCGATCCGCCGGGCCCGGCTGGTGGACGCCGCTGACGCGCTCCAAGGCGTGCTGGCGCTCGCCGGGCCACAGGCGGCGGCGGAGGCGGCCGCGCAGGCGGTCCCCGGGCTGATCCCGCCGCTGTGGTCGGACGCCGCCAGGGTGCAGGAGCTGGTCCGCTGCCTCCAGGCGCTGGACGCCGAACGCGAGGTGGCGGCGATCACCGAGGCGATCCAGGCCGCCGCCGGCGCCTACCGCGCCGCCAGCCTGCTGCGCGGCACCGCGCCGGAGTGCGCCTATGCCGCCAGCGCGCTGCACGCCCGCGACCTGGCCGCCTACTCCAGCGCCTTCGCCGGCATCGAGGAGGTCGCCGACGGCAAAGCGCTCACCGAGCGGCGCGACGCGCTGCTGGCACGCCTCCGCGCCGGTGCCCCGCAGCTGGCCGCCGCGCTGGAGCGCCAGCCTGACGACCCGGCCTGGGACGAGCGCCTGGCCGAGCTGGAGCGGGCCTGGGACTGGGCCCGCGCGGAAGGCTGGTACCGGGGCATGGTCAACCCCGCCGAGGAGCGCGCCATCGGCGAGCGGCTGCGCGCCTGCGACCAGCGCTCCCTCAAGCTCACCGGGGAGCTGGGCGCCAACCTCGCCTGGCGGCACTGCCTGGCACGGATGAGCCACGAGCAGTCGCAGCACCTGCGCGCCTACCAGACCGCCATGCGCCGCTACGGCAAGGGCACCGGCAAGCACGCCCCCACCCATCTCGCCGCCGCCCAGCGGCACATGGAGGCCTGCCAGGACGCCGTCCCCGCCTGGATCATGCCGACCTACCGGGTCGCCGAGACGATCCCGCCGCGCCCGCACGCCTTCGACGTGGTGATCGTGGACGAGGCCAGCCAGTCCGGGGTGGACGCGCTGTTCTTGCTGTGGCTCGCGCCGAAGGTCGTGGTGGTGGGCGACGACCGGCAGATCAGCCCGGACAACATCGGCGTCGACCGCTACGTGGTCGAGCGGCTGCAACGCCAGCACCTGCCCGACGTGGAGCTCCGCGACCTGCTCGGCCTGGACAACAGCCTCTACGACCAGACCGCCAGCCGCTACCAGGGCCGCATCTGGCTGCAGGAGCACTTCCGCTGCATGCCGGAGATCATCGAGTTCTCCAACCAGCTCAGCTACGGCGACCACCTGCTGGTGCCGCTGCGCCAGTTCGGCACCGACCGGCTGGAGCCGCTGCGCACCGTCCACGTGGCCAACGCCATCACCTACGGCAACGATCTCGGGAAGATCAACGACGACGAGGCGGTCGCGATCGTCGACCGGATCGCGCGCTGCTGCGCCGACCCTCGCTACGACGGCCGCTCCATGGGCGTGGTCAGCCTGCTCGGCGCCGCTCAGGCCAAGCGGGTCCACGACCTGCTGGTCGAGCGGATCGGCCCGGAGGAGATGGTGGCCAGGCGGCTCAAGTGCGGCACCGCCTACGACTTCCAGGGCGACGAGCGCTCGGTGATGTTCCTGTCGATGGTGGTGGTCGCCAACCCCGACGGGCGGCCGCTGCCCGCCCTCGGCGGGCGGGGTTCAGAGCAGCGCTTCAACGTCGCCGCCAGCCGCGCCCAGGACCAGCTGTGGCTGTTCCACAGCGTCCAGCCCCACGACCTCAACCGCGAGTGCGTGCGCTGGAAGCTGCTGAGCCACTGCCTCAACCCGCCGCCCGCCGAGAACCTGCGCCAGGTCGCCGGCGAGATCGACGCCGACGCCCTGCAGGAGCCCTTCGAGACCCTCTTCGAGCAGCAGGTCTGCCGCCGCCTCACCGCCCGCGGCTACCGGGTGGTCGCCCAGCACCGGATCCACGGTTTCCGGGTCGACCTGGTGGTGCTCGGCGAGCGCTCCCGCCTGGGGCTGGTCTGCGACGGCGACCAGTGGCGCGGCCCCGACCAGTACGACCACGACCTCGCCCGCCAGCGCGCCCTGGAACGCTGCGGCTGGCGCTTCCACCATCTTCGCGCCAGCGAGTTCTCACGCGACCCCGACGGCGCCCTCGAACCCCTCTGGCAGCTCCTCGCCGACCGGGGCATCAGCCCGGCCGACCCGCCGCAAGCGGCGACCGTGCGGCTATGAGCCGGGCATCGGGTCGGGCAGACGGCTGGCGGCCTCGATCAGAGCATCGGAGATCTCCACCTTGCTGACCCGAGTGAGCAGCGAATCGACGAGGCGTGCCTGACTGGGGCTCGCTCGCAGGGCAGCCCGGCGTGCCTCCACGACCAAGAGCGCGCTGGAGACCAACGGTGCGCCCGACCGCTGGGAGAGGAAGGACTCCAGCGCAGGCGTCTCCTGCTCAACCTGGACGAGCTTCACGAACGCCGAGGTGTCAAGGTAAATCACCAGCGCTCCTCGTCGCGAAGCTCTTGCAGGGCTTCGCTGAGCGGACGCTCCCCCTCTGCCAGTGGAGGCGGTGGAAACAGGTCAAGGAGGCTACCAATCGCGGGAGTCAATTCACCCCGCGCCTCCATCCGCTCCAGGAGTCCGGCTGGCTGCTCGTCAGGGGGCACGAGATAGGCGACAAGCGTGCCACGGTCCGTGATCGCAATACGACGCCCCTCCTTCGCCATACGGACGTAGCGGGAGGCGTGCTGGCGCAGCTCACGGATGCCGATCGAGACCATGTGGACATTGTAGCTCCTATGTGCTACGTCAGAGCCTCCGTTCCGGTCTCCGGGATGCTGATCACCTGGCCGTTGGACATGACCAGGCCGTTGTGGCAGCGGGCCTCGACGGCGCCGCCGCCGAACTGCTCGTCGTAGAGCGTGCGGTAGAGGCCGCCGTGGGCGAGCAGTTCGGCGTGGGAGCCCTGCTCGACCAGCCGGCCGCGGTCGAGCACGAAGATCACGTCGGCGGCGAGGATGGTGGAGAGGCGGTGGGCGATCGCGATCGTCGTGCGGCCCCGCATCAGCGGCTGCAGGGCCGCCTGCACGATCCGCTCGCTGGCGGTGTCCAGGGATGACGTCGCCTCGTCCAGGATCAGCACCCGGGGGTCCTTGAGGACCACCCGGGCGATGGCGAGACGCTGCTTCTCCCCGCCGGAGAGGCGGTAGCCGCGCTCCCCCACCACGGTGTCGTAGCCGTTTTCCAACTCCATGATGCGGTCGTGGATGTAGGCGGCGGTGGCGGCGGCGGCCAGCTCCTCGTCGGTCGCGTGCGGCCGGGCGTAGAGGAGGTTGCGCCGCACGCTGGCGTGGAACAGGTAGCTCTCCTGGGTGACCATGCCGATCGCGTCGCTGAGACTGGCGAGGGTCAGCTGCCGCACGTCGTGGCCGTCCAGCAGCACCCGGCCCCGGGTGGTGTCGTAGAGCCGGGGGATCAGGTAGGAGATGGTGGTCTTGCCGGCCCCGCTCGGCCCCACGATCGCGGCCAGCATCCCGGGCTCGACCCGCAGGTCCAGGTCACGCAGCGCCCAGCGGGAACGCGGCGGGGGGCCGTCGCTGACCGCTGACAGCGACGACGGCGCGGCGTCGTAGGAGAACCAGACCTGGTCGAGGCCGACCTCGCCGCGGACCCGGTCGGCGGGCAGGGCGACCGCGCCGGGGGCGTCCACGATGTCGGGGTGCATGTCGAGGTAGTCGAAGATGCGCGAGAAGAGCGCCAGCGAGCTGGCCACCTCGGTGGAGATCTGCAGCACCTGCCCGATCGGCATGAACAGGCGCGCCTGCAGGGTGGTGAAGGCGACCAGGGTCCCGGGGCTGAGGCGCCCGCCGTGGCGGTAGGTCAGCCCGGCGACCAGGTAGACCAGCGCGGGGGTGATCGAGAAGAAGGTCGAGACCACCGCGAAGAACGACCGGCCGATCATCTGCTGGCGCACTTGGAGGCGGGCGAGGCGCTCGTTCTGCTCGCCGTAGCGCTCGGCTTCGCTCTTCTGGCGGCCGAACACCTTGGCGAGCAGCACTCCGGAGACCGACAGGGTCTCCTCGGTGGTGGCGCTCATCTCGGCGAGCGCCTCCTGGGTCTCGCCGGTGACCCGGCGGCGCGCCCGGCCGACCCGGCGGGTCAGGACGACGAACAGCGGCAGCAGGAACAGCGAAAGCACGGTGAGCTGCCAGCTCAGCACCAGCATCGCCACCAGGGTGGAGAGCAGGATCACCAGGTTGGAGAGCACGCTGGAGGCGACGTCGGTGATCACCACCTGGAGGCCGCCGACGTCGTTGGCGAGGCGGGACTGGATCTCGCCGGTGCGGGTCGCGGTGAAGAAGCGCAGCGGCATGCTCTGCAGGTGGGCGTAGAGGGTGGCGCGCAGGTCGCGCATCACGCTCTGGCCGGTGGTGTTGGTCAGCCAGCTCTGGTAGACGCCGACGAGGCTGGAGACGACCGGGATGGCGATCATCAGGCTGACCAGCGTCACCAGCAGGCGGATCCTGGGGCCGCCGGGGACGAACAGCGCCTTGTCGAAGGTCGCGCGGATCAGCAGCGGGTTGGCCACGCCGAGCCCGGCGGTGACCAGGATCGCCACGGTGACGATCGCGACCTGGAGGCGGTAGGGCCGGAACAGGCGCGCCGCCCGGCGCAGCACCTGCCGGTCGCTGAGGACCTCCCGCAGGCTGCGGTCAGCCTCCGGGCCGGAGGGCATCCTGGACCCGAGCATTCCCCGGCCTCTGCCGCCGCCCCCGACGCCGCCATGCCCGTAGCGCACCGCCATGGCCGCTCCTTCCCCGCGCGCCCTCCACATTGCCTTCCCCAGTGTCGTCCGGGATGCGCCAGACCGCACGGAAGGCGCATTCGCAGGAAGGAGCTTGGCCCGCAATCCAGCAAAATATATGATGCATCCCGACAGCGACGCTGTATCTGGCGTCCAGAGCAAGCGGGACGCTTCAACCGTGCGCATTCGGGTATGAGCCAGTCGGGTATGAGCCAGTCGTGTCGGTGACCGTGATGGTCACGAGGAGGCGACCATGCCGAAAGACCGCAGCGAAGTCTCTCGTCGCGAATTCCTGAGGACCACCGGCACACTCGCCGCCGCGGGCGCCGGCGCGAGCGTCCTGGCGGCGTGCACCGGGCCCGCGGGATCCTCCAGCGCGAAGGGCGGGAAGCAGCTCCGGATCCTGCAGTGGAGCCATTTCGTCCCCAGCTACGACACCTGGTTCGACGGCTGGGCCAAGCAGTGGGGCAAGGACAACGGCATCACCGTGACCGTCGACCACATCGACAACTCCCTGCTCCCCGCCCGCACCGCCGCCGAGATCAACGCCGGCCAGGGCCACGACCTGATCGAGTGGATCGTGCCGCCGTCGTCGCTGGAGCCGAGCGTGATCGACGTCAGCGACATCGTCCAGCAGACCATCGGCAAGTACGGCGACCAGGTCAGCTTCGCCAAGCTCTCCAGCTTCAACCCGACCACCAACAAGTACTACAGCTTCGGGCACACCTGGACGCCCGACCCGGGCGACTACCGCAAGAGCCTCTGGAGCAAGGTCGGCCTGCCGAACGGGCCCTCCACCTATGACGAGCTGCTCAGCGGCGGCACCGAGCTCAAGAGGAGCCAGGGCATCCCGGTCGGCATCGGCATGTCGCAGGAGGTCGACTCCAACATGGCGGCCCGGGGCCTGATGTGGTCGTTCGGCGGGTCGATCCAGGACGCGCAGCAGAACGTGGTGATCAACTCCCCCGAGGTGATCGACGCGGTCGACTACATGGCCAAGCTGTTCAAGCAGAGCATGACCGACGAGATCTTCAGCTGGACCGCCGCCTCCAACAACCAGGGGCTGATCGCGGGCAAGCTCAACTACATCCTCAACTCGATCTCCGCATACCGCAGCGCGCAGGGCTCCAACCCGGCGGTGGCCAACGACATCTTCTTCCGGACGGCGCTGCGGGGCCCCAAGACGGCGCTGGTCGCCCAGCACGTGGTGCGCAGCTACATCGTCCCCAAGTTCTCCAAGCAGGTGGACACCGCCAAGAAGTTCCTGCTGGCGCTGGCCGACCAGTCGCACAACGTCACCTACAACTCCAAGCTGTACGACTTCCCCTCGTTCAAGAACGCCCCCGCCTGGAAGGAGCTGCCCGGCTGGCTCGACAACGACCCCTTCAGCTCGCAGCCAGCCAACAAGCTCGCGCTGCTCAAGGACGCGGAGAGCTGGAGCGTCAACGTCGGCCACCCGGGCCCCGCCAACGCGGCCGAGAGCGAGATCTTCACCACCTTCGTGATCCCGAACATGATGGCCGACGCCGCCCACGGCATGCCCGCCAAGGACGCCGTGGCCAAGGCGGAGGCGGCCATCAAGCCAATCTACGCGAAGTGGCGCCAGCAGGGCCTCGTCGGCGGCACCTCCTGATGACCAAGCGCAACCTCCCGGGGGGGCAGGGCTCGCCATGGCGGTAGTGGAAACCAGGGAGGTCCGCAAGGTCTTCACCGACACCCCTGCGGTCGACGGGATCGACCTGCGCACCGAGGAGGGCGAGTACCTGGTGCTGCTGGGCCCGTCGGGGTCCGGCAAGACGACGCTGCTGCGGATGATCGCCGGGCTGGAGCGCCCCACCGCCGGGGAGGTGCGGATCGGCGGGCAGGTGGTCAACGACCTGCCCCCGAGGGCGCGGCAGATCGCCATGGTGTTCCAGAGCTACGCCCTCTACCCGCACAAGACGGTGTTCGCCAACATCGCCTTCCCGCTCGCCGCCCGGGGGGTGGCGAAGGAGGACCGGCCCGAGCGGGTCCGCTGGGCCGCCCAGCTGCTCGGCATCGGCCACCTGCTCGACCGCAAACCGCGCCAGCTCTCCGGTGGGGAGCGCCAGCGGGTCGCGCTCGCGCGGGCGCTGGTGCGCGAGCCGCAGGTGTTCCTGCTGGACGAGCCGCTCTCCAACCTGGACGCCAAGCTGCGCGCCTCCGCCCGCGAGGACCTCAAGGAGTTCCAGCGGCGGGTCGGCATCACCACGATCTACGTCACCCACGACCAAGTGGAGGCGATGGGCCTCGGCGACCGCATCGCCGTGCTCGACCACGGCCGCCTGCAGCAGGTCGGCACCCCCTGGGAGATCTACCACGAGCCAGCCAACATCTTCGTCGCCACCTTCGTCGGCTCCCCGCCGATGAACCTGATCGAGCAGGAGGGCGTCCTGTTCGGCTTCCGGCCCGAGCACTTCCTGCCCGCCGGGCTGGTGGCGGCCGGAGGCGGGAAGGTGCTGCTCGACTACAAGGTCGACCGGGTCGAGTACCTCGGCTCTGACCGGCTCGTCTACGGCACCATCCCGGCGCTCTCGCCGGGCACCCGGGTGATCTCCCGGCTGCCGTTCACGGTCACCGACCCGGTGGAGGACGGCACCACCGCCCACTTCGCGCTCGCTGCCTCAAGCGTCCGCTGCTTCAGCAAGGAGAGCGGGGAGCGGGTCGAGGCGCGGCCGCTCAAGGGGGTTTTGGCGTGACGGCGGCGGCGGAGGCAGGCACCCGGGTACGACGGCGGCGCTACCTGCTCGACCGGGAGGGCGTCCTCGGGCCGCTGCTGCTGTTGCCGGCGGTGGCCTACCTGGCGATCCTGGTCGCGTTCCCGCTGGTGATGGCGATCGTCTACGCGTTCACCAACATCACCACCGGGAACCCGGCGCTGCACTTCGTCGGGCTGCAGACCTTCCGGGCGGCGCTGGACGACCCGGTGACGCGGACGTCGCTGCGCAACACCTTCGTGTTCACGCTGGTGTCGCAGGTGCTGGTGATCGTGCTGGCGACCGCGCTGGCATTCACCCTGCGGGCGGATTTCAAGGGGAAGTGGTTCGCGCGGTTCCTGATCCTGCTGCCGTGGACCACGCCGATCGCGCTGGGGACGATCACCTGGCTGTGGATGCTCGACTCGATCTTCAGCCCGATCGACTGGGTGCTCGGCCATATCGGGCTGATCCACCGGGGCAGCCACCTGTACTGGCTGGGCAGGCCGCATCTCGCGATGGGGTCGGTGATCGCCGTGCAGACCTGGCGCATGCTGCCGCTCGCCACGGTGATCCTGCTGGCGGGCATGAGCGCGATCCCGCAGGAGATCCGCGAGGCCGCGGAGGTCGACGGCGCCCGCTTCTGGCGGCGGCTGTTCGACATCGACATCCCGCTGCTGCTGCCGATCACCGCCGTCGCGGTGCTGTTCGGCTTCGTCTTCACCTTCACCGACATCACCGTGGTGCGGGTGCTCACCAACGGCGGCCCGGACAACGCCACCCAGGTCCTGGCGAGCTGGGCCTTCTTCCGCGGCATCGAAGGCGGCAGCCTCGGCCAGGGCGCCGCCGTCGCGGTGTTCATGTTCCCGGTGCTGGCGGGCCTGGCCGCGCTGGTGCTGCGGATCGCCCGCCGCGCGGAGGTGGGGTGATGAGGCGATGAGGGCCGCTCCAGCCATGCGCCGGATCGGGGCGCGCACTGGCGTCTACATCGTGGTCGGGCTGTTCGCGCTGTTCGCCGCGGGACCCTTCCTGTGGGCGGTCGTCACCATCTTCAAGGCCGACCCCGACCTCTACAACGCCGACCACAACCCGTTCCTCTACAACAGCCCGCCGACGCTGGCGCACCTGCGGCTGCTGTTCCAGCAGACGCCCTACCTCACCTTCGTGAAGAACACCGTGCTGATCGGCCTGGCGGTGGTGGTGATCACCCTGGCGCTGTCGTTGCCGGCCGCCTACGCCCTCGCCCGCCTCAGCGGCCGCTGGGGCGGCCGGATCGGGATGGCGATCTTCCTCGTCTACCTGGTCCCGCCGACGCTGCTGTTCATCCCCCTGTCCCGGATGGTCGCGTCGCTGCGCCTGCAGGATTCGGACTGGTCGCTGGTGCTGGTCTACCCCACCTTCACCATCCCGCTGGCGACCTGGCTGCTGGCCGGGTTCTTCAAGTCGATCCCCAGGGACGTGGAGGAGCAGGCCCAGGTCGACGGCTACAGCCGCATCCAGGCGGTCGTCCGCACGATCCTGCCCCTCACCCTCCCCGGCATCTTCACCGTGGTGGTGTTCGCCTTCACCCTGACGATGCACGAGTTCATCTACGCGCTCGCCTTCGTCTCCAGCTCCGACAACATGACCATCAGCGTCGGCGTCCCCACCAACCTCGTCCGCGGCGACGTCTTCTTCTGGCAGTCCCTGATGGCCTCCGCCGTGATCGTCGCCGTCCCCGTCGCCCTGGTCTACAACCTGCTGTTGGACCGCTTCGTCCGCGGCTTCACCCTCGGTGCCGTGAAAGGCTGAGTTCAGTCGAACAGGGACTGCTGGGGGTCGGGGTCGCGGCCCGATGGGTCAGGGTTCCAGCGGGCGCGGCGGAGGTCGGCGGCGTCGCCGGAGGGGGTCATCGGGGTGCCTTCGGCGCGGAGCAGGGCGAGCTGGCGGTCGCGGAGGTGGGGGGCGGGGGTGCCGTCGGCGCGGAGCACGCGCCACCAGGCGACCTCGTGGCCGTGGCGGGCGAGGACCTGGCCGACGTGGCGGGGGGTGGGCGCCGCGGTCAGCTCGGCGACGTCCCCGTAGGAGAGGACGTGGCCGTCGGGGATGCGGTCCACCAGGGAGAGGACGCGCTCGGCAAGACTGTCCATGACGGCACGATCCGACCACGCGGGGAGAAGGCCGTCAACCGCCTGGCCAACCGCCGGGGGCACATGTTTTTCCCAGAAATGATCATCTCGGAATGATCACGATTTGACGACACTCAAGCAAATGTCCTAGGTTCTCGATGTGCCATCCCCCAGTGGCACCCCGGAGTCAGCACCGGGCCGATCGTTCAGTTTCACCCAGTCGCCGAATCCTGTTTGCCGGCGTCGCGGCTCTGCCCCCACAGGCCCGCGGCCTGGTTCCGTTCGGCGTTGAACCGCCTGAGTTTTCACACCGCTGGGGCGTGTTGGTGGAACGCGCCCAAAATTCGGGAGGGGAATCGATGCCAGAGCCGGCAAGGCCCCCGGTCCCCCGGGTCTACGCGCAACTGTGGCAACGCGTCAGCGCCGAGCACATCGCCGAGCTTCACCCACAGCTCCACCCGGTCCCACAGCTCCACCCGGTCCAGCTCCACCCGATCCAGCTCCGCCCGGCCCAGCCACCTCCGCTCGCGTGGCCGCCGGCCGCTCC
>WNGD01013739.1_pt1 | contig 10533 bp, 7 predicted proteins | sample 5400671 | NCBI WGS metagenome assembly WNGD01 (sample SAMN13153369, study PRJNA577476) | soil metagenome | isolation source: 40 cm soil or saprolite under grassland replicate 2 | place: USA:California | collected 2016-06-15
CTGCTGAACGAGCCACCATCGCTGCCGCAGCAGCATATGCCCTTGCCTACAGTGCACGCTGCGAGAACTGCTTCAACCCAGCAGCTACCGACTATCCCATCGGCAGCTTCCGCGAAGCGCTTTCACATTACGGAGAAGCCCTGCTCGCTCCACGACGCCAATGGTTTTGAATTCCTACCTATCTCTACAGGTATCAACCTGTTCATCCTGACATTGTTATCTTCTTATCCACTGTGTACACTGATACCCTGTAGCGTATAAAAATGGAGGAGGACAAACGCATGGAAGAAAAAGAAACTGGCCGCCTTGAAGCCTTTAGTGATGGAGTATTCGCTGTCGCGATTACCCTGTTGGTTTTAACTATTAAAATCCCTGGGGTTGATGTGCCTGCGAGTCATTTACCAAACGATGCGCAGTTGTGGCCTATGTTACTAAACGAGTGGCCGATGCTTGCTGCCTATACAACGTCCTTTGCAACAATAGGCGTTATGTGGATAAACCATCATAGGCTTTACACGCACATTAAACGTACTAATACTATTTTGCTGCTTCTCAATCTCTTGCTCTTGTTAATCATTGTCTTTATACCTGTTCCCACTGCATTAGTTGCTGAATACCTTGTTCGTCCTGACCAACACGCGGCTGCACTTTTATACAGTGGAACGATGGTGATCCTGGCTATCAGCTTTAATCTTCTCTGGCGCTATGCCTCATATCACAATCGGCTCTTAGGCAAAAACGCAGATATACGCGCTGTGAAGGCGATTAGTAGACAGTATTGGTTCGGCCCGCTCCCCTACCTTGTGGCTTTCATACTGGCTCTGTTCAGTACACCAGCCAGTCTTATCCTCAATTTCATTCTCGCTTTATTTTTTGCTATCCCCCCTCGACTTCCGCGCTCGCTTTCCGAGCAATCATACTAGTGGTAGGGAGATATCTAAGAGTTCAGCCAGTTCACGGGTAACAGTTTGTAGCGTTTCAAGATTGATGGAAGGGGTGAAGTGGCTAAATCACCATTCGCTCTTGCCCTATGCTTTGCCTGCTCCCTCTACGCGCCAGTTACGATCAAGCGATTCATAACATAACTATTGACACCCCTATATCCAGCCACGTATACTGCTTTTGCCAATAATCGCTGGGAAGGTAGAACGTTGTGGAAGAGATGCTTGAAGGAAATAAACACATATGGAAAAGTTAGCTCAGTTAAGTATTAACCGCACGGACACAACATACCGGTTTCGTCTTAATCTTCCCGATGGTCCTGGTTCTGGTCCCCCAGAATGCATAATTGAACTCACCAGCGAGTTAAGCGAACGGCTGCGCCGTGCTTTACAATCCGCCTCTCAGCACATGCAGGCTTCCGAGATGAGCACTCAGATCAGGCGAGGCGGAGCCTATGATACCTTACTCTCCCTGGGACGGGTGCTTTTTGACGCGCTTGTCCCATCCCCCATTCAGGAAGCCTTACGGCACCTCGACACCCCTCTTCTCATCACCACCAATACACCTGATATTCCCTGGGAGCTCTTATACGACAGCAAGCCTTCACCCGGCCGCTTCCTTTGCCAGCATATAAGCATGGGCCGCCAGTTGCAGAGTGGTCACCCGACGAAGACACAGCATCTTTCACTATCTGACCGTTTAAGTCCTGAGACCTCGCTGCATAAAAGTCGCAAAATGGGTCCGGGACGGCGTGAAGCACAGGGACTGTCGGTTTTATTCCTTGTCAACCCGACCAGCGAACATGCCCTGGCTGAGGAAGAGGTTGCCACTCTTTGTACCACTCTGCCCGAAGCGGTATCGCGTATCATTTTATATCGCCAGCAGGTCAATCAGCTGGAGATGCGCATGCGCATCAGTGCCGATACACCGCAGGTATTGCATTACGCAGGCCCGCTGCCTATTACAGCGCCAGCGGATGAGCCTGTGCTGGCACTGGCGGGCAGTTCTCGCTTAGATGCAAACGCGGCATCACAATTATTTCAGGCATTTCCCAGGCGTCCCCTGGTTTTTCTCAGTTATTATGACAGCACGCAGGCAGGCACAATCCCCCCTGATGAAATGGAGCTACTCGCTGGTAATCTCATGACAGCAGGAGCAGGAGCGGTTATTGCCATGCGCTGGCCTGTCAGCATACAGCGTTCGCGGGAATTTGCCGTCCTGCTCTATCAGGAATTAGCCGCCGGAGTGTCGCTCGGTGAGGCTCTGCGGCGCACCCGCTCAACAATGGCTCATCGCCGTCCAGATGATCTCTCCTGGATGTCCTATGTCCTTTATGGCGATCCTACGGTCTCCCTGGTAATAAGCTCTCCAGGTGGTCGTGACCGCTCTATAGAATTTCCTTTTGATTCGTTTGAGGAGGACCAGGTAATGGAATCCCTATCCTCCTCCAGTGCGCTGGACCGACGCTTTTTGCAGGAAGTGCTGGGGATTGCCCTCCTGGAGGCACGGCGTATGCACAAAGATTATCTTGGCACGCCGCATCTCTTCATAGCGCTCACCAAGCTGGATGGCGGGTGTACCCAGGATGCCTTGCGCAATCTGAGTTTTTCTCCCAAGCAGGTGCGTGATGTTATTCGTCTTGCTCTTGGCTCCGGTAAAGCCACCAGCGATACGCCGATTTTACCTACCCGCCGCTGTAAAGAGATTTTGCAGACAGCCGAGCGCAATGCTCTCAATGCTGGCTCTCCATCCATTGATGAACGCGCTATAGCGCTGGCAGTCCTGAGTGAGAAAGATGGCGTCACCTACGAACTTCTCACTAAAATGGGCATCAATCCGATGCAACTGATCGATCTGATCCTGGCGAGTAATGCACGCGCGCTACTTGAACTCGTTCCCTCAGTCAGCGCCAATCCAGACGAATCTCCAGTTGAATTACCGGTTGGCATGGGCCCTGACGCTGACCTCAAGGGCATAGGTTCGGTGCTCGAACGCCTGGGACGTGATCTGACCAAACAGGCCAGGACGAGGCAATTACCACCGCTTATTGGTCGTGAAAAGGAGATGCGCCTGTTGATCCAGACCTTGATGCTCAAGGATCGCAATAATCCAATCTTGATTGGCGATTCGGGTGTTGGCAAGACAACCATCGTAGCTGGTCTGGCGCAGCGCATCGTCGATGGCAAGGTTCCGCCCGAACTGCGAGGCAAACGATTAATCGAACTCTCAGCCAGTTCACTGGTCGCCGGAACCAAGTACCGGGGCGAATTTGAAGAACGACTTTTGAAAGTAATCGAAGAGGCTGAGAGTAGCGGCGATACCATCCTGTTTATCGATGAAATGCACCTCCTGATAGGCACGGGCCGCGCCGCTGATGGAAGTATTGACGCGGCAGGTATACTCAAGCCTGCGCTTGCAGGTGGTCGACTACGGTGTATCGGTACCACGACACCGCAAGAATATCGCACCATCGAGAAGGATGCGGCCATGGAGCGCCGCTTGCGCCCCATTATGATCGAAGAACCCTCGACTGAAGAGGCTCTAACTATCTTGACTGGCATGCGCGATTTATATGAACAGCACCATCATGTCACAATCACTAAGGAGGCATTACACGCAGCAGTACATCTCTCTGTCCAGTATCTGCCCAATCTGCGCCTGCCAGACAAGGCATGCAGTGTGTTGGATGAAGCATGCTCGCAGGCGCGTGTATTTATGGCAGAAGATAAAACAGCAGGCGAATCGGATGTTGTCGAGGATAATGATGAGGATGAGTTTGTCGAGCCTCCTGTGATTACCCCTTCGATGATTGCAGAAGTAGTCTCGCAGCGCACGGGCATTCCGGTGCTTGCGCCTGGACGCGAGGAACGAGACCGCCTGCTCCACCTGGAAGCGCTCCTGAAGAGGCGCGTTATTGGCCAAGATGAAGCCATCAACCGCGTGGCACAGGCTATCCAGGTAGCGCGGGCCGGCTTGAAGCCACGCAATCGTCCCGCAGGTATCTTCCTCTTCCTGGGTCCAACGGGAGTAGGTAAGACCGAGCTAGCGCGCGCATTGGCGGCTGAAGTCTTTGGCTCCGACGAGCATTTAATTCGCGTGGACATGTCAGAGTATATGGAGAAGCACGCCGTTTCACGCATGATTGGCGCTCCTCCCGGCTATATCGGGCACGACCAGGAAGGCCAATTGACGGGCAAACTGCGCCGCCGTCCTCACTGTGTCGTGTTGCTGGACGAAGTTGAGAAAGCTCATCCTGAAGTCTTTGATCTCTTCTTGCAGGTCTTTGACGCGGGCCGCCTGACTGATGCTCAAGGGCACACTGTCGATGCGCAGCACGCCATCTGGATCATGACCTCGAATGTGGGCACCGAAATGTTAGGCCGGTCAATGCCGAGTGGTTTCCGCGCGAATGTAAAAGCTACTGGCGAGGAGATGCAGCGCGAACGTTTGATGGAACGCTTGCGCCAAACCTTCCGCCCCGAATTCCTCAATCGCGTGGACGAAGTTGTAATCTTCCAACCATTGGGCCAGGAGGAAGCTCGAGCAATTACCAGGCTACAGATGAACGAACTGGCAGCGCGTCTATTGGAGCAAGGGCTGATCTTGCACGCCGACGATAGGGTCATAGACCTCCTCTGTAAAGAAGGTTTCAGCGAGACACAGGGCGCGCGACCACTGCGCCGCGTTATCGAAAAATTGCTCACCGTACCCCTCAGCCTGCGTATTCTGATGGCCAACATGCCCGAACAGGGCGAAGTCGATGTCAGCGCCGAAGACGGAAAACTGACGATTGACATCCGGGAACCTGCGAAAGTAGAAGAACCTGCGAAGATAGAAGAGGAAGGCGAGGATGTGAAGGTGGATGCGCTATAGAGATCGAATTTGCGAATTATACGGTTTAACATAATAATCCGGTCATCTGTAGGGGCCGATTTATCGCGCCCATTGCCGATTTATCGGCCCTCGGTGGATGTTATGATGTCCGCTTTAAAAAGTTAAAGTGCATTATCCGTAATCAGGAGCCATCATAATGGGATTGTTAGTAGAACATATTAACAAGTCATTTGCTCAATTCCACGTCATCAAAGACCTGTCAATGGAAGTGAGAGAAGGCTCTATCTTTGGCTTCCTGGGACCAAACGGCGCGGGAAAAACAACCACGATGCGCATGATTCTCGACATTATTCGCCCTGATAGCGGTCGCATCACCTGGAATGGCAAAGATGTGCGCGAAGTACCCCGCCGTAACTGGGGCTATCTTCCAGAGGAGCGGGGATTGTACCCAAAGGTAGAGGTAGAGGAACAACTGGTCTTCCTGGCACGGCTGAATGGTTTATCAAAGTCTGCTGCTAGAGAACAACTGGACGAATGGCTTGAGCGCTTTCAGATCACCGAGTATCGCAAAATGAAGGTTGAAGAACTCTCCAAGGGAAATCAGCAGAAGATACAGTTTCTCGCCACCATTTTGCATGACCCGCTGATCTTGATTATGGATGAGCCTTTTAGCGCCCTGGACCCGGTCAATGCGAATCTCCTGAAGGAAGCTTTATTAGAGATGCACCGTCGAGGCAAGACTATGATCTTCTCGACCCACCAGTTAGAACAGGTCGAGGAACTCTGCGAAGATGTCCTGATCATCGACAAAGGTCAGACTATTGTTCAGGGGAGCGTACGCGAAGTCAAACGCCAGCATGGACGGAACGTAGCACGCCTGAAGCTCGATAACGACCCGCAAGTGCTCTGGTTGGATACACTGGAGGGAGTGCAGGTGACGAAACGCAGGCAGGATTACATCGAGATGCAAATACGAGCCAATCTCAACCCCAACCTGATTGTCGAGGCAGCACTGCGACATGGCGGTATCATCAGCCGATTCGAACTGACCGAACCATCGCTGACCGATATCTTTATCGAGCATGTAGGCAAGGCCGCACTTCCAGATGCCCCATCAGGGCTTTCTACGCAGGCAGGATGAATGCAATAATGTCGAAGAATACTGTGGCAACACCAGAACAGAGAACGCAAGAACAGGAGCCGGGCGCCGTAGCGGTCGGTTTGGGTCGTTATGATCAACAGAACACCCTCCGAAATATTGGCCTGATCATTGCGCACGAGTATAAAAAACGCCTGGCCCAGCGCAGCTTCATCATTAGTAGCATTGTCATCCTCGTCCTGATCATCATTGGCTCGTTCATTCCAACCATTATCCAGTATGTTAGTGCAACCTCGAATACGCAGACGAAGGTAGTGATTGTGAATAACGATGGATCCATTGCTGGCATGAACAACGATGCACTGCTCCACTACATCGCTAACACTCTCAATGGAACGACACCGGGACAGAGCACATCGAGTAACCCTCCTTTTTCTATTGAAGTTGCGTCTCCCGGTAGTAGCAACAGCCTGCAAAGTCAGGTGAAAAATGGCACATTGAACATCTTGCTGGTGCTTGACCGCTCTCCAAACCAGGATGTGCAATTCACCTATTATACAAATGCCAATCCAATTAGCGATTCCAATCTCTCCAAGGTACAGGCGCTCGCAGGTCAACTTAGTCTGCTTGATAGGTCTTCGCGCCTGGGCTTGACTCCTGAGCAAACAAGCAAACTATTTGCCCAGCCGGCGTTTTCGGTAGTCACCATTGGGCAAGCGCAAAATAGCCGCTCGAGGAGCGATATTGTAGCCGGCTACATCCTCGCCTATGCCGGTATCATTCTCATCTTCATGGCGGTCTTACTCTATGGTAATGGCGTGGCAATGGGAGTTGCTGAAGAGAAAGGCACCCGTATCATGGAGATTCTGGTGAACGCAGCCACGCCTTACCAGTTGATGGCTGGAAAAATCCTCGGTATCGGTGCGGCAGGGCTTACGCAGATGACAGCTTTTGTGGTAGTGGGGATCAGCATGCTGTTGTTACAAAATCCCATAAAAGCTGCGCTATTAGGCAATAACACTGCTGAGCTGAATCTGAATATAACTGGCAGTTCCATCACGATTCTCTTACTGCTCCTGGTCTACTTTATTCTGGGCTTCTTGCTGTATGCCACGCTCTACGCTGCCCTGGGAGCTCTGGTAAAACGGCAGGACGAGGTACAGAACGCGGTACAACCCCTCACATGGCTGTTCATGATTGGCTACTTTGTCAGCTTCTTTGCCGTCTCTGCTCCAGATGCGACGTGGGTAAAGGTGATTTCATACATTCCTTTCTGGACGCCTACCACAATGCTTATGCGGGTTGGGCAGCGTGTCCTGGTGGGAAATTGCACTCACTATTGTGCTTATGATTATTGCCATTTTCATCTGCACGATCATCGCAGCTCGCATCTATCGCTTTGGTGTCTTGATGTATGGCCAGAAGCCTGGGCTGGGCCAATTGTTAAAAATAGCAAGAATGAAGTGACTTCTTCTTATTCCAGCGCCAACGCGGCCATCTCAGCGAACAAACTGATCACATTGGGGTGCATGGTATCGCCACTGAGTTCGCGATAGATCGATAAGACATTTACAACGATTCGCTCGCCATCCGTCCAGGAAGCGTAGCGATCCAGCGGAATATCCCTGGCTGCCTCCTGGGCAGTCATGCCCGCCTCGTAGCGTTTGCGCGCCTCCTGAAATACGTATTCGAAATAGCCTTTGACCTCGGCCACTCCCTTTTTGTCGGTGATGGGGCCATGACCTGGCACGATCGTTTCCACATCCATCTCCAGGATGCGATCGCATGCCCGCAGCCAGTTGCTGGTAGGCCCTGCCCAGATGATGGGATGACCGCCGATGAACAAGATGTCGCCCGTGAAGACGACCCGGTCGCCAGGAATATGGACCAGTGTGTCACCACGGGTATGAGCAGGCCCCACCTCTATGAGGTGTACCGTCTTATCCCCTACTTTCAAAGTCAGTTCACCCTCGAAGGTCTTGTTTGGAGGCGTCAAGGTGATATTTTCAAATGCGAAAGGCGCAAAGATGCCGCTGGCAAACTGGCCAAGCTTCCCAAGTTGTGGAGCCTCCTTGAGCAGCATAGCAAGCTGGCCAGGAGAAACCTCTTTAATCATCTCTTCAGCAGTGCGTGCCGACGCGATGATCTGGGCGCTGGCCACCAGTTCGTTTCCCCAGCAATGATCGCCGTTAGCGTGGGTGTTGACGACCATGTCAATGTGAGCTGCCGCGGGGATGGACTTGCGCATGGTCTCCAGCATCTCGCTGGTAAGCCTCAAATCGAAGAGGGTGTCGATCAGCAGAGATGCTTCACCAGCGGTGATGATGCCAGCGTTACTCCAACCCCAGGTACCATCTGGCTGCAAGTATGCGTATATAGAGTTGCCGAGGTCGTGCAGGCCTTTGGTGTATGACCAGCTATTCATGGTATCTCCTTCTGTCTATGAAGTAGCACAGTAAGCCCAACCTCACGGGCACGATCATGCCCATTAATGAATTAATCTGGACTAGCAGGCGAGAAATGTAGGGGCACCCCTTGCGGGTGCCCGGCCCGTCGCCATATACCTGGTGTTCGCATTAAAAAGTTCATGACCATAATCGAGCCCCTACGCCGTTGGAGTGCGCTGCTGTGGCATCCAACCGGCAGGAGATGGTGTTCCTACCCTGTTGCGTAACACCCCGATCCCCTCAACCTCAAATTCCACAGTGTCACCAGGCTTGAGCAATTTGCCAAGCTCAAGTCCACAACCCAATCCAACTGTGCCAGAACCTATGAGTTCACCGGCCTTTACTCCCTCGCACTTCGAGACGTATGAAATAATCTCCTCAACTCGCCACATCATTGTCGAACTCGACCCACGTGACCATTCCTCTCCATTCACACGCGCCACCATTGTCAGATTATGAACATCCAGCTCGTCCGCTGTCGTAATCCATGGACCCAACGCTGTCGCAAAGTCCTTGCCTTTCGTTGGTCCTAACAGGCCCTGCATCTCCTGCAACTGGATATCACGGGCACTGAAGTCATTGAAAATCGTTACACCGAAGAGATGAGAGAGTGCATTTTCAGGTGTGAGGTCTTTGCCTGAACGCCCAATTACAAAGCCAAGCTCTAACTCGTAGTCCATTTGCTTTGTGTAGTCCGGCCATGGCGCCTCCTGTTCATGACCGATGAGCGTCAAAGGGTTGCCCTTGTAGTAGAGAGGCATCTGGTAGTACTGATCGGGTACCTTGGGCAGCAATTTGAGAAAGGTATTGCGCAGGTGCTGCTCGAACGCCAGGCAGTCGCGCATCACCGGGGGATCAATAGGAGCGAGCCATTGCCCCAGCCCAAGAGGCAGTACGGCGCTCCCATCCTCGACAGATTCAGCCGTGAGTGCAGCCGCTGCCAGAAAGGTTGGCCCGGCAGCAATAGCAGCGCTCATGCTTCCTGGATACAGGGCAGAGGCCAATCGCCTTGCAGCATCCGCCGATGCTCTTGTGCCTAGCAAACGTTGAAATTCAGCAGTGGCTAGATCAATCACACGCTCACGTTCTGGCTGGACTACCACTAATCGTGGTACAGCCCCTTCGAGCGACTCCCGTAGAACGCGTCCCAGTTTCATACTAAACACCCCCTATCAGTTTAAGTAGCTCTAGATTCTCCGTCCTGTACCAGCCCAGTAAGGCTCCCGAATCTTATTTTTAAGTAGCTTTCCTGCCGGGTTGCGCGGAAGCTCGTCCACGAAGTCTACCGAGCGCGGCTTCTTGTAATCGGCCAGGCGCTCAGCGCAGAAGCCGATTAGCTCCTCGGCACTGGTACTCTTCCCTGGTCGGAGCGCCACCACCGCCTTTACCGATTCTCCCCATTGCTCATCGGGTACGCCGATCACTGCCACATCCAGGACCGCCGGGTGAGGAGAAAGGACTGCTTCGATCTCTGCTGGATAGATGTTGACTCCGCCTGAGATGATCATATCTATCTTGCGGTCGCAAATGTAGAAGTAGCCCTCGGAGTCGCGGTAGGCGATATCACCGACCGAGAAGAAGCCGTCTTTCATGCTTCTAGCGGTCGCTTCCGGCTTGTGGTAGTATTCGGCCAGCCAGGGGCTGCGTGTCCAGATCTCGCCGGGCATATCATCCGGTACAGGGTTGCCCGCCGCGTCGAGGAGCCGTATTTCCTGTCCCGGAGCGGCCTTACCGCAAGAGCCTGGCTTGCGGAGCTGGTCTTCGGGTCGCAGGATAGTCACGATGGCAGTTTCAGTCGAACCATAGAACTCCCAGAGACAGGGGCCGAAGCGCTCTTCTGCGCGTACCTTCAAGGCTTATGGGCAGGGCGCAGCGCCCAGGATAATCGCATGCAGCGAACTGGTATCGTAAGCCGCAGCTTCCTCGGCGGGAACGTCGCACAGGCGCTGGAGAAGGGTAGGGGCCATAAAAGTATTGCTGACCCGGTGGCGGTCGATGAGCCGTAGCGCCTCAACGGCATCGAACTTAGGCAGTACCACTACTGTCGCTCCCAGCAACAGGTGAACGCTCGAGAAAAAGCTTGGGGCGCTGTGGTAGACGGGACCAGCCAGGAGGTGAACATCGGCTTCAGAGAGTTCAAAAGCCTGGATGATCCGGAGAAAGTCCTGAGCTGGTACGCCTGCCGGACGGTAGGCACCTTTGGGGTTGCCG
>WNGD01007183.1_pt1 | contig 10532 bp, 11 predicted proteins | sample 5400671 | NCBI WGS metagenome assembly WNGD01 (sample SAMN13153369, study PRJNA577476) | soil metagenome | isolation source: 40 cm soil or saprolite under grassland replicate 2 | place: USA:California | collected 2016-06-15
GCATCACGGCAATATCATGCGACAGATTCGTGATACTGAGCCAGGAACCGCGCCTCTGTCCATTATTCCCTTCAACAAAATACCTGTGCTTAATGCCCAATACTCCTGTAATCCAGGCTTGCTCGCGTGCCACATCGTTGACCATCACATTAAAATGGTCAAAGCGGCGTGGTGCAATGCCGTTCATAGGATACTTTTGCGGGAAGCTCGGCAGCGCTGATACCAATTCAGGGTCTGTGGTGTGATACTTCTCTATCTCCCAGTAGAGTTCCATGGGAACACCACTCAGCGAGGAAAAGCGAAGCGCTCGACCCTGCCCGCGCTCTGTACCTGCTTCAATCCACCTGTAGGCAATCCCGGTTTCATCAAAATGGCGTGCATACTGTTCCAGGCTCTCCGGAGTCTCGACGCGCCATCCGAGATGCACCAGGGCGGACTCATCGCCTTTTGTGAGGATTAAGGTATGGTGTTCCCAGTCTTGCCAGGCGCGTAAGTAGACGGATGTAGCATCTTCTTCTGTAATGAAGAGGCCCATCGTCTCCGTAAAGAACTTCTTTGAGGCTTCTAAATTGTTAACAAGTAGTTCGGCGTGTCCGGCGTGAGCAATTTTCATACTTGCCTTCCCTCCTTTGGTGAAATGCCAGAAGACTGCTCTTGTCACTTTACGATAGCGGACGGCCTAAAAATCGCAGCGCGTTTCGACCTAGCATGGCGGTCCTTGCTTGATCCGAAAGGTCTGCCAGGGTGTCTATCACGACTCCAGGAGGTTCTTCGCGCAGCGGAAAAGGGTAGTCCGTGCCCATTACCAGGCGATCCGCTCCCAGGCGATCTATGAGCAGGTGCAAGTTCACAGGGTCATACGTGAGTGTATCATAGGTAAGCCACTTTGCAACCTCCGATGGCTTCGTTGCAGTAATTGACTTCACATCGTCGAAGACCTGCCACGTCCGGTCGAGACGAGGCAACAGCCAGGGAAATGTGCCGCCACCGTGAGCAAAACAGAGGTGTAGTCCGGGATGCCGCTCCAACAGTCCGCTCATGACAACACTGGCGGCTGCAATGCCTGTCTCAGACGTATAGCCTACCGAGAAGGCCAGGCGATACTTGCTGGTGCGCTCAGGCGAGAAAACACTTGCAGGATGAACAAAGATGACGGCCCCTACCTCCTCACATGCCTGCCAGAATGGTTCGAGTCCCGGATCGTCGAGATTTCTGCCCAGGATGTTGGTTCCTATTTCGACGCCAGCGAGACCCAGCGTATTGACCACACGCCGAACCTCGTTGGCAGCGCTGTCGGGATCTTGCAGCGGCACCGTGCCTAGTCCGATAAAATGCTCGGGAGATGCTGCGACGGCCTCTGCGATCTCTTCGTTTTGCATCTGTGCCAGTTCGAGTGCCCCCTGAGCGGAGAAGTCGTAGGCAAATGTCACCGGGATAGGTGAAAGAACCTGTACATCTACTCCTTCGGCCGCCATATCCTTAAGGCGACGCTGCAGGTCCCAACTGCGGTCGTCGATACGCCGGTAGTGTTTGCCCGCGAAGTAGATGTCGGCCTGGCAAGGGGCATTGTGAATGAGCGTCGGCCAACCCTCATCGCTATATTTCTCTCCCAGAGCAGGTAGATGCTCCGGGATAAAGTGGGTGTGAAAATCAACTCTCACTACCAGCCCTCACTACTAATGGACCAGGCATTCATTGGCTCATGCGCCTCTACCTGTTTATATTTACCTGAGAAGAAGAGCAGCGGACGCCGTTCCCAATGGCGCAGGTACTCGACGTGGCCGATGTAGAGTGTATGATCGCCAGCAGGGTGAATGTCGACAACTCTGGCAACGATATGGGCGACGCAGCCGTCGAGCAGAGGAGCATCAGCATCGAGGCGAGGAAGCCAGTTGACCTCTAATCCCTCAACTGGGCGTCCACCAAAGTGGCGGCTGTGCTCCTCTTGAGATGCCGCGAGCACATTAATCCCATAGCGTCCTCCAAGATGGAGATGAGTATTCATCCTTGATCGATTGTTGATTGAGACCAGCACCAGAGGCGGATCGAGTGAGACCGAAAGGAACGCGTTCACGGTGATAGCGTGCGAGTTTCCATTATCGTGGGAAACCGTGACAACCGTGACGCCGGTGGCGAAACGCCCCATCGTGGAGCGGAACAAACGAGCGTCAATCAGAGCGGTATCGGACATAGCGCCTCCTTGAGCCAGTCAGCAGAAGCCTGGCGGAAAGATGGAATCAACCATCTCGTCGTTCAATCGCCCGCTGCCAATGGCAACAGGCAAGCCAATGAAATGTCAGACTAGAGGCGTATTCGCTGGTTGTCCACACAGCAGCCGCCCATAGAGTTCCTGATTCGTTGCGGGGTTCAAGAAAGCGTGCAAGGTCCCTGTGCGTACATCGCGCCAGAAATGGTTCAGTGGGTTGTGGGCCGCAGCAAACGAGCCCCCAGATGCCTCAACAATGATATCCGCCGCTTCAAACAACAGACGAGCGGCATAACCAGAGTCCATGCGTACGCGCGCACGATTCATGTATTCCATATACTCACCTCGCCGTGCCCAGGAATCGATATCGTCCGCGGCACGCTCAAGGAACAATTGAGCCGCATCGATCTTCGCCGCGGCCTCAGCGACCTGGAGGTGGGTGATCGTTGCTTCGGCCTGCTTGGTGTACCAGGTGTATTGAATGCCTCGATAGGGGAGTCGTTCGAGAAGCAGTTCCAGCATCGCACGAGCAGCGCCGAGGATCGGGAAAACCAGAACGATCGCCAGAAATGGCACAAATGCATAGCGGTATTCCGCCTCGTCCTGCAAATTTTTGGAGGCATATTCCCCGTGGGTGGATTGCGACATGGAGGTCACCCGGCGGTCAGGGACGAATTTATTCTGCACCGCTACGCTGGTACTTCCTGTTCCCTGCATGCCAATCATGTTCCAATCGTTCAGTCGCTCGACATCCTCCACTGGAAGGAGCGCAAAACCCTGATCGACGACCTCTCCGCGCTCATTGAGCAGGGGAATGCCCAGGCCCACCCAGTTCGAATGATAGGAACCTGAGTTAAAGCCCCACTTTCCCTCCTCGATGAGATAGCCCCCATCGACACGATGGAGGGTGCATTGTCGTGGAGCAAGCACGCCAGTGGCCCGCGCCCCTCCCTGACTGCCAAACACCTCCTGCTGCGTCTCCTCTGGAAAGATCGTAGCTGCCATCCAGTTCGCGCCGTTGATGATGGAGAGGGTCCAGGCAGTGGAAGCATCACCACGTCCAATTTCGGCGACCACATCCATGTACGTCCGTATATCTACCTGGTGCCCTCCATAGATGCGCGGAATAGTCAACTGAAATAATTCGGCATCCTGCAACTCCTGGACAGTCGCCTCTGGAAGATACCCAAGCTGATCCATTTCCTTCACGCGTTGCCGCAAGTGTGGAACGAGCTGCCGCGCCCGCTCTACGAGATCATCATGACTGGCCTGACGTTGGAAATGTGTGACCTGTGCCATAATTTGTAACCTCCTTGTAAATGACGCTTCTGCACTCTGCGAGTGTTCCGCATTACAACCTTTGTCGCGTTTGAGGACCTGCGGCGGTCTCTCGCGAGAAGGGAGCGTACTCATGACGCTTACCTGAAAAAGCCAGATACTCCTCTCGTTATACCATCTACGGTGAACATATATGTCGCAGCCGTTCGAACCAGGGTTCGGCGCTAGCGTCTACGAAGTATATCCAATTCCTTGTGTGAAAAAGCGTACAGGGAAGATGGTGCAAGTACCAGAGAGGCTGTATCACCTCGTATTGATACGTTCCTATCAACCCAAATATGATTAAGCAGTGTGCCCACATTTCAAAGTATATCCAGATTCTTTGAGTTTGTCAAGAGAAATATATCCAATTTTGTGCGCTCCTCATTTATTCAGAAATATCCGCATGATATGAGGCTGTTTCTTGCCACACAATCTGCGCAATTTTTCCTCACGGCAAAAAGAGAGAAAAATTGGATATACTTTCCTTGACAGATCGATGAGAAGTGTATATAATAAAAACAAGGAGGAACCCTATGCCTGACCATAGCCCTGCCCAGGAGATGCCTGTCTTTTCCCTGGAGCAGCACATGATGTATGAGAATACCATCAGCGGAAGAGATAGTACTGAGATTGCCTACCTGCAGCTCAGGAGAGCGATCGTACGCTGCGAAATTCCGAGTGGGGTGCAGCTCTCACAAAGGGAACTCTCTCAGTTGACGGGAGTTGGTCGGACACCTTTGCGCGAAGCCCTGCGCATGCTGCAACGCGAGGGGCTGGTTGAGGCTGAACCCAACCACCGCGTCCGAGTGGCAGACTTCTCCATCCCCGATCTTGAGCAGCTGTATGCGATGCGCATCAGCCTGGAAGCACTGGCCATTCGCTTGACCGTTCCTCTCCTCCAGGCAGATGAACTGCGACGGCTCGAAGGATTCCTCACCCAGATGGCCGGGCTACCCACCCCCGAAGAGTATGAACGCTGGGAAGTTCCCCATCGTGCCTTTCACCTTAGCCTTGTTGCCCATGCTGGTACCCGTATCGTGACCATGGTAGCGCAACTCTCGGATCATGCCGAGCGCTACCGACGGTTCTATAGTACTGAGGCCCCACGAGCTTTTGAGCGAGGGATGCGTGAACATCAGGCAATTGTTGATGCCTGTCTTGCGCGAGACCCAGGGCTAGCTGCCGAGCGTCTCGCCCGTCATTACTCGTCCGTGGCGTTGGGTACCCTTGCTGTGCTGGCTCCCGAGTATGACCCTGTGCTGGTGCGTACGGCACTCCATTCTGTAATGCAAGCGCGGACTTGTGGAAAGAACGGAGCGCAAAACTCGAAATAATTCTGCTTGTCCACTCATGACTTTTGCTCTTTTCCCTGCCTATCGCTTCCAGCGATACCAAGAGCAGTATTGCCTGGCGATTGTGGGGGCGGCTCGACAGATATTTGAAAACCTTGGGGTACATCGCAGTGCGCGGTCATCGTAAGAAAAATAGAGTGGAAGCACACGAGATCAGAGAGGTATTGTATGACTACAGAGCAAAAGATACCAGAAATTGGCAAACCCATCCGCGCATTTGGAGTCCTGACGAACTATCATGAGGCTGGCAGTGGGAAAGCGATCATCTTGATTCATGGATCAGGACCAGGAGTTTCGGCGTGGAGTAACTGGAGATTGGCTATCCCCTATCTTGCTGAGCGCCTGCATGCCTTCGCTTACGATCAGCTTGGCTTTGGCTATACTGAACTACCTGCGCAACATGTCTATGGGTTGGAGTGCTGGACAGAACACCTCCACATTGAAAGGATTCGGAAGGAATCGGTAATCGTCATGAGATGGATTATATCATGAAGGGCTGGAATGGTGAGAGAGGCCATGAGTTCGGTGGCAGACTGACCCTTTTCACTCGGCCTCCCTCAGTGCGCAATTGCATTGGAAAGAATGCGGAGTTCATGCAGCCGAAACGAGAGCAGGTTGAGCTGTGCATTTAGCCATGACTTTGGTAGCGGACTTGAGTGACCAATTGAACGGATGAGCCACTTAGTAATCGCTCCATGACATTACGCCGCAAACGAGAGATTTCATGTACGTCGCTGAACTCCTGTGGGCAATAACGCACAATCTCCCTGGGACCCAGACCACAGTGAAAGAGCAAGTAGGCGACCCGCTGCTCACGCGGGTCGGAAAGCATCCTCTTGAGGCTGTCCCAGCCCTCGCTGCTGTCCTGCACTGGTGGTTCTGCTGGCTCTCCTGTCTCAGGCAACGAAACTTCTCGTTGCCGCGCAGACGCCCGCAGCATATCCAGGATGACCCCGTTCAGACTCGCACGCAGGTACTGCAAGGCAGCAGCCAGCGTGTCGAAGGCCACCCGCCGGTTCGAGGCGGTAGCATGCCAGAAGCGCTCAAAGGCCTGCACCACATAGTTCTCTTCGCTCTCCAGGCGACAGGCTGCTTCTCTGTTGGGATGACCACGCAGCCAGCCTCGCACCACTCCGCCAAAGCAGCGGTGCACCCCTACCCAGGCCTCCTGGTCGCCTAGGATCGTCGCACGGCGTAACAGTTCGACGCCATAGGTATCCGTGTATGGCTTACCCTGGCAATAGTTGTCGAGTTCCCTCAGGCAATGTGCTGTGAGCACCGGGATTCTCATTTCATTGCACAGCGGGTTTGACAGGAAGGAGACTGGAGATGACCGCTCAACAGGAATGCCCTTTGGCGCAGGGGATGGTTCTCCGTCGTCCGCATAGTAGGTATCCATCAGTTCATATCCCATGGTGATTCTCCTCTCCTATCAAATCTTGCTGATTATTTTCTTTTGCACTCACTCTTTGAGCGGAAAGAGGCCTTCTCAGAAAGCTTCAAAGGCAACAAATTTCTAACACCAGCATACCCTCTATGAATTGGTCTTACTATAATCGCATTCACAGATGGAAAGTGAAGTAGGTCACACAGGAACAGGAACATATATTCTAGCTTAATACTTCTACACTCCGCTATAAATCCTGATCGCGTCAGGGCACGGTCAGCACCCTTCCGCTGGCACTGGAAATGATCAAAACTTGTGCTGCGACTACCATACAAATCACTCCAGTCTTTCAGCATGGGTGCAAATATGCACCCAGTTCCAACTCCTCATTTCACGGTTGTGCTAACTCAAACGGTTCAAGGTTGACGACGATCGGTTCCTGGGAATTGCGGACAATCACCCATTGCGAGGGGGTGTCGGGGGATGGGTTGATCTCCTGGTGTGGCGCAAAGGGGGGTACATAGATGAAGTCGCCTGCCTCAACGTCTTCCTCGAACTGCATCCTGTCACCCCAGCGCATCTTTGCGTGGCCTGAGACGACATAGATGACGGTCTCGGTCTCTCCATGATGGTGAACGCCACTGGCGATATTGGGTGCAACGACCGTGACTCCTGCCCAGAGGCCTTGCGAATCGGCTAACAGTTTGGAAACCGCTGCCACACGCTGCATCCCTGGCGTTTGGGGGGTGTTGGCATCAAATTGCTGTGGCTTGATAACACGGACTCGTTGCTCTCTCGTTGCTTCTTGCTTGTCGCTGCTCACTTGCTGCCTCCTGCTTTTTTTTGCTGAGCCAAAGGAACTGGGTAGCAGCCAGCAAGAAGCTGGCGCTGCCCTGCTCGCCCGTCGATAGTCCTGTGGCTGCCTTATGTGGCGGGCTTGATGTTCTGATTCACGCGAAAGAAATTGGTGGGATCGTACTTGCGCTTGATTGCCGCCAGGGGCTCGTAGTTGTCCCGATAGCTCGCTTTGACGCGCTCCTGTCCCTCCTCTTCCATCATGAAATTCACGTAGGCGCCGCCCGCCGAGTAGGGATGCACATCGTCCCAGTACTGCCTGGCCCAGTTGACGATGAGGTTCTTGTTCGCCGGGTCAGGATCGACTCCCACGATCACCTCGGCCCAGGTGGCCTCCCGGTAACTCCACGCCGTGTCGTGTTTGCCCACCCGGTGCGCCGCTCCATTCACTGGATACAAGTGCATGGTTGACTGCATCGTTGGCAACTGGGAGCCGTGCTGGATATAGCGTTCGATGGCCTCGTCGCTCAGCTCGTTCACAAAGTCTGCTTTCCAATACCACTGGAGTCCAGGCGCGTATAGCGCATCGAACATGCTCTGGAGGGCCGGGTGCGGGATGGGACCGACGAAGTCCAGGGCGGGCGGGAACTTCTCCCGGATCGGCTTGAACGTCTCCTCGGCCAGCTCCATGGCCCCTGTGTAGCACCACACTACTCCGCACATGTTCTTGTTGTGCAGGTGCTCGGGGAAAGGAGGCCCAGGCGGCACGATCAGGAAGGCAAAGAACCCGTTGAGGTCATCGGGCGCCTGCATGATGAACTCCCGGTACCACTTCATCACCGCCGGTGCCTGCTCCATCTCCCAGAGCATGGGACCGCCATAGACGGTATGGACCGGGTTAGCCTTGAAGAGGAACGAGGTGACGACGCCGAAGTTTCCACCACCTCCGCGCAGTGCCCAGAACAGATCCGCATTGCGCGACTCGTTGGCCGTCACCAGGCGACCGTCGGCCAGCACCACGTCGGCGGCGATCAGGTTATCAATCGCGAGGCCGTATTTCCTTGTCAGGTGTCCCATCCCGCCGCCCAGGGTCAGTCCGCCCACACCGGTGGTGGAAATAATGCCGCTGGGGACCGCCAGGCTAAAGGCATGGGTGGCGTGGTCGACCTCGCCCCAGGTGCAGCCTCCTCCGACCCGCACGGTTCTGGCGACCGGATCGACGTGCGTGTAGCGGATGAGCGAGAGATCGATGACCAGGCCATCATCGCAGACCCCCAGCCCTCCGGCATTGTGTCCGCCGCCCCGGATGGAAACGAGGAGGTTGTTCTCTCGACCGAAGTTGACCGCCGCAATGACATCGGCCACATCGGCACATCGCGCGATCAGGGCGGGATGCTTGTCAATCATGCCGTTGTAGACTTTGCGGGCTGCGTCGTAGCCCTCATCACCGGGCTGGATGAGTTCTCCCCGCAGGCTCGCTTTCAATGCGCTGCCGTCGAGGTCGTAAGTCCTTTGTGTTGTTGTCACAGTATTACTCCTTGTGTGAACTACTCTTCATCACTGCTGATGGTTGAGCGAATGAAACTTGTTTTCATGCCTCTCTATCCCTTGACGTAGGCCAGTTTCTCCGCAACCTTGCCGTTTCGCACGCGAAGCACATCCACGCCTCGTACGTGCCCGCGACTCCCGTCTGTATTTGTCCAATAGTACTTCCAGCGAATGACGCAGCGATCTTCGTGTGCTATCATCTCCTCGGACTGGAACACGGCATCAGGCGATGAACGAAAAAACTCTTCCCAGAAGTGGCGAACCGCCTCTTGTCCTTCAAACCGTTCACCATCTGGCGGCGGATAGGTGTTATCAAAGACGCAGTCCTCAGTCATCAGGGCCATCACCGCCTGAACGTCGTGCCGGTTGAAGGCGTCGTTAAACTGATTGATTGCCTCGATAGTTGATGCTGTCTGTGCAACCTCCTGCATGATCTCTTGCTCCTCACTGAAGGCGATCCCGAAAGGCAGCGATCTGAGCGCTGTGCTCGCGTTTGTGTCCGTAGTACATGTAGACCAGGACATCATCCAGAGCATAGTCTATTCCGTACCAGGGAAGTGTGCCCGCCTGGCGGAACAGTTCCGGACGAATCCGCTCAGCCAGCGACATCACCTGCGCATGCGCGTCATTGAGCTCGTCCAGAACCTCTCTCACGGTTCTCCCTTTGCGTCTCTCTACCTCGGTATCGTTAAACTGGCCACCCAGCTCGGTAAACTTGTCCAGGTAGGGTGTCGGGTGCGTCCCGACAAACCCGGACAGGACATCTACCAGGACCTGTTCATAGGAAGCCAGGTGAGCGATGATGTCCTTGACTGACCAGACACCACAGGCGCCTGGTGTTTCCCACGCCGTTTCGGGGAAGCCATCGATGGCCTGCAGGGCCGTCAGTTGCCCATACTTCAAAATGTCTGTTGCGTTCATGAGATTGTCCTTTCCTTGAATCTGACCTGCCCAAGAGCAGGTTGCGCCGTATGACTGTGAGCCGAGGATGGCAAGTTATCGTAGCTTTGAGTTCCCCGTAATACTTTGCGCTGCTCCTCTGAGAGCTGTTCAAGTACATGGTGAGCAGGAAAGCGGTCAAATAAATCCTCTGCGGACTGCGGCTGTCTCTTTCATTGTAGCCAGAACGTCTTGCATTATCATCGTGGACGAGTACGGAGATTGCATGAAGGAAGCACGTAGATTTCTGGAGAGGGGGCACGTAGAAAATGAGGAACACGTTTTTACGTGTTCGCGGTCAATCCTCTTTCGATCGCCCAGCTTGCGATCTGCCTACGTGAGGTGAGGTTCAACTTGAACATGATATTACTCACGTGGGTTTCGATGGTCCGTTCGCTCAGCACCAGCACGTCGGCAATCTCGCGATTGAATTTCCCCTGCGCGATCAGTGCCGCTATTTCGCGTTCGCGCGCCGTCAGCCCTCCAAAGGCTTGCTTGGCAGCCTGATTGGGTGTGAGCGGACGGGAATAGGGTAACATTGCCGTCGCCCGTTGCAGAAAATTATCACGCAGAGGCTCATCTGCGATGGTAGCAGCGAGTTCTTCGATCAGGGTGCGGGCGGTCGCAAACGCTTGCTCAGCTTCTGTGTTCCTCCCCTGGGCTTGATAGAGGTTGCCGAGCGCGATACAAATTCGCCATTGTCTCGTTCGGACCCCTAGCGCCACAGCCAGAGCTTGCGCTGCTGTTAGTGCTGCCTCGGCTTCGGCTGGTCGCTGCAAGGCAGCTAGAGCTTCGCCGAGCAGTTTCAAGACACGCAGGCTGCTTTGTCCCTCAGCGACCTGTGCAGCGGAAGCAACCAACTGATCGATAATTTCTAAGGCACGGGTCGGATGTCCCTGTGCAAGCGCCAGTTCCACGGATGCGCAGCAGAGCATGCGCTGCGCCATCGTTTGTATGGCTGTGTCGGGGCTGAGCGCAGTGTGAA
>WNGD01008523.1_pt1 | contig 10531 bp, 10 predicted proteins | sample 5400671 | NCBI WGS metagenome assembly WNGD01 (sample SAMN13153369, study PRJNA577476) | soil metagenome | isolation source: 40 cm soil or saprolite under grassland replicate 2 | place: USA:California | collected 2016-06-15
CTGAGGGGAGGAATCTGCCCCTTCAGAATTTCGTCAGGGGTCGGGTTGTGACCAACTGCACCATGGCAAATGTGGCAGGTGGACTTCACAATGTGCTCGCCTGTCCGCAGCGGCAGCTCGTCAATTGAGATCTGCTGTTTTTCTGCGCCAGGAATGCCCGCGAGTTCCCGCAGGTATGCCCACAGTGACCGTACCTCAGCATCGCTGAGATGGGGATCGGGAGGCGGCATGTCCGTTCCGCCCTTGTGCAAGCGCTCCAACAACGCTTGCCGCGCCTGTTTCGCCAGAGGCGTGGCGTCGTTTAAGTTCACGTCCATGCCAACTTTCTTCATGCGTTCGACATACAATTTAGCGGAGGTTGCTCGTACAGGATCGATTACAGAATGAATCTCCGGTGGTGCGCCTATACCGAATAGTCCGTGACAGCCTCGGCACTTGAACCTATACAGGTCGGCCCCAGAGAGAATTCGCTTCTGCCCGGTGGAATTCGGTGAAATGTTGAGTGCCGGGCTTGGCGGCCAGTCCCCAGGCATGGGCGCTTTGGGGCCGTATACCCCGGAAGATTTGCCCATGCTCGTCTGGTCAAATGGACGGTGAATATGAGTAATCCAGCTGTCACCGTGGACCGGAGTTACGGTCTGGCTTGAGGCGAAGGGCGAAAGCATCACAGTCAGAATCAAATATGCGTATTTCATGACATTAATCTCACTTCCGCCCCGTACGAAGAAGAACTTAGAACACAAAACGTGCAAGCAGGTAAATAGCGTTATTTCCATTCGCGTTACGCCCGGCAGCATCGTAGTTAGTCGCTGCACCATTGAAGCGCGTGTAGCCGGTGTACTGGACGCCCAAGTCGAGATTCTGGATCGGCCAAACTGAGAAGTTCAAAATATAACCAGCACTCCGCGGGTCCCCATTCGCGCTGCCACTTATTGCACTCTGAGGAAAGAGGAAGGGATCTGCCGTACCCGTGGTTTCGAACCACCCCACAGCTGTCGAATAACGATTTCCAAAGTGATATTCCGCGTTTGTATTCAGGACATCCAAATGATGTCCATTCAGGCCGGCTGCTCCCGCAGCTAAGCTTGCTACCAATGCCGAATTTTCCCGGATGTAAGTGCCGCGCCACGACAACACATCCTTGCCAATGATCCGGTCATACTGAAAATCTGCCGCCCAGTCGGTGTAACTATCTTCAAGTCCAGAAACTGCTCCGGGACTCGATTTCATATGCATCCCATAAGTGCCGATTTCAAAAGAACCCTTGTCCATCGGGGGGCTGAGTACTGGCAATGTGAGCCGAACGGTAGATCGTTCCCGCGAAGTACAGGTGTTCGTTCCACATCGAATACCCACCAATTCCAGCCACATCCTGACCCAAAGTTCCTTGAATAATTGGAGCAGCGGAGGGCCCAGGGGCTACATCACTTTCGATGAATGGAAACCCCCAGGCTGGCGTCGTGTTCCACAGATCTTCGACGGTTGGGTTGTTATTTAAGGTCAGGCCATAAACCCAGTTCTTCCCCGCCAATTGTCTCTGCCTCGCATATCGTATGTCCGTGTTGTCCATGCTGAAGTGGTCCCCTTGCGTGTCATACGTGAGCTGGAGAAAGCTGCCCACATGCGTTGACCATGCGCCAGAAAGAAACAGGGAGATATCCTGAGGAAACTCAAAGTTGCCATTTTGAGTTCCGGGTTGCGGCGCCTTTGTGCTGGTGAAAGACGTTTCGAGCCACGCGGACAGAGGGAGCGAACCGAGCAAGTCGAGGCCTGCGTGCTTCTTGTCTTGCTCCGCGGTGACGTTTCCCTCTTTCTTCTTATCCACATACCCCAGCAGCTTAAAATTCCGGCCCGCTGCATTAAGTTCCGGTGGATTGTAATGACAGCCGCTGCACGGCAGACCGGTCTGACGCGCGTAACTGGGAACGGCGGCCGCGTTGTTCGGAAATAAGAGCGCTGATGCAATAAGTGAAAGAGAAACGGCGGATATCTGGAACTTCATTTAGTGGCTCCGATCTTTTTTCCGGCGGACGGCTTATGGCCGGGCCTGGCGTGTGTGTTAATAATGTCCGCCAGCGTCAGCCTGCTGAACGCCTTTTGGCAGGGAGCGCTGGTTTCTTCAAAAACGAGCATCACCGCGGAATCTCCATTTGGTTCCGGCGGATGCCGAGAAAGAAAGAAATCAATCACCTCACCCATGGTGATCTGATCGGCGCGTGCGGCCAGATGAAAGCCCCCCTTGCTGCCGCGTCGCGAGGTGGCGAATCCGCCCCAGACAAGCAGCTGCAGAATCTTGGCGCTTTCAGCGGTTGAGAGGTGAATCCGTTCTGCGATCTGTTGCGACTGCAATCCATTGCCCGACTGCGCTAGACAGCAGAGTGCCTTCAGTGCCGATTGCAGCCGTTTTGGAAATGCAGGCCAGATCACAGGATTGGTTCCTTTCGGAGTCGATTGTCCGAAATGTGATAAATCCCGTCAGTGGGTTTGCACACAGGATCGTGTGATTGGAATCACAGGCCTTGGAAAGGAATTGGGACTGGTGCTGCGGACTGAATAGTCATGGCAGGCATTGCGCTCACCATCTCTCTGAATCCCGAGCTACCCTCACCAGATGTCGCACTGACGACCGATCTAGCGCCGCAGCGGCGTCGCTTCTTCTGGCAGCACTTCCCATCCGCCTTCTGCGACGTATCCCTGCTTGTCATAAGAGTGGCCGGTGACTAGGCCCAGCACAAACCAGCCGAGTACAAGTGCGCCGAGCGCGAAGATCGAGTCGCCAATCATCCTCATCCAACGCAATTGGTTGATGTGGCCGGAGTGCAAGAACTCGGCCGACCGCGCGTACCAGGTGCCGTATTCAACGGATGCCCAGGCCTGCATCAAGCCGATTGGCAGCATGCTTAGCAGGACCATCAGCGCAAGCCCGATGTTAATGGCCCAAAACGAAAATGCGAGCGGAGCATTTTTCCACGCCTTACCCGGCCGGAGTGCGCGCAGGCAAAACAACATCAGTCCAAGCCCGAGCATTCCATAGACTCCAAACAGCGCCGTGTGCCCGTGCACGGGAGTCGTGTTCAACCCTTGCATGTAGTAAAGCGCAATGGGCGGGTTGATCAGGAATCCAAACAAGCCCGCGCCTACGAAATTCCAAAATGCAACTGCAACAAAGAAATAAATCGGCCATTTGTAGGCTGCGACCCATATCTGTTGTTGCCGCGACCGCGCCAGCCGGATGTGCTCCCAGGCTTCAAACCCGATCAGTACCAGAGGCACAACTTCTAGAGCGCTGAATACTGCACCTAAGCCGAGCACGATATTCGGCGTTCCCGCGAAATACAAATGATGGAACGTGCCAATGATTCCGCCGGAAAGAAAGATCACAGTAGAAAATAAGACCGCTTTAGTCGCAGTTGAAACGGAAAGCAGTCGGAGTCGTGTGAGCAGGAACGCGATCACCACGGTAGCGAATACTTCGAAGAAACCTTCGACCCAAAGATGGACTACCCACCATCGCCAATATTCCGCGGTGACCAGATTACTTCGCTGACCGTACATCAGGCCGGCGGCATAAAACAGCGGAATGGCGATGCTCGAAACCACGAACATCATCAGCAACGAATGGCTTTGATCGCGCTTCTGCAGCGCCGGACGCAACGCTCGCCACATGAGCCACAGCCAGAACACCAGGCCGACGAAAAGCAGGATTTGCCAGAGCCGGCCCAAGTCCACGTATTCGTAGCCCTGCGTGCCGAGCCAGAACCATAGATTTCCAAGTTTTTGCTGGATGCTCATCCACTCGCCCGCGAGCGAGCCGATTACAACCAACAACAACGCGCCGAAGAGCGCATTCACTCCTAGCCGCTGGCCTTTAGGCTCATAGCCGCTCACGGCTGGTGCAACATACAATCCGGTGGCCAGCCAGGAAGTGGCAATCCAAAAAATTCCAATCTGAAGATGCCAGGTACGGGTGACTGCGTACGGAAGCCAGCGATCGAGCGGGATGCCATAAAATCCCGAACCTTCAACTCCGTAATGCGCAGTGATCGCCCCGAGCGCGACCTGCACAACCCACAACGCCGCCACCACGAAGAAAAATTTCACGGTCGCCCGTTGCGAGGCTGTCGGCCTCAGGCCGAGCAATGGGTCACTGTCAGGCAACAGGTCTTCCGCTTCGCTGCGCGGCTGCGATGCGAAGTACCAGACCATCCCACCGATTCCGGTAAGCAGCAGAACAAAACTGAGAACACTCCAGACGATCGTGCTGCCAGTGGGTTCGTTTCCGATCAGCGGTTCGTGCGGCCAGTTCTGCGTGTAGGTAACATTGCTGCCGGGTCGGTTTGTGGACGTGGCCCAGGCCGTCCACCAGAAGAACGAACTCATCTGGTGCAGCTTCTTCGGGTCGCTCATCGCACCCCGTTGAATGGCGTACTCATTGCGGCCACTGCTGAAAACGTCCGAATAATAGCGATTCAGTTCATCGAAGGCTTCGCCTCTTATGGGTTCAACCCTGATTCGGCCGTTCGCGGGATCGTAGGTGTTGGTCCTCAGCAACTGCTGCAGGCGGGCTTCGAGTGCAGCCTGCTGCTCAACACCGAGAGCAGCGTAATTCTGCGCTCCCGATGCGCGCGCCCACTTGTCGAGAATAAAAACGCATTCGCGGTGCAGCCAGTCGGCACTCCAATCTGGCGCAATGTAGGAGCCATGGCCCCAGATCGTGCCAACTTCCTGGCCACCGATGGATTGCCACACATTTTGTCCGTCCCGAATGGTTTCACCGTCGAAAAGTACTCGGCCATCAGAACTTACTACCTCTGACGGAATTGGCGGCGCGCTCTTGAGAACTTTGATCCCTACTCCGCCCAGGACTGTGAAAGAAATGGTGAGCACGAGTCCGAGAGCAATCCACAGTTTCCGGTATGACATGGATGATTCCTTTCAAAGATGTCGCATTACGATGCTATTGACTGCGCAGCGGCGTCTCAACAGGGTCTGACTTTCGTCCAGGATGCGAAAGGCTGACCTCCCGTGAAAGCTCATATCAGGTATAGATGGCTCAGCAACTTCCCTCAATGACTTATGTCACAGCCCATGCGTAGTGTGTTGGCGCGGCCGCGCGAAGGTCAGAGCGAGATTGGCGGCGAAAAGTGTCACCGCTGTCATTTCAGTGATCGCCGACATCGGCAGCCATGCCCATGCCGAGGCCGCGATTCCCTGATACGCAAGGATTTGGGCAGTGACCCGCAGCGTACATCCCACTGCAAGTAGCGTCAGGGCCCAAAACATCAGCCAGGGACTGAAGAGAACGCGCATGCCGGCAAACGCGGGTAGAACGCGTGGTCCGATCGAGAAGACCATGAGCGCTAGAAATCCGACGGTCAACGCGTGGCGAGACGCGCCCCAAATCCCGGGAGCTGTGGCCGTCATGGAAGCCCAAATCCCGAGCAGCGCAGCTACTATTGACCAAGCGTACGCGATGCGCACAAATGCAGGAAAGCTTGGGTGCACGCCGCCGGTTTTCGGAGGCCGCTCGGAAGGCTCGAAGAGCCGAAGGGCATAGATGGCGAGAACCATGCCTGCCGCGAGCAGGAGCGTTGAAAGTTTCATCCAGCCAAACATGGCCGCCAGCACGCCTGCGGTATTCACGACGACTGCACGCAACAGCAACGGTGTACGTGTGCTTCTCAGGCCAAGAAAAACCGGCAACCACTTCGCGCTAAATCCCCAGACGAAGGGAACGAGAAATCCCCAGGTTTCGAGAACCAGAGACCGTTGATCAAAACTGTGAGGCAGGACGGGTGAGATTCCGCGGCACGCAAGAAACACGGCGCTGAGCAGATTGATGGTCAAAGCCGCAAGCCAGCCAATACATCCCGCAATGACAACCAAAATCCATTCGTCCAGCTTCGACTTCGGGCTTGTATCCGACCGGTGTCCCGAAACTGCGAAGAAGAAGATCAGGAACGCAACTATTTCCAGTACAGCCGACAGCGGAAGCAAAGCACGCCATTGCCACTCGTAAACGCCGGTTATCCATCGCAGCGTCACACCCATCGTCCACATACCCCACGACGTCCATGGCGCCCACAAGGCAAATGGCTTTACGCGCCGCAGCTTGGGAATCGAGTAGTAACCTATGCCGAGAATAAAGGTGCCGATCCAGCCGAATATCTGCGCGTGGCCGTGGGCCTGGATCCATCCGGGCGACGCGGTCCCCGCTGCGCGATGGCTGCTGATGGTGAGCAAATTCCAGACTCCCAGAAATGTTCCGGGAAGCAGCATGAAGAGCAAACCGGTAGCGATATACGTCACCAAGAGCCGCGATAGGCGGGCCTCTCGTGCTGCGGCAATTTCACAAATCCGTCCTGGCGTGCGCGGCTGCTCTTGCAATTCTGCGACGGTGATTAGAGAAGACATTTAACGACTCCGCTCCATTTCGATTGCTCTCGGAAACAGAATGTTGTTCTCCAGATGGATGTGTTGGTGGAGATCGCGCTCGAACTCGGCCAGAGCGGAATAGAGCGTCTTATAGCTCACGCAGGCGTTCGCCGGAGGTTGATATCCGCTGCTCAAATCGCGGATGCTACGCAACAGGTTCCCGGCGGAATCATGCTCGTGCATCATCATTGCAACTGGATTATTTACGGTCCCAAAAGGTGCCGGCAGGGTCGGCTCGCCTGCGATGACCGATTCTTCCATGCGTTCTATATAGGGAAACAGCACCACCTCTTCTTTCATCATGTGAGTCGAGAGTTCCTGCGCGAGTGCCTGGAACTTCTCATGTATTTCAATCAACTCGGGATGCCTGACACCGTGAACCGAGCACACTTTCGCAAATAGCGGCCCCAGCCGGGCGATCTCCTTGCGTGTGTATTTGTGGTGGGTGTTGTTGATATGTGCGATCAGTTCGGCGAGTGGCCCGGTAAGCCAGTCCTTTCCCTCGCCTCGCACCACGTCGGCAGTCGCCGCAGATTTCAACGACTCCAACACTTGCTGAATCTGTAAATTCGCTTCGCCGCAAGCCTGTTCAAGGGACTTATTGCCACCACAGCAATAATCGATTCCGAACTTTTCAAATATCCGGGTTGCCGCCGGATTGTTCAACGCTACTTCGCACTGTCTTCGCAGTATCAAGATTCATCGGGGTTCTCCATTGCGGCCACCTTGCCGCCGCTCTTTCTTGAATGTAGAGAAATCCACTCTGGTTGCCGATGACTTTTGTCACAGAGCGTTACAATGTCGGCGATGCCGCTAGCCGAAACGCAAAAACAGATACTCTCAAAAGTCCAGCTTTTTTCTGGTCTCGCCCATACCGAGATGGACTTTCTTGCTCCGCGGGTAGTGCCCCGCAAATTCTCTCCCGGCCAGATCGTTTTCAATGAGGGCGATCCCTGCTCTGGTCTCTATGTTGTCGCCTCAGGCCACGTACGTATTTTCAAGACTTCCGCGGGCGGCCGTGAGCAGGTGCTGAGTATCGACGGGCCGGGTAGCTCGGTCGCAGAGCTGCCGGTATTCGACGGAGGAAATTATCCAGCCTCGGTCGCAGCTGTCGATGATGCCACTCTGCTATTTGTAAGCAAAAAGGACTTCCAGGAATTGTGTTTGACGCACCCACAAGTCGCTCTCAAAGTGCTGCGAGTGGTGGGTGCCAGATTACGACGCCTGGTTGGGATCATCGAGGAGCTCTCGTTTACGACCGTGCGGCACCGCCTCGCTGCGTTTCTGGTTCGTTTAGCCAAACGCGAAGGCACGCGGACACCGACCGTCATTACCATCACGCTGCCGGACAACAATCAGGAAATTGCTTCTCAGATTGGCACCGTACGCGAGCTTGTCTCGCGTAACTTGAGCCGCCTACAGGCTGAGGGCCTGATCAACATAGAGGGCAGGAAAGTGACAATTCGTGATCTTGGAGCAATCGAGACAGAAACGAATTTGACGGATTAACACCAACATCTGGTTCCTCGTGCAATTCGGTTGTTTGGTCGCCCAAGCCGAGACGATTCATTCCCACCCGCTCGCAATGGTCGCGACATACGATCTAGTCAGGGCCCGCATGAGGGGCAACCAGGATGTATGAAAGAGAGAGAGAGAGAGAAAGAGAAGAAAGGCGCTTCGCGGGGGAAGGTGATTGCTTTGCCGAAGGAGGTATGGTCTTGTGCATCTCTCGCACAAAGTGCCCAGACAGACTGGCATAGATTGCCGCATCGAAGTTGGGAAAGAAACGTCTATCCCGCAACCATAGCGTCAGACCGACGGCCCAAGCGAAACAGTTCCGTGCATCTGCCGCAGTTACAAGAAAAATCTGAATCGTCAGGAGCTGCCACATGTCCACAACGGCGGCAGATGGAGCGCCCATCCACATGCCTGATCATCGGCATGAACTTCTGAGCTTTCACGCAATAGGGGCAACGTACGGACTCACCCATTCTCATCAACAGAGCCCTCTCCGGCGAGCATTCTGTGAACGCAAGCGCGCGGTTTAGAGCAGTCAGATATTGTTTCCGTTCCCAGATTCGTTCCCACCGCAGGCGAGCATTTCTGGCGACCACACTCTTGCTGATTTGCGTGATGTAACGCTACTTCCGGAGTCGAACTTACGTCGCTTCTCGAGGGCGGTGGCGGTGCGCCGGAAGATTTCTTCGGGCGATCCACTCGCAACGACCGGCGTGAGCAACCCGAGATTCCTGCAGAACTGAATCAGGGGTGCAGTGCTGCTCTGGTAGGCATTCAGTCGCACCGTAATCGCCTCGGGTCGATCGTCCTCGCGTTGGTAAAGAGCGTCGCAGCAGAGATCGCACACGCCCTCAGTGCGAGGTGGTTGTGCCGTCAGATGGAAAATCGCTTTGCAGCTCTGGCAGGTGCGGCGTCCGCTCAAGCGCGAAACAATTTCGGCAAGGGGCAGCTCATAATTTACTACCGCATCGAGAGATAGCCTTTCATTTTCCAGTAGCAGTTTCAGAACCTTGGCCTGGGCCAGAGTGCGCGGAAATCCGTCGAGCACGAAGCCGCCCTGGCAACGCAGGCAGCTGGCGCGTTCGCGAATCACTTGCCACACGATCGCTTCCGGTACCAGCGTGCCGCGACGCATGGAATTCAGCGCCGCGGACATCGCCAATGTTTGCTGGCGTTCGTTACGAGTCTTCGCCTCCCGGAACACATCGCCAGTGGAGAGGTGGCAAGCACCGAGGCGCTGCGTCAACAGTCGGGCCTGAGTGCCTTTGCCTACACCAGGCGGTCCCAGCAATACCAATCGCCAGGGTTGTTCGAGTCGCTCGGGAACTACCGAACATTCGGCTGAGGGGCCTCTAAGCCAAGCCGCGCGATCATTTAACTCTCTTGAATTCATTGGAACCCGTCCGTGTTCACATTACGAAATAGCCTCAGGCAGAGACGCGTGAACGCGATTCGCGCCACAATCCGCGATTCTATGGACGCCATGCCGCGCGGGCTGTGACGGCAGTCACATGGCTGCGTATTTTGGGACAACTTTATGGGCTGTTAAGATTAAGAATGTTCGGAACGCAAAGCTCCAAGTTCAGACATAGAGGTCATGGTGAATATGCAGGAATGTCAAGACTATCTTCAATTTAGATCCACTGGCCACTGAGGAAGCGCTTTCGGGTCTTTGTGGGCACATTGTCGCCATGTCACCCATTGGGGTGGGTTTCTGAAGCGAGAAGGGCCTGTTTTCGACAGTTACTTCCGGACCAGCCCGCGATGCAAAACCCCTGCGCAAATCCGAAGGCGCTTGCGACTCCCACACGCTCCTATTGCCCTTCATCCCCGGCTGCCTTTTACTCGCTCGAAATGGCTCCTATGCAAGGGCCTGTCGGAGGTACCCTGCCACGTCGCTAATGAAACGATGAACCGACACCTCCGCGATGCGGTGACCGATGATCGCATTCATAGCCTTTCCCACGGCGCCGAATGGCGGTTCGTAAAGACCCGAGAAATCCAACTGCGTTTCGGTAGGGGTCAGCGGGTAGATGGAAAGCTCGGCCGTCATCAACGGGAACAGGCGTGGCATGGTCGCCGCCTCCCATTCGAGCCGCAATCTAGTGGTGGGGGTCGGCATGACATCAAGAACCTTCTCCTCGATGTTTTTGACGGAAATCTTGATATCGGACTTAATCCCAATACCGGCAACGTCGACGTGCAGTTCAGCAGCGATCGATTGCGCTCGGTAAGCGGCAGCCTTCGTCGCTGACTGGAACACGGTGACTGCGTCCTGCTTCAATGCATCGCGGACGCGCTCGTAGGGATGGTTCACGTAGTCGTAGCAGCGAATCTCACGCCCTTTACTCATCAACGTCGTTCCGTCCGGATTGACAGACTGTTTTCGCAAACCAACGGCCTCAAAACTGTACCATACTGCGACAGGCGTTGCGCCTGGATCACTGGCAAACCGGAACTATGCGGTACACGAGCTTAGCGCAAGTGCTCGCAACGGATTTATGAGTTCTAACCTGGATATGCTGGTGTCGGCGGTCACACGGTTATGTGCCCCAAGTCACCGACACACGATTGCTTT
>WNGD01007447.1_pt1 | contig 10530 bp, 9 predicted proteins | sample 5400671 | NCBI WGS metagenome assembly WNGD01 (sample SAMN13153369, study PRJNA577476) | soil metagenome | isolation source: 40 cm soil or saprolite under grassland replicate 2 | place: USA:California | collected 2016-06-15
AGGGGAGCGTGAAGCTGGCAGAGTTGCAGCGCGACCGTGCGAAGCTGCAAGTTGACCACTACAAAGCCTTGCTCGCAGTGGATATCAGCGAACTGGAAGGCAAACAGCTCGAACTCCTGGGGCTGGTCTCTGGCCTCTACCTGACGGCGGCTGAGCTGGCAGCTATTCCTAACCTCATTGTCGGACTAGCCTCCGGCTCGATCATCGATTTCGCGGGCACCGTTTCCAATGTGGCGCAGTCTATCGGCACGCAAGCCTCTATTACAGCGCTGCAGGCCAGCTATGAGCGCCGCAGGCAGGACTGGCAATATCAGCAGACACTCGCCCAGCAGGATAGTGTGATTGGCGACCAGCAGGTAACAAATGCTGAGGATCACGTTCGCGTGGTCGGACAGGAGGCGGCCATCGCGCAAATGCAGGCCGATAACGCCGAGGTTGTTGTAGAGTTCCTGGCAAACAAATTTACCAATGTCGAACTCTACTCGTGGATGAGTAATGTGCTTGGGCGCGTCTACGGCTTCTTCCTGCAACAGGCAACGGCGATAGCCCAGCTCGCCGCTAACCAGCTCGCTTTTGAACGGCAGGAAGTGCCTCCCCCCTTTATCCAGTCGGATTACTGGCAGGCACCCACGGATAGCGCAGCAAGCAGTGTTGAGGGCAACGCCCCTGATCGCCGGGGCCTCACCGGTTCAGCCCGCTTACTCCAGGACATCTACCAGCTCGATCAGTATGCCTTTGTAACGAACCAGCGCAAGTTGCAACTCACGAAAACCTTCTCGCTGTTCCGGCTCGACCCCTTTGCCTTTCAGCAGCTTCGTGAAGCAGGGGTGATGGTGTTTGAGACGGCGATGGAGCAGTTCGACCGCGATTTCCCCGGTCACTACCTCCGCCTCATCAAACGGGTGCGAGTCTCAGTCATCGCACTCATTCCTCCGACGCAGGGAATACGTGCCACTCTGAGCTCGCGTGGGATATCACGCACGGTTATTGGGGGTGATGTCTTTCAGACCGTCGCCATTAAGCACGACCCAGAGATAGTGGCTCTCAGTTCCCCACGCGACGCCACTGGACTCTTTGAACTCGATGCACAATCCGATCTGCTCCTGCCTTTCGAAGGCATGGGTGTCGATACGACCTGGGAGTTCAGCATGCCTAAAGCAGCCAATATGTTCGATTACAATACAATTGCCGATGTGCTGATCTCTTTTGAATACACGGCCCTCAACAGTTTTGCCTATCGCCAGCAGGTGCTCCAGACGCTCAAGCCGACACTCAGCGCGGACCGCGCCTTTAGCTTCCGCCAGGAGTTCGCCGACCAATGGTACGATTTGCATAACCCCGGCCAGACAGCGACTCCGATGATCGTACGCTTTGCGACCCGGCGTGAAGATTTTCCGCCTAACCTGGACGCACTGCTGATCCAGCAGGTCGTGCTCTATTTTGCTCGCAGTGCTGAAGTCCAGATGGAAATTTCGGTCGGGCATCTGCAGCTTCGCGCGGCTGGCAGTAATAGCCCTCTTGGAGGCACTGCGGTTTCACTTGATGGTGTAATCAGCACGCGCAAGGGAAATGCCGCGAGTTGGGTATCGATGATCGGGAGTAATCCAGTAGGTGACTGGGAGTTGGCGTTGTCTAACGACGCGCAGACCCGAGCACTCTTCGAGAACGAGCAGCTATCAGACATCTTGTTGGTCATTACCTATTCTGGGCGCACGCCGACATGGCCTGGGTAGTGCATAGTACTATCTCTTCTCCTTGCGTGAAGGCTATTGCGATCTACAAATTCGCTCTCTTTGTTCACTGCATGTAGATCGATTCTCATGAAAACATCCTTTCATGACTTCTTCTCGACTCTGCATGCTGTACAACATGTTCCTTTGTCAGTAGAGGTATGTGCTGCAGGAATGGCAAGTAAGTTGGTCCACACCGAACCGTCTATCTACATAAAATAACGTGAGTTCGGGATAAGGAATAGCTCCTGGTAAGATAGAGAAGAGAACAACGCCTCTGCCTATCCCCAGGAGGTTCCGAGAATGAGTAGACTCGAAGTATTTTGTTCGGTGGACGATTTCTGGCAGCAGTTCGCCCCAAATTGGCACACCACATGAGTGGCGTCGGGACAGCGAGAGCGCTTGCGTCCGACCCAGATGCATCCCAGCGAACTCATGACCATGGTGATCCTGTTCCATCAATCGCACTCTCGAACGTGGAAGCGCGTATGACACCGAGTCCGTCCAGCGCCACCGACGTAGCGAATTTCCCGCATTGGTGAGCTACCAGCGGTTCGTCGAGTTGATGCCCACGGTGCTCGTTCCGCTGGGAGCCTCTCTGCATACGCACCTGGGCCGCTGTAGCGGCATCAGCTTCATCGACTCGACCGCGCTTGCGGTCTGCCGCAACCCACGCATCCACCAGCATCAGGTGTCTGCCGGGCGCGCTGCACGTGGCAAGACCTCGGTCGGCTGGTGCTACGGCTTCAAGCTGCACCTGGTCGTCCATGACCAGGGGAAACTGTTGGCATTTTGCCTCACGCCTGGCAATGTCGAGGATCGACGGCCTGTCCCTCAGCTGGTCATAGGACTCGTCGGCAAACTCTTTGGGGACCAAGGCTCTCTCTCCCAGCCGCTGGCCGAGCAGCTGCTGATGACCCATGGCCTTCACCTCATCACCAAGCTGCGCAAACAAATGCGCACCCGTTTGCTTGCCTGGTCGGACACACTCCTCTTACGCAAGCGAGCCATCATCGAGACCATCACTGATCAGCTCAAACACATCTATCAGATCGAGCATTCCCGGCATCGCAGTCCTATCAACTTCCTGGTCAACTTGGTCGCAGGGTTGATTGCCTACTGCCATCAGCCCAAAAAGCCCTCTCTCGGGTTGCAACTCCTCACTCTACCTGAGGCGTAGCTTATCCCGAACTCACGTTAAATATCCCACGGGCAACCCGCTATAGGTAGGTACAAGTGGAAACAACATAACAGATTTCGTGGTTCTTTTTCCCTGAGGTTGGGCTTTAGCCAATGGTTTCAGCATCGACCCTCCACACGCCATTCTCATCGACCAATTGAATGGTAGCCAGGGCAGTTCGGCCATTGCCCAAGGTGAACGTGACCGTGGCAGTGGCGGTTGAGCCCTGCTCTTGCACGTTTCTTTCCGTCCAGGCCTTGACCCCACCGAGAGCCTGCCATTCTTGAGCAAACTGCGCTTCACTGAGACTGTTCATCGCCCGCGTCGAGAGTTGATTGTAGGCAGTTGGGTAATCTCCATTCTTGAGCGCATCACAGTAGGTCGCAAGGGTTCTGTCCGGCGTAGAGCGGGTCAGGTACACAAACGCACCCACGGCGGCGAGAACAACAAGAATAATGAGAGCCAAGGCGATAAAGTAGGCTCGACGCTTCTTTGGCCGTGGAGCGAGAAGGGGAGATTGCGGCCCAAAGAAGCCTGCTCCCTCACGAGAGGGTGCGCCGGACGGAGGAGGCGGAGCGGCAATCGACTCTGCTGCGCTCGAAGCAGTCCTGCTGTTCGGGACACTTCCAGGTGATGAAGGAACAGGCGGCACAGAAAGCATGGTAGGCTCATCTTGGTTAGTGGTGGGAAGCGGCTTGCCACAGCGCTGACAGAACAGGGCAGCAGCAGGATTATTCGCTCCACAGTGGACGCAATACATCGTTGGCCTCCTCCAGAAGTAGGTTCCTTAGTTCTTCTCAGAACCGATGAATGATCGAAATAGTAGACAGTCGTCCGAAAAATTATATCCCATACACGCGATAAACGATAGAGTTGGCTGTGCTGGCTACGTGCGATATCCGCTCGCCAAATGAGGCCTTTGAGAACACCTTCCCCTGTCTCTCGCACCTTGCCTGTAATGGCTACTTGGCACATCTGTTCGAAAATTTACAACTTCGTCTTCCCCATCCATCTCTATCTTTGCCACATGGAACGCTTCGGAGGAAGAAGCAGAGGAGTTCTACTCACCGCTTCAGAATAACAGCCTCACTCATACGAGAAAAACAGGCGCTTCCTTACAGAACCCGCTCAGGGAAGCCATGCGGGAGATGTGTTAGAGATGTTCAAAAGCTACCTTCACCAACGACAGTGACCCATGGATGTACCTCGACCACCTACGGGATTGCCGAACATGTTTTTATCCAATTAGGATATCCTTTGGTAGTCATGGTGGAGACCAGCCAAGATCGGAACTGCCATCACCTTGTCCCCCATGGTGAGAGGAACCAGAAGGTCCACATGACTCAGGACCCTGCTGAATACCTTGATGCGGTCGTGCCCGGTTGAAGTAGGCCACAGACACTTTAAACACACGCTGGAGCTGCTTCTCATGAAAGATCAATAGGTGGTCTAGGCATGCTTGTCGCACACTTCTCAAGAAGCGTTCGCAGATTGCATTGGCTCGGGGAGCATGATAGGGTGTTTTAAGAATCTCCATAGCACGCGTTGTCGCCACACGAGCGAAACTGGATCCAAATTTGTAATCGTTATCACAAATCAGATATTTCGGTGCTTGCCCATATGGGGTAGCTTCTCGCAGCGGTACGCGCCACCCAGGGATCGGTAGGGGACCCTGTGACGCCGACATGGATCACCCGTCGTGTTTTGAGCGAGGGTGTTGAAGAACGCAAAGAGCGGTCGAAAGAAGAGATCGCTCACCTGCAAGAAGTCGCAGGCCCAGATATCTGCCGCCTGATTGCGCAAAAAGGTAGCCCATCGCTGTCCTCTTGGCTGGGATGTGCGAACTCGTCTGATGTATTTTGGATGGTTCGCTTGCACACCCGAATGCCGAGTTTCAGTAGTTCCCGACGAATCCGCTCAGCATCCTATAGTCGATTCTTCACTGCCATCTCCCTGATCAAGGCGACGGTTTCTGCGGCTACCTTCGGCTGATGAGAGGTGGCCTTTGACCTGCGTTTCCAGACCAGGCGAAAGAGCTCACGATGCGAGCGTCCGCAGTGTTTCTGGTTGAACAAGGAAGAGGGCCTGCTTCCATGTTCGAACCAATTTGGCCAGCAATACGAGGAGCATTCGATCTGCCTTGCGATAAGCTGGTCGTTTCAACTAAATAAAACGTCGAAACAAAAGCGGGAAATGTCATAGAATAGAGGGCAAAATCACCACGCAAAGAGGACTGAAGATGAGTCGACCCAGCGAAGTATCCGTGCGCCCCTTGAGCGAGGAAGAACAGCAGTGGGTTCCGCGGATGTATCACCAAACGACCGATGCAATGTTGAAAACCGACTGTCAGCTCATCTTGCTGTCGGCCCAGCACTATAGCGTCCCGCAGATTGCTGGCCTGGTGTTCTACCGTGAAGTTATGGTGGCCGATCCCATCCACACCTTCAATCAGGCAGGACTGCAAGGCCTCATCCCTCAGCCGAAAGGCGGGCGGCCTGCCAAGCTCACTGCCGACTGGTTGAAGAGGCTGCTGGAATTGGTCGAGAGGGATCCACGCGACCTGGGCTATGACTTTTCGAGGTGGACGGCCGGATTGCTCGCCAAGGTGCTGGTAGAGCAGATGGGGGTGCAGGTGAGTGAAAGCTGTGTACGACGCACCTTGCATCAGCAGGATTCCACCGTGCAGCGTCCTGTGCTCACAGTGAGCCGTCCTGACCCAGAGTACGAGCAGAAGCGCTCCACCCTTGAAGATCTGCAACGACGCGCCTTGGCAGGTGAAATTGATTTGTACTACGAAGATGAGGTGGATCTGGCTTTGCTGCCAGGCGTGATTCGGGGTTGGAGCAAACGCGGCTGCCAACGCAAAATCCAAACTCCTCGCCAAAACAAAAAGCGGTATGGAGCTGGTTTGATCCACTGGGGCAGTGGCAAGCTCTACTGGGCAGTTAGCGAGCACAAAGACAATGCCTTGTTGCGCTCGGTGCTCACGCAGTTGATCGCGCAGGCTCAAGCGCCTGCGGAATCCTCGCCACGCAAAAAGTATGTGGTCGTCGACAATTATCGCATTCACTTCACCAAAGCGGTACACGCCTGGCTGACTGAACATGCCGATGAGGGCGAGTTGGTTCGGTTGCCGACCTACTCGCCCAATGTGAATCCGGTGGAACGTTTCTGGAAGTATTTGCGCCGTCGGGTCACTCATAATCACCTGTTCCAAACCATTGAGAACCTCATCGAAGCGGTTCTTGCCTTCTTTCGTGAGATGGCTGTCAGCCTGATCTCATTCGACAGATCGCTGGATTAGCCGCTTGAGTTTCGTCGCTTCATTTAGCGACTGAGAATGATGAGCTGCTGGCGTAAAAGGGCGTTTTCCGCTAGGAGTTAGGATTTGCTTCTGCCCAGATCTGCGAGCGATCCGAGCAGTAATGAGGGAGTGAACGGTTTCGTCCAGCGAACAAAGCGAGGGTAAAGCACATCCAAGCAGCAATCATTCAACCGCAGGAGATGTGTAAGAACACAACCCATAGAATAAGTTTCTCCATCCCTTGAGATTGTCGTCGAGAGAGCATGAGAAGATAGTGACGGCTCCCAATTTAACCCTCGCCATTCTTCGTTTGCAAGCGATAAAGGAAAGGTATCTCGTTCGCGAAGTGCCTGTTTCCCGAACGGATGGCCCAAGTAGCCAGTACAGTGGCGATACCCACATGGCCATTTCCATCACCATCAACATACTCACTCAGAGGATGGTCAACACATCCTGGCAGCACATACCTCTTGTCTGAACAAGCTTGGCGGTGATATGATGAGTCCAGTGGGACGTGCAGAGAAAGCGGCTGAGCCTTCGGCCTCAGCCCCCTATCGGCAGGAAAGCCTGTGCCCCGTGGTGACGCTTCGTCATACGATCCTTGAAGGGGGTGAGTAGTCCAAATGAGCAAAAACCCAATCAATGTTTTACAAGACGTGTTCTGTAGCGCCGGACGAGGAGATCGACGCTCCCGATTTTTTGCGCATTTGGACTGCCCAAGGGTTTCAACTCTCATGTGACGAAGTGTCGTTCTAGTCGTCAGGCTTGGAGGCTGGGCATGAAGAAGGAGGTAGGCCATGGCTGAGACGCATGCGCCGGGAAGGAACTGGGCCGGCACCTACACATACCGGGCGGAGAAGCTGCACCGACCGACAACGATGGAACAGGTGCAGCAGATCGTCGCCAACGCTGCCAGCGTACATGTGTTGGGCTCGCGGCACTCGTTCAACGACATCGCCGACTCCTCGGAGCTGATATCGCTCGAGAACCTGCCCGCTGACGTGGTCGTCGACCATGAAGCACACACGGTCTCCTTCGGTGGAGGTTTGAAGTACGACAATCTGGTCAAGACGTTGAACGACGAGGGTGTGGCTCTGCACACCCTCGCATCGCTTCCCCATATCTCCGTCGCGGGTGCCGGCGACGCACGGCTCGGGCGTCACCTGTGGCAACCTGGGGACCGCGGTCGCGGGGGTGGAGATCGTGACGTCCAGCGGTGAGATCCTCAAGGCATCCAGAGGCGACCCCGACTTCGACGGTCTGGTAGTCGGACTCGGCGCCCTCGGCGCAGTCACCCGGATCACTCTGGACGTGCAGCCCGCCTACGAGGTGAAGCAGCGGGTGTTCGAAGGCCTCAGCTGGAAGGCTCTCTACGACCACTTCGACGAGATCACCTCATGCGGCTACAGCGTCAGCATCTTCACGCGCTGGGGCGAAACTCATGACCAAGTATGGGTCAAGAGCCGGACGGATCAACCCGACCGGGTTGAGGGTGACCTCTTCGGCGCAGTTGCAGCAACGGTTGATCGGCACCCGATCGTCGTACTCGATCCGACCCCTTGTACGCCGCAGTTGGGCCGACCCGGTCTCTGGTCCGACCGCTTACCGCATTTCCGTATGGGCTACACGCCGAGCAGCGGCGAAGAAATCCAGTCGGAGTACCTCTTCCCGCGCCGGCATGCCATGGGGGCCATAGAAGCCGTGCGCGCCCTCGCAGACGAGATCCGACCAATCCTGCTGGTGAGCGAGATTCGCCGGGTGGCCGCGGATCGGCTGTGGATGAGCATGAACTACGAGGAAGACTCCGTCGGTATCCACTTCACCTGGAAGCGCGAGCCAGACGCGGTCCAGGAGCTGGTCGCCCAGATCGAGGATGCCCTGACCCCGTTCGAGGCGCGCCCGCACTGGGGCAAGGTCTTCTACGCGAACGCAACGGCAATCGCTCCGCTCTACAAGCGCCATTCCGACTTCGTCCGCTTGGTGGAGCGGCTCGACCCGCGCGGCGCGTTCCGCAACGCATGGCTGAAGGTCCGCGTGCTCGGCGACACGTAAGCAAGGACCGCAATTTTTCGGAGCAGCACGAGCAAGATGGGAATACAATCACTGCCAGGCACAAGCGCATCCAGCAGTATTGCGGGCGTATGCGGGTCGAGTCGACCTTTCAAGACATGAAACGTCGAGGCTGGCAGTGGGAGTCGAGCTATGTGCGCCACCTGGATTGGGTCGAGCGTCTCTTACTGGTGTTGTTTCTGGCCTTGTGGTGGTTGATGCATCTGGCGGCCTCCTGTGTGCATCGTGGATGGCGTTCGCGCTATGATCGACATGATCGGCGCGAGAAGGGGATGCTGCGCCTGGGTCGGCTGTACTTTCGCGATAGTGAGCGTAGTGGCTACGATGGCTGTGCTGGCTACATGTGATATCCGTCCGCCAAATGAGGCCTTTGAGAACACCTTCCCGCGTCTCTCGCTCCTTGCTGATTCTCCAAATAGAGGGTAGAATCCAAACGCCTGTACCTGCTCATCTTTACAAAGGGGATTTGTACACTTTGCAGAGTATTCTCACCTTCATCAAGCGATTGATACGCATCTGCTTTCAGGCGCTCAATCAGCGCTTTCTCGACTGGACAAAACCGGCTAGCACCTCTCTCCTTTGGGGGACACTGATAGCTCTTGGCAGAAGGAAATCGGAACTCGTGGCGGAAAACGCGCTCCTTCGCCAGCAACTGATTATCCTCAACCGACAAGTCAAACGACCTACTTGTGCCCCAAGGGATCGGATGCTCCTAGTGTTTCTTGCCAGGATGGTTCGGACTTGGAAACAAGCGCACATCACTCGTTCAGCCAGAGACGCTCCTGCGGTGGCATCATCAAGGATTTCAGCTGTACTGGAAGTACAAGTCCAGGGCAGCTTCTGCCAAACCAAGGATCTCCCCAGAGACCGTGGCCTTGATCAAGGAGATGGCAAGGGACAATCGACTGTGGGGAGCGGAACGGATCCGCGGCGAATGACTCAAGCTAGGTCTACGCGTCAGCCTGCCGCACGATCCAGAAGTATATGAGACCTGTGCACACTGCAAAGCCACGAGGGCAGACCTGGAAGACCTTCTTACACACTCATGCCAAAGAGATCTGGGCCTGCGACTTGCTCCCCGTCACGGATCTCTTCTTCCGCTCGCTGGCAGGCCTTCTTCATCATCGAACTGCACTCACGCAAAGTGATCCACGTCGGCGTCACACGATCTCCCACCGACGCGTGGACCGCACAACAGCTGCGAGAAGCCACCGCCTATGGCGTGGGGCCGAAGTACCTCATCCGTGATAACGATGGTAAGTTTGGGGTGGGCTTCGCGCGGGTTGCCAAGACGAGTCGAATCGAGATTCTCACAACTCCTTATTACGCCCCAAGAGCGAATGCCAGCTGTGAGCGTTTTCTGGGGAGTGTGCGGCGCGAGTGTCTTGCTCACCTGCTCATCCTCCATGAGAAGCAGCTTCAACGGGTACTGGGCGCGTATGTGCACTCCTTCAACCGAGCCAGGCCCCATCAAGGGATCAGGCAGCAGATTCCAGAGCCGCAAGCTGGGCCAGTGCCAGCAGAACACGCAGGTGGCAAGGTCATCGCTTTCCCCGTCCTGGGTGGTTTACATCACGACTATCGCAGGAGCGCTTGAGTTTTTTCATTCATATGAAAAAGTGGACGACTGAAATGTGTGAAGAGTCCCTCTTCCTTTCAGCGCATATCGTCTGTTAAGAACGATCAGAAAGTATCTTTCTGCCAATTTGCTCAGCTGAATGAAACAAACAAGAGGGACATGTCCTTGATGATGAGTATGCTTCACACTTCGCAGAGTGAAGCCTTCCTCGGATTGCGCTCTATTCGCTGGAGAGGCATCCAAATAGGAGGTCATTGAAGAGATCAAAATTTCCATTTTCTTGACAGATGACTCAAGTAGCCAGCACAGGGGTTTCGTCCAAACTTAGTCTTCGGGACGTATGTTTCCCCGAAAAAATATTCAGCAATACTCTAACTTTAATGGTCCGATAATTGTCCCGGGAAGCAATCCTTACTATATCCCAGTGATAGCTCGGCAGGTTAGAAGTATCGATGAGAGTCTATCAGAGCGACCTTCTCGCTGTCGAAGCAAGCAGGCTAACTTTTTTCAAGAGAGAGCCTTTTTTACGGCTCTCCCGCATCTCCTGGGCTAAAGAATGTGCTATAATGAAAGGTGAGCATGCCTCACCACTATTCCCCTCTTGAAGAAAAGAGTCTCTACCCGTGTCCCCAATGGCTTTCTTACCCGAGCTTCCCGGATTCTGCGT
>WNGD01035313.1_pt1 | contig 10530 bp, 11 predicted proteins | sample 5400671 | NCBI WGS metagenome assembly WNGD01 (sample SAMN13153369, study PRJNA577476) | soil metagenome | isolation source: 40 cm soil or saprolite under grassland replicate 2 | place: USA:California | collected 2016-06-15
GTCACGGTGATTTCGGCGTCGGACCGTTTCTTGTTCAATCCGTCGCTGATCTGGCTGCCGTTCGGCAAGCGCGCCGCGGCCGGTATCACCTTCGCGCTGGAGCCCACCTTCGACGCGCACGGGATCGGGTTCGTGCACGCCGAGGCGACGGCCATCGACCCGGCCGCCCGCACGGTGGCCGCCGCCGGCGGGAGCTATGGCTATGACTACCTGGTGATCGCCACCGGCTACCGGAACAAGTTCGATGTCGTGCCGGGCCTGGGCCCGGGCGGCTACGCCCAGACGATCACGACGCTGGGGGATGCCGAGCGGGCCGGCGAGGCGTGGCGGGAGTTCCTCGATGACCCGGGCCCGGTGGTGATCGGCGCGACGCAGGGCGCGAGCTGCTTCGGCGCGGCGTATGAGTTCTTGTTCAACACCGCCCGCCAGCTGCGCAAGGCCAAGCTGCACAACAAGGTGCCGCTGACCTTCCTCACCGCCGAGCCGTTCGTCGGGCACTTCGGCATCGGCGGCCTGCCCGGCGGCGAGAAGCTGCTGCGCATGTTCTTGAAGAAAGAGGGCATCACCGCGCGCACCGGGGTCGCGTTCGAGGAGGTCACCGGCGACCGGATCAAGCTGACCGACGGCACCGCCGTGCCGTTCCGCTACGCCATGGTGGTGCCGCCATTCGCCGGCCAGGACCTCATCCGCGCCACCCCGGGCCTGTCCGACGACAAGGGCTACATCCCGGTCCAGGACACCTACCAATCCAAGGCCTACCCGCAGATCTACGCGGCCGGCATCGCCGCCCAGGTGCCGGTGCCCTGGCACACAGCGGTGCCGATCGGGATCCCCAAGACCGGGTTCCCCACCGAGGCGATGGCCAAGGTAGCCGCCCGCAACATCGCCGCGGCCATCAACGGCGAGCCGCCCGCCAGGCACAAGGACTTCGGCGACATGGCCGCCGTGTGCATGCTGGACGCCGGCGCCAACGGCGTGATGATCCTCGCCGACCACATGCTCCCCCCGCGCAAGGCCGCAATCATGATCCCCGGCCCCCAGGTGCACGCCATGAAAGTCGCGTTCGAGAAGTACTACCTATGGAAAAGCCGCCACGGATACGTCCGGCTGCCCTGACACCAGCTGTGGCGTGCCCTTCCCGCGCCTTCGGGGTTTGTGGCGACGCCACCTCCTTGATGACGTGGAGCTTTTCGTCGATGCCGCGCGGCGTGCCGGTATCCAGGCGATCCTCTTCAGGAACAACAAGCAAGCTATCGCGGAGGCCGAGGCCCTCCTGAACTCATGAGGCCTTACCCACAGCGGAAGTGCTTCTGCCGCGATGACTTTCGGTCGGCCGCGTCCTGAGGCGGGCGTCAGTCGGTCAGGACTGGCGGCAGCAGGTGGAGGAGCATGATATGCCTGCCTGGCTAGCGCCTTGTCGTCGTTAGCTGGTGAGCGTTTTCTTTGGGCGTATCACGCAGAACTCGTTCCCTTCAGGGTCAGCCAGGACCGTCCACGACTGAGCGCCGCTCTGCCCGATATCAACCCGCCGCGCGCCGAGCGCCACCAGTCGCTCGATCTCGTCGTCCCGGTCGTCAGCGCCGGTGGTGAGGTCAAGATGAACACGGTTCTTGACTGTCTTCGCATCGGTCACCGGCATGAAGCACATGCCGACTGGCGCGTGCTCATCAGTCCCGATGATGATCTCGCGCTCACGCTCAGACAGGACCCTCCAGTGCAGCGCCTGCGTCCAGAACCGGGCTAGCCGCGGCAGATCGTGAGCGTCCACGACGATGTGGTGCAGTGCTACAGGCATGCCGTCAGTATGCGCGGCGTGCTGGCCGAACTTGGCCATTCTCCCGGCGACCACCACCTCGAAACGGCGCGCAGCCCAGCGCTGTTCATCGAATCCGCGTACCTGGCGGTCCAGTGCCTTCGCTGCTCTACGGGGGTTTTCAGGTCGAAGTAGCTAATCCTCGCCTGCCAGGGGATCGTCGGGCGGCGTTCACTCTGGCTCTGTAGCGTTCGGGCCACTTGATCAGTTGCCTGCGCGCCGTTACGTCCGGCGGCAGGTCCGGGATCGGGTCCAGTGGGAGGAACGCATGACCGGTCATGATCAGCTGAGGTTCGGCATTGAGGGTCCATATCAGCGTGCCCCGGCGCTTTCACGTCGGGTCGACCGCCGCACCTTCTTGAAGGGAGCCGGCGCGCTCGGCGTCGCCGCGCCGATTTTGCCAGGAAGTCCCATCTGGAGACCACGGTTTACGAGCATTCCTCGACGCTGAAGTTCCTTGAGACGGTGTTCGGCTCCCGACCCTCGCGTCGGTGAATCACCGATTCGACGAATCCACCCCGGGCGGCCCCAACAACGAGGCCGCAGGGGGCAGCGCAACGGGTCCGCCGGCCCCTCCGCGGGACGGTGTCCCCGGGATCGGCAACCTCATGGAGTGCTTCGCGTTCTGACCACGAGTCATGAGGTCGGAAGGGAGACTCCGAACCCGGCAAAGGCTGGAGTCATGCCAGCACCGAGGAAGTATCCCGATGAGATGCGGGACCGGGCAATCCGCCTGGTTCTGGACATCGCTGAGGAGGCGGGAAGCATCACCGCGGGTTGCCGGCGGATCGGCGAGCAGCTGGGGGTCAACACCGACACGCTGCGCGGCTGGGTGAAGCAGGCGCAGATCGATGCCGGGCAGCGGCCGGGGGCGACGACGGCTGATGCCGCGCGGATCCGGCAGCTGGAGCGGGAGGACGCCGAGCTGCGCCGGGCGAATGCGATATTGAGGACAGCTTCGGCTTTTTTCGCGGCAGAGCTCGACCGCCACTAGCCACGGTGATCGCGTTCACCGGCGCGCACCGGGCCCAGTTCGGGGTCGAGCCCCATCGTCTGCTTGCGGACCCCGGCCAGGACGGCGATTTCGCCGACGGAGATTCCCTCGGGCGGCACGAACGGGAACACCTTGGCGTTGCCCGGGCGGATGTCGCCATGGCCGGCGTCGCGCAACGCCGCGTCGACGACGTGGGTGTAGTGCTGCTGGAGAAGTCGCATCAGCAGTGTCATGCGTGGCCTGGAGGGAAGATTGTCAGTCATATTGACAGGGGCCTGTCTAACTTTTACAGTACGACAGGTACCTGTCTAACAGATCGGCTGGCCTCATACCCGGCGAACACCCATCACGGCATCTCGGTGATCAAAGGAGACCGCGCGATGCAGACGGTAGACGTGCTCGATTCGACGATGTCCTTCGTGGACGCCGGAGTGGGAACCCCGCTGGTGTTCCTGCACGGCAACCCGACGTCGTCGTACCTGTGGCGGAAGGTCCTGCCCCGCGTCGGAGGACCAGGCCGCCGCCTGGCACTGGATCTCATCGGGATGGGAGCCTCCGGCAAGCCCTCGGTGGAGTACCGGTTCGACGACCACGCCCGCTATCTCGAGGCCTGGTTCGACGCCGTCGGCTTGGAGGACGTGGTGCTGGTCGGTCACGACTGGGGCGGCGCGCTCGCGTTCGACTGGGCTGCCCGTCACCCGGGGCGGACGCGGGGCGTGGCCTTCTTGGAGACGATCGTCCGGCCGATGACCTGGGAGGACTTTCCCGAAAGCGCCCGGCCGGTCTTCGAGTCGCTGCGCGCCCCCGGCGTCGGAGAGGCCATGGTCCTGGACCAGAACATGTTCATTGAGCAGGCGCTCCCCGCGACGGTTGGGACGGGGCTCAGCGAGGTGGACTTGGAGGCGTACCGCAAGCCCTATCCGGACAGGGAAAGCCGGCGGCCGCTGCTGGCGTGGCCCCGGGCGCTGCCCATCGGCGGGGAGCCCGCCGACGTCGTGGAACGCGTCGAGGCCTACGACCGCTGGCTCGCCGAAAGCGCCGGGGTGCCGAAGCTGCTGCTGACGTTCGACCCCGGGCCGTCAACGATGATCGGGCCGGAGATGACCAAGTGGTGCCGGGAGCACATCGCGGCTCTGGAGGTCCAGGCGTGCGGATCCGCCGGGCACCACGCACCCGAAGACCAGCCCGGAGCCATCGCCGCGGCCATCGCCGCCTGGGCCGACCGGCACCAGCTTCGGTCCTCCGGCCCGGCAGCCTCTGTGACCACGCCAAAGGGCGCGGAACCCGGCGCGTCTGCACCCGGAACGAGGGGTTAACCGGCTATGCGGGCGATTCGGCAGCATGCGTTCGGCGGACCGCAAGAGCTTCGCCTCGAACAGATGCCCGACCCGCACCCCGCTGACGGTCAGGTACGCATCCGGGTCGAATCAGCCGGTGTGCACCTGCTCGACACGGTTATCCGCCGGGGTGAGGCCGTGCCACGAGCTATGCCCAAGCTGCCGATGACACCGGGCCGTGAGGTCGCCGGCGTGATCGACGAGATCGGATGGGACGTAGCGGAGCCATGGCTGGGCCGCTCCGTGGTCGCTGACCTCGGCCTGGCCAGCGGCGGCTACGCCGAACTCGCGCTCGCCCGGCTGGAGTCTGTCCATGATGTCCCGAAGGCACTGGATGCCGATCAAGCAGTTGCGATGATCGGCACGGGCCGGACCACGATGGCGATCCTCGAACTCGCCGCGCCCACGGCTGAGGACGTGGTGGTTATCACCGCAGCGGCGGGCGGTATCGGCACACTTCTCATCCAGGCAGCCCGCGCCGTGGGGGCCATGGTCATCGGCGTCGTCGGCGGGGAGCAGAAGGTGTCAGTGGTCAAAGACCTCGGCGCGACGAACGCGGTCGACTACCTCCGACCTCAATGGGCAGACGCGCTGCGCGCCGCGCTGGGTGACCGGCCGGTCACCTTGGCGCTCGACGGAGTCGGCGGCAAGATCGGCCGCGACATACTGGAACTGCTCAGCGCCGGAGGCCGCCTGGTCATGTTCGGATCATCGTCCGGCTCGCTGACCGAACTATCGGCCGGCGATATCTACAGCCGCGGCATCACCGTCTCGGCCGCAATCGGGAAACGCATCCTGCAGCGCCCCGGCGGACTCCGCCCTCTCGAGCGCGACGCACTCCAAGCAGCGGCCGAAGGCCGGCTCACACCGGTCATCGGCCAGCGGTTCGCCCTGGCCGATGCCGCAGCCGCACACGAGACGATCGAATCACGAGCGACCACCGGTAAGACGGTCCTGCGACCGTGACGCGCTTGAGATCCCCGCCCCAAGCCCGACCACCTACCTGATGCCACCTCAACACACATGAACCCCTTCCCCGGAGGCCGGGGCGGAGGGCCATCGACTTGATGTCGCCGGTGTGGAACGTCTTCGATCTGCTACCCTCCGGTCGCGGCGACTGGTTTGCTGACAACACCTACCCCGGTGCCCGTCGCGGCGAGGTCGGCGCATAACGGGAACGCCAGCAACGCCCACGACGGACTCGCCGGCCGCGGATGCGCATGGGCGTGAGGGCGGCTGCCCTCGCCGTTGAAATCTTCGGACCAGGACGACAATTGACCACGTCAGCAGCGAACCTTCCGCGAACACCGCGGGGCTGCGCTGCCGGCCAGGAATAAGCACCACCGTTGGGGAATCGGCTCACATCGACTGTGCCGTCGGCTGAAGCAGCGGCCACCCCAACGCTCCAGCCAAGGCGGCCATCCAGGCGTCAGCAACCTCATGCAGGGGATAAATCGCATGCGGAGCGGGCCCGCGGTGCGTACCAGCGGCCAAGACGGACAGCGGCACCCGAAGGAGCACATCATGAGCAACCAGATCTTGGACGAGGCCTATGAACGGCTCCATGTCACTGGGCCGGAGTTCGGCGGCGACGAGGAAGGCAACAACGGGTTGTCGAACCATGGCCCGATGGCGGTTGAAGTACTGGTCCGGCGTGGCTATGAATTCGATGTGCCGCGGTGGCTGGATGCCTACGTTCCCCGGCTGGAGAAGCTACCCAAGGCCAGTGACCGGATCACCGGCGAGAACTGGCGGGACGCACTGGGCAGCGGTCGGCGGGTGGGCGACTGGACGGCGTTTTTCACCAGCCAGGTCAGCCAGCACCCGTGGCGCGGAGTGCTCGCGACCTGGTGGCCGCGGTTGCTGCCCGGCATTGCGGCTGGCGCCACCCACGGGGTGATCAGGGTTGGCCACGCGGTGCGTACCCTGCTTGCTGGCGACGATAACCCTGCCGCGGTGATTGAACTGGCGCACGGCTTGGCCTACTGGGCGGGGCGCTGGCAAGCCGTTCCTGGTGTGGCTGCACCCGCGGGAAGGCTCGACGCGGCGGCCGCCCTGGAGACCGTGCCCCACCTCCCTGTGCAGCGGGGCGTGATCGCGTCGCGCATTCCGAAGCTGGCGAACCTGCCAGGCTGGTCGGCCGCGGTGGCGTCGCTGCGCCCTGCCGCCGACGACGCGGAGGTCGAGATGCGGCTTGCCGATCTGATCGACGCCGCGACCTTGCGCTATCTCGGCCACGCTCATGGCAGCCCGGTACTGCTCGTGCACACCGCGACTGCACCAAATGCCGTGCTGCACACGCTGCCCGCCCTGCCACCCGAGCTGTGGGCACCCAGCCTGTCTGCTGTCTGGTGCGGCAGCGCCGCGATCGTGGCGATGTATGAGCCGACGGACGCGGCGCCGCGCAGCGAGCTGCCAGTGGCGCCCGAGACGACCGATCCTGCCGCCGAGGTCGTGGAACGCGCCGCCGCTCACGCCGACGAGCACGTCATCAAGCTCGCCGACACGGCGGCCGAGGCCTACACAAGAACCGGCAACACCGACGCCCTCGCCGCCGCCGTCCGCCCTGGGAGTGCACGCCGCCGGGGCCCACCACCAGGTCGGACGTTCAGGCCGCGATCACACTCGTGCATGCCGGCTGCGGCGCTCTCGGGAGCGGCGGCTGGCCGGGTTCGTCCCGGTAGGCCCGGAAGGCTCAGATCGCGGATCCTTCATTGCGGCCGGTACGCCTGGGCGTGCCGGGCGCGGACCCGCAGGCGGCGGTCGATGCTACGGGCGGCCTCATGGCCGATCTTGACGATCCGCGTCTGGCCGCCCGTGCCGCGGACCGTGATCTCCCGGTTCCCCAGGTCAACGTCGCTGCGCAGCGGGTCGCCCGGGTCGTAGCGGATTCCGGCGAGCTCGGACAGCCGGATGCCGGTCGCCTTGAGCACCGCGATGATCGCGTAGTCGCGGCGCTGGGCGAACGTCCGGCCCTGGCAGGCCTTCTCCAGTTTCGCTAGTTTTCCCTCGCCGGGACCATCTTCCAGGCCGCGTCAAAGCCCAGCTCACCACGTAACCGCTGGTCACTGGACTAACGCAGCCATGGTACCGCTGGTCCGCCCAGGTCCGCCTACGTCCGTATGATCTGTGGGTTTCCTGTGCCCGCGCTCGTCCGCAGGCGGGCTGTGGGCATTCTGTGGGCCCCGGCAAGCCGCCCGCCGCAACTCGCCGCGCACTACGCAGTCGGCGCTCAGCATAAGGACAGTGGCCGGCGATCCGGCGCACGGTCGCGGCCCGGGCCGTCGCTGACCTGCTGGCCGACCTGGACGGCCCGCCGCCGCCTGCCAGCCGCTCGATCTGGGACGACGGCTGCGAGCCGATGCGCTCTGCCATCAGGAGGTGACCTGAGACGATGGACGAGGCTGAGACGCTGCGAGAGAAGGCGTCCCGGCTGATGAACGAATACGAGGCCGTGTATACCGAGTCCGCTTTCGCCCAGGGGCTGGCCGCATATCAGCAGCTGCCCGCCGAGCAACCCGATGCCGCCGGGCTGCACCTGGAGTACGGCTACCTGCAGGAGTGCCACGGCCGGGTAGCGATCCGCCGGGCGGCGCGCTGCTACGAGCAGGCGATCGAGCTGGACCCGGCTACGATAAGCCGCGATACCAGCTCGCCGGCGTGCCGGCGGCGCTGAACGAGAGCGCGCAAGTGATCGATCTGTATAGGCGACTCTTGGCGGCGTCGCCCGACCAGATCCGCGAGTACCGGTTCCTCGCCCACGCTTACCTGCTGTCACGCGATGGTGCACTGGACGAGGCCGGGAAAGTGATCGCGGCCGGGTGCAGGCTAGATCCCGACGATGCCATGCTGCTGCCGATCGAGGCCGAGTTCCCCGACACGCGTGGTCGCCGGGACGAGGCGCTAGCGGCCTGGCGGACCTCAAGGAACGGGACCCCGCGCATCTGAGCCCGTACTACATGAGCGCATTCGCCCTTGAGGCACTCGGACGCTACCAGGAGGCTGCGGCCGAATGGCACCACATCATTGGCTGGCTGGAGGCGCACGGCATGACGGTACACACCCGCCTGGCCAAAGGAGATGCTCGAAGGAATCCAGGCCAAACTCCGCGACCGCAGCCCCTGACCCCGGTTGCGTGGGCTGCTAATCGGCTGCATGCACATACCCAGAACCTGCGCTCCCGGCGGCAAGAGCAGTCGACTGGTTGCCATGGCGATCTTCGCGAACCACAACAGTCAGCTTTGCCCAGGGGTAAGGCCGGCGGCTGGAACGCGGTTACCTCAGGCATCCCAACCCCAAGGAGACTGCCATGCCAACGGCGATGACAATCAACGAACGCGTGTCTTTCCTCACCAAGGCGCACGTCGCAGTACTAGGCGTGGCCAGCGCTGGTGACTGCGGCCCAGTGATGATGCCAGTCTGGTACCGCTACGAGCCCGGGGGCGAGATCATCATCTTGACCGAGCGCAACAGCCGCAAGGCACGGCTGATCCGCGGCGCCGGGCGGTTCAGCCTCTGCGCTCAGCAAGACCAGCCTCCTTACCAGTACGTCACCGTGGAAGGGCCGGTCACCCGGATCCAAAACTCGGTGACCGTGGAGGAGCGGCGTATGCTGGCGCGCCGGTACCTGGGCACCGAGGAGGGGAACCGCTACATCGCGTCCACGGCAGCGGCCACACCAGACATCATCGCCATTCAGATGCTGCCCGAACGCTGGCTTGCCGTCGATCAAGGAAAGTGATAAGCCAACGACCCTCAGGTCATGAGAGTGCGGGTTGTGAGCTCGGATGAGGCCGGATTTCGGTAGCCGTGCAGGGGTTTCGCGGCAGCCGGTAACGGTGATTGATCCGGCGATCGAATCCCATTACGGAACCGGCTACGAACGCTCGCGCCTGTTTCCCGGCGGGAGGCCGTCGCTGAGTTCGTCAGGTCGATGGAGTTGCTAGGCCGGCAGCTGCCCGGGCCGCCCGCACGGGTGCTGGATGCCGGTGGCGGCCCTGGTCACTATGCCGCTGCGCTGGCCAGGCGCGGGTACCGCGTGCATCCACCTCATCGCTGCCGCGACCAAGCCGTAACAGAGCCCGTCACGAACGCCCGCTGCGCGGCATGAGCGGTAATTCGCCGGCTCCTGTGTGAGTCATCTGATCGGGCGGATCGGGCTTTTGGCTGAGCCCATTCGAGGTTGTTCCGCGAGCTGCGCCTGTCCGGGTGGTCGCCGTCGGGATCCGGTCGCAGAAGGCAGCTGGCCTCCGGCCGCGATCCGTGGTACTGGGGCGGTGGGGGGCTAGCGGAGTGCGCCTGCGGCGAAGCGGCGGCCCGGTTTAGGGACTTGTCGCGATGGGTCTGCTGGCGCACAGCCCGGGACTGGACACTGACCGCGCTTGGCTTCACTGTTAGTGATGGGGGTTTGAGGTTAGCCGTCCTGATCGTCCTGTCTGGCGCCGGGGCTGGGCGGCGCCTGGGAGGGCAGTTCCGGGGAAGGGACGCGGCGGCAGGTGATTTTCAGCGGGTCGGCATGGATGGTGGCGGCGACGCGGTCGCTGAGGCGCGGCAGGCGCCCGTGGGCGGCCGGGAGGTTCCGCGATGACAGCGGCTGAATCGGGCGATGTGCCTGGGCGTCCAGTTCACCTGACCGCGACCTGGCCGGGGCACGCGCTGGGCTCGGTTCCGGCTGACCGGGATGCCGACCGTGCGGTGACTGCGCTGTACGCCGCGCATTATCGATCTTTGGTGCGGCTTGCGGCACTGCTGGTACGCGATGTGGCGACCGCGGAGGAAGTAGTGCAGGAGTCGTTCATCGCGATGCACGGCGGCTGGCGCCGGCTCAGGGACAGCGACAAGGCGCTGTGGTATCTGCGGCAGTCGGTGGTGAACCGGTCCCGTTCCGTGCTGCGGCACCGCGTGGTAGTCGACCGGAACGCGCCGAAACCGCCGCCGGATATGCCAAGCGCCGAGCAGGGCGCGATCGCCCGGCTGGAGCGCTCAGCCGTGGTGACCGCACTGCGGACGCTTCCCGCGCGCCAGCGTGAAGCGCTGGTACTCCGGTATTACGGCGACCTGTCCGAGGCTCAGATCGCCTCGACGATGGGGATCAGCAGGGGCGCCGTCAAGAGCCATACCGCCCGGGGCATGTCATCGCTGCGCGCGGTGCTGGAGCGTGAGGCATGAGCCAGCGCGATCGTGATTTTGACGAGATTTTGCGCCGCCGGCTGCACGAGGCAGCGGACTCGGTTGAGCCCGCTGAAGACGGCCTGGAGCGGATCCGCGTCCGGCTGACCGGGCCCTATCCGGTGCCCGTCGCGTGGATGATGGCCGGGTATTCCGCGGTGGCCAGGCGCGTGCCAGGCGGGCTGCAGTCCGTCTTGGCGTGGCTGAGGACGGTGCCC
>WNGD01015873.1_pt1 | contig 10522 bp, 9 predicted proteins | sample 5400671 | NCBI WGS metagenome assembly WNGD01 (sample SAMN13153369, study PRJNA577476) | soil metagenome | isolation source: 40 cm soil or saprolite under grassland replicate 2 | place: USA:California | collected 2016-06-15
CACGGGGTGCCCGGATCTACGCCGAGATTTTGGGTTATGGTTCGACTTGTGATGCACACCACCGTGTTCGTCTCGACGAGTCCGGCGTTGAGTCTGCGCGGGCTATGGAACTTGCCATCGAGGATGCCGGCCTCGTCCGTGGAGATATCGATTACGTCAGTCTGCACGGCACCTCCACCGAACTCAACGATCGTATTGAAACACGCGCCCTGAAACTTTGCTTCGGTGAACAGGCTCCGCGCATTCCGATGAGCGCGACCAAGTCCATGGTCGGACACCCCCAAGGCGCAAGCGGTGCCGCCGGTGTGAGCGCCATCCTGTTCGCCATGAACGAAGGCCTCGTCCCGCCGACACTGAATCTGGAGCTGCCCGATCCGCAGTGCGATCTGGACTACGTGCCACTGGTCCCCCGCAAGACCCGCGTGCGGTACGCTCTTGCGAATTGCATTGGGTTCGGGTCGAAGAATTCAGCGCTCGTGCTGGGGCAGGCGGGTTAAAGCCCGCCTTCTCATTTATGAATTTCCGCCAACGAGCGAACGAAGACGAGATCATGGACGATCTCAGCCGCCCTGAGCACGAGTTCGACGCGGCCTATCGGGAGTTGGAGATGGTTAATCGATGGCTCGGCGGGATTCGTGCCATCACACGCTTCTTGCCCGCGATGCCGAATCCGCTCATTCTAGATATTGCGGCTGGCGCTTGTGATACCAGCGAGGCGCTGATCCGGCGCATTCCGTGCCGGATCGTTGTACTGGATCGCAATGCCCGAGGATTGAAGCTGGCGAGGAAATCTTCGCCGGTTGTGGGCGACGCCCTGGAGCTGCCGTTTCGCAACGATGCATTCGACGTCGTAATGGCTTCCGCGTTTTTTCATCATCTGTCGAACGACGATTGCGTGCGCGTTCTGAAAGATATGTGGCGAATCGCCAAGCGCCTTGTGTTGGTCAATGATTTGCACCGTCATCCTGTAGCGTATTTTTCAATTCGAGTTCTTACGGCCTTTTTCAGTAAAAGCACCATGGTCCGTCATGACGGGCCGGTATCGGTGCGCCGGGCCTTTCGCGCGCGGGAGCTGTTGAGCATCGCGAATGCGGCTGGAGTTCCCGCACACGTCTATCGCAGCTTTCCTTATCGATTGGTGCTGGTAGCGGCAAAATGACAACGCATGATGTGATTATCATCGGAGCAAGCCTGGCGGGCTCCGCGTGTGCGCGAGAGCTGGAGAGGTCGGGCATCGATGCAGTCGCATTCGAGCGAGATCGATTTCCTCGCGCTAAGGTTTGCGGTGGTTTTTTGTCTCCGGGAGGCGTGGAATGTCTCGCCCGGCTCGGCGTGCTGGGCGACGTGCGGGCGGCGGGTGCGGTCGATGTGGCTTCCGCCCGGGTCCGGATGGATTCGGTGGAAGTCCGGATTCCTTTCGAGCGTGTGGGACTGGGAATTTCGCGGAGGTGCCTGGACCAGATTGTGGCAAGCGGGATTCACGTTTCGCAGCAATGCGCGGTCACTCAGGTAGACCGTATCGATAATGGGTTTCGAGTTAAAGGACCAGGTTTTGAGGCGACTTGCTCGGTTCTTGTAGACGCAGCCGGCAAGTTGGGCCGCTTCACGCGGCGAAGACCCGCGCATGAGTTCGGGATCCAATATACCGAGGCCGGAACGCGGGGAAGCGTGTTGGATTTTTGGTTTTTTGAAGACGGTTATGGAGGCGCAGTCTCGATAGAGGGTGGCCGATCGAATCACTGCTTCCTGATTAATAAGGACAAACTGCCGAAGTACCTGAACCGGCCGGAATGCCTCGTGACGGGGCCTCTCGCCTACGATCCGTTGCCTGGAGACTACATCGCTGTGGGCGATGCCGCTGGCATGTTGGATCCGTTCTGCGGCGAGGGCATGCGTCACGCCCTGGATACCGGAATGCTCGCGGCGAAGATCGTGGCGAAAGGCATCCGGGCGGGCACAGCGTATGAGGAGATTCGCCGGGAATATGAATGGGAACACAACAGGCGATGGTCGCGGAAGCGGGCAATTGGCGCAGGTATGCGCGAGGCGCTCCGCCACAGGAAGCTTTTTCGGACGGGGCTTCGTCTGGCGCCCGTCCGGTGGTTGAACCGGATATGGGATTAGGTTGTCATTTTAGGGCGTCACTAGATGCATTCCAGTCTGCCAGTCGCTGCGCGGCCTGAACAATGCTCTACACACTCGCCGCAGTCGCGATCGTGCAAGGCTTCATCACACTCATCGACGGATTGCGCGCGGCGCGACATATGCGGACATTTCGACCCAGTGGCGCGACGCGCGATCGCGTGATCGTGTTCTGTCCGTGCAAGGGTATCGATTCGGAGTTCGGGAAAAACATTCGTTCGATTCTCGGCCAGGACTATCCGAATTTCGAAGCCAGGTTCGTGGTGGAATCCGAAGCTGATCCGGCTTGCCGCACATTGCGTCAGCTCGGGATCAACGACGTGCTCGTGGCGGGATACGCAAATGATCGCGGACAAAAGGTTCACAACCTCGCCTATGCGGTTGCGCACGCAGGAGCAACGGCCGACATCTACGTCTTCTGCGACTCGGACGCGCGATTCGATCGGCAATGGCTTTCAAAGTTGATCGCTCCGGTGGGTCGAATGAGCGTGACAACAGGTTATCGCTGGTACGTCGCGAACCGATTCCATTTGCCTACCTTGTTGCGCTCGGCCTGGAACGCCTCCGTCGTGAGCATGCTCGGCGATCACGACCGCAACTTTGCTTGGGGCGGCTCGATGGCCATGCGCCGGTCGACGTTTGAGCAACTTGAGATTCTCGATGCCTGGCGCGGAGCCGTCAGCGACGATTATGCGGTGACGCGCGCGGCCGAAGCAGCTGGGGCTAGGATTGTCTTCGTTCCGGAGTGCCTGGTTCCCTCTTACGGCGAATGCGGCTGGCGCGAGCTATTCGAATTCACCACCCGTCAGATCACGATCACGCGCGTCTACCATCCTCGATTGTGGCGGATCAGCTTTATGGCCCAGCTCATCTTCAATGCTGCTTTCATCGCGCTTCCCTTTAGCCGGCCGGTGTTGTGGCTTACGATCTATGCCCTTTCCGCCGCCAAAGCCTGGGTCCGTCTTCGTGCGGTCCAGTCGGTGTTGCCGCCTCCAAACTTGCCCAGGTTCGGCTGGTTCTATATTCTGTTTTCGCCGGTAACCGCGCTGTTGTACCTGTACAATATGGTCAGCTCGGCGCTAAGTACGGATATTGTATGGCGAGAGAAACGCTACAAGCTGGTGTCTCCAAACCAAACACGGGTGGTTTAGCGTTATTGCGAAACGTACTCCCCTCCTGGCAAAGAGGGGAATTCGTGCGGCGCAAGCGGCAGCTGAACACGATCATTTTTTTCGTCACTTCACACTGCAACGCCACTTGCCAGACGTGTTTTTACTGGGATGAACTGAACCAAAAGGGAGATCTTTCGTGGGAAGAGATTGTGAAGTTATCCGCAAGTACACCGCCGTTCACCGACCTGTGGTTTAGCGGAGGTGAGCCGACGCTGAGAAGGGAAATGGAGGACATCATCGACCTCTTCGTCAGAAACAATGGGGTCCGGTACATCAACCTGCCGACAAATGGTCTGAAGCCTTACCGCATTTACGAAATCGCGGAGCATTGCTTGAGCGAAAATCCGAATCTCGAGCTTCACGTGAATGTCGCTCTCGACGGCCTCCGCGAATCTCACGACTTCATGCGGGGCGTGCCGGGAAACTTCGAAAAGGCCCTCGAGAGCGCTCGAATGCTGCGACGGCTCAAACCGGAGTTCGGGCTGCGGCTCATTGTGAATATCAACACCGTTATCACCCGCGACAATCTAGATGAGATCGTCCCACTGGCCGAGTTCATACGTTCGGCGCTGCTGGTCGACGGGCACTACTTCAATCTGATTCGTGGTGACGCGAAGGACCCGGCATTGAAAAAGATCGAGCGTGAAAAGCTGCGCTGCATCTATCCCAGGCTAGCCGAGATCCAATGGAGCTACGCCGAGGGAATGTTCGATGATCGAAATCGCTTCTTAAAATGGATCAAGAAAGCCGCCTACGTCGGCACGCTGACGTTCCACCACAGAACTCAATTTCAAAATCTGGAGACTCGGACACCCTGGGCCATGGCGTGCACGGCCGGCGAAACGTCGGCCGTCATCGACTTCGACGGGAGGATCCGCTCCTGCGAGTTGAGAAAGCCAATTGGGAACCTTCGCGATCACGATATGAACTTGAAAGTATTTTGGGAGACTCCGGCTCGCAAAAATGAGCCGGAACAGATTTCGTGTGACCAATGTTGGTGCACGCACGTCTGTTTTATACATGACAGCCTGAGGTACTCCTATCGGACGATGCTCACTGAGGTGCCGAAGAATTATCTATTTCGAAAGGCCTGGTAGTTCATGAAACCTGTACGTGTTCCCGATTTGCGCTCGATGAAGGAGCGAGGGGAGAAGATCGCGGCTTTGACCGCCTACGATGTGGCGATGGCGCGGCTTCTCGATCGTGCCGGCATCGATATGATTCTTGTCGGCGACTCGCTGGGCATGGTCGTTCTGGGTTTCGAAAATACATTACCAGTGACGCTGGACATGATGATCCATCACACCAAGGCGGTCAGCCGCGGCGCCAAGCGCGCGCTGATTGTTGCGGATATGCCGTTCCTTACATTTCAGCTCAGCATCGAAGAAGCCATGAGGAATGCCGGGCGGTTGATTCAGGAAGGGGGAGCGGCTGCAGTAAAGATCGAGGGAGGGCGGCAGATTGTCGACACGGCGAAGCGGCTGGTGGATATTGGTGTGCCGGTCATGGGACATCTTGGCCTGACGCCGCAGTCGGTCCACCAGCTTGGAGGTTTCCGCCCGCAGGGCCGCGATTCGGAAGCGGCTGAGACACTGGTCAAAGACGCCGAATTGCTCGAAAGCGCGGGCGCATTCGCCATCGTTCTCGAATCCATACCAGCCGGCCTGGCTGGCCGTGTGACGGCGAGTCTGAAGATTCCAACAATCGGGATCGGCGCCGGTACACAATGTGACGGCCAGGTCCTCGTCATCAATGACGTCCTGGGCCTCTCCGATGGCCCGATTCCACCGTTCGCCAAGCAGTACGCGCAGGTAGCCGAGACGATCCTCTCGACCGCGCGCGCATATATCGAGGATGTACGTGCGGGCGGTCCACACCGTTAAGGAAATCCGCGAAGCTCTGGAAGCCGTAGGTGAGCCGGACAAAGCGATCGGTCTGATTCCGACAATGGGCGCCCTGCACACCGGCCACGAGAAGCTCATGGAGACGGCGCGGAGGGAATGCGGGCTGGTTGTGGTCACCATTTTTGTAAATCCACTGCAGTTTGGTCCGAACGAGGACTACGCGCGGTATCCAAGACCGCTTCAGGCCGACGTCGAGTTGTGCAGGCGTCACGGAGTGGATTTTGTCTTCGCGCCGGCCGTCGAAGAGATGTATCCGCAGCCTCAGCTCACCTTCACCGAAGTCACGCGAGTGAGTGACCGTCTCTGTGGCTCATACAGGCCAGGTCACTTTCGGGCCGTAGCCACGGTGGTCTTAAAGCTTTTTAATATCGTTCAGCCGCATCGCGCGTACTTCGGCGAGAAGGATATGCAGCAGCTGGCGGTGATTCGACGGATGACGGCCGATTTGAATCTTCCGGTCGCTATTGTTCCGGTGCCGACGGTTCGAGAGCCTGACGGACTGGCCGTCAGCTCGCGCAATGGATATCTGGATCCCGAACAGCGGAAAGTTGCGCCTCTCTTGTATCGCGCGTTGCAAGAGGCAGAAAAGCAGATCCGATCGGGAGAGAAGGACGCGGCAAAGATTCGCGCAGCCGCGCTAGGTGTTTTGGGTCAGGCGCCGTTGGTGCGGGTCGAGTACTTGGAGGTCGTGGATCCTGACGAGATGCAGCCAGTGAGCAGTGTGACCCCGCCGGTTCACGTTGCTGGAGCGGTGTGGCTGGGAGCAACGCGTTTGATCGACAACGTGTTCGTGGCGGAATAGCCGCGGAGCGGGGCAAGAACGTAGCCCCATGCGCAAGCGTGGCGTGGGGTGTTTTTTGTCTGAGTTCAAGCCCCAGCGGGGCGACATAAACCGCTGCATCTGCCGCCCCGCTGGCGCTGTGTCTGGATTGCAAAACCGACGCTTACGCGTGAGGCTATGTTCTTGTGCCGCTTCGCGGCTGGAGGAGAATCCGTTTTTCATCTCTGCTATTCTTAAACTTCTATGAAGCGAGACATTCATGTAGCCCACAGTCCCGACTCTGACGATGCGTTCATGTTCTACGCGCTCGCTACTCGAAAGATCGATACGGGCGAGCTTAATTACATCCATCTGCTGAGTGATATCGAAACCCTAAATCGGAAGGCGCTCGAAGGGCAATTCGAAGTGTCGGCGGTTTCGTTTCACGCCTACGCGCACATGGCGGACAAGTACGCCCTGCTTTCATGCGGCGCCAGTATCGGAAGAAACTACGGCCCGGTCGTCGTCTCTGGAAAGCCAATGCGAGCGGAGAGCCTGGTGAACAGGACGGTGGCGATCCCGGGCACGCTGACAACCGCGTTTCTTGTGTTGCGTCTCAAACGGGATCTCGGTAAAACGCTGATGAACCGTGTTGCGCTAGACATTCGGAAGAGCATTCAGTACGGCCTGGACCATCGGGAAGAAGCCCTGGCCTATGCGCTTCATTTTGCACGGGGCATGGATCCTCAACGCGTCGATCGGTTCATCGGAATGTACGTGAACGAGCTGACGTTGGACTATGGAGCCGAAGGGCAGGAGGCTGTCCGCCGTCTGCTCGACGAGGCGTACTCGAAGAATCTCATTCCCAAACCCGTCGCACTGGAATTTGTATAGCGGCACCCATGAACGAAGAGACTCCCAAAAAGCGGGCCATCCGCCTGCTGGAGGAAGCCTACCAGCGCCAGATGAAGGGCGACCTGGAGGAAGCGGTCGATCTCTACCAAAAATCGATTGAAGCTTTTCCCACGGCCGAGGCGTACACGTTTCTCGGCTGGACCTACAGCTTCCTGGGCCGCATCGACGATGCGATCGAGGAATGCCGCAAGGCGATCGAAGTCGATCCCACCTTTGGAAATCCGTACAACGATATTGGCGCTTACCTTCTCCAGAAGGGCGAAATCGACGGAGCCATTCCATGGCTTGAACGCGCTCTTCATGCCCCCCGCTACGAAAGCTATTGTTACCCGCACATGAACCTCGGACGCGCTTTCGAAGCCAGACGTGACTGGCTTCGCGCCCGGGAAGAATATCGAAAGGCCCTGGCCGAGCGCCGCGATTACGCACCTGCCGCTCAAGGACTGGCCCGGATTCAGGGTTACTTGAATTGATTTCCGAATCTCGAATTTAACGCAGGGATTCCTCCGCTTTAACCCCTGTCCAGCATGCAACTTGTGGGACATACTCAGCCTGGGCGGAGGGGAATACGTTTCGCTTCACTCCCACCGGCCTGGGCGTATAGTGAAATAAGGAGCCAATTGTGCCCAACATTGTAGTGATTGGAGCATCAGCCGGCGGTATGGAGGCGATCCGAGAGATTCTTTGGCCACTGCCAGCCGACTTGCAAGCGGCCATTTTCGTCGTGGTGCATTTGTCACCGGCCGCTCCTTCAGTGCTGCCCACGATCTTGAATCGGGCTGGACCTTTAACCGCCGTGGCCGCCGTGGACGGCGCGCCGATCCAGCCGTCGCGAGTCTATGTTGCACCTCCCGACCGCCACATGTTGATCGAGCCTGGACACATCAGGGTGACGCGGGGGGCGCACGAGAACCGGCTTCGTCCAGCGATCGATCCACTGTTTCGGACGGCGGCAAGAGCATATGGTTCACGAGTTCTGGGCATTGTCTTATCGGGCATGCTTGGCGATGGCACAGCGGGACTGGAGAGCGTCAAAGCGGAAGGCGGAAAGGCAATCGTACAGGATCCGAGAGAAGCACAGTTCGGTTCGATGCCACTTAGGGCACTGCGTGCAGTTTCCGTCGATTTCGTTCTGCCGGCGGCAGAGATTGGTCAGAAACTCCTCGAGTTAGTTCAGGAGCCGTGGAAAGACACCGTGCCGGCCCGCGGCCGAGACGTTGCGTAGATGGGGTTCGTAGCCGGGAGCGCCCCTTCGGAATACGCTGCTATCCAACCACAAATCTGATGTGGTGTTGCCCGAATGGGTAGATAATAAGCCGCTCCCCGGAGGTTGCCATGGAAAGCAAGAAGAAGCGGCAGCGTGTGCAAACACGGCCCATGGAAAATAAAAAACAAGCAGAAGCCGCTAAAACTCGTCCGGGAAAGGCGGCAAAGCAAGTCGTCCTGAAATTTTCACAGCACGGCCCTATGCCAGTCTCCATTGTGGGTATTGGAGCGTCGGCGGGTGGGCTCGAAGCATTCCAGGAACTCCTGCAAGCGTTGCCGGAGGACACCGGCATGGGCTTTGTTCTGGTGCAGCATCTTGCTCCCAAGCACGAAAGTATCCTTTCCGAGCTACTGTCGAAAGCCACAAAAATGGCGGTCATCGAAGTGCGAGAAGGTATGGCGGTTCAGCCCAATCATGTATACGTCATCCCTCCGAATGCCGACATGTCTGTCGTCGATGGTGTCCTCCATCTCTCGCCGCTCGCCGCCGATCGTTCCCGCCGGATGCCGATCGATATGTTCTTACGATCTCTGGCAGAGGACCAGCAGGGACGTGCTATTGGTGTGATCCTTTCCGGCACGGCGTCGGATGGAACGCTCGGTCTGCAGGCCATCAAAGCCCTGGGCGGCGTGACATTCGCCCAAGACGATGCATCCGCCAAATACAATGCCATGCCCCGCAGCGCGATCGCCGCCGGAATCGTCGATTTTGTCTTGGCGCCCGATTCGATTGCTCGCGAGTTGAAGCGCATTGCCAAGCACGTCCATATTTTTGCCGACGACCAAAGCGAGGCGGGGGAGTTGGGAGCTTCCAGCGAAGCCCTCAATAAGATCTTCGCGATGCTGCGAAACACGAGCCGGGTCGACTTCAGCTATTACAAGCACGGCACGATAAAACGCCGCATCGTACGCCGGATGTTGCTGCGCAAGATCGACAGTCTCGAAGAGTACTTGCGGTTCCTCCGCAAGAATCATGAAGAAGTCGAGTCCCTCTTCAATGACGTCCTGATCAACGTCACGGTTTTCTTCCGCGATCCCGATGCGTTTGAAGTGCTCCGGAAGCAAGCCTTCCCACTGATGCTGAATGGCAAAGGGCCGAACGCGCCCATCCGCATTTGGGTGCCGGGATGCTCGACTGGGGAAGAGGCCTATTCGCTCGCTATCGCCCTGCTCGAATATTTGGGCGAAAAGGCCAGCGACTTTCAGATACAGATTTTTGCGACGGATGTCAGCGAGAACATTATCCAGAAGGCACGCGCGGGCGTGTATCCGGAGAGCATTGCAATGGACATCACGTCGGAGCGGCTCCGCCGCTTTTTTCAGAAGGTAGACAGCGGGTATCAGATCAGCAAGTCGATCCGTGATATGTGTGTTTTTGCCAAGCAGGACATCGCCAAAGATCCGCCGTTTTCCAAGCTCGACATGATCAGTTGCAGAAACGTGATGATCTACATGGGACAGCTTCTGCAACGAAGAATCATCCCCCTTTTCCACTATGCGTTAAACCCCGATGGCGTCCTGTTTCTAGGATCATCGGAAACCGTTGGCGGCTTCGGCGACCTGTTCACGTCAATTGATAAGAAGTACAAGATCTACAACAAAAAACCGAACGCGAGTGCGGTGGCTTTCAATTTTGTCCCGCAATTCGACATGGACGAGGAGCCACGGAGCCAAAACGAAGCTGCTCCACAACGGGTGGATTTGCAGCGCGTCGCTGATCAGATTCTGCTGAACCGGTATGCCCCGGCCAGTGTCATGGTGAACGGTAAACTCGACATCGTTCAATTTATCGGTCAGACCGGACGTTTTCTGGACCCCGCGCCCGGTGATGCCAGCCTGAATCTGCTGAAGATGGTCAAGAGCGGCCTGCAGTTGGAGCTGCGGCTCGGTTTTGAAAAGGTGAAGCAGACTGGCACTTTCCGCAAAGAAGGCTTGCTCATTGAGCACAATGGCAGTTTGAAGAACGTCAATTTTGAACTCATTCGCGTGAAAAACACTCCGGGAAAGGAACTGTACCACCTTGTTGTATTCGAAGAAGTATCCCGGACCCACGGTTCGCCTCCGGAGACCACCGGCACGGAGAAGCCGGCTAAAAAAGCCGGCAACACCAAGTTGACAAAAACGGAATTGGAGTCCGCGCGCCTGAAAGAGGAACTCGAGGCGACACGCGACTACTTGCAATCGATAATTGAAGAGCAGCGAACGACGAACGAAGAGCTGCGCTCGGCCAATGAGGAGAACCAATCGAGCAATGAAGAACTGCAGAGCATCAACGAGGAACTGGAAACGGCAAAGGAGGAGCTGCAGTCCACCAACGAAGAGCTGCAGACGGTCAACGAAGAGCTGCAGAACAGGAATGACGA
>WNGD01007193.1_pt1 | contig 10519 bp, 8 predicted proteins | sample 5400671 | NCBI WGS metagenome assembly WNGD01 (sample SAMN13153369, study PRJNA577476) | soil metagenome | isolation source: 40 cm soil or saprolite under grassland replicate 2 | place: USA:California | collected 2016-06-15
GTCTGAGACATTGAACCCGAGGATTCGAGCGGTAACTTCTCCGATTTTCGTTAGAGGCACGATCTGGGCGCCTTCAATTCGGAAGTGATCGGGCCAGCGGTCCTCGCGAGGATTAAAGAGACGGACTAATTCGCCCGTTGGCGGGTGGATTGAGGCAATGTCGGTTCCCTTGTGGCGATTGCAGAAGACACAAGCGAAAGCCAGATTGGCAGGGTCATTTGTGCCGGCGTGCTTCAGGCTGATGATGTGATCGACCTCGCAACCCAAAAACGTGTCGTTTTCATGAATGAGTCAATACTCACAGCGTTGCTCGGCACGCGTGACAACAAGGGCGCGGACCTCCTCGCCGATGCGGTCACTCATGGGTAAGGTATTGGCGGGCCCGAGCCTTGGCCAACCGAATGATGTGCTCCAACTCCATGTAGTGATCCAGTTCCGATTGCTCGTCAGGAGAGAGACCAGAGGTCTTCTCTCTTCGGATCAAGTCTGCAACCCGTTCCTTAACCGACGGTGAGGCCTCGAAAGTGGCTACACGGGTCGGAGTGGTTCCGGCCGCAATAAAATCGATGATTTCTTCGTAAGCTCTTGTCATGCGGCTATTGTAATCGTCCCACGTAGTCCGGCTCTAGCATTTTTTGCATCGCCCTTGCCCAAAGCGGTCACAACTTGCCAGAACTCAACTTCACGTCTGAATTCAAAATTGACAATCGGATGGGAGTGCAGCTCGAGCTTCGGCGAGACGGAGACGCCTGGCCGGTTCTGGCGCTTCGCCATCCTCCAGGGATCGCCCGCGAGCTGCGGCTGAGGCGAAGCGATTACCGCCCCAGCGCGACCACCATTCCGTTTACGCTTCAATCCACGACGGCTTGGTAGGCGAGGTTTTCAAAGGTGCGGTCGAGACTCAGGCCGCCCGTCGGATGCAGCTGTGCCATGAAGATGCCGACCATGTTCTCCTTCGGATCGATGAAAAAATACGTATAGTAAAAGCCGCCCCATCCGTACCGTCCGGGAGAGCCCAGCTCCGTCAAGGGCCCTTTAATTCCCGCCACCCCGAAGCCGAGGCCAAATCCGGTATCCGCATTGATTTTCCCGAGCTGGTCCTGCGTCATGAGCTCGACCGATTTGCGGCTGAGCAAGCGCGCGCCATCGAGTTTCCCACCCTCCAGCATCATCTGGCAGAAGCGGGCATAATCGGCCGCCGTGGAAGAGAGGCCGGCTCCACCGGCATACAGGCTTTTCGGTCCACGATAGGGATAATCTGCCGAATACACGAAGGCGCCCTCGGCAATCGGCTCGTCGGGAAACCGCTTCAAACCCTTTCCGGCGTACCACGTGTAGGCCGTCGCGAGGCGGGCCGTCTTCTCATCCGGCAAGTAGAAATGCGTATCCTTCATTCCCAAAGGCTCGAATATACGTTTCCGGAAAAACTCGTCCAGGGACATTCCAGAAACCACCTCTACAAGGTATCCCAGAACATCCACGGAAAGGCTGTACTCGTATCGCTCGCCCGGAGGGAACAGAAGCGGCAATCCCGCAAGGGCTTTGATGTTGTCGGCGATCTTGCCGTTGTACTGGAGGAGGCCGTGGGCGACGCCGGCCTCCTTGTAGCGGGCGCCGAGGTCCGGGTTCCAGTGATAGGTCAGACCCGACGTATGGGTCAGCAACTGCCGGATTGTGATTTCCTTGTTGGCCGGGACGGCGTAGGGCTCTCCTGAAGGCGGCCTGACCAGCACTTTCGGGTTCTTGAACTCCGGTATGAACTTGGAAACCGGATCGTTCAGCAGGAAGCGGCCCTCTTCATAGAGCATCATTATCGCGACGCTCGTGATCGGCTTGGTCATCGAGCAGATGCGGAAGATGGCGTCAGGCTTCATCGGCTTGCCCGCCTCCTTGTCCATCATTCCCTGGGCCTTGAACCAGGCGACGCAGCCCTTGCGCGCGACGAGAGTCACGGAGCCCGAAAGCCGGTTCTCGTCGATATCTCGCTGGACGATTGCGCCGATGCGCTCCAGGCGCTGGGCCGACAAGCCAACGGATTCGGGACTGGCGGTCGGAAGCCCCTGGGCGAAAGCCGTCACGCATCCAACAATGGCCAGCCAGAAGACAAGCAACACACGAGCGCCTCTTGAAAGAACCACGCTGTTCATTAGATCCCCTCCTTTTTTATTTCACCGCGAAGACGCGAAGACACGAAGAATCGCAACATCAGTCGCCGGGTCGAGCAACACGTAGCGCCGGCGTCTCGCCGGCAACTTGGGCCGGCTGGAAGCCGGCGCTACTTGTCACACTTTTCATTCGCGCACCAGTGCGCGGCCGGGCGTTACGTTCTCTACGATCTTTCCTTCTTCCACCACAGGCGTGCCTGACACCAGAACATATTTGAAGCCGGAGCTTGGCTGGGCTGGGGACTCGTAGGTGGCGCGATCTGTGACGCTGCGCGGGTCGAAAACGACGATGTCCGCATCAGCCCCTTCCTGAAGGCGGCCCTTCTTGCGCGCTGTGGCCGTCGCTCGTTCCAGCCGCTGCGCGGGCATGAGGGACATTTTTCGGAGCGCGTCCATCATGGTGAGACGCTGTTGGGACCGGACGTGGCGGGACAGGATCCGCGCATACGTCCCGGCCCCGCGCGGGTGTCCCTTGCCATTCTGGATGTGTCCGTCGCTGGCGATCATCACCAGTGGATGCGCGATGACCGAATCCACCATCTCGTCGGTGTTCTGGAAGATCAAAACCAGTTTGGGCTCGGTCATCCCATGCAGTTGCTCGAACCTGTCCTTTGTAAGCCGCTCGCCTGTTTCTACCAGCTGCAGGTCCTGGTAGCTGACGCCAATTCGATCCTGCCAGCCCGGGTCAAAAATTGCGGAATTGACGGCAGTCATGCCGGCAATGTAGGGATACGCCTCTGTAGTCACGTCCAACCCGCGCGCCCGCGCTCCTTCGACGAGCCGGAGGCATTCCGGCGCGTCCTTGAGGCCGCTGCTGTTGATATGAACGATGTGAAGGGAAGCCCCGCTCACAGCCGAGGCTGCAATCACTTCTCCCACAGACTCGATGCTGGATCCCGGCTCGTTCCCGCCGGAGCTGCGCACGTGGGTGAAGACGGGAACACGGTGCTGGGCTGCCAGCCGAAACATCTCGATCACTTCGAACCGGGTGGCCCCGGGGGTGTAGGCGATGCCCATGCCAATCCCCAGCGCCCCCGCTTCGAGTCCTTTGCGCAAGAGGTCTTTGATCGGGGCGAGCTGCTCCGCGGCCACCGGCTTTTGGGTTGCCGGGCTGGAGGCCGGGACGATCGCCCCCGGCACGATGGCTCCGCCGAGAGCCTTGACCCGCGCGAAAGGATGGCTAGCGGTCGCGCCGAAGTGAATCAGCGCCCGGCCTCGCCTTTCGGCCAGAAAACTTGCAACGTCCGGGACTCCGATTTCCATTTCGAGCGCCGTGGTCACGCCGTCCAGGGCTTTCAGGCGGTAATTCTCCGCGTCCTGGCCGTGCGAGTGCAGGTCGATAAAACCCGGGGCGACGATGAGACCTCGCGCATCGATCGTTCTTGCTCCGCGCAGCCGCTCGGTCGAAAGGCGGACGATGCTCCCTCCACGGATCCCGACGTTCATAACGGCGTCCAGTCCGGTCTCGGGGTCCATGACACGGCCGCCCTGGATAACAAGGTCATAGGGCGCCTGAAACGAGGCCAACAACGCAAAGGTTGCAGTTACGAGCATATTCCTCCTGATCTCGTTACGTGACTCAGTCTCACCGCGAAGGCGCTAAGTGTCGCGAAGGAACCGCTAAGGTTTATTGGTTGCAGTGCGGCGCTCGTTGCTTTCATGTCTCGCTACACTCAAGATCGTAACAGGAATCCAGAATTCAGAATCCAGAATTCAGAATGAATGCAGGCCTTGTCCTTCTGGATTCTGAATTCTGGATTCTGGATTCCTTGTACCACACAACCTTCGTAAAGAATCAGCAGTTAGAGCAGAATTCCGGCGATGGAAGCGGAGAGGTAGTTCGCCAGCGTGCCCGCCGCAACGGCGCGAAAGCCCAGGCGCGCGAGGTCGTGCCTGCGTTCGGGCGCCAGCGCCCCGATCCCGCCGATCTGAATTCCTATGGAACTTAAGTTTGCAAAACCGCAGAGCGCAAAGGTCGCAATTACGAAAGAGCGCGGGTCGAGCGAGGCTTTGAGCGGCCCCAGTTGCGAGTAGGCAATCAACTCGTTGAGAACGAGACGCGTCGCGAGCAGGTTGCCGACCTGAAAGCAGTCCTTCCAGGGCACTCCCATAAGCCACGCCAGGGGCGCCGCCACGCGGCCGAAAATCCACTGCAGACTCAGATGCTCGCCACCCCCCATTGGAATGATTCCCAGGATGGCATTGAGCAGGGCGACCAAGGCGAGAAATGCGATGAGCATGGCCGCGACATTCAGCGCCAGATGCAGCCCTTCGGTGGTGCCGCGCGCGGCCGCATCGATGACATTCACGTCGGTTCTCTCGATCTTCAGATGCACATCTCCGGCCGTCCTCGGCTTCCCGGTTTCGGGGACGAACATTTTGGCCAGGAGGAGAGTTCCGGGCGCAGTCATGATCACCGCGGTGAGGAGGTGGCGCGCCTCCACGCCAAAAGCGATGTAGGCCGCCATGATTCCACCGGATACGTGCGCCATGCCGCTGGTCATGATGCACATGAGCTCGGAGCGCGTCATGGCGGAGATAAATGGCCGGATCGTAAGCGGAGCTTCCGTCTGTCCCAGGAAGATGCTGGCGGCCACATTCAGAGACTCCGCGCCGCTTGCGCCCATGAGCCGGGTCATGACTTTCGCGAATGCACGCACGACGATCTGCATGATTCCGAAATAATAGAGAATGGCGAAGAGTGCGGCGATGAAGATGATTGTGGGAAGCACCTGGAAGGCAAACACCGCGACGGTATTGCCTGGCGTTCCCAACTGGCCGAAAACGAACGTGGATCCGTCGTGAGCGAAGGACAGAAGCCGATTAATTTCTTCTCCGGTCCAGCGGAAGATGGAAACTCCGGCGGTCGTTCTCAGAACAAACAGTGCCAAGGCGAACTGGAGGCCCAATCCCCAGACAACTGTCTTGATCCGGATAGCTTTCCGATCAGCAGAGAACACATACGCCAACGCCAGAATGGTAATGATCCCCAACAGTCCGGACAACCGTTCCATTACTCTCTCCTTGATTTGAATTTGGCAAGATCTTACCACGGAGTCCGCGGAGGACACCGAGGTTCACGGAGATGACCCCTCAGTCGGGCGAGGCCCCAACAAGTCCACTTCCTATTTGTCATTTTTCATCGGTCATTTTTCATTGTTTTCCACCATCATCGACTTCCTCAATTAAGACAGGAGCCCAAAAAAGCGTCATTGGCCACTGAGGCACAGAGCCACGGAGAAAGGCTCATCACAAATTTCCCGAATTACACGAATTGTTCTTCGTGTCTTTTGTGTCTTTGTGGTGAGCACCGCAAATTCCTGAGTGAATCTCCGTGCCTTCCTGGTTTATAAAGGAGAACCATGCCGACGATTCAAGCAAACGAACTCCAGAGTTTCGCAGAAGAGCTCTTTGTCGCCGCGAAAGTGCCCGCAGAAGAGGCGCGTATTGTTGCTGGCAGCCTGGTTGGGAGCAACCTGCGCGGGCACGATTCGCACGGGGTGATGCGCATCCCGTATTATGTCCAGTTTGTGCGTGAAGGAAGGATCCATCCCGGCGCTTCCCTGGAAACACTCAGCGAAACGCCCGCGGCGCTCGCGTGCGATGGCGGATGGGGGTTTGGGCAGGTGCAGGTGCCGCGACTCTTCGAGAGGTTAGGGCAGAAAGCCCGTGGTCTCGGAGTCGCTTGCGGCTCCCTCCGGCGCGCCGGGCACATCGGCCGCGTCGGCGAATATGCCGAGCTCGCAGCAGCCTCCTCGCTGGCCATGCTCGCAATGGTCAACACACACGGCAGCGGTCCGCGCGTCGCGCCTCCGGGAGGCAAGCTGCCGCGGCTCAGCACCAATCCCTTTTGTGTCGGGGTGCCCACCCGAGGAGAACCGGTCATTCTCGATTTCGGGACCTCTGTAGTCGCCGAGGGGAAAGTGCGCGTGCATCGGATTGCCGGCACGCCCTGCCCTCCGGGGTGGCTGCTCGATCCCGAAGGGAGACCCACGACAGACCCAAACCAACTTTACGTGGATCCGCCGGGCTCTATCCTGCCCATGGGTGGGGATCAGGCCTACAAAGGTTTCGGACTCGCTCTGACAATCGACATGCTCGCGGGCGGGCTCTCGGGAGGATGGTGTTCGCGGCCGAATCCGGAGCCTCCGCTGGGGAATGATGCGCTTTTCATGCTTCTGGATCCGGCCCGTTTGGGTGTGCTGGATCATTTTTTGACCGAGGTCACGAACCTCGCCGCGCACGTACGCAGTTGCCCAACCGTCGAGGGGGTAGGTGAAATCCTGCTTCCCGGAGACCCGGAGCGTCGGACGCTGGCGTACCGCAGTGTCCATGGAATTCCTTTGGACGAAGGCAACTGGGGGCAGTTGACCGGCCTTGCCCGCGAGCTCGGCGTCCCCCTGCTTTCGTAGAATTCTTCGTATCTTTGCGTCTTAGCGGTGAACGCGGTGTACGATTCCTTCACCACAAAGACGCCAAGGCGCAAAGAATCGCAAAGAAATTTCCGGTGCTATAATCGTGGTGCATGGAAACGCAGCTTGAACTGGCAGGGGGGGCGGGGCCTTTCGCCGGGGGAGCGCGCTACAATGGCTATGGCGCCTTTCTCAGGGAAAGGTTTGGCTGCCGGGTTTACAAGGTGATCGTCGACGCGGGATTCACCTGTCCGAACCGCGACGGCACGGTCGCCATCGGCGGTTGCACATACTGCAACAACGACTCCTTTCGGCCTCAGGCTGTCAACCGGCTGAAGCCAATACCCGAGCAAGTCCGCACAGGCATCGCATATCTGAAACGCCGGTACCGGGCGCAGAAGTTTGTTGTCTATTTTCAGCCTTTCACGAACACGTATGCCCCGCTCGAAACCCTGATTCCACTCTACGAAAGCTCCCTGGATCATCCCGAAGTAATCGGCCTCGCCGTAGGGACGCGCCCGGACTGCGTGAACGCGGAAAAGATCTCCTGGTTCGAGCGCCTGGCCCGGCAATACTTTGTAACTTTGGAATACGGTCTGGAGTCCGTCCACGACCGCACCCTGGAGCGGATCAATCGCGGCCATGACTTTCAATGCTGGCTCGATGCCGTCCACAGCACTCGTAATCGCGGCATCTATCTCTGCGCACATCTCATTCTCGGATTTCCCTGGGAAAGCCGCGATGAATGGCTTGCCATGGCGGATACGGTGTCCAGCGCCGGTCTCGACTTCCTGAAACTCCATCACCTTCATGTGGTCCGTCACACCGCCCTGGGGCGTGACTACTTGAAGCAACCCTTCCCGCTTCTCGGGTATCAGGAATACATCGATCTGGTCGTGGATTTCCTTGAGCGCTTGAATCCTGAGATTCGGATCGAGCGCCTTTTCGGGCTGGCGCCGGAAGATCAGTTGCTGGGACCTCATTGGGGGAGGACGAAGGCGGAGATTCAGCATGATATCGAGCAGGCCCTTGTGAGAAGGAACACTCACCAGGGGAGGTTCTATGGAAGGATCGAAGGTGGAGGATAGAGGAGATGGAGGATTGGGAGGGTCGATCCTCAATCCTCCATCTTTCTATCCTCTATCTTTATCTTCGCTCCTCAGAGGGATTCTGGATGTAATAAGCACGAACCCAGTTATCGAGGGCGCCGGCCGGATTTTCTACGACGTCCCGTGTGATCTCGAACCGGCTGATGCCCCGAGTCTTGATCAGGTTGAAACCGTGTTCGTAGTCTCTGAAGGTATCGCTGAAGACCTCGTCAAGTTTCTTGCCACTGTCCAAAGCTTTCTGCGCCAGTAGCCGGGCAGCCTCCGGATGAAGGGAGATCTCAATCCCGGAACGCCGGGACCATTTTTCAGCTGTTTCCCGAGCGGAGCTTTCAAGCACCAGGATTTCGTTGGCATTGCCCTCGGCAAGAATCCCTTCCAGAACAGCCTCCGGAGAATCAACCAGCTCCGGAGTTACCACCAGCTTCCGCACCGGTGAATGCGGAAGCTGGTATTTAAACTCGCGGAAGGTTCTTTCACAGACACTCACCAGGCTGCGAGCCCCGGTCTGTTCCTGATGCGCCTTTTCCGCCAACCGATGGAGCCCTTCGTCGGTGAATACGATCTCGATACCATAGGCCTCAAAGGCCTGAGTATATTGGCGGATTATGGATCCCTCCGAGTGCCTGAGTATCTCATAGAGGTCATCCACACCCAGTTGATGGCAGCTCACCACCACCGGCAGACGGCCGACGAACTCCGATTCAAAACCGTACTGGATGAAATCGACGCTTTTGACAAAGGGGAGATAGTCTTCGTGAATGGCGGCTCGGCCTCCCGCGGAAAGGAAGCCGATGGCCTTTGCGCCCATTCGCTTCTGGATGATATCGAAGAGCCCGTTGAAAGCGCCGCTCACGATAAACAGAATATGGCGAGTGTTAATTACCGAGCGGCTGACTTTTCCCTTTGTCTGAAACTCCATGGCGGCTTGAAGCTGCGAAGTGAGGTCGAACGGAGTGCGAAGGCTCACTTCGGTTTCTTCCATCAGCTTCAGCAACCCGCGCTGGACGCCCCCACCACTGACATCTCGACCTATGATATTGGAGGGCGTGGCTATCTTGTCGATTTCATCCAGATAAATGATTCCGTACTCGGCCAGTTGGATATTGCCGTCTGCCTTGTGCACGAGCTCTCGCACGAGATCCTCAACGTCTCCGCCCACGTAGCCGGTCTCAGAAAACTTTGTCGCATCAGCCTTTACGAACGGGACCCCGATCAAATCGGCGATGGTCCGCACGAGGTAGGTTTTTCCCACACCCGTAGGACCCAGCATGATAATGTTTTGCTTGCTGTATTCCCGGCACCTCTCCTTGTTCGAACAGCGCGTGATGTGGTTGTAATGGTCGCATATGGCTGTCGCCAAAACCTTTTTGGCATTGTCCTGCTTGATCACGAACCGGTCGAGGTAATTCTTTATGTCGCGGGGAAGGTGGTCAAATTTCAGATCGAGCTGCGACTCTTCCGTTTCGGTCCCCTCGTCCGCTGTCCGGGCCTGGTCTGGCTGTGTGGTGAGAATTCCAAGACGCACCTTGTCCCCGTACTTCCGGCTGAAGAACTCCTCCATGTCCTTGCGGAGTTCGTCAGGATTAGGCCAGGTCAGCGAGTAATGTTTGAACAAATTATTAATCCTCCCAGTTCCAAATTTACAAAATAAAAGTATGATGAACGCTGCTGCAAAAATCAACCGCGAGGACGCCGGGTACGCCGGATTTCACCGCTAAGACGCAAAGACGCGAAGAATCGCCAACAAGATCTTGGCTATGCCACTATCCCTTAAGCTGTTGCTGTTTGACAGAAATTCTTTGCGCCTTCGCGTCTTCGTGGTGAGAACAGCACACAATACGGAAATAAATTCGTGGCCTGCTTACGTGAAAGGCGTGGTGTTGTGGAGCTATCGGCGAACCCGCCCGCGCGCGATTTTGATGTCCTTGAGGAGAGGTTTCCTTCTCTTTGTCAGGGGCTTGGCACCCCTTTTGACTGCGCTCAGGGAACGCCGGACGTTCCTGGATTTCCTCAGGGGCGCGGCCAACCGTCGAACTACCTTTCTGGATTTCCTTTTCCTTGCGGAAATCACTACGGGCTCGACTTCAGGCGCTTGACTTTCTTTCTCGAATTTTTGGAGAAGATCTCCGCACTTCTGAATCAGAGCCGGGTCGCCAGAAACTGACTGGATGAGACGAGCGATCCGGGTTATGTGCGCGTTAACAAGAACATAGAAATCAAGCGCCGGCTCAGTCCAATGATTCCTGAGCTCCAGGATCAGCGGAAGGTAGACGTTGAGGGTGATCGGTTCTTCGAGCTCCAGTGTTCGCAGAAAACAATCGTGAAGCGGCAACGCGCTCAAGGCATCGTGCCTGTTTGCGATAAGCCTGTAGCTTTCCGCAATAGCTCTCTGGAGACTTTTCTCCTGTTTTTTCAACTGCTTCCAGAACGAAGGGCGAAGGGCTTTAAGACTTGCCTCCTGCCGTTCCAAGTCCTGGGCCATAATACTCCAGGCGTCGCGAATGAGCGGGTTTTCGATAAAACGCTGCGCAAGTTGGACATAGAAGCGGTTAGCGTTCTTTTGTAGCTTGCCTACAGGACCGCGGAGGTTCATGCTAAAACTCAGGTTAAAGGACTGTTAATTCAGGGTTTAATCGATCCGGCTGACCGAAAACCGACTTTCGCATGAAGCCAGGGGGACTGGACTTCAAATCGGAAGTCTAACAACTATCGCACTTGGTGTAAAGGGTTTTTGTTCTTAATATTCTTAATCATTCTCAATCTTGTGATGCAGCAGTTATTAGGAGGTGCCTCCTGAAATAGGACGCGGCTGAACGCTGGTCTCGCGGATCAA
>WNGD01007194.1_pt1 | contig 10519 bp, 8 predicted proteins | sample 5400671 | NCBI WGS metagenome assembly WNGD01 (sample SAMN13153369, study PRJNA577476) | soil metagenome | isolation source: 40 cm soil or saprolite under grassland replicate 2 | place: USA:California | collected 2016-06-15
TGACGCGATGGCCCTCGAGGTTCTGCTGGTCGAAAAGCGGGGCGGTGACGCGTCCCACGCGCCGCAGCGTGAGATAGCCATCGTCGGTGACGTTGCCGACCACATAGCCGGGCTCATCGAGCGGGCAGGCGACGAGCCGCTTCGGCGTGCCGCGTCCCAGGGTCAGCACCACGTTGCCCACACGATCCTTCGCCGCCTGGCCGGGGAACAGCGCCAGCAGCGAGTCGGCCACCGCCTGCTCGTAGCCGGAGACGGCGGTCATGGCGGAGAACCGGAGCGTGAGTTGGGAGACGTTGTCTTGGCCGGACAGTCGGACCGTCGGACTGACGGACAACACCACCGCCATCGCATAACGGACCGACCGTCCGACCGTCCGACCGTCCGACGCCTTAGGGTTCATTCGTCGATCTCCACGTCGAGAGTCGTGATGGGCAGCCGCACCGGCCTCGTCCACTCGCGCCGCTGCGCCAGCGCTCGCACCACGCGCGGCAGCAGCCGGTGCTCGGCGGCGCGCACGCGCGCGGCGAGCGTCTCCGCGGTGTCGTCCGGCCGGACCGGCACCGGCCACTGCGCGATGATCGGGCCGCGGTCGTACTGCTCGTCCACGTAGTGCACCGTGGCGCCGGACAGCGTCGTGCCGCTGGCGAGCACGGCCGCGTGCACGTTCGGACCGTACATGCCGGGGCCGCCGAACGCCGGAAGTAGAGCGGGATGGATATTAATCATCCGCCAGCGAAAGCGCGCGACCGCCCCCGCGGGCACGAGCTTCAAGTAGCCGGCGAGGACGACGAGGTCGCAGCCGTCCAGGGCGCCGAGCAGCTCGGCGGGGTCGGCGGGATCGCGAAGGACGGTCGTGGGCACGCCGGCACGTCGGGCCCGGTCCAGGGCGCCGGCGTCCGGCCGGTTGGAGATCACGCGGGTGATGCGGGCCGGGGCGGCTTGGGAATCCGCCCCGGGGAACGTGTCGAGCAGGGCCTGCAGGTTCGTGCCGCCGCCCGAAACGAGCACGGCGACACGGACCGGCGTCACTGATCGCGGCGGCAGCGGGTGAGGGACTTGGGCTTGGAGCCGCTCGTCACGCTCAGCGTGAACTTGCCCGTGGCGTACTTCCCATCCGTGTTGACGACGACCTCGTAGTCGCCCGTCTGGGGGAACGTCATCGTGAGCCGCGCGTGGCAGTTCCCACCGGAATCGTTGTCCTGCAACGAGCGATCGATGCCCGGCCCCATGACGAACAGGTAGGAGTCGAAGTCGTCCGATTCCAGATCGATCGTCACCACCTGCCCGCCCGTCCCGTGCAGCGACCACATCTGCGCGTAGGTGCTGTCGCGGTCGCGGAACACGTCCTGCCGCGTCAGCCGGCCCTGGATCGTCTGGCCGATGGTGATCGCCTGCATGGCGGACTCGCGCACCAGCGGCTCCTGGGCGCTGGTGGGGGGCGTGCAGGCGTCCTCCATTTTGTCTTGCTGCCCGGAGGTGACCGTCAGGTGGAACGTGCCGGTGGCCCGCGTCACCGCCGTCGTGGTGTTCACCTTGATCGTGTACGGCCCGGCCTGGGGGAACACGCGCGAGATCCGCGCCGCGCACCCCGGCCCGCCGTGCATGTTGCCTTGGAACTCGGTGATGCCCGGGCCCTCGAGCATCAGGTACGGCTCGAAGTCGTCGGAGGCGAGGTCGATGGTGTAGGTGCGCCCCGCGACGGCGGTGAACGACCAGCGTTGCAGGTACGTCGTGTCGGGGAACAGTTCGTCGTTCGCCGTGAGCTGACCCGTCATGGTTTGGCCCGACGCGATGGTGCGGCCGCCGGTGGAAACCGGAGCCCCTCCGCCTCCGCCGGTGGGCCGCCGCGAGGGCGAGCAATCCCCCTCGACCTTCCCGAGGCTGTCCTTGATGACCGCGAGCGTGAACCGGCCGGTCTGGCGCAGCGGATGCGTGGTCGTGTTGACGCGGATGCGGTAGGGGCCGGCCTCGGGGAAGCGCGCGGCGACACGGGCGGCACAGCCCACACCGCTATGCAGGTCGCCGTCGTTCACCCCGGGCCCGTCAACCATGACGTAGGGGTCGAAGTCGTCTGAAGAGAGGTCCACGGTGTAGCGGCTGCCCGGCACCGCGGTGAGCGTCCAGGTCTGAATGTACGTCGTGTCGATCCACAGCTCGTCGTCGGTGGTGAGCCGGCCGCTGAGCGTCTGGCCCGGCGTGATGCTGCGGTCGCTCGTCGTCTGGTTGGACACGGGGGTGACCGTGGGCTGGCCCCCTCCGCCGGTGGGCCGCGAAGCGACGGCGGCGCCGCGGAAGCGGCAGTTGCCCTTGGGCGACGTCGGCGACTCGCCGTCCGTGACGCGCAGCGTGTAGATCCCCTGCTGATTCTTGCTCGCGGTCATGGCGATGATGCGCAGCGGCCGGTCGTCGGTCGTGGTGTAGACGATGCGCGCGTTGCAGCCGCCGCCGCCGTCGTCATTCTCGACGATGAGGTCCCGGTGCCCGCGCTCGAGCCGCAGGAACGGGTCGAGATCGTCCGAGGTCATGTCGATCGTGAACGTCCGGTTCGCCTGGACCGGCAGGATCCAGCGCGCGAAGTAGATCGAGTCGGTGAATTTCGCCCCGCTGTCGTTGAGCGCCCCCGAGACGGTTTGGCCGACCTGGATCATCCCGGTGACGCGCCCGAAACCGCTGCACGACGTGTCGGCCGGCGCGGGACGCGTGCCCTTCACGAGCGTCAGCCGGAAACTGCCCAGCTCCGACCGCCAAGTCGAGTTCGCGTAGATGCGGTAATTGGCGGCGTCGGGGAGCCGGTAGGTCACCCGGGCGTTGCATTTGCCGCCGGAGTCGTCATCGGAGGTCAGCCGGTTCCCGTTCGCGTCGGCGAGGATGAGGTTCGGGTCGAAGTCGTCCGACGAGAGGTCGGCGGTGACGGTGTCGCCGCGGTTGCCGGTGAAGGCGTACATCTTGTAGTGCGTGCTGTCGGGGAACATCGGGTCGGACGGCACCAGGCGCCCGCTCGCCGGACGGCCCACCATGAGCGGGACCTGGGCGGCGAGAGTGGTGACCGGCAAGCCCACGAGGGCGAGGAGCAGTAGGGAACGGGAAGCGGTCACAACGACTCCTTGTCAGGGTGCAGGGCGCGGGGGCGCGGGACTAACATGCAAGCCGGAACGGGTGAAAACAATCGCGGGTCGCAATTACTCGCGATTGCAAGCCGGCCGGCTCGACGCCGATGCCGGCGCTCCCGCTTGCACCGAGAGGCGGAACGGCCCCGTGGCCCGCGGCGCCGCGGTGTTGACGAGCACCTGGTAGCTGCCGCTCTGGGTGAAGGTGATCGTCAGCCGGGCGTTGCAATCGCCGCCGTCGTCGTCGGCGAGATGGTTGCCGTGGGCGTCGGTGAGGATCAGGTTGGCGTCGAAGTCTTCGGAGGTGAGCCGCGCGGTGATCGTGTCGCCGGCGCGACCCTGGAACTGGAACATCCGGTAGTGCGAACCGTCGGGGAACTCCTGGTCGGTCTGGGCCAGCTGGCCTGCGACGAGATGACCGGGCGCGAGCCCGCCCCCGTGCGCGCACGCGGAGACGGCAGCGGCGATGGCCAGGACGATCAGGGTTCTCATGGGCGGCTCAGAATCTCTTGGACCGCCGCCGCCAGGTCTGCGACGACCGTCACACCGAGCGCCCGGGCCTGCTCCCGGTGCCGCCCCCCCTCGCCCGTGAGCACGAGGTACCCCGTGCCGCCCAGGGCACGGGCGGGCCCCACGTCGGAGAGCCGGTCCCCGATAAAGAAGGAATGGGAGAAATCGATCCCCCCCCCCAAGGCGGCGCGGGCGTCCTCGAACAGCCGCGTGCCTGGCTTGCGGCAGTCGCACGGGCCGGTGACGTCGGGGTGATGCGGGCAGAAATACGCCCCATCGAGGTGGGCCTGATAGGGAGGCGCCGCGAGCAGCTCGGCGAGGCGCCGCTGTACCGCGTGGTAGTCCGCCGCGGTGTACAGCCCACGCGCGATGCCCGATTGATTACTGACCGTGACGACGAGGATCCCGGCGTCGTTGAGCCGGCGCACCGCCGCGCCGGCTCCGGGGAGCAGCCGCGCCTGGCCGGGCTGGTGCAGGAAGCCCGGGTCCTCGAGAATCGTGCCGTCACGGTCCAGGAACGCCGCGCGGCGACCCCCGCCCCCCTCAGGCATCAGCGCGGGGCCTCACCCCCTGACCCCCTCTCCGCGGTGCGGAGAGGGGGAACGAGGGGTGAGGCCCCGAGCGCGGCGTGGGCGGCGCGGGCGGCCATCGCGACCTGATCCGGAAAGATGGTGCGGGGGTCGAGCACCACGCGGCCGTCGTGGATGCGGGCGATGACGGGCGGATCGCCACTCCGCAGCCGCTCCGCCAGGACGTCCGCCGTCAGATGGTCAGGCGCCAGCGCGACGAGCCAGGTCTTGAGAGTCGTGCCGGGGAACGACCCGCCGCCCACTTCCGAATCGCCTTCAATCAGTAACGCTTCTCCGCCAACGCCTTCCCGTAACGCCTCTCCCCTCCGCCTTATGTTGTCTACGTCTTCCGTGAGCATCCGCAGCACCGGTATCTCCCGGCGCGCCCGCTCCGGGTCCCGGTACAGCGCCAGCGTCGCTTCGAGCGCGGCGAGCGTGAACTTGTCGGAGCGCACGGCGCGGGCGAGCGGATCCTGGCGGCACGCCGCGATCGCCGCCGCGCGGCCCACGAGGATGCCCGCCTGCGGCCCGCCCAGCAACTTGTCGCCGCTGCAGATGACGAGGTCCACGCCGCTCGCGACCGCCGCCGGCACCGTGGGCTCGCCGGCGAGCCCCCACGGGGTGAGATCGAGCAGCAGCCCGCTGCCGACGTCGTAGACGCTCGCGGCCCCGCCCGCGCGCGCGAGCTGCGCGAGCTCCGCGACCTCCACGTCGGCGGTGAACCCGGAGAGCTGGAAGTTGGAGCGGTGCACCTTGAGCAGCACGCGCGTCTGATGCGTCAGGGCCTGCTCGTAGTCCTTCAGGTGGGTGCGGTTCGTGGTACCCACCTCGACCAGCCGGGCGCCCGAGCGGGCCATCACGTCGGGGATGCGAAACGACCCGCCGATCTCCACCAGCTCGCCGCGCGACACGATCGCTTCGCCGTCCCGGGCCAGCGCGGCGAGCGCGAGCAGCACGCCGCCCGCCGCGTTGTTCACGACGATCGCATCTTCGGCGCCGGTCAGCTCGACGAGGAGGTCGCGGCAGTGGCGGTGCCGCGACCCGCGGGCGCCGCGGCCGATGTCGTATTCGAGCGTCGAGTAGCCCTCCGCCGCCCGGCACATCGCCTCGATGGCGGGACCGGCGAGCGGGGCGCGGCCGAGATTCGTGTGCAGCACGACGCCGGTCGCGTTGATGACGGGGACGAACGACGGCGCGGCCGCGCGCGCCAGCCGTCCGGCCACCGCGGTGGACCAGCCTTCGTCGGGCTCGGCGCCGCCCGCGCCGCGCGCCTGGTCGAGCGCGTCGCGCACCGCGCGCACCACGAGGCTGCGGGGGTGCGGGCCCACCAGCGCGGCGATCGCCGGCTGCACGAGGAGCGTGTCCACCGAAGGGAGGCGGCGGCGCGGATCGGTCACGGGCGAGGCGCCGCCTTGGTCGTGTCGCGGGGCGCCGGCTTCGGCGTCGTGAGCACGGTGCCGCCGTCCGCCGCGGCGCCGTTGAGATTGCGAATCCCGCGCACGCGCACGAAATAGCGGCTCGACGGGGCGAGCGGCCGGACCGTGCGCACGACGACCTTGTCCGTCGGCACCGGCCGCTGCCGCAGCAGGATGCGCCAGGTGGTATCGGCGGGAACAGCGGGGCCGGCGCCGGGCTGCCGGGGTGGTGGCTGGACAGGGCGCCGCGTCGTATCGGCGCGCTGCCCGGTGTCGGGTCGCGCGGCGTGGCTGGTGTCGGCCGCGCGGCGCGCGGAATCGAGTGCGGCGCGCTCGCGGGCCGCCAGCGAATCGTAAGCGGCCGGCGTCAGCACGGCCGCGACCCGCACCGGCGTCGAATCCGGCAAGGCGAGCAGGGCGAGGTGCGCCGTGTCGGGTATGGCGGCAGGATCGATCGGCTGGTTGAACGTCAAGCGGAAGGTCAGCGAATCCACCGGCTCGGCGGCGCGGGGGCGCGGGCCGACGCTGTCGTGGACGAACGTCCACAGCACCACCGTCGCGGTGCTGTCGAGCGTGACCAGCGCCGAGTCGTACGGCTCGCGGCGGTCGAGCCGCCGGTTGCCGTTCTGGTCCTGCACGCCGTAGACCAGGTAGCGGCCGGGGGGCACGGCGTCGAAGCGGAAGCGGCCGGCGGAGTCGGTGAGCGCGACGTACGCGAGGGCGGTGTCGCCCGCGGGAACGGCGCGGATCGCGCCGCCGATGAGCAGGCGCTGCTCGACCCATTGCAGGGCGGTGCCGGCGATCGCGGTGGCCGGGAGGGCGGGGCCCGTCGAGAAGATCACGGTGCGGCCGGTCTTCAGGATGTTGCGCCGCAGGTCCGCGATCCCCGGCAACAGCTGCAGGTGATAGACACGGCCCGGCTTCCATCCCTCAGCGGGCTTGACGTGAATCGCGGAGCGGTGCCAGGAGACCTTCACTTCGCCGGCGACCGGCGAAAGGACGATCTGCTTGGCGATTCCGGTGATGACGCCGCCGCCCCCGCCGCCCCCGCCGCCGCCGGCCATTTCGTCGATCACCTCGTCGAATTGGATGACGGCGTCGCCCTTCCAATCGGGGACGACGGCGCCCGACTCGGGGCGGACGGCGGCGACCTGGGGTGGGGCAGTGTCGGGCGGCCCCCCGGGCGGGGGGCCCTGGTTGGCGCACGCCTGCCCCGCGGCGGCGGCCGCGAGGCTCAGGAGCAGCCCAGCGCCTTGAGTTTTTCGGCGAGCACGCCGCGCTGGTTGCGCCACGCCTGCTCCTTGTCGCGTTCGCGCGCCACGACCTCGGCTGGGGCGCGCGCGACGAAGTTTTGGTTGGTAAGCTTGGCCGCGAGCGCGGCGAGCTGCTGATCGAGTCGCGCCACCTCGCCGGCGAGACGCCGGCACTCCTGCTGCACGTCGATCGCGCCGCTCAGCGGCACGAACACGGCGCTGCCGTCGCCCAGCACGGCGTGGCCGCCGGGGCCGCCGGCGCCGCCGCCGCCCGCCTTGCCGTCGAGCGCCAGCTCGGCGAGCTGGGCGAGCCGCAGGATCGTCTCGCGCTCGCCTTCGATCGCGCGCTTGAGCCCCGCGTCCCCGGTGGTGACGGTCGCCGCGATCCGCGCCTTGGGCGCGATGCGATACTCGGCCCGGATGTTGCGGATCGCCACGATCACTTCCTGGATGCGGGCGAACCGCGCGTCGGCGGTGGCGTCGGCGAGGTCCGGGCGCGGGCGGGGCCACGCCGCGCCCGCGAGCAGCTCATCGGCCGCGCGGCCCGGCAGCTTCTCCCACAGCTCCTCGGTGATGAACGGCACCACGGGGTGCAGCAGTCGCAGCGCGGTGTCGAAGCAGTAGGCCAGCACGGCCTGGGCCGCCTCCGTGTCCGTGCCGCGCGCCGCGAGGCGCGGCTTCACCGCTTCGACGTACCAGTCGGCCAGCTCCTTCCAGGCGAATTCGTAACACACCTTCGCCGCCTCGTCGAGGCGGAACTGCTCGAAGTGCGCGGTGGCGTCCGTGATGGTGCGCTGCAGGCGCGACAGGATCCAGCGGTCCGCGAGCGGCAGCCCCGCGAGGTCGAGCTTTTCGATCGCCGGGACGCGCTCCGGCAGCTGGCTGAGGATGAACCGCCCGATGTTCCACAGCTTGTTGGCGAAGTTGCGCCCCGGTGCGAACGTGGTCTCGAGGTCGTTGGGGTCGACGATAACGTCGGCGCCGAGGGAGCCGCCGCCGATCAGCGTCCAGCGCAACGCGTCGGTGCCGTAGAGGCGTGCCACGTCGCGCGGGTCGATGCCGTTGCCGAGCGACTTGGACATCTTGCGGTGCTGCGTGTCGCGCACCGTGCCGGTGAGGTAGACGGTGGTGAACGGCAGGCGCCGGTCCATGAAGTGGTAGCCGGCCATGAGCATCCGCGCCACCCAGAAGAACAGGATGTCGGGCGCGGTGACCAGCGTGTGGCCGGGGTAGAAGCGGGCGAGGTCCGGCGTTTTTTCGGGCCAACCGAACGGCGCGAACGGCCACAGCCACGACGAGAACCACGTGTCGAGCACGTCGGGGTCCTGTTCGACCGGTCCTTTGCACTTGGGGCAGGTCTTGGGATCCTCGCGGTCCGCCCACGTATGCTGGCACTGCGTGCAGGTGAACACGGGAATGCGGTGCCCCCACCACAGCTGCCGGGAGATGTTCCAGTCCCGGATGTTTTCCATCCAGTGCTCGAAGGTTGCGTGCCAGCGCTCGGGCACGATCCGGAATTTCTTATCGCGGTAGGCCTTCAGCACGGGCTCGGCGAGCGGCCGCATCTTCACGAACCACTGGTCCGAGAGCCGCGGCTCGACCACCGTGTCGCAGCGATAACAGTGGCGCACCGCGTGCTGGTGCGGCTCGACCTTCTCGAGCAGGCCCTGCGCCTTGAGCAGCGCCACGATCTTCTTCCGGGCCTCGAAGCGATCGACACCCTGCAACTCCTTCGGGACTCTCAGTCCGACCGTCCGACCGTCCGACTGTCCGACGGGCTCGCCCATTCGACCGTCCTCGGTCATCACCAAAGGCATGGCGAGCCGGTGCCGCAGCCCGATCTCGAAGTCGTTGGGATCGTGCGCCGGCGTCACTTTCACGAAGCCGGTGCCGAATTTCGGATCGACGGCGTCGTCCGCGATAATGGGCACGGCGAGGTTGGTGATCGGTAGCCGCGCTGTGTTCCCGACGAACCCGCGGTGGCGCTTGTCCTTGGGGCTCACCGCGACCGCCGTGTCGCCGAGCAGCGTCTCGGGCCGGGTGGTCGCGACGGTGAGAAACGGCGCCGGGCCCCCCTCCACCGGATAGCGGATGTAGTACAGGTTGCCCGTGATCTCCTTGGACTCCGCTTCCTCATCGGACAGCGCCGTCAGGCAGTGCGGGCACCAGTGGATCACGCGGTGGCCGCGATAGATGAGCTGCTGCTCCCACAGCGTCACGAACACCTCGCGCACCGCGCGTGAGTACGCCGCATCGAAGGTGAAGCGGGTCCGGCTCCAGTCGCACGAGCAGCCGATGATCTTGAGCTGTTCGATAATCGTGTCGCCGGTCTCGCGCACGAACGCCCACACGCGCTCCACGAACGCCTCGCGCCCCACCTCGAAGCGCGTCTTCCCCTCGGCGGCGAGCAGTTTTTCCACCACGTTCTGGGTCGCGATGCCCGCGTGATCCGTCCCGGGCAGCCATTCGGCGGCCCGGCCCCGCATGCGCTCGAAGCGGATCAGCACGTCCTGGACGATGTTGTTGAGGGCGTGGCCCACGTGCAGCACCGCCGTGAGGTTGGGCGGCGGGATCACGATCACGTACGGCTCGCCGTCTGGCCGCGGCGCGAACAGGCCGCTCCTGGCCCAGCGCTCGTACAGCGGGGCCTCGACTTCCTGGGGGCGGTACTGGGGGGCGAGCTCGAACGTGGGCGCGGGAGCCATTCCTTATTATAGACAGAGACGGACGGGGGCGGACAGAGTCGGACGGAGCCGGACCGTCCTCCCCCGTCCTTCTCCGTCCTGCTAGTTTCCAGCCATGGCCGACGAATCCAACGAAATGTCGACCTCCCGGCTCGTGCTCTGGGGCGTGGTCGGTGTAGTGCTCGTCGCCGCGGTCGCCGCCTACTTCCGCAGCGGCACGCGCGTGCCGCCGTTCGGGTCGGCGCCGGCTGCGAGCAGCCCCCTGACGCCCGCACCCGCCGCGACGCCCGCCCGCTGACCTGATGGTCGCCGCCGAGATGCGCGTCACCCTCCCCGACGGGAGCCAGAAGACCCTGCCCAAGGGCAGCACCGCCGCCGACCTGGCCAAGGCCATCGGACCGGGGCTCGCCAAGGCCGCGCTGGCCGCGCGCGTCAACGGCGAAGTGCGGGACCTGGCGCGCCCGCTCCCCGACGGCGCCACCGTCGAGATCCTGACCGACAAGCACCCGCAGGCCCTCGACGTGCTGCGCCATTCGGCGGCGCACGTGCTCGCCACCGCGGTGCGGCAGGTCTTTCCGCACGCCAAGATCGGCTTCGGCCCGCCGATCGAGGACGGCTTCTACTACGACTTTGATGTGGGACGCCCCTTCGCGCCGGAGGATCTGGAGGCGATTGAACAAAAGATGGTGGAGGTGGTGAAGGCCGATCACCCCTTCGTCCGGGAGGAAGTCTCGCGCGCGGAAGCCAAGCAACGCTTCAAGGACGACCCGCTCAAGCTCGAGCGCATCGACGACCTGGGCGAGAACGAGATCATTTCGGTGTACACCGACGGGCCGTTCGTTGACCTGTGCCGCGGTCCGCACGTGCCGGGCACGGGGCGCATCAAGTACTTCAAGCTGCTGCACGCCGCCGGCGCGTACTGGCGCGGCGACGAGCGCCGCCAGATGCTGCAGCGCATCTACGGCACCGCGTGGTTCAGCA
>WNGD01007195.1_pt1 | contig 10518 bp, 11 predicted proteins | sample 5400671 | NCBI WGS metagenome assembly WNGD01 (sample SAMN13153369, study PRJNA577476) | soil metagenome | isolation source: 40 cm soil or saprolite under grassland replicate 2 | place: USA:California | collected 2016-06-15
CCGGAAAGGCAGCGATCTGACCCGCCGGGCATCCTGTCGGCGATCGCAGAAATCGCCGGCTTGAGGAGCACAGTTTGTAGGTTCGCGCCGGTGGCCCGGAGCAAACCACACTCCAGAACGAACGTCGATCCCCCTCACGACCACCGAGATCCCGCTGCCAGCCAAGCATCGGCGGCGCCTGTAGCACGCGGGATTCAAGTCGGCGGAGCGATCTACGCGAGCTGGCCAGGCGGGTGGAGCTGAGTCAGACTGCGGTGTCGCGGATCTGGCGGGCGCACTGCCGCCGCTTTGATCATTCCGGGATGATGATTCGGCGATGGCGGGCGTGTTCGCTCCGCGGCTGCCATATGAGCACAAAGAGCATGTACGAGTTGCAGTAGACCTCGACGTGCAGGCCCACCGGCTGGTTGTTCACGTCCGGCAGGCGGAGTTCGCCCGGCACGACTGACCTAGTCGACCGGGCGCGTGCTGCAAGGTCGACGAACGAGTAGGGCGGCGAGCGAAGAACCAGGGGCCACGAACGCGGGGTCCCGAACCTCTTGGCCCACCGCTGGGAGCACACCACCTCCTTGCGACGGTAGGCGACAGGGTTGACGGCGCAGGGCGACAACTCCATCACGACGCCGGCCAGCACCCAGGGGTGGCCCTCAACGAACCGGCGAAACGCGGCGTGCCCTGAGGCGCCAAAGCGACCGGCAAGCTCGATGATGGCGGCCATGCCGATCTCGTACTGGTGGGCCATGTCGCTGAAGAGGTCGCGTTGGAAGAGGAGTTCGGCGGCTCCCTGGTTGGCCTGCTGCTCGAAGAGTTGCTTGGTTGCCCAGGAGAGGGTCGCATCGTCGTCGGCATACCCCAGGGCCCGCTGCCAGGGGAGAATGTCGTGGGTGACCTCGTGGAGCTTTTTGAAGGCGAGGCGTCCGCGGTGCTGGATCGTGGGGTCGAGGTGGACCTCTCGCGCCCTTCGGTCAAGGACGGCCCGGACCTTGAAGCGGAGCTTTCGGATGGCGCGTTGCAGGTGCTCGGGCGCCTGGCCGAGCACGAAGTCCGAGAGCAGCGAGTGCTCAGCCTCGACCAGATCAGCGGCGGCGACGATGTCGTCGACGGGGGTCGGCAGGCGACCACGGGCGTCTGCCTTGCGCAGAAGCCGCTCGGCCGCCGTTCGGATGGCGTCGGCATCGGCAACCTCGCCCTGCATGCTCCCTACTTGTCCTGACGGTGCCGGTACCACTCCAGGTACCGGGCGAGCTCCTTGGCCTCCTCGTCGGTCAGCTCCTCGCTGCTGAGCGCGTAGGTCAGCTCGTTCCGACGGCGGCGGCGTGGTGTCCGGGGGTCGCCCGAAACGATGTAGCCGGCAAGACGCATGAGCTCGGCATAGTCGAGCTCAAGCGCCTGGGCAAGCTGGTGGAGCACGTTCGGTGAGGGCTGCTTCACCCCCCCCGCCTCAAGCTTCTGCAGGTAGGCCGTCGAGATCCCTGCGGCGCTTGCAACCGCGTTCAGCGACCTCCCCCGCAGGTCGCGCTTTTGTCGTAGGTGGCTGCCAAGATCCGACGCTGGGCTGGGTGCGGGTGGGTCCGGCTGCGGCACGTCCGCCTCCTCTCCCTCGCTCAGCTCTACCACTGTGGTCATCCTCCACCGAAGTTTGACATGGATGCAGCGAGGCTTCTACCCTGTGCTACCACAGTAGTAGCCGTCCACTATAGGAGGCAAAATGCAAGAGGTTAGGCCCCGCACCGACATCGCCGTGAGGGTCACCTTCCCGATCAGCAGGAAGGGCACGTACGCAGCCGAGGTGGCTCCCGCCACGACCGTCGGCATGGTGCGTGCCGATGCGATGGCGCACTTCGAGGTCCAGGAGGACGCGCAGTTCACCTACGTCCTTGCACACGACGGCAAGGAGCAGGACGACGCCACCCCGGTTGGCGAGATCGCTGGGCACGCCCACGCCGTGAAGTTCACGCTGGTCAAGAAGATCACCCAGGGCTGATGGCGGACGCCGAGACCTTGCTCAACCTGGAGGAAGACGAGGTGGCCGTCGTGGCCTTCCTTGCCGACAGCGACGGCCGCCTCGACCGTGATGACGGCAACCAGGCGGTCTACTGGCTGACGCTGCGGCCGCACTCAGCACCGGAGGAGCGCTACTACGTGTGGGTGGCATGGGAGGCCTACCCGCACTCACCACCGTCGATCAAGTTCGCCGACGGCATCGGCGGCTCGCTGAGCGCTGCGAGCGCCTGGCCGCTCATTCCCGGATACCGCACGGGCAGCTTCGATATCTGCAGGCCGCTGTCCCGAGAGGGCTACGAGCTGCATCCGGAGTGGAACCATGGGCCGACCGCATGGCCGACCGAGGGCAACCCCTTCCTGTGGGTCGTGCAGATGCTCCAGTTCCACTTGGACAACGACTATCAGGGACGAGCGGCATGACGCCCCTCTCCGCGCTCACCCTGCCTCAGGCCGCTGTGCGGGCGATCACAACAGAGGTAGCAGCCTACGGCCAGCATGACCTGGAGCATGGGGGCTTCCTGCTCCTCGCCAACACGGCCCATGTCGTGTCGCTGGTGGCGGTCGCAGGCGCCAACGGGATCACCCGCCATCGCAACCTCTTCCAGATCAGCGCGGAGGCACTGGACCGGCTCTTCACCTTCGCTGACGACCGCGAGCTCTGGATCGCGGCCCAGTTCCACTCGCATGGCGAAGACCACGGAGCCGCCGCGTTCCTGTCTCCCACCGATGCCGACCACGGCCTTCGCGCTGAAGGCTTCACCTCGGTGGTCATCCCTGGCTATCGCAACCCGCCAGCCGACACTCGCCGGTGGGGCTGGTGGCGCTTCACGGCCGGTCGCTGGAAGCGGGTCAACGGCATCGGCGTCGGGGAGGGGGCCGTTGAACTTGTCCGGTTCGATGAGGCGGGCGTCCATGCGTGGTGAGCACTCGCGCGCGCTCCTGCTCGCCCAACATGCGACCGGGCGCACGCAAAGCGAACTGGAGCGTCGCCTCGGGGCCAGCATTGTCGTTGTTAGTGTGGACCCGTCGATGCCGGCGAGTGCCTTGACCGCACGGGTAGCCCTCACGACGCTGCGCCGAGGCCCAGGTGAGCTCGTCCTGCTGCGTGACGGCCTGTCGGCTGCGAGCGTCGAGCAGCTCGAAGCAGCGGTCGCGGCGATCGACCCCGATCATCCTCTCCGGGTCGGCGCCCGTCCAGGCCAGGAGCCGACCGCTCTGCTGCATCTCGGCCCTTCGGCGGGATCGGGCGCCATCCGAATCGTCCCGGACGGCTATGGCGCCCACCTCGCCGGGATGCACTCCGCGGTCATCCGCCCAGCCCGTCCAGGCACTGCGCTCGGTGCGATCTACGCCGCCGCGCTGGGAGCCGCCGAGGTGTTCAAGCACACCGCAGGCATCCTTCCTGCACGACGGGTCCTGCATTGCCATTTGCGCTTCTGTCCGGTCATGTTGTCCCAGGATCTTCGCGCCGCGCCCACGCTTGCAGAGCCGCTCGCATTCGACCTTGCGCTCATCGGTGTGGGTGCGATCGGGACGGGTGTCGCCCTGATTCTGGGCGCGCTGGGCGCCCAGGGCACGCTGCTGGCGGTGGATCCACAGCGCTTCGCCCCGGAGAACCGCGGCACCTATTCGCTTGGCGGCGCCGACGATATCAAGGCAGCGCCGTGGAAGGCCGACCTCGCGCGAGGAGCCCTCTCCGGATTCGACGTTGTCCCCTACTGCAAGCCGGTCGACACGCTGCCGGCTGCGATTGACTCAGGCGAGCTGCCCTGGTTCCCCCTTGCCCTCACGGGGCTCGACTCGCCTGAGGCGCGGCGTGACGCCCAGCGGCTGTGGCCAGATCGGCTGATCGATGGCGCAACCGGAGACACCATGGTGGGCCTGCACGACTACGGCCACGCCTACGATCCGTGCATGATCTGCGTGTTCCCCGTTCGGCGCGATGGGCCCTCCGCGATCGACCGCGTCGCTGAGCTGACGGGCCTCCCAGCGGACCTGCTCGGCCAAGGGGACCAACTCCTTGCCGAGGAACATCTCGCCGGATTGACGCACCAGCAGCGACGCCTGCTCAAACCGCATGTGGGCAAACCCGTGTGCGGGCTCGCCAAGGCGGCGGGTCTGACAGGCATCGAGGCTGCCGGATTCATGCCCGCGGTGCCGTTTATCTCCTTGCAGGCCGCGTGTCTCATGGTGGGCCGACTCTTGGCCCACCGGCTCGGAATGGACCCGCCGGCGAACCTTGTCCAGTACGATGGCCTGTTCGGGCCGCAGGCGGCAACCCTGGAGCGCATGACACCGCGGCCGGACTGCTACTGCCAGACGCGGGCGAAGACGATCGCCACCATCCGGACAAAGCGCAGACAGGAGATGAGCAGCACGCTCTGACGACGACACGTAATCCTTGGCGAGTTGAACGCCCTTGAGGCCGGGGGACGTTCGGTGGACTCAGGATAAGCTTCCCTACCGCACGTGGACCGCAGCATCTTGGGCTGAATCGAGGGGAGCGCAGGTGGAGCTTGACTTCGCCAAGCTGGCGGGCGGCAGTACGGTCGACACGTTGCTGGACCCGCAGGAGATCTTCGCGGCGCTGCCGAGCAAGGCGTTCAGTCATCTCCGGGCCGTGCAAAGCGAAGTCCTCGACGCCTGGTTCGCCCGCCGGACAGAGCGCGACCTCGCGATCAAGATGAACACCGGCGGCGGCAAGACCGCCGTGGGGCTGCTTGCGCTGAAGAGCAGCCTCAACGAGAAGGTTGGCCCCGCGATGTATATAGCCCCCGATACCTACCTCGTCGACCAAGTGCTCAAGGAAGCTGGCCGACTCGGCCTCGCCACCACCACCGACCCCGACTCAGCAGCGTTTCGCGGCGGCGAGGCGATCCTGGTTGTCACCTTGGCCAAGCTGATCAATGGCCGATCCGTCTTCGGTGTCGCGGGCTCGTTGAAGCAGACTGTCCATGTCGGCGCCATTGTCATCGATGACGCCCACACCGCGCTGACGATTGCCGAGAACCAGTTCAGCATCTGCCTCCCTAACGGCCACCCTGCATACGCTGCGCTGCTTGACCTGTTCGCCGATGACCTTCATCGCCAGTCCGCGACGACCTACGCCGATCTGCGCGACGCAGACCCCGCCGCCGTTCAGCGTGTCCCGTTCTGGGCATGGACCGATCACCAAGATCGGGTGCTGGAGATCCTGCGTCCCCACCGCGACGAGAGACCCATGATGTTCACGTGGCCGCTCCTGGCCGACGTGCTGCCCATCTGCGCTTGCGTCGCAACCGCTCGGGAGATCGAGATCCGGCCGCCGTGCCCGCCTATCGCGAAGCTGCCGACCTTCTGCGACGCGCCGCGGCGGATCTATCTCACTGCCACGCTCGCCGACGAGAGTGTTCTGGTTGCCGACTTCGACGCCGATCCCACTTCAGTCTCGCGGCCAATCACGCCCAAACGCGCCAGCGACCTCGGCGACCGGATGATCCTTGCCCCGCTTGAGATCTTCCCCACCGCAACCGAGGACGCGATTCACGACCTGGTGCGCGAGATCGCTAGCGAAGTCAACGTGGTCGTGCTCGTTCCCTCAGGCCGCCGCGCGCAAGCCTGGGCTGACATCGCCGACGAGACCCTCTATGTCGGCGGCCTCGACGCCGGCGTGCGCCGGCTCCAGGCCGGCCACGTCGGCTTGGTCGTGATGGTGAACAAGTACGACGGCGTGGACCTTCCAGGAGATGCCTGCCGGCTGTTGGTGCTCGACGGCTTGCCGCAGGCCCTGAGCGGCACCGAGCGACGCGAGGCAAGCGCGCTTGCCGGCAGCAAAACCATGGTGTCGCGTCAACTCCAACGCATCGAGCAGGGCATGGGGCGCGGCGTTCGCGACACGCAAGACCACTGTGTCGTCCTCCTGCTGGACAACAAGCTCACCCACCTGCTTCACGACCCTCAGGCCGAAGCAGTCCTTTCGGCAGCGACCCGCGCCCAGCTCACCCTCTCCCGAAAAGTGGCCGCCCAGCTCAAGGGACGGGATCTCAAGGCGTTGCGCGGCGTGCTCGACTACTGCCTCAAGCAAGACGAGCGCTGGGTCGCGGCTAGCCGGGGCGCCCTGGCCGAGCTGCGCTATCCAAGCACCGGCCATGTGGCCCAGATCGCGAACGCGCAGCGGCAAGCGTTCGATCTCGCCGCCGTTGGCCAGTACTCCCAGGCTGCTCGAACGCTCAGCGATGGCCTGAATACCCTGGATGACCTTGGCGAGGTGGCCTGGCTCAAGGAGCAGCTCGCTGCCTACACCCACTTCACCGACGCGGCCAAGGCCCAACAGATCCTCGCAGGAGCTGTAACGCAGAATCCCGCAGTGCTCCGCCCGCTGGAGGGCGTCTCCTACCAGCGTGTTGGCCCCACCGACGACCAAGCCACCGCAGCCGCACGGTTACTGGGAGGCACCTACGCCGATGGGGTGCAGCTCGTCCTTGGCATCCAAGCCCTCCTGGACGATTTGGCATGGGATGAGGACGCCACTGACAGCTTTGAGGAGGCCCTCAAGCGACTCGGCGAGCATCTCGGCTTCGCCGCGCAGCGGCCCGATCACGAGACGGGCACCGGACCCGATGTCCTGTGGGCATTGGATGCCTACACCTTCCTCGTCATCGAGGCCAAGAGCGGCGCCGCCACAGACATCATCTTCAAACGAGACGCCGATCAGCTCGCCGGATCGATGAACTGGTTCCGGGAAACCTACGGCGCCACCTGCTCGGCCACCCCGGTCATGGTCCACCCCGCATACCACCTTCACAAGCAGGCATCCGCCCCCGAAGGCATGCGCGTGCTTACCCCAGAGCGGCTGGCAGCCCTCACGCAGGCAGTACGCTCGCTGGCGGTCGCCCTCGCCGCCGGAGTGGTCCAATGGTCCGATCCGGCAGCGGTCGGCATACAGCTTCGTCAGCACAACCTCACCGGAACAGCATTCGCGACCACCTACACCGTACCGGTTCGAGCGACACGCTAATACCGGAGTAGTTACGATTCGTGCTGATAGTACATTTGGCGCCTGGTGTGCGAGGTAACGGGATGACCCAGCTCGATCCAGTCACCCGACCCAATGCCCGCGACGGCAGACCTGGCCGCTTCGAGCCTGACCCGCTGCGCATCGGCAAGGCATTCGGCGCGCTGGTCGCCACCCAGTACCCCAGGGGGATGGCCGCCGGGACCGCCCAGCCCGAGGAAAAGGTCACGCTCGCCAGCGGCCGCGCAGGCCGCATCGACCTGTTGCTTGCGGTCGAGGACAACGGACGGCCCCTGCTCGTCGTCGTGGAGGTCAAAAGCACCGACTGGGACGCACGCGCTCCACATCGCATGCTGCCGAACCTCGCCCGCCATGCCCGCCAGGTCTGGCGCTACCTCGATGCGCTCATGCCGCGGGTTGAGGCCGGAGAGCTGTCCGGCCTGCAGGCCGCGCTGGTGTACCCGCACCGACCGTCGCAGCCAGGACGCGCCGAGCTGGTCGAGCGCGTCCTCGAGCGCCATGGCATCTCGGTGCTGTTCTACGACGAACTGGAGGACCCAACCAACGACCAGCGAAACGGCCTTCAGGCCTTCAATAGACCCAGGATTCACGAGACCCAGGATTCACGCTGGCGGCAAGCAGATCACGTACGGGCTCAGGACAGAATTACTCGGGTGATGTAGTGTCCTGGTATGGAGGTGACTGAGGAGGCGCTGGCGGGGCTGTTCGCGGTGGTGTCGCCGCACCTGGACGAGCGGCAGCGGCGCCTGCTGGCCGGTGCGCAGGCACGGGCGCTGGGACGCGGCGGGATCGCGGCAGTCGCCCGCGCGGCAGGTCTGGCCCGCTCAACGGTGGAGCTTGGGACCGCCGAAATCGACCAGGGAGCCGTGCCAGCAGGGCGGGTCCGCCGCTCGGGCGCGGGACGCCCCAAGGCGACCGAGCGCGACCCGGGCCTGCTTGCAGCCTTGGACGCGCTGGTGGAGCCGACCGCCCGGGGCGATCCGGAGTCGCCGTTGCGGTGGACGTGCAAGTCGACCCGCAAGCTGGCCGACGAGTTGGCCGCTCAAGGCCATCCAGTCAGCGCCAAGACGGTCGCGAGACTGCTGGCCGGCATGGACTACTCGTTGCAGGCGCCAAGCAAGCAGGTGGAGGGCGCCCAGCACCCTGACCGCGACGGCCAGTTCGGCTACCTCAACGAGCAGGCCAAGGATCACCTGGGGGCGGGGCAGCCGGTGATCAGCGTGGACACCAAGAAGAAACAGGTGGTCGGCAACCTTTCGAACAAGGGTCGGGAGTGGCAGCCCAAAGGGTCGCCGGTGCGGGTGGACGTGCACGACTTCCCCGATCCACAGGTCGGCAAGGCGATCCCCTACGGCGTGTACGACCTGGGCGCTGACCAGGGGTGGGTGAGCGTGGGCGACGACCACGACACCGCCGCGTTCGCGGTCGCCACCATCCGTCGCTGGTGGCAGATGGTCGGCAAGGTGGCCTACCCGGATGCCACCCGACTGCTGGTCACCGCCGATGCCGGCGGGTCCAACGGCTACCGCAGCCGGCTGTGGAAGGTCGAGCTCGGCAAGCTGGCCGCCGAGACCGGCTTGGCGATCACCGTGTGCCACTTCCCGCCGGGCACCTCCAAGTGGAACCGGATCGAGCACCGCCTGTTCTCGCAGATCTCGATGAACTGGCGAGGCCGCCCGCTGGTTTCCCACGAGGTGATCGTCGACCTGATCGGCGCGACCACGACCCGCACGGGCTTGAAGGTCCGCGCCGAGCTTGACCGGGGCGCCTACCCGACCGGGGTCAAGGTCAGCGACGCTGCGTTGGCCGCGGTGCCGCTCACCCGGCATGCCTGGCATGGTGAGTGGAACTACAGCATCGCCGGTCCAAGGACACGCACAACAGCCGCGTAATTCTGTCTCAGGCCCTAACCTCGCGGGTCATGAGCGAGGAATGGTTCTGGGAGTGCCACGTACAGGCGGCTAGTGTCGCGCACCTGGTGCGCGAGGGATGGACGATCAAGCGCCAGGCCCACACGGCCACCCGCCAGCAGGGGATCGACATCGTCGCAAGCAAGGACGGTCGGCGGCTGGCGGTGGAGGTCAAAGGGTTCCCGTCCACCCGCTACGCGCGCGGGCCGAACGCCGGCCAACCAAAGCCGACACCGCCGACGCTGCAAGCCCGCCATTGGTTTGCTGGCGCCGTGCTCACCTCGATCCTGACCCGCGCCAAACTCACGCAGGCAGAGGTCGCCCTGGCGCTCCCCGACCTGCCTCGCTACCGGAAGCTCCTGGAGCAGGCGCACTGGGCTGGCCGCCTTGGGATTGGCGTCTACCTCGTTCACGAAGACGGCAGGGCCGAGCGACTGCTTGACCATCACCCACGGCCTTGAAACTGAATCGCTGTCCACGCGGTGACCCGCGTCGGAACGCGGGCTACTCGCTGGTTGTGGCTGGGAGGAGTGATCTGATGACCGACGTGACCGGCTGCTTCGTGCAGTTCCCACATCCCGGCGGCGAGCACAACCCGCCCGGCGACGACATGCCATGGAACCGGGGCGACCATCGCCGCAAGTTCCTCGTCACGCCCGGCCGCTACCTGGACGGCGACGACCATATCGGCGAGGCGGAGCTGGCCTATTGGGCAGAGTGGGAGCCACCCTCGCGGGTGGAGCGGCGCTGGCCAGCCTCCGGCCGGCTGCCGCGGGTGCTGCACCGCCCCTACTGGGTGGAACCTGCAACGCGCCGGTTCCGGCAGAACACCGACCCGTGGGTGTGGGGCGACCGCATGCTCTACAGCAACTGCAAGCAGACCAGCACCATCGGGCCGGAGCGGCGGCCCAACTCGATGCAACGGCTGACCAGAGGGTCGGTGGTCTGCTTTGGCTCCACCATCGACGGCGAGTTCTGCCTCGACACGGTCCTGGTCGTCGGCTCGGCCGAGCCGTGGGCCCCGGCCGAGGCCGCGGACCTGGACGTCGATGCCGCGTTCAAGGTCTGCACCGGCGGCTCCATCATGACGGTCAGGCGAGACGCCGAGCAGCGCTTGACCCTGTACCGGGGCGCCACCGTCGCCGACCCGGTCGAGGGCATGTTCAGCTTCGTCCCGGCGCGGCGCGCGGACGCGGCCGACCCTCGCTTCGCCCGGCCGCCGGTACGACTGCCCGGCAGGATCAACCCCGCCAGCCGACAGAGCACCCGGGGCTCCAGACGTCCGCTACCAGTGGACGTCCTCCGCGACTGCTGGGAAGCGGTCCGCCACCAGACCGTCGCCGCCGGCCTGCTGCTGGCAGTGTGGCTGCAGACCCCCGACCGCCAGGGAAGCGGAAGCGACGTGGCACTGCCCGAGACTGCCCGGCAACGCTGCTGAGGTAAACGGCATGGTGCCAGCTCGTCGAGCGACCACGTGCTGCGGCGGCGAACAGGTCAGAGATCCAACGCGAGTTGGGCCTTCTCCCGAGCGGAGGAGCGGGACCTTGGCGGCGCCGGCGGCAGGAAGTGTCGGGTGAGCACGACCCGGCC
>WNGD01014053.1_pt1 | contig 10518 bp, 10 predicted proteins | sample 5400671 | NCBI WGS metagenome assembly WNGD01 (sample SAMN13153369, study PRJNA577476) | soil metagenome | isolation source: 40 cm soil or saprolite under grassland replicate 2 | place: USA:California | collected 2016-06-15
ATGCAGCGGCCTGCCATTACGCTCGGTCTGGGAGTTGTCCTCTTTGTCGGGCTGGCCCTGGGACAGATTGGCACCAGCCTCGGTGGCTTTGCGGGGCAGACCAGTGGCCCAACAGGCGCCGACTCCACCGCGGGCACCACGGTCATCGCCGCACATTACCCCAACACGAACCAGAATCCTGCCGAGATCCTGATGCAGTTCCCAACATCGGTCTGGAACAATCCCGACAGCCTGGCAACCGCCGAGCAAGGGCTGCGACAGATTGCTGCGATTCAAACCGTCCTGGGTCCGCTGAATCCCAATGGCGTGCCGCTTCCAGTGGCAACGTTGGCGCACCTATATAGTCAGCTTGGCGCGCCGCAAGCCCTGCCAGCGGTGCCCCCAGCCAAGAGCCCGGTGCGGCCACAGGAATACAATGCCTATCGGGCGACCAAGCAATATATCAGCGCTGATGAACAAACTGTGCAATTTGTGGCGATCCTGAAGGATACCTCCTCCAGTTCCACAGCCGTCAACGCGATTCCGGGGTTGCGCACGGCGGTCGCAAGGATCGCTGCGGCAGCGGGAGCCGCGCGGTCCGGGGTGTTCAGCACCACCGCCGTCGCCTACGATATTACCCAGATCTCCGGGAGCGATCTGAGCCGGATTGTCCCCATCGTTGCTGTCCTGATTGCCGTGCTGCTCGCGCTCGTCCTGCGCAGCCTGATTGCGCCGCTTTACCTCATTGTCAGCGTGGTGCTCTCCTTCCTGGCCGCCTGGGGGCTGGTGGCGCTCGTGTTTGTTCATCTGGCGGGCAGTGAGAGTGTGCAGTTCATCTTACCTTTCCTGCTCTTCGTCTTCCTCATGGCGCTGGGATCGGACTACAACATCCTGGTGATGCGCCGCATCCGCGAGGAGGCGCACAGCCAGCCCTTACGGGCAGCGGTGCGCGAGGCGATCAGCCGCACTGGGGGCACGGTCACGGCAGCGGGGATGATTCTGGCTGGCTCGTTCGCCCTGCTGGCAGTGGAGGGAAATACGGACCAGGTACGCCAGGTAGGGTTTGGGGTCGCAGCAGGCATCCTAATGGACACCTTCCTGATTCGCACCCTGCTCATCCCCGCGCTGGTAGTGCTGCTGGGCAAGTGGAACTGGTGGCCCGCTCCACTCTTCCGCCGTGCCGATGCAGGTACCTCAGCCGAAGCGCAGTTAGACCAGAACGCCTCGATGACCGCTCCATAACCCGACGTGGGGTCAGAGCATCCGGCGTTCGGCACAAACAGTCACCTGGTGACGCGAAATGGTAGGAGTCGGGACGGTGAAACGCGCGATCGATCGGCGAGCCTCATGAAGACGAGCTTGCCTTTCGCTTCGCCAGCAATGAGAGGAGTCTGAAAACCGCATGAAATGGAGTCAAAACACTAAGGAGGTGATCCGTGAAATCGCTCGATGACAAGGGGTCCGTGCGCCCAGCAGGGCCGACCCAAACATTCGGACGCAGCAGTGACGATCGGTCCGCAGTGGTCGGCAACGAACGGATGACGGCGCTGGCCGGCGCGGTGCTCCTTGTGCTGATCCTGGTGGAGCTTGTGAGCGCGGCGATTCTGCGCACGCTGCTGTCCATACACGTCTTTGTCGGGGTGCTTCTGGCCGGCCCGCTCGTCGTCAAGCTCGGCTCGACTTTCTCCCGCTTCCTCCGCTACTACACCGGATCGCCCGCCTTTGTACGCAGAGGCCCACCCCATCTTGCGCTGCGGGTTATGGCCCCGCTGCTCATCGCCACGACTCTCGTGGTCATCGGCAGCGGGATCGGACTCGTGGTGACCGGCCCAAGTTCTGCTGGCCCACTCCTCCCTCTGCACGGCTTCAGTGTCCTGGTCTGGCTCCCGCTGATCGCTATCCATGTCTTCGCCCACATCCTGCGGGTTCCACGTCTTGTCGCGGACGACTGGAGCAAACCATCCGGCAAGAGCCTTGCAGCAGGACGTGGGCGCCGGCTCGGCATGAACCTCGGCGCGTTACTGGCCGGCGCGGTCGCTGCCATCCTCCTGTTTCCCGGCACTGCCCCGTGGATTGTCTGGAGCCAGACGAACGGGACGATCCCCGCTCCCATGATTGTTGGCATGATTGTCGCCACCCTTGCGCTCCTTGTCACCAGACCTCTCAAGTGGAGGTAGATGGACGTGGTTTAATCATCGATCAACCGGATTTGGTATCACTGGTGCTCGAATGCCAGCCGCACGCCAAGAGCGAGTAACACGATGCCAGTGACTCCTTGCAGGATTGCATGGACGCGGGTCCCAAAACGGCTTTGCCCGGCCCGGCTGACCAGAGAGCCATAGAGGTTGAGCCAGCCCAGCAGGATCGCTTCATAGGCGAGCATCATCAGCACCAACCGCAGCGGAGGATCACCTGGACTGATAAATTGGGGCAAAGCTGTGGCAAAGATTGCGCCAGCCTTTGGGTTGAGCAGATTGTTCAGCAGTCCCTGCCTGAAGGCTACCTGTTTACCGAGTTGCGTTGCCTGCGGAGCAGCTGTCGTCATGGGAGCCTGCTTGTCCCCTCGGAAGCTAGCGATCAGGCTTCGCAGGCCGAGATACCCCAGGTATGCTGCTCCGACGAACTTAAAGACGGTGAAGGCGACCACTGACTTCTCAAGGAGGGCAGCAATACCGAGCACCGACGCAAGCGCCCAGATGATGCTTCCCGCTCCGATGCCAAGAGTGGTGAAAGAGGCTGCACGCTTTCCGGCGAGGAGCGCGCTGCGTGTAACCAGAGCTGTATCTGGCCCAGGCGTCACAATCAGCAGCGCTGCTACGACCAGATAGGCTCCGAATCTCGCGTCGAAGAAACCCATCTCAGATCCTCCTTAGTACAGGTAAGGAAAGCTGTCAAGACAGACTGACAAACAGCTGGGTACCTTGAGCATAGAACAACCATGCAAGAGGGACAAGTACCAATTACCAGTAAACGGAGAGCCATTTCACTTTTCAAGGGGACCCGGTACCCGCTGATATCGGGCACCAAAGCCCGTTTACATCCCTTTTGAGATGTGGAGGAATGGTTCAGTCACGAAACAGGTCGATGAATCGTAATACCTCTGTCCACTCCCTTTTCTTTTTGACTACTGAGACCGGATCGTAGCAGATGGGAGTCGCCGGGTGAATAGCTGGCCAGTAGTTTCCCCTGTAAGCAGACACGGCTGGAGCCGGGGAGGTTTTCCATGAAAAGGAAGGGACTTGGGCCAGAGAGATGGATCCTTACTTTATGGCAGTAGCAACAGCGGGTTGTTGCGCTGAGAATCGTTGTCCAGTGAGGAGGATTGCGTTCGCAAGGAGGATGGATCTTCGCTCATAGAGAACTTGAAAGGAAAAGAACATGACCGGAAAAGAGCTGTTAATTGCCTGGCTGAACGATGCCCATGGCATGGAGAATGCGCTCATTCAGGTCCTGGAGCACCAGGTCAAGGATGCCAGGGAATATCCGCAAGTGCAGCCAAAGCTTGAGCAGCACCTGGAGCAAACCCGGCGGCATGCCCAGCTGGTGAAGGAGTGCATCGAGGCGCTTGGCGGCAAAACGTCCACCGTCAAAGCGGGCATGGCGTCGCTCTTCGGCCAGATGCAGGCCTAGGGCAGAATCTCTCCACCCTGGTGCAGCAGACCTTGCTAGTGGTCACCAGATAGTTTCGGAGGTAGGGCTGGCCAGAGCGTTCCAGTGCATATATATGGCTGGTGAGGAAGACAGGTTCGCTGGCAAAGACAGGCATCTGGAGCAACTGGCTGGCTCTATATTTCAGAAAGAATCGTGGAGATATTCACCATCGCCCCTGGCCACTGCAGAGAGCGAAACTGACCATCGCATGCAACAGCATGGGGCTCGCCCAGAGCATCCATCTTCCTGAGCAGCCTTCACTCCTCCATTATGCGCAACGGCAGGAAGTGCTGGTCTGGCCTCTGCGCCGTGTGTGAGAAAACCCACCATGACTCTAGCCAGGCTGAACGCTGCCGCCAGTGATGACGGCAGTCAAGCCTTGTATATTGAAAAGTGTTTGTGACATATCCTTCTCTAATTCATCTTAGCAAGCTGTGCAGCATACGTGATCAGCGTGTGGACACGGTTGCCGAAGGCTCCGAAACGCGCATCCTGGGTTTGCCCGCGTTTCCAGCGGACGTAAATTTGCTGGATGATCACAGCCAGTTTGAAGTAGGCAAAAATCATGTAGAAGTCTATGGAGGAGAGGTCGCGAGAGCTCTTCTGCGCGTAGATTTCCATGAAGGTCTCCCTGCTGACGAATCCAGGCAGCATGGTTACCGTTGGGAGGATTGTCTTCAGTTCTTCGGGATCATCGGCTGTTGCCCAGTAGCTTAAAGAGATGGCAAGGTCGAAGAGGGGATCACCAATGGTTGCCATTTCCCAATCCAGTACTGCGACGGGTTGAGCGAGATTGTGCGAATCGAGGATCATATTGTTCAGCTTAAAGTCGTTATGGATCAGAGTGGGCGCAGGGCTGAGTGGAATATGCGTCACGAGCCAGTTGGTGAGAGGCTCAACCTCAGGTATCTCGTCTGTTTTGGCACGGTGGTAGCGTTCAATCCACCCTTTCACCTGGCGTTCGAGGAAGCCGGTGGGATAGCCAAATGTATCGAGTCCGGCGGCTTGCCAGTCGATGGCGTGGATTTGTACCAGTGTCTCGATCACTGTGTGGGAGATCTGCTGGCAGAGATCAGGGGTTGGCGTTACTCCTGGAGGAAACGAGGTATTGATAACGACCCCTTTGCGCCGTTCCATCACGTAAAAGGGCGCCCCGATGATAGCAAGATCATCGCAGAAGATGTAGGGTTCAGGCGCAAGCGGAAAGACCGGGTGGATCTTCTGCAAGAGACCACACTCGCGCTGCATATCGTGCGCTTTGGGAGGGACTGGTCCGAATGGCGGACGACGTAGTACGCCTTCCCATTTGCCAATTTGGAGCAAATAGGTCAGGTTAGATGCGCCGGAGGGAAATTGGCGCACCTGCAATGAGCCTTCACCGATTTTTTCGATGTGATCGCGCAAGTAACGCTCTACCTTTTGAAGATCGAAGCCCTCGTCCGCACGGACTGCAATCGTTTCTTCCTCAGTACTCATCACGCGCTCTCCTTAGATGAGGGCCGATAAATCGGCGATAATTAGCATCAACCTAAGCCTCAACCCAGGATTCCGTAGGGGCGAGGGTGGTTGGGTGGATGTGGGGAGGGCCTTCATGGTCGCCCGTGGGTGGGGATGCTGCCCGTTCATCGAGGAGGCAGCGTCTCAGGCGAACCACGGCGGGCGACCATAAAGGCCCACCCTTCCCCACTCCACCACCCTCGCCCCTACGGATGGGGATGGGCTTTTCGTGAGATTGATGCATATTAGGCCGATAAATCGGCGCTGGGCGCGATAAATCGGCCCCTACGGTTGTCCGGATGATTGTGTTCATCTCCATAATAAGAAGTGTACAACATGACGGGGTGTTCGGGGGCTCAACCACTCAAGTTTTTTCCCACGATGGGAGCAATACTTCCGTATATGAGGCTATATGGTAGGTGGTGTGCCAATATGCCTGGTCTTCCCTGGAATGCCAAATGAGGCGCGTGACGGGAGTAGCGCTCCAAGGACAATAAGTATGACGCTGGCAGCAGCAACTGGCACAAATGCCATTGCGGGCAGGTGGAAGAGATCCCACAAGACGCCGCCGATGAAAGGCCCCACAAAGGCAACGGCGTATGTGAGTGAGAACGTGATGCCGGTGAGACGTCCTACTTCCTGAGGGCTTGCCAGCAATGGCGGCAGTGCAGTGCCGAGTGTGAAGACAAGCGCTGCACTGCCGCCGAGCAGCGCTGCCCAAAGATATTGCAGCGTGGCAGGGGTGAATATCCATCCAGCAATCGCGAAGGCGCAGATAATACCGGCAGCCACAAAGGGCCAGCGGCGGCCTGCGATTTGCTGCGCGATGAGTGTAACACCCAGGCTGGCTGGTAGTTGTGCCGCATTGAGTATGAGCAGAGACAACGGCGTCAGATTTGACTGGTGCATAGCCTGGTTATATGAAGCAATCCAGGCGTTCATGCCGAAGTAAACAAGGCTGCCGCCACCGACCAGAATACCTAAGTGCAGGGCGCTGACACGGGTTCGTTGGGTGGGTGGGGCGCTGCTTTGCGATGTTGTTACTGTGTTACGCTCTGGAGAGAATGGGCGCGTGGGCACTCTTGTATGTGCCGGTGGGGCAAGCCAGAGCCAGAATGCGAACAGCACCAGGACTGGCACGCCCCAGAAAATAAACGTGCTTGCCCAGGCATCGCTTCCCATAAATCGAAGCATGACGGGAACAGTGAGTCCTGCCGCTACTGCTTCACCAATAATCAGCCCATCGGTGAACAGCGCAGCAACAAAGCCAATCTGTTTGGGGAACCAATGGCGTATAAGTACGGGTACTGCCGTCTGGCTGAGGGTAATACCCAGGCTTAGCAGCAGTGTGAAGAGGAAGAGGGAGAACTCTGTGGGCCAGAGGGCACGTAGGAGCGCGCCAGCAGCAAGAAGCACCAGGCCGATTGATACACAGAGTCGTGCGCCAATGCGCTCTGTGAGCAATCCTGATGGCCAGGATCCTCCCGCCAATGCCAGTACAGGTAACGCGGTCAATAAGCCCGTCGCAGCGTAGGAAAGCCCCAGGTCTTGTTGAATAAGTGGTAGAATTGGGGGTACTCCAAGGATTACTGAGCGTAAATTGAAGCCTACAAGTGTGATTAAAGCGCAGACGATGATTTTGCGCAAGGTGCTGGTGATAAGCCCAGCCTCGGAAGCGGGCGCTTCTTTCTTCAATATAGTCTCCAATACAGCAGCGTCACGAAAAAATAGGAAAAGTACTTCACTATATCACAATGACAACTGGCTATTATGCATCCTGCCAGCCCGAAACCTTATCCAATTGTGATAGTTGTGCAGCGGGAAGTGTAATATCGAGTGCGGCCAGGCTTTGCTCTTAATTATACTTGATGCAGCATGATGATGTGCCTTGATCTAGACGGAGGAAATAATTATGCCAGACACGATTGGTTTCATAGGCCTGGGTATTATGGGAAGGCCCATGGCCCATAACTTACTCAAAGCGGGTTTTCCAGTTATTGTACATAACCGCCATCAAGAGGTGACAGATGAACTCGTTGCGGCAGGTGCGTCTCCAGGCGCACGACCGCGAGATATCGCTGCGTCGTGTGATGTGTTGATCACCATGTTGCCTGCTTCTCCTCAAGTAGAGGAGGTGCTGCTTGGGGCTGATGGAGTCATCGAGGGAGCACGCGCGGGACTGATCGTCATTGATATGAGCACCATCTCTCCCATCGTGACCAGGACTCTGGCTGCTCGCTTAGCTGCGCATGGCATAACTATGCTTGACGCCCCGGTGAGCGGCGGAGATAAGGGAGCTATCGCTGGCACGCTCTCCATTATGATAGGCGGGGACGAGGATACGTTCAAGCGTTGCATAACTATCTTTCAGGCCCTGGGTAAAACAATTGTGTATGTTGGAGGAAGTGGGGCAGGCCAGGTAGTCAAAGCCTGTAATCAGATTGTCGTCGCGCTGATCATTGAAGCAGTGAGCGAGGCGCTGGTGCTGGGCTCGAAGGCGGGAGTTGATCCCGACAAAATCCTGCAGGTGCTGAGCGGAGGCCTTGCTGCCAACCGCGTGATAGAACTACGTGGAGCGAGTATGCTCGCGCATGACTTTACGCCAGGGGGGCGCATTCGCACGCACCACAAGGATCTCGGCATTGTTTTAGAACTGGGCCGCATGTACGGGGTGTCGTTGCCAGTGACTGCGCTGGTGGATCAAATGTTTGCTTCCCTGGAGATCAGAGGGCAGGGTAATCTCGACCACACCGCCCTGCTAAGCTATCTTGAAGACCTGGCGGCTCATTATGTCGGGCAGTAACTCGGGTCTACTGGTTGAATTGTGGTTTGCGCTTCTCTAAGAATGCGCGCATGCCCTCCTGGGCATCAGGTATCAAGGCTGCCGCAGCCATAACCTCCATCGCATAGTCGTAAGCTTGTGGCTGAGCGAGGCCTATCTGCGCATAGAACGCTTGTTTACCAATAGCTTTTGAGGCGAAACTACCGCGCGTCGCCGCTTCAAGCAGGCGCTGTGACTCTTCCACGAGTTGTTCTGGAGGAACAACTCTATTTACCAATCCCCAGTCTGCTGCTGTCAGTGCATCGATCGTGTCGCCAGTGAGCAGCATTTCGAGCGCTCGTTTGCGTCTAATGTTGCGGGCTACGGCTACTATTGGTGTTGTGCAGCACCAGCCACCTTTCCCACCAGGCGTAGCGAAAGCTGCTTCTGTGGAGGCGACCGCCAGGTCGCACGTCGCGACCAATTGGCACCCGGCGGCAGTAGCAAGCCCATGCACACGCGCAAGGACGGGCTGTGGGATCGCCTGGATCGTATCCATTAATGTTGTGCAGACTTTCAGCAGCTTGCGCACGGCGATAAGGTCCTGACCGACTACGTCGGCAAAGTCGTGACCGGCGGAAAAGACTGGTCCGTTCGCAGCTAGCGTCACCCCGCGCACCTTGCTCTCTCCAACCTCGCGAAAAGCTGCGGTAAGTTCAAGCATGTGATGAAGCGAGAGCGCATTGCGGCGCTGCGGGTAGTTCATGGTGATGGTGGCGAAATCACCTTCATATTCCAGTGTGATCAGTTCGTATGACATAGCTTGTTCTCCTTTCAGGAGGATGAGATAGTCGCGTCTCCTAATATATTATAATGGAAATATGTCAAAAGAGCTAAGTTCGAACGCACAAAAAGTGCAGCATATTCTGAAGACGCTCGGATTTTCGAGTCATGTTGTCGAGCTGCCAGATTCGACGCGTACTGCCAGGGAAGCAGCGCAGGCAGTTGGATGTCGCGTGGAGCAGATTGTGAAATCGCTGGTGTTCAAAGGCCAGCACACTAACACGCCTCTTCTTGTAGTTGCCAGTGGCACAAATCGGGTGAATGAGCAACGACTGAGTCAACTTGCTGGTGAGCCAGTAGAAAAAGCGGATGCCGATTTTGTTCGCCAGCGCACGGGCTTTGCCGTTGGTGGTGTGCCGCCACTTGGTCATACTGAGCGGTTAGAGACCTTCATCGATGAGGATTTGTTGCAGTATGAAGAGCTATGGGCTTCCGCCGGAACCCCGCACGCTGTTTTTCGGCTTACTCCTGCTGAGTTGAAAACCATGACGGGGGGAAGAGTCGTTTCGATCACTTGAATCGAAGCACATCGTTGTTACGGAAGCGATGAGGGGAGCTGAAGAAGGAAGAAGGGCGGCGCAAGCGCCCCTACCCTACCATCCACACCATCCCCGCCCCTACGCGGGCGATTTGATCAGGCCTAATGGTACTTGGACGGCGCAAGCGCCCCCACCCTACATCCCACACCTCCTGCTTACTCGGGGAGGTGTTTCAGAAAAGGAGCCAGCGAGGTGGAGGGGGACAGAAGGAGACCTGTCCCCCAGACAGGGTTCCCGCATCCCCACAAAATGGGACGGAAGGCACCCGCAAGGGGCCATCCGCTCCCGGCCACCCCTGCCTGTACATAGTGCATGCAGGGTTCTGTAGGGACAGGGGTAGATGGGAGGTGGCGTGGGGCCCCTTGCGGGTGTCCTCCTCGCCCGCCTTCCCGCCCTCACAACACAGTGTCAGGGAGAGAGCTACGAGAAGGGGCCTCGCCGCATTGTCGCGCCTGCCAGGAGGACAAGCCCAAGGCCCCAACGGGCATCAAAAACTATATCCTTTCTATACCCAATGGGGAATAGCTTTTTCCAGCGCTTTCGATCATAGTGATAGTATGAGTGAGATTTTTCTGAGAAAGAAGGAGATACACATATGCGTAACAGAAGAGAACAACGACGAGAAGAGCGCCAGGAGAGGCGCGGCGGACCGTTAGGCGGTGGCGGGGATAAGACCCACTATCAGATGCGGGAGAAGCTGGTTTCCATCGGCGATGATTACTGGATCGAAAACCACCGCGGCGAGAAGGTCTTCAAAGTGGACGGCAAGGCCTTGCGGGTGCGCCAGACTCTCATCTTCGAGGACCGCAGCGGCAGGGAGTTGGCCAAGATCCAGGAGCGTATGCTTCGCGTCAAGGACAGCATGGAAGTCGAGGGCCCTGGTGGCGATCAAATGGCTATGGTCAAGAAAGCCTTAATCACGCCCTTGCGTGACCGCTGGACGGTCAAAATCAAGGGTGGCCCCGATCTGGAGGTGAAAGGCAATATTCTCGACCATGAGTATACCATCGGAGAGGGCCGGGAGAAGGTGGCCGAGGTTTCCAAGAAGTGGTTCCGGGTGCGCGATACCTACGGTGTGGAGATCGAGCCAGGGCAGGACGATATCCTCATCCTGGCGGTTACTGCGTGCATCGACCAGATGGCGCACTAACTAGTGTGGCGTACTGGGGCATGCTGTTTGGCTTGCTGTTCTTTGTCCCGTTCTTCGGCAGGGGATGGTCAGGCGCTTCCTGGCCATCTCCTGCGTAT
>WNGD01007197.1_pt1 | contig 10517 bp, 6 predicted proteins | sample 5400671 | NCBI WGS metagenome assembly WNGD01 (sample SAMN13153369, study PRJNA577476) | soil metagenome | isolation source: 40 cm soil or saprolite under grassland replicate 2 | place: USA:California | collected 2016-06-15
GTTCGGCGTGGCCTGCCCCACGGCCACCAACTGCTTCGGCACCGGGCAAGGCGGCGGCAACGCTGGCAGCGCGCCACTGATCCAGCACTGGGACGGCGCCGCGTGGTCCATCCAGCGGACACCCGTCATCCCCGGCTCCAATGGCGACCTGGGCGGCATCTCGTGCACCTCGGCCACGGCGTGCACCACGGTCGGGGAGTTCGGCACGCGAAATGGCGGCGGCACCCTGGCCGAGCGATGGAACGGCACCTCATGGTCGGTGCAGCGGACACCCAAGACCGGGCTCCAAAACAGCTTCCTGAGCACGGTGTCGTGCGCCTCACCCAATTCCTGTGTCGCTGTCGGCGGCGGTGGCAACTCCCCGAGTGTCCCGCTGGCCGAGACGTGGAACGGCACCACATGGTCGATCCGGGCGACTGTCGCCGACGGCCCCGGCGACAGTGGCCTGCTTGGCGTGTCGTGCACCTCGGCCAGTCACTGCATCGCCGTGGGATTTGGCGACAACACCTCGGCCGGCAAGGTGCCGCTGGCCGAGCGGTGGGATGGCACCTCGTGGACCGTCCAAGCAGTGCCGCTCCCAGCGGGCGCCGTCCGCAGCGACCTCACCGGCGTGTCGTGCCCTTCGGCCAGTGCGTGCACCGCCGTGGGGTCGTGGCAGGACAGGTCGGGCAGCCAACAGACCCTGGCCGAGCGGTGGGATGGCACCTCGTGGACCGTCCAGCCGACGCCCAATCCCTCCGGAAGCAACGTCTCGTTCCTGGGCAGCGTGTCGTGCGTAGCGGCCGGCGGGTGCACCGCCGTAGGGGGTTACCAGGCCAGCGGCGTGCCGCTCACGCTGGCCGAGGCGTGGGATGGCACCTCGTGGTCGATCCAGCCGACGGTCAACCTCGCGGGTTTCAGCGAGTTGTCGGGCGTGGCGTGCCGCTCCGCCGGGGTGTGCACCGCGGTGGGATTCGTCACCCAGCCGAGCGGCAAGGCCCAGACCCTGGCGGAGGCTGAGCCCTAACGAGATCAGGCCGGTGCGCGGCCGGCCCGGCTATCCGCCGGTTCAGCCGCGGCGGAGGACCTGCAGCGAGCGGTCGCGCACCGGGACCAGACCGCCCGCCTTGACCGCGGCGCCGTCTCCGGACCGCTCGGCCGGGCGGGCGGTGTCCAGCACGGTCTCCCAGACCTCCCCGTACCTGGCCGGGGGCACGGTGAACTCCAGCTCGCGCGGGCTGGCGTTGAACAGCACCAGGAAGCTGTCGCCGCGGATCGGCTGGCCGCGCCGGTCCGCTTCGGTGATCGCGCCGCCGTTCAGGAAGACGGTCAGCGACTGGGCGAAGCCCGCCTCCCAGTCCTGCTCGGTCATCTCCTCGCCGCCCGGCGTGAACCACGCGACGTCCCCGACCTGGTCGCCGGCCCCGCGGATCGGCCTGCCCCGCAGGTACCGGCGGCGCCGGAACACCGGATGATCGCGGCGCAGCCCGATCAGCCGCCGGGTGAAATCCAGCAGCACATCGGCGGTGCCCGGCGGGCCGGCGTCGCGGGCGGGCTGGCCCGCCGCGGCGGGTGGCCAGTGCACCCAGGAGATCTCGCTGTCCTGGCAGTAGGCGTTGTTGTTGCCCCGCTGGGTGCGGCCCATCTCGTCGCCCGCGGTCAGCATCGGCACCCCCTGGGACAACAGCAGCGTGGCCAGGAAGTTGCGCTCCTGCCGCTGGCGCAGCCCGAGAATCCCGGGGTCGTCCGTGGGGCCCTCGGCGCCGCAGTTCCATGACCTGTTGTCGTCGCTGCCGTCCCGGCCGCCCTCGCCGTTGGCCTCGTTGTGCTTGTGGTCGTAGGACACCAGGTCGGCCAGCGTGAACCCGTCGTGGCAGGTGACGAAGTTGACCGAGGCCACCGGGTGCCGGCCGTCGTCGGCGTACAGGTCGCTGGAGCCGGTGAAGCGGTAGGCGAACTCGGGCAGGGTCGCGGGCTCGCCGCGCCACAGGTCACGGACCGTGTCGCGGTACTTGCCGTTCCACTCGCTCCACAGCGGCGGGAAGTTCCCCACCTGGTAGCCGCCCTCGCCCACGTCCCACGGCTCGGCGATCAGCTTCACCTGCGAGACCACCGGGTCCTGCTGCACCAGGTCGAAGAACGCCGACAGCCGGTCCACCTCGTGGAACTGCCGGGCGAGCGCCGAGGCCAGGTCGAACCGGAACCCGTCCACGTGCATTTCGGTCACCCAGTAGCGCAGCGAGTCCATGATCAGTTGCAGCACGTGCGGATGCCGCATCAGCAGGCTGTTGCCGGTTCCCGTGGTGTCGTAGTAGTACCGGGGATCCTCGTCGGCAAGCCGGTAGTAGGCGGCGTTGTCGATGCCGCGGAACGACAGCGTCGGTCCCAGGTGGTTGCCCTCGGCGGTGTGGTTGTAGACCACGTCGAGGATCACCTCGATCCCTGCTTGATGCAGGGCCCGGACCATCGACTTGAATTCCTGTACCTGCTCGCCACGGCCTCTCGCGAAGGCGTAGGCGTTGTGTGGCGCGAAAAACCCGATGGTGTTGTAGCCCCAGTAGTTCGCCAGCCCGCGCTCGGTGAGGAAGGAGTCGGTGACGAACTGGTGCACCGGCATCAGTTCCACCGCCGTGACACCAAGGCCCTGCAGGTGCTCGATCACCGCGGGATGGGACAGGCCCAGGTAGGTCCCTCGCTCGTCCTCTGGTACCGCGGGGTGGACCCTGGTCAGGCCGCGCACGTGCGCCTCGTAGATGACGCTCTCGTGGTACGGCGTCCCCGGTGGGCGGTCGGCCGCCCAGTCGAAGTACGGGTTCACCACCACCGAGCGCGGCACGTGCGGCGCCGAGTCCTCGTCGTTGCGCTTGCCGTGGTCGGCGAACTGGTAGCTGAACACCGCGGGATCCCAGTTCACCTGTCCCTCGATCGCCTTGGTGTACGGGTCGAGCAGCAGCTTGGCCGGGTTGCAGCGGTGCCCCGCGGCGGGCTCGTAAGGGCCGTGCACCCGGTAGCCGTAGCGCTGGCCGGGGCCGATGCCAGGTAGGTAACCGTGCCAGACGAAGCCGTCCATCTCGCGCAGCGTGACCCGGTTCTCGGTGCCATCGGAGCCGAACAGGCACAGCTCCACCCGGTCGGCGACGCTGGAGAACAAGGAGAAGTTGGTTCCGACACCGTCATAGGCCGCGCCCAGCGGGTATGCGCTGCCCGGCCATGCTTCCATCTGTTCCGCCATGCCTCCCCTCCCTGCCGCCCGTCCCGGTCGGCCCTACCCAGCCCCAGCCTTATTGTCCTCGTGGCCGCTCCGTGCGGGCGGGACGATCTCGTCGGGCGTCTGCGGTGTCTGCGCCGGCGGCTGCACGCCGGCCGGGCGGTCGGTGAAGGACACCTGCACCGTTTGCTCCTCACGGATCTGGTTTTGCAGCGCCTGGAGGGCCAGCGATGCACGGTCCGCCTCGGCTAAGGGCGGCTGCACGATGGTACGCGGCCACAGCCGCCGGGTCAGCACCACATTCACCTCGGCGGCGTACACCGTGATCTGCACTCCGAGGTAGATCCAGGCAACCAGGACCAGTACCGTGGCGAAGATCCCGTAGACCGAGGCCGTGTGCAGGTCGTGGTGTACCACGAACACGGCAATCCCCTGGAGCACGGTCCATGCGATGCCTCCGGCCACGGCCCCGGCGATCAGATTCCGCGTCGGCACGCCCCTGGGCGTGAGGATCCGGAAGCAGGCCAGGTAGAGGCCGACGTTGACCAGCGCGGCGATCACGGGGGCGAGCACTGCGGCCACCACCAGATTGGGGCCGTAGGTGACCAGGCCGGTAAGGAAGGTGCCGCCCAGTACGCCCAGCCCCAGCACGGCGAGGAACGCCACCGCCCGGCCCAGCCGCGGTACATACCCGGGCCGGGCTGGCCCGGGCAGGTTCCACACCTTCACCATGGTGAACAGGCCGGCCTGTGCCAGGCCGGTCGCCCCCCAGGCCGCGATGAGCAGGCCGACGACGATGCTGGTCGTACTGGCCCGCCGCAGCGCATGGATGTTGCCTATCAGTGCGGTGCCGATCAGCGGGAACTGCCGGGCTACCGCGTTCAGCACCGCGTGCCGCACCGACGGGGTGCCCGAGGCGACCGTGACCAGCGCCGTGACCAGGATCATCAGCAGCGGAAACACCGTGACAAAGGCGGAATGAGCCAGGTTGGCGGCCAGCACGCTGCCGTTGTCGTCGCCGTACTTCTTGATCACGCCGAAGGTGAACGCGGAAACCCGGTGCTTCTGCTGAGCGGTGTCCACCCGGCGGATCACCCGCTCGACCGGGTTCATGCGCAGTGTGCTGCCCGGCAAAGCCGATCCCAAACCGGCGGCGGTGCGTGTAGTGCCCGGCCCGGTCGGTAGCCGGCCGGAATCACTCCCGCGGACAAGGAGGTTTCACCATAGGCAGGACAATTCCCCCGGTGGCTCCGCGTGCCGCGGTCTTCGCCTCGGCACGGGCTCGGCGGACACGCCTGCGCCCGCGAGTTGCCCTGGGGGCTGGGCTGTCCGGCGGTGACCGTGTGACCGTTCTGGACCGGGCGGCTATTTGATGATTTTGTGGCTTAAAAAGTTGGTAAAATATCGTTCTACGATTAGTTGAGATCAGGCCAGGCTGGGCGAGTAGAAAGATTGCTCGAAGTTGCCCCCATCACCTGCCCGCGAGCAAAGATGATATTGATTCGTGATCTGATCGATCAGCCCCGGCAGGCAACATGCAGTGATGTTTGCGCCCACGAAGGCGCGGCAAGTAGGGTTCCTGGCAATGCGTTTCGAGTGCGTGGCGCAGGAATGTGCGCCCGCCTATTGATGCTGGCCGACAGCAATATTCGCTGCCGCCAGCCAAGGAAAGGCTTTCTGGCTGTGCCCGCCGCCCAGAGTGAAGCAATTCGAACGGCAGACCTATGGAAAAGCCTCACCACCACGGTTGGATTAGTGAGTGCCGTCCATCGCGACGGTGCCAGCGTTATGGCCGCCGAGTGGACGTATTTCCTGAACAAGAACCCGCTGCATGTCGCGGTGGGCTTGTCGCGGCGCTCGGTGACCCGGGACCTGATCGGCGGGTCCGGCGCCTTCTGCGTCACGCTCTGCTCTGAGTCGCAGGCGGAGCTCGCGGACTTCCTCGGCAGCTTCTCCGGGCGCGACATCGACAAGTCAGCCGCGCAGGCGCTGGACCTGCGGGCCGCCGACGTGATCGGCGCGCGGTGGGTAGCTGGCGGGCTAGCCGCGTTCGAATGCCTGGTCAGGCAGACCGTTGTCACCCCCGACTACCAGGTTTTCGTGGGCGAAGCGGTGGCCTTTCACCCCGGAACCGCCGACCGGCCGCTGGTGAAGCACGGGCCGATGCACGCGCTCGGGCCGCGCCTGGAACTGACCGCCATCGTGGCGGCGGCGAACCTCCTGCCGCCCGTCGGCGGACGCCCGCACCTGCGCGTGGCCGCCACCGGGCGCTGCCCGGATCCAGAGGCGCCATGGCTGCTGACGCTGGTGGGCAGCGATCGCGAGGAAGTCCCGCTGGCGCAGTGCCCACCGGGCGAACACGACGACCTGATGGTCGATCTTGAAATACCCGAGCCGCTCTCCGCGGAGGCCGTCAGCTCGTGCCTGGTAAAGGTCGAGCGAAGTGGCCTCAAAGCCGGCTGGGCGCGCGTCTTGCCACAGCCTGGATTGTGGTCTTGATGAACGCGATGCCCGGCGAGCCGCCCAACACGGAAGGAGGTGGGATACGTGTTCCGCAAGCCAGTGCGCAGGCACGTCTATGTGGAGAAGTAAACGACAGTGGCGACGTAGCCACCGCTGCCGGGAAGAACGTCTCCGGGCGTTCTTCCCGGCATCTCCCAGGTGATCAAGACCAACTGGAACTGTCACAGGCGAAATCGCCAGGAATTGAGTGCAGGTAGCCATGGAACTTACCAACCGCATTACCAGGGTCCTCTACCTTGACGGGACCGGGGTGTTGCTGGCCGATGTGGCCGGCCGGATTCACCTGCTCGACACCGATCTCCGGCTGCTCCGCTCCTCGCCGGTGATCGATGGTGGCTTGCCGATCCACGGGCTGGCCGCGGATCACCGGTGGGTGGTCGGCAGGGACCGGGGCGGCACCGTGCTCCGCTGGTCGCTGCCCGAACTTGACCTGCTCGACCGGCTGGACCCCGCCGCCACCTGCGATCCGGGGATGCTCATCGAGGACGAGGAGCCCACCCCGGTGAACAACCGCGGGATCGGGATCTGGCACGACAAGGTCTACGTCACGCTCGGCTACCACGACCAGATGGCAGTGATCGACCTGCCGTCCTTCAAGATCGACAAGATCCGGCCGAACATCAGCGGCGAAGCCGCCATGGAGTGGATCTGCACCGAGCACCCGGACATGCACATCGTGTCCGACAAGAAGGGCCGGCTGTTCTTCGGCTCCCTGGACACCCTGGACTTCACCCTCGGCGCCAAGCTCGACGAGGGGACGATCCACCGGGTGCGCTACGACCGGCGGCATGACCGGTTCTGGTGCACCCAGGACTTCGGCGCGGGCGACCAGTACAACGTGCTGAACGGGGTCGTGATCATCCATCCGGACGGGACCGTCGAGACCGAGCAGATGTTCGCCTACGACGACGTGGAGTTCGTCGTGTTCTCGCCGGACTACGCCGTGGCCTACGTGGGCGGCTTCGACGGGACGCTGCACGTGTTCGACAACACCGAGCGGGAGCCGCGTGCGGTCAAGGTGCTGCGCGGGTTCACCCACCAACTGTGGGACTGCGTGGGCATGCCCGGCGGCGACCTGATCATCCTGACCCAGGACGGGCTGGTACGGCGGTTCGACCCGGAGCACGAGACGGTGCGGGCCCGGGCTCCGTTCCGGCGCCAGGCGGTGTGGGACATCCAGCCGTCGCTGGACGACCCGGACCGGCTCTACTGCGCCACCGACGACGGCGTCGCCGTCGTCGAGGCCGACTACACCTCGGCCGCCGGGCCGCTGCTGCGCAAGGTCGCCTATCACGTCACCGGCCTGGGGTTCACCCGGCGCGTGGTGGCGCTGCCCGGCGGATGGATCGGCGTGACCAGGGACCAGCGGGCGTTCAGGTCCGACGAGGCCGGGAACATGCTCTGGACCAGGGAGTTCGATCAGCTCGTGCACACCGCGGCGGTGTCGCCCGAGCATCAGCATGTCCTGATCGCCACGAACGGCGGCGCGGTCGAGTTGTCCGCGGCCACCGGCGAGACCGTTGCCGAGCTGGACATCGACGGCCTGCCGATCTGGGTGGTCGCCTACACCCCGGCCGGGCAGCGGCTGGCCGGCACCAGGAACGGGGTGTTCTGCGCCTTCGACGACGACGGCAAGCCGGTATGGCGGCTGGATCAGGGGAACTACCCCAAGCGGATGCGCGCGACGGCGGACGCGATCTACGTCAGCGGCGCGAACGGGTTCAAGGAGATCGCGCTCGACGGGTCCGGCGTGCTGCGGCACTGGACGGAGCTGATCAGCAACACGACGGAAAGTGGCGTGATCGCCGACGGGCTGGTCTGTGTCTCCTCCTACGGCATGCAGCTCGGCGCCTTCGACTACGCCAGCGGCGAGCTGGTCGGGCTGCGCGAGAACCTCCCGGACTATCCCAAGTCGCTGGCGGTGATCCGCGATCCCGGCGGCACCCCCTATCTGGTGGTCGGCGGGCGCAGCGGGTACCTGGCCACCTACCGGCTGGACCAGGGCCCGGCGAAGGGGACTTTCGCCAAACTCCGCGAGGTCTACCTGCCCAAACAGGAATCCGTCTCGGAGTGGTGAGCCCGGGATGTGCCACGGCGACGAGTAGGAATCACTAGAGGAGATAGCGCTGTGCGTGCCATCGACGTCCCTGCTGTGCTACCGGGCCACGCGGCACCGATCACCAATGTCGCGCTGCGGCCCGACGGGCAGCGGATTGCCACATCCTCCTACGACGGCACCGTGATCATCTGGGATACCCGTGCCGCGGGGGAACTCCGCCCGCTGAGCCGCCTGCGGCACCGCCGGCTGGTCAACGCCGCCGCGTGGAATCCGGCCCGCCCGGGCCTGCTGGCGACCGCCTCGGCGGACAAGACGGCGGCGGTGTGGGACGTCGCGGGGGAGTCGCCCCGGATGACCTCGGTCCTGGCGCGGCACACCGATGACGTCAACTCGGTCGCCTGGCTGCCGGACGGGCGCCGGCTGGTCTGCGTCTCCGAGGATGGCGGCGCCACGCTCTGGGATGCCCTGGCTGGGCGGTTCCTGTGCTCCCTGGTGTCGCACGCCGCGCACTGCATGATGGCCGCTTGCAGTGGTGACGGCCTGATCGCCACCGTGGGCGAGGACGGCATGGTCGCGGTCGCCGACGCCGAGGCCGGCGTGCTGCGCACCCGCGCCTATGCGGCCTCCGTGGAGGGCTGCGCCTGGTCGCACTCGGGCGCGATGCTGGCCATCGCCCGCGACGACGGCTTGGTGGACCTGCTCGATGCGGACCTGTCGCTGCTGCGCTCGGTTCCGGTGTCCTCCTCGGCGGCCCGTGCCGTCGCCTGGTCGGATGACGACACCGAGTTGTACGTGGGTGCCTACGACGGGGCCGTGCACTTCCTGACCGCCCAGGGCGCCGTGCTGGGGAAGCTGGACGACGACCGGCTGTGGCCCCGCTCGGTCGCGGCGGCGCGCGGCATCGTCGCGGTCGGCTCCTTCTGGTCTACGCCCTGCCTGTTCGAGCAGCGGAGCCATGCGGTACGGACGGCGCCGCTGTGCCCGACCCACGGGCCCAACGCGATGACCGTCCGCGGCGGGCGCGAACTCGTGGTCGGCTGCGACTCGGGGCTGATCGTGTCGGCCCCGGTGGACACGATCACCGATGCCGCGCCGCAGCAGGGCCCGTCCGGCCACCAGCACGCGACCGCGGCGACGCGCAGCCCGGTGCTGAGCCTCGACGCGGCCGGCGACACCGTCGCCTTCGGCACGTACTCGGGACGGCTGGGCCGGATCGGCCCGCCGGGCGACGGCGCCCGCAGCGGCGCGCAGGTCGGCGCGCCGCTGCCGTCCCTGCTGTGCGAACCCGAGCGGATCATCGCCGGAACCTACGGCGGCGAGATCGTGGCCGCCGACCGCCGCAGCCTCACGCCGATATACCGCAAGCGCTGGCATGACGGCTCAGTCAAGTCGCTGGCCCGCGTGTCCGCGGACACGTTCGTGTCCGGGGCGACCGACCGGCAGGTGGCGATCGGCACGCTCACAAAGCGGCAGGTCCTGTGGGAGCACGGCAACCTGGTGAACTCCGTGGCCGTGCTCGCCGGTGCCCGCGGCATGGCCGTGGCCAGCGCGTCCCGCGACCACACGGTCAAGGTGGGCTGGATCACCAGGGAGCCGGGCGGGCGATGGCGGGCCACCGGCGTGCGGACGCTGATCGGCCCGGACGAATCGGTGAAGTGCGTCAGCCTGCTCGGCGACCCGCAGGCACCGGTCGTGCTCGCCGGATCTTACGATTTCGGACTCTACGCATGGCCCGTGGCCCGTGATCCCGCCGGCGCCGACCTGTGCCAGGGAACCCTGGTGAGCGCGTTCACCCAGGGGCTGTCCTGCATCTGCCGGATCAGCCCCCGCAGCGCCGCGGTCGCGGGCTGGGACGGCCGGATCTCGATCCTCGAGCTGGCGGATGGCACGGTCGCCGAGACCGGCCGGGTCTCGGTCCCCGAGCTGGCCACGTCCGGAGCCGGCCAGGGCACCCTGGTACCGGCGACAGCGGGACCGGCGTCATGACATACGCGCCCGCCCGGAGGACGGCCGGCCTGGCGGCCGCACGCGTGCGCGCCAGGGTCCCGGTGCGGATCACCCGGGCCGGGCCGCACCAGCAAGCGGCGAGCGCCGAACTGGTGACGTTCGGCGGCCTGTTCGACGGCCGGGAGCACCTGGCCTGCGTGTGGCGCCCGCACGCCGCGGTGCCGCTCGTCCGGGTGCACAGCGAGTGCCTCACCGGCGACGTCTTCGGCTCGCTGCGCTGTGACTGCGGTCCGCAGCTCGACGAAGCGATGGACGCGCTGTCCGCCACCGGCGGCATCCTGCTCTACCTGCGACAGGAGGGCAGGGGCATCGGGCTGTACAACAAGCTGGACGCCTACCTGCTGCAAGACCAGGGAGCGGACACCTACAGCGCCAACCGGCTGCTCGGCCGGGGCGAGGACGAGCGCGAATACATGCCCGCGGCCCAGATGCTGCTCGCCCTCGGCATCCGTGAGATCCACCTGATCACCAACAACCCGGAAAAGATCGACCAGCTCGGGGAATGCGGCATCACGGTCCGCTCGGTGCGGCCGACCCGGGTGCACCTCAACCCGCACAACGAGAACTACCTGAGGGCGAAGGCGACGATCGCCCGGCACCACCTGAACGGCGTCGCCCACGGTCCCGGCACGGCCAGGAAGGGAACGGCATGACCACCCAGGCCGGCGTGCACTTCCGCGAGGAGGCCGAGCTGACCTGGCTCGGCAAGGCGCTGGCGGCGGGGCCGGCGCTTGGCCTCCG
>WNGD01007198.1_pt1 | contig 10516 bp, 3 predicted proteins | sample 5400671 | NCBI WGS metagenome assembly WNGD01 (sample SAMN13153369, study PRJNA577476) | soil metagenome | isolation source: 40 cm soil or saprolite under grassland replicate 2 | place: USA:California | collected 2016-06-15
CGGCTGGCGGCAACCTGATGTTGGGAGCGCTCAACTTGGCATTGCTTAGCGCCGGCGTTGCGAGCAACGGTGGTATCGGGCAAGGCACCGGACCTTCGGTGGGCGGCCAACGTCCGATGAACAACAATTTTATGATCGAAGGTGTGAACAACAACGACAAGAGTGTCACCGGTCCGCTGGTGTACGTACCTACAGATGCCACACAGGAATTTTCGATTCTCCAGAATCAGTACAACTCCGAGTTCGGACATTCGACAGGCGGTCAGTTCAACACGATTGTAAAGAGTGGGACAAACCAGATACATGGCTCGGCTTACGAATACTTCCAGAACCGGAGGCTGAATTCGCTCGACCAGTCATTCAAACGGCAAGGTACTCTTGAAAAGCCCCGGTTCGACCAGAACCGCTTCGGCGGCAGCGTCGGTTTCCCAATCGTAAAGAATAAATGGTTCGGGTTCGGCGATTTTGAATATGCGCCGCTCGGGCAGGCCTCCACAACATTTGCTCCGGTCAGAGCTCCAACGGCGCAAGGGTACGCATTGCTTGATGCGATGCCCGCTTTAAATGCGACTGGCACGTCAGGCGTCTCGAAAACCAATCTTGGCGTGCTGAAGCAGTTTGTTCCGGCGGCTCCAGTTCAAGACTCCTTTACAACCGTGAATGGTGTGACGATTCCAATTGGCATCCTCCCGATCACCGGTCCCAATTACACCAATCAGACGACCTGGGTTGGAAGCAGTGACTACAATTTTAATGACCGGAACCAGTTGCGTGCCCGGTTAATTCACAACAAGCTGGATTCGCTGGATACCACCGCGAACTTGCCGGCCTTCTGGACGACGCTGCCGCAGCGATACTGGCTAGCGACCGGCGCTTTGTACCACACGTATTCGCCCACGCTGACCAGTGAAACACGACTCGGTTACAATCGATTCACGCAGTCGATACTCGATCCCGGCATCCAATTTCCCGGTCTCGACCGATTCCCCAACATCACACCTGAACAAGATCTGGGAGTAAACATCGGGCCGGATCCGAATGCGCCTCAATCGAGAGTGCAGAACCTTTACCAGATCGTCCACAACTTCAGTTGGAACCGCGGGAGGCACAATGTCAAATTCGGCTTCGATGGCCGCAACTCTATTTCGCCTTCGCATTTCATCCAGCGTGAACGCGGGGACTATCTGTATGTGAATCTCGCGTCGTACCTGCATGACGTCGTTCCCGAGAATCTGGCGGAACGCAATTTGGGTTCAACCGATTATTACGGCAACCAATGGGCGACGTACTTATATGGACAGGACGATTGGCATCTGACCCCCAATCTAACCATGAACCTGGGACTCCGATGGGAGCGGACGACCGTTCCGCTGGGAATGAAGCTGCAGAGGTTGAACGCGATTGCCAGCGTCCCGGGTCTGATCGACTTCCGGGAGCCAAAAACGAATAACAAGGGCTTCGCACCGCGTATCGGTCTCGCCTATTCTCCGGGAAACAAAGGCACAACTTCGATCCGCGCTGGCTTTGGGATGGCCTATGACGTGATCTTCGACAACGTCGGCAGCACTGCCTATCCGCCGCAGCTCAGCGCGACAGTTGATGCCGAGAATTTCCCGACCATCTTTACCGCACCTTTTCTCTCAAAGGGCGGCATAGCACCGGGTAAAATAGCCACCGGCACAAATCTCAGTCAGGCGGATGCGCGCGCTGCAACCTCCAGCTTCATTCCGGATCAGGTTTTGCCGTACTCCATTCAGTGGACGCTCGGTGTGCAGCAACAGATGCATAATGACTACACGGTTGAAGTGCGGTATGTCGGCACACGCGGAGTGCACTTGCTGGTCCAAAATCAGATGTTCCGGTTTGCACCAGTACAACCGAATCACAGCCTGCCGACTTACGTCACGGCGCCGTCCCAAGCGACACTGGATGCTTTGCCATTGACGCTGGCACAGTTGCAGAACAATTTAACTGCTGCTCGCAACCCTGTGCTGGGGCCTTATGGATTTGCCAGTACCATCACGTGGTGGCCGCCGATCGGGAATTCAATGTATCACGGCCTGGCGGCACAGTTGACGCGCCGCTTCTCTCGTGGCTTGCAATTCGTCGGGTCCTACACCTGGAGCCATAACATTGACGACAGCACCGCCACGCACTTTTCGACCTTCCTCACGCCACGGCGCGAACAGGATTTCCTCAACCTGGGGAACGACAAAGCGTCGTCTGCGCTCGATCGCCGCCACCGGTTCACGTTGAGCTGGAATTATGAGCCTCAATGGTTCAAAAGTGCGTCGAGTTGGGCGATGAAAAACCTGGTCGGCAACTGGCGCTGGGTCGGAACCTACACCTACGAATCTCCAGAATTCGTGACGGTTCAGAGCGGGCAGGATTCCAACCTGAACGGCGACACTGCCGGCGATCGAGTCGTTCTGAATCCAGCCGGGAATCCGAACAAGGGTAGCGGTGTAACTGCTCTTAGGAACAGTGCCGGGCAAACCGTTGCATATCTGGCGAACGACCCTTCGGCTCGTTACATCCGTGCTGGTTTAGGCGTTTTTCCGAATGCCGGCCGCAACACTCTGCCCACACGGCCGATTGACAACTTCGACATGTCCTTTGCGAAGAAGTTCGCAGTGCGTGAAGGGCAGACGCTCGAATTCCGCGGCGATTTTGGCAATATCTTCAATCACCCGCAGTACACGCCGGGTTACGTCAATTCGGTGAGGTTGAACAACAACTATGTTACCACTCGTACTTTCCTGATCCCCGGTAATCCGGACTTCGCGAAATGGGACCAGGTGTTCAACAGTAACGCCCGCAGCGTGCAGTTCGTTTTGCGGTACGTCTTTTAGCGTAATTCGCGGACCTGGATCAACTTGGGATTCATTTCCCCAACGTAGCGGAGCGAGACGACGATGGGGTTCCCGCCTGTGCGCCAGCACTTGGAGTTGGTGACGAAGCGCCGGTGCCGGCGGGCACACCAGAACTGAACCCAACGCTTCCACCACCGCCACCGCCGCCCGCATTTGTCGCGCTGTTGGACCCACTACCGTTTTCTGCACCAGAGCCGCCGCCTCCGCCTCCGAATCCGCCATAACCACCGCGGTAGACCTCTCCCGCTGCTTGATAGCTATAGCCGTACGGTGAACGGTAACGGGCTCCCGGCATATAGATGAACGAGCCAAATAAGGGATACCACAACCAAACATCGAGAAGCGATCCTAGGGGCAGGTTTGGTGTTTGGCGAAGGCTTCTGGCGACATTCAAATTTGCGCTTGAAATTTCAGCATCGCGCTTCTGACTCCAAAGCTCAAGACCGGTCGTAAAGGTTTTCACTTTTTGCGCCCGATAGGGGGAATTGGAAATCTGGTACCCCTTACCGTACACAAGCCCATTGCTCGCGTCTCGAATCTTCCCATCAACAACGACGACTTTCCCATCCGCGAACAGGTAGATCCCGTCTTTAATAATGTCCACCTTGAGATCACCGGTGGCGACTTGCAGAGGTAAATCCTTATTGAAGCCGTTGGCTTCAATAACCATGGATCCCCCGAGAATACGAACAGCAATGTCGTACAGTTCGACTCGGTCAAGAACAACTTGGGAGTTCTCGCCTAGTCGCAAATAGGAACCAGGATTCAACAGAATCTCGACGGCCGCGCCGGGACCGGTTTGAACGATTTTACCTGCGGGGACGCTCGTGGCGGGTTTTACAGTCGCTGTACCCTGCACATAATTGACCAAGCCTGCCTTCGTGGATACCAAGAACTGCGTCGTGGCTAACTGCATCGCCAGCATCAAGATCAAGCTGTTCATAGTCCCCCCCTGGTAAATATCGCAACTGACCGCATTCTACCTCTGGAAAGCGGTGCTTGATTCTTTATTTTGTAGTCGCAGTTTTATGCCCACCGCCTGTCTTGTGATTTTAACGGATCAATTGCAACCACTGAGGGAGGCTGTAAAAATCAGCCCTGATGCGCTCCGCTCGGACGCTCAGACTGAGCTGGAGACAGCGGTGAAGTACAACTTCCAACCGCGGATGATGCGGATTGCCTTCGACTTTCAATACTCACTCTTAGCTTGACATGAGGTGCGTTGGATGTACGATTGATGCGCAAGTTCAAGTCCTTAGAAGACTTGCCTCACCCCTTTTGGATTCATAGAGGAGAACGACAGAAGTCATCCCAGAATCCACTCGGTCTTATGGTTCACCAATAATCGTAGGAATCGAACGTATGGAGGAGATCGTATATGACGTTCAGGAAACTTTTTCTTTTGGGTTTGGTATGGGTGCTCTCAAGCACGCCGGCCGTCTTGGCCCAATCCACGACGGGCAGCATCCAGGGCGTGGTTACGGACGAGCAAAAAGCGCTCATTCCGGGCGCCAACGTATCGGTCCGTCATCTTGAGACGAATGCCACGCGCACCACAAACTCAGACGAAGGAGGCCGGTTTCGCGTAATCAACCTGCCTGTCGGAACGTATGAAGTCACGGTTGATCAACCCGGCTTCACCAAATATGTCCGGTCTGGAATCATTCTGGCGCTAAACCAAAACGCCGTAGTCGAAGCGACATTAAAAGTGGCTGGAATTACGGAAGCCGTGACAGTCGTTGAAGCGAATGCGTCGCCACTGAACGTCAACAATGCGGAAATCGGTGTGATGTTCGACCCGAAGCGGATCTCCGAGCTGCCGCTGGCCACGGACCGCGACGTGTTTTCAATCGCTCTTTCGGCGCCGGGCGTCAGCCAGCTCGGCAGCGGACAGGCGGTTTTTGCATCGGGCCCAGACTCCGGTAAGGATAGCTATTCCGTGAACGGCATGCGGGTCCGATCCAATAATTTCATGGTCGATGGTCAGGACAGCAACGATCCCAGCGTCACCGGCCGGCAGCAACCGATCAACAATCCGGATATCGTTCAGGAAATTCGACTCATTACCAACCAGTTTGCGGCCGAGTACGGCCGTGCGGCGGGTTCGGTAATGAACGTGATTACCAAAAGTGGAACGAACACATTTCATGGAAGCGCCTTCGAGTTCCACAATGACAATGCGCTGAATGCTCGAAGCAATCTGGACAAAAAAGCCCGAGCGACGTCCCCCTGGAGAATCGAAAACCAATTTGGCGGAACGGCCGGAGGCCCAATCATCAAAGACCGGACGTTCTTCTTTGCGTCATTTCAGCGATGGACCGACCGGCGCCTGGGTTCGGGAAGCACCATTAACGGCGTTCCGACGGAGCAGGGCCGCCAAATTTTGCAGCAGGCTGCGGGAAGCCGCCCGCAGGTGGCGGGTTTGCTAAAGTTTCTTCCGGCCGCTCAGACACCACTCGTCGGCAGGTTTGCAAACTTTACGCTGGGCGGACAAACCTACAGTGTACCGTTGGGGGCGTTTACGGGATCAGCCACACGCCAGGATAATAACAATCAATGGTCTACACGCATCGATCAGCAATTGAACGCGAGGCACACCTTGAGCGGCCGTTACCTCTTCACCGATGATACGGACGCCGGAGGTGGACAGGTGACTCCTCCGCGCTTGACCACGCTTGTTCCAGCGCGCCAACAGGCCGCCAATGTTTGGCTCACCAGCGCCCTCTCAAACCGCAGTGTTAATGAGTTGCGCGCAGCCTACCAGCGGCTTGCAACCACTACCACTGCCCAGGACACGAGTTCGCAGGAAATACCATCCATTGAAATCTCGGACCTTGGCCTGACAGGATTCAACGCGGGCACGTCTCGAACTGGGATCGGACTCGCCGTCAACCTCCCTCAGTACCGGTTCAACAACACGTACCAACTCCAGGATAATTTTTCCTATATCGTCGGCCGTCACTCTCTGAAAGTGGGGGCCGACCTCCGGCAGATCCGAGTGAAGAGCTTTTTCGTCCCCACGACGCGCGGGCGGCTGGCGTATTCGACTCTTCAGCGATTTGTAGACGATGTGGCCGACTTGGCTGCGACGATAAACAGGCCCTTGCCAGGCGGGGAATCCATCGTGTACTACGACTGGACCGACGCTTACTTTTTTGGGCAGGATGAATGGAAGGTCTTGGACAATTTCACTCTGTCCTATGGACTGCGTTACGAAGCTCCAGGAAACTCGATTGCCAGCCTTGTTGCGCTGAACAAACGGGTCGTCCAGGCCGCCGGAGGCGATCAACGATACGCATTCACTCCTGTGCCCAAACGCGATACCAACAATTTACAACCACGGTTTGGTTTCAATTGGAATCCGCGGACTCGAACGGATGGGCTGATCGGAAGGTTCACCGGTGGCAACAAGTTCGTGCTGCGTGGAGGTTATTCCCGGACGAACGATTACGGGTTCATCAATATCAATTTGAACATCGCCAGCGCGTTTCCGTTTATAGCCTCGCTCGCTCTGCCAACGACACCACAACCCGCTTCAACTGGAGGAGGCTTTGGCGCGAACAATGCGTACACTTCATTGGCGACAGTGCAGCCTTCAGGCGATCCTTTGATGATCACGCGAACGGTCGTCGGCGGTGATTTCCGATCCCCTTCCGCGGACCAGTACAGCCTGGAAGTGCAGCGTGAAGTGACGGATAACCTGGTCTTACGTGTCGCTTATGTTGGCACCAAAGGCACTTCATTGTTCCAAACCCTGGACGGCAACCCACGGCTGCCCCTCTCCACCCAACGTCTCGACCCCACTCGCGGAATCCTCCGATTGCGTGCCAACGCCGCGTCGTCGATTTACCATTCGTTGCAGGTCAGCGGCGACAAGAGACTGAGCAACGCCTTTAGCGCGGGCATCCATTACACGTGGAGCGCGTTTATCGACACGGCATCTGAAATTTTCAACCCCTCCAGCGGCGAGGTTGCGGTTTCCCAGGACTCCTTCAACCGCAACGCGGACCGAGCACGCTCCTCTTATGACCGGCCACATCGCTTGACGGGGAACTTTGTGTACGAACTGCCGTTCCTCCGGAATCAACAAGGCGCGCTTGCGCATCTGTTGGGAGGTTGGCAAGTGAATTCCTCGTTCACCTTCCAAAGTGGCGCTCCCTTCACCGTGCTCAATGGCTCCGATCCTACTGGAGCGTTGAGTGGCATCGATAATCTGGTTGGTAACGCGATCCGGCCGAACCAGAACACGACATTGGATACGTCGAGGATGAACATCGAGGAACTGCTGAAGGCCGGTGGAAGCTCGCTGTATTCGGTGTTACCCTCATCGGGCGTCCGTGTAGGTAACGTCGGCCGCAATACACTTCGGGCCGATGGCATCGGTAACGTGGACCTGGGATTTATCAAGAACACCAAGGTGCGGGAAGGCCAGAACATACAGTTTCGGGCGGAGATGTATAACGCGACGAACACCCGCAATTTCGGTATTCCCGAAGGTCGCGTCAACTCTCCCAATTTCCTCAATCAGTGGGGAACGGACGGCGGAAACCGCCGGATCGTCGTCGCGCTGCGCTACGTGTTCTAAGCCGCGGATAATTCGCCGCGAATGGCGCGAATCACGCCAATGCATTCGCGTAATTTGCGTCATTCGCGGCGAATTACAACGGTTCACTGAACGTGAATACTCCCCACGAATCGGGGATCGATAGGTTTTCCGACCAGCGGCTTCAATTCATCCTTTAGATCTTTCAACCAACGCTCAGCGAAGGGGCGGAGTGGCGCCTGAACGTCCACGGCCGGCAGTTTGAAACCATTTGCCAGAAACGATTCCAATTCGGCTGCCTTGATGGGAACCGGCTCGAATCTGCCGCTGATCGCAAACTGGACAGTGGCGGTGTTGAATGTTTTGCGCAGAGAATCCCGAATCACCGAAAACGCGCCGACAAAGATTTCAACCATCCGAGCCAATTCCTCCAGCCGGGCACGCGCTCTTTCCACATCGGCTAAAGACTGAAAATTTCGATACTGGCCTTCTTCAATCAGCAGGGGCTTGAAGCGGCGGAGCGCCTCCACAAATTCGCGATCCGGCTCATCCAGCGTCGATACCTGGAACCCACGAATCCGGGCGAGGCCATTCGCTTCTTCGCGTAAGCGCGCCACCTGGTCAAATCCCATCCTAAAGATCGTTTGAATGTAGGTCTGGCGAAGCGCACCCGGCGCGAGCTCGGCACGGCCGCCGCTCAAACGCTCGAGGCCAATCGTAAGGAAATCCCGCATTTCTTCCAGCGCCGGACGCACGTTCTCGAGTTCTCCGAGATTGACCAGATTTGCCGATAAGATCCGATTGCCCAGAGCCGTTAATTCCTGCGCAAAACGGTCGGATTCGATGGGATCGGTGATTTGCTCAAAGGCTTTCATCAGGAAACTGCCGCCCATTAGGGAATCGGCAAATATCGCAGGCAAGTTCCCCGGATTCTCTTCCCCCGGGATTTCCTCGGTTTGGGGCTCACGGTCTCGAACGGCAGGGGACTGGTCCGCGGCCGGCGTCGCATAAATGGAGAGCGCGTCATAATAGTCGACGAAGCCATGCATTTCGAGGCGGCGAGTCTTGTTCTCGTATGCAACTTCTTCCAGCTCCGTTCGCGTGGTGTAGCGCACTTTCGTGAGGGTCTGAGATCCGAGCGAAGGATTGTATTTGAAAAGGGCGTCCAGTATGAGCATACCGACCGAAGTGGGATCATCTTCTTCGATCGGCTCAACGGCGAAACGGTTGTCCGGCGTGAAGATCAGTTGCGTTCCCGTGGGCGGATCGTCTCTTTCAACCTCGTAAACTTTGATGAGATCCTTCAGAAACAAGGCCGTCACGTTGTCGTCGACTCCCGAAATGGCCTTCATGGTTTCTTCCGGACCGGATTGGATGAAGGCAGCTATCCATTCCATGAACGGTTTTCGGATGAACGTATCCTTGCGCCAGCAGTCCAGGTCGATAAAACCGCGGACATGCTTGCCGGAAACGAGCGGCAACAAATCGAGACTATCCGCCAATCCCACATGTTTGATCGTGAAAAACACCTCCTCAAACGACGCGTTCCTCACGACGTGAGCCGCATCCGGCCTCGTCAAAAACTCTTCCAACTGCGACCGGTTCTCGACTCGCAGCGCGGAACCTATCAGCGGGCTCAGTATTTCGTCAGACATACGGGAGATTTCGGATTGCGGATTTCGGATTTAAAGACATGCTAAAGATTAGCATTGGACCCCAAATCCGAAATCCGAAATCGGCAATCCGAAATAGAATGTCTCATGTTCCTTGAAGGCCACATTGTGGAGTTCCTGGATCCGGAACAACTACGCATCGCCTACGTGCGCAAACATGAGCGCGATCGCCTGCATCTGGTCGACCCGCGGGGCCGCAATCTCAGCGTCAGTGGCGATCGGGTCGTCATTGTTCATGGGACGGCATCTGAAAACGAATTCCCTGCCCTTGCCAAGCAAATTTCCGAAGTGGTGGCGGTAAGACAGGCGGAAGTGGACGTCGAACTACTCTGGGAATCCCTCGGCGGAAAACAGCGCGAGATGGAAGCCCGAGAGTTGGCGGAAATGTTTTTTGCTGAACCTAGCACGGAGGCGGCATCGGCAATATTCCGCGCGCTTTCGGAGGATACGCTCTTCTTCAAGCGCAAGGGCTCGCAATTTCTCCCCAAAACGCAGGAACAAGTCTCCACCGAGCGGACTCGCCGGCAGCGGCAGCGCGAGCGGGAAGAATTTCGTGAACGCACCGCGAATCTGATCATGCAACTCGTGAATCGGAAGAACGTCTCCATTGCGCCCGAAACAGAGCCAATCCTGGATCGCATGCAAAACTGGCTCAAATACCGGACCGGCGACGAGGTCGGCACGATCCTGGAAGAAGTGGCGGGCGTGGCAAGGGCTCGGGAAGCGGCGTACGCCATCCTGCTCGCCACCGGCCGGGTCGATGCGTCCGTGGATCGGTTTCTGGTGTTGGCCGGGATTGATCCGGAGTTTCCACAACTGTTCTTGGAAGCGGCAGAGCAGCTTGTGCCCGGCGTTCGGCCAGGCCGCGTCGATTACCAGGATGCCCCCGCTTTTACGATCGACGATGAAGACACGCGTGAGGTCGATGATGCGCTGACAGTGATGCGGTCCGGAAGCGAGATCATCGTCGGCATCCATATCGCCGACGTTTCGGCTTTTGTCGAGAAAGGCGATCTGCTCGACACCGAGGCAGCGCGGCGAAGCTCGTCGATCTACCTCCCTACTGTCACCGTTCGAATGTTTCCGGAAAGGCTATCGACGGATCTGGTGAGCCTGTCCGCTGGTGTCCCTCGTCCGGCTTTTACGGTTGAGGTCCGGTTCGATGAGCAAGGCAACCGGCTCGGCTATCGTATCGCACTGTCCACGATAAGGGTCGAAAGGCGGCTCTCCTACGCTCAGGCCGACGAAGCTATCGAGGCTGGTGATTCTTCCCTGCAGGCCTTGCATGGCCTTGCGAAGCAACTGCATGCCGTGCGTGCCGAACGCGGAGCAATTACGTTTCGCAGACCGGAACTCAAAATTCGGGTCGATGGTGGGGAGATCCATATCAAGAAAATTGACTCCAACACCCCCTCGCGACTCCTCGT
>WNGD01017299.1_pt1 | contig 10515 bp, 8 predicted proteins | sample 5400671 | NCBI WGS metagenome assembly WNGD01 (sample SAMN13153369, study PRJNA577476) | soil metagenome | isolation source: 40 cm soil or saprolite under grassland replicate 2 | place: USA:California | collected 2016-06-15
GCCGACGGAGAAGCCGTCGAGCTGGAGGATCTTCGCGATCGTCATCTCGTGCACGGGGGCGTCGGTGGTGAGGGCCATCACCGCGCGCTCGCCCCCGGGCTCGGCGCCGACCGCGGCGGAGACGATGTTGACGCCCTCCTCGCCGAACATCGTCCCGACCTTGCCGATCATTCCCGGTCGGTCGGCGTAGCGGAAGACGGTCAGGTGCTCGGCCATTGGTAGGTAGAAGCTCTCGCCCCAGACCGAGACCAGGTAGGGCTCGTTGCGGGGGCCGACGCCGGTCCCGGCGACCTCCACCTCTTCCTCGCCGGAGCGCAGCCGGATCGTGACCAGCTCGGTGAAGTCCTCGGAGCTGGAGTCCTTCGTCTCGATCAGCTCGATCCCGCGTTCTTCGGCCATCTGCGGCGCGTTGACGAGGTTGACCGGCTCCTCGGTGTGGCCGGAGAGGATGCCGACCAGGACGGCGATGCCGAGCAGCCGCGTGTCGTGCGAGGCGAGCCTGCCGCGGAACTCGGCGGTGACGCGGTCCACAGACCCCTGCCCGAGTCCCTCGGCGAGGCGGCCGAGCTTTTCGCAGAGCGGCACGAACGGGGCCAGCGCCTCCATCTCCTCCGGCCGCACGGCGGCGATGTTGACCGCGTTGGTGACGACGCCGCCGTTGAGCGCGGCGGTCACCTGTTCGGCCGTGACGACACCGGCGCGGTCCTGCGCCTCGGCCGTCGAGGCGCCGAGGTGGGGCGTGACCACCACGTCGGGGCGGGAGAGGATCGGGTGATCGGTGAAGGGCTCGGCGGGGAAGACATCGAGCGCCGCACCGGCTACCTTGCCGGACTCCAAGCCGGCCATGAGCGCGTCGAGGTCGACCAGCTCGCCCCGCGCGCAGTTGACGATCCGCACGCCGTCCACCATCGCGCCGATCGCCTCGGCGTCGATCAGGTTGACCGTCTCGGCCGTCTTCGGCACGTGCAGGGTGATCACGTCGGCGCGCTCGAAGAGCTCCTCGAGACCGGCCACGCCGACCACCCCCAGCTCGCGGAAGCGCTCCGCCGAGACGAACTTGTCGAAGGCGATCACCTCCATCTCGAAGCCCTGGGCCCGCCTGGCGACCAGCTGGCCGATCCGGCCGAAGCCGATCACCCCGAGCGTCTTCCCGTAGAGCTCGGCGCCCTTGAAGCTGGAGCGGTCCCAGCGCTCCTGCACCAGGGTCGCGTGGGCCTGCGGAATGTCGCGGAAGAGGGCGAGCGCGAGGGCGAGGGTGTGCTCGGCGGCGGCGATCGAGTTCGATTCCGGCGCGTTGGCGACGACGATGCCGCGTCGCGTCGCGGCCGCGATGTCGACGTTGTCGACCCCGGTGCCGGCTCGGCCGATCACCTTGAGGCGGTCGGCCCGCTCGATCAGCTCCGCGGTCAGCTTCGTCGCCGAGCGGATCAGGATCGCGTCGTAGGAGCCGATCGTCTCGCGCAGCTCGTCCTCGGACATCTCGAGCCCGAGGTCGACGTCGAAGTGCTGGCGCAGCAGCTCGACGCCCGCGTCGGCGATCTTCTCCTTGACGAGGACCTTCATCGCTTCGCCTCGTCGACGTTCTCGACGATCCACTCGATGCAGGCGCTCAGCGCCTCCACGTCCGCCGGCTCGACCGCCGGGAACATCCCGATCCGCAGCTGGTTCCGTCCCAGCTTGCGGTAGGGCTCGACGTCGACGATGCCGTTGGCACGCAGCGTCGCCGCGACGGCGGCGGCGTCGACGGAGTCGTCGAAGTCGATCGTGCCGACAACCAGCGAGCGCTTCGCGGGGTCGGCGACGAAGGGCGAGGCGAACTCAGCCCCCTCCGCCCAGCCGTAGAGATGCGAGGAGGAGGCGCGGGTGCGCTGCACGCACCACTCGAGCCCGCCGCCGGCGAGCATCCACTCGACCTGGTCGGCGAGTAGGATCAGGGTGGCCAGCGCCGGCGTGTTGTAGGTCTGGTCCTTGCGCGAGTTCTCCAGCGCGGTCTGGAGAGAGAGGAAAGCGGGCTGCCAGCGTCCGGGGGCGCCGTCGAGCTCCTCGATCCTTTCGATCGCCGCCGGGCTGAGCAGCGCCAGCCACAGCCCCCCGTCGGCGCCGAACGCCTTCTGCGGCGCGAAGTAGTAGGCGTCGGCCTCGCGGATGTCGACGGGGAGGCTGGCGGCGCCCGAGGTCGCGTCGATCAGCACCAGCGCGTCGCCGGCCCCGGCGGGGCGGCGGACCTCGACCATGACGCCGGTCGACGTCTCGTTGTGCGCCCAGGCGAGCGCGTCGGCATCCGGATCGGCAGTCGGGTCCGGCGCATCCCCGGGTTCGGCCTCGACCAGGATCGGGTCGGCGAGGAACGGCGCGGCCGCCGTAGCCCTGGCGAACTTCTGCGAGAACTCGCCGTAGATGAGGTGAAGGGCGCGATCGCGCACGAGCCCTGTGGCGGCCGCGTCCCAGAAGGCCGTCGTGCCGCCGTTGCCGAGCGCGACCTCGTATCCGTCGGGGAGCCGGAAGAGCTCGCCGAGGCCGGCCCGGATCCGCCCCACCATCTCCTTTACCGGCAGCTGGCGATGCGAGGTGCCCATCAGGTCCGCTCGTTCAGCCAGCGTCGCCAGCGCCTCGGGCCGCACCTTGGACGGCCCGCAGCCGAACCTGCCGTCCGAAGGCTTCAGATCGGTGGGGATCCGGGCTGTGCTCGTCGTCGCGGTCATCATCGGCGCATGCCGTATACGAAGCACGATACGGCCGTCGCGCCGGGAGGTTATTGACAGCCGCGGGTGGACTCCGGCCGGGGGCGGGGATAGGCTGGCTGCGCCGGCATTCGAGGCAGGGTCAACAAGGAGGAGAGCAATGGAGGCCACCCCTCAGCCAAGTCCACCGCACAACACACAGCGTGGGTTCTTCGAATCGCTGATGGACACGCGGTTCGACAGCCTGATCACCCCGAAGCTGATCAGGTTTCTCTACATCGTGAGCATGATCCTCCTGGCGATCGGCGTGATCGCCGTGATCATCGCCGGCTTTGCCGACAAGGCCGGCACGGGCGTCTTGACCCTGATCCTCGCCCCGCTGGGCGCCCTCATCTACCTGATCGTCATCCGGCTCTACCTCGAGCTGATCGTGGTCGCCTTCAAGATCCGCGACGCGGCGGAGGAGATTGCCGACAACACCCGGCCCCGGATCTCGTAGGCTTAGCGGAGATGGCGGAGGCGACGCAGCGGGGAACGACGAAGGGCGAGGGCTACGCCATCGCAAACCTCGACGATCTCGGCGAGGGGCCGGGCTTTCGCAAGATCCGCAGGGAGCTGGGCGTGACCGCCTTCGGCGTCAACGCGATCGTGCTGCCGCCGGCGTACGAGACCGGGCGCCACTACCACGACGAGCAGGAGGAGCTCTACTTCCTGCACAGCGGGCGGATCGCGATCGAGTTCGGCGACGGCTCGACGCACGAGCTGGAGCCCGGCGGCCTAGCCTGGGTCGACGCCCCCACGATCCGCAAGATCCGCAACCTGAGCGACTCCGAGGACGCGGTCTACGTCGTCGTCGGCGGCAAGGACGGCTACGTCGGCCGCGACGGCAAGCTTCCGCCGGGCGAGGAGTCTCGCTTCGGGTCGAGCAGTCCGCCTGGCGCTTAGATTAGGCCCATCCCGGTAGGGTGGAACGTCTTGTACTTTTTCGCGTCCAGCCATTGTCGACAGCCACAAACGCAGCTCGAAAAAGTTAAGTGGAACCCCTACCGGGACGGGTCCGTCTAAGAGCTCAGAACTCGGTCTCGATCCACGGCATCATCTGCCGTAGATCGCCGCCTACCTCCTCGACTTCGTGGGCGGCGCCCTCCTCGCGCATGCGAGCCAGGTTCTCGCCGCCGGCGCGGTTCTCGGCGATCCACTCCCTGGCGAACTCGCCCGACTGGATCTCGGCGAGGATCTTCTTCATCGCCGCCCGCGACTCCTCGCCGACGACCCGCTTGCCGCGGGTCATGTCGCCGTACTCCGCCGTGTTGGAGATCGAGTAGCGCATCCCCTGGATCCCCTTCTCGTACATCAGGTCGGCGATCAGCTTCAGCTCGTGCAGGCACTCGAAGTAGGCGAGGCGGGGGTCGTAGCCGGCCTCGACCAGGGTCTCGAAGCCGGCCCGGACCAGCTCGGTGGCGCCGCCGCAGAGGACGGCCTGCTCGCCGAAGAGGTCGGTCTCGCACTCGTCCTTGAAGGTGGTCTCGATCACCGCGGCGCGAGCGCCACCGATCCCGGCGGCGTAGGCGAGGACGAGGTCGTGGGCGTCGCCGCTGGAGTCCTGGTGGACCGCCATCAGGCAGGGCACGCCCTGCCCCTGCTCGAACTGGCGGCGGACCAGGTGGCCGGGGCCCTTGGGCGCGACCATGCCGACGTCGACGCCCTTGGGGGGGCGGATCTGTCCGAAGCGGATGTTGAACCCGTGGGCCCCGCCTCTTCGGCCTTGGCGCGGCTGGAGGAATCGGGGCGCAGGCCGACGACGACGTCGACGCCGGAGTCCTTGAGGTTGAGGGCGTGGGCGTGACCCTGGGAGCCGTAGCCGAGAATGGCGACGGTCTTGCCCTCCAGCTTCAAGAGGTCGGCGTCCTTGTCGTAGTAGATGTCGTCGGTGCGCATGGCAGCGGAGGCTATCGGAGCGCTCTCCGCATCAGCTTGCCCGACGGCGTGCGCGGCAGGGCCGAGGCCAGCTCGACGCGCTTGGGCACCTTGAAGCCGGCGAGCGCCTCGGCGCAGTGGCGGCGCAGCTCGTCCGGGGTGGCCGCCGAGCCGTCCTTGAGCACGACGATCGCCGTCACCGCCTGCTGCCACTCGGGGTCCTCGCGCCCGACCACGGCCGCGTCGGCGACCTCGGGATGGAGCAGCAGCACCTTCTCGACTTCGGCTGGCACGATGTTCTCGCCGCCGGTGACGATCATGTCGTCGATCCTGTCCTCGACGTAGAGGAAGCCCTCCTCGTCGATCCGGCCGAGGTCGCCGGTGTGCAGCCAGCCGTCGCCGTCGGCGAGGCCGGGCGCCACGGTCGGGCCCTGGACGAGGATCTCGCCGTCCTCGATGCGCAGGTGGGTGGTGAGCAGCGGCCGGCCCGCCGAGCCGAGCTTGCGGCGGGCCTCGCCGGGGGCCAGGGTCGTCACCTGCGAGCACGCCTCGGTGAGGCCGTAGGTCTGGACCACGGTGGCGCCGCGGGCGAGCGCCTCCTGTAGCGGCTCTTCGGGCACCGGCCCCCCGCCGACCAGGATCGCCCGCGGCCCGGAGAGGTCGGCGCCGGCCTCGAGCAGGCGGGACAGCATCGTCGTCACCAGCGAGACGACGGTGATCCGGTCCTCCGCGAGCGCCGCCGCGACCCGCTCCGCGTCGAAGCCGTCGTGGAGGACCGCGGTGGTGCCGTAGATCACCGAGCGCATCACGATCCCCAGCCCAGAGACGTGGCTGAGCGGCAGGCAGCAGAGCCAGCGGTCCTCCGGCTGCACGCCGATGTTGAAGCCGGACCCCACCGCGCTCCAGAGGAAGTTGCCGTAGGTCAACCCGACCGCGTGCGGCACGCCGCCGCTGCCGCTGGTGAGGACGTGGCAGGCGACGTCGTCCATGTCGTGCTCGCCGAGCAGCGGCAGGTCCGCCTCCGTCTGGGTGAGCTGGCCGGGATCGCCGAGGTCGACCGCGGGCTCCTCCACCGCGATCACCGCCGTCCGCTCCTCCTCCGTCAGCCGCGGGTTGAGCGGCAGCAGGACCGCGCCCAGCTTCATCAGCGCGTGGATCAGCACCACCTGCTCGCGGCCGGGGCGCATGGTCAGCGACACGATCGAGTCGCGACGCACACCCTGCGCCGCGAGGCGGCGGGCGACCCAGGTCGACTCCGCCTCCAGCTCGACGTAGGTGACCTCGGAGCCGTCCGCAACGAGGGCGGTGCGGTCGGGACAGCTCTGCGATCGCTGTGCGAGCCAGTTGTCGAGTTTCATCGGATCGAGACTTCGGCCGGGTGTTGCTGGCTATCGTGCCCATCATGCCGCAACGCCACAAGGACGCCCCGCCCGCGCAGGACCTCTACGCGCCGATCGAGTGGCGGGCCGCCGCCGAGTACGGCGACATCCGCTACGAGAAGGCCGACGGGATCGCCAAGATCACGATCGACCGGCCCGAGGTCCGCAACGCCTTCCGCCCGCAGACGCTGGCCGAGCTGCGCGACGCCTTCGGCCGGGCGCGCGACGACCTCGAGGTGGGGGCGATCGTCTTCACCGGCGCCGGAACGGAGGCCTTCTGCTCGGGTGGCGACCAGCGGATCCGCGGCGACGACGGCTACATCGGCGACGACGAGGTCGCGCAACAGGGCGTGGGCCGGCTCGACGTGGGCGATCTGCACGTGCAGATCCGCCGCTTGCCGAAGCCCGTGGTGGCGATGGTCGCCGGCTACGCGGTCGGCGGCGGCCACATCCTCCACCTCGTCTGCGACCTGACGATCGCCGCCGACAACGCCCGCTTCGGCCAGACCGGGCCGCGTGTGGGGAGCTTCGACGGGGGCTTCGGCGCCAGCCTGCTGGCCCGCAACGTCGGCGTCAAGCGGGCCAAGGAGGTCTGGTTCCTCTGCCGGCTCTACGACGCGCGGGAGGCGCTCGAGATGGGGCTGGTCAACACGGTCGTGCCGCTCGACGAACTGGAGCGCGAGACGGTCGCCTGGTGTCGCGAGATGCTCCAGCTCTCCCCCCTCTCGCTGCGGCTCTTGAAGGCGAGCTTCAACGCCGAGGAGGACGGCCTCACCGGGCTGCAACAGCTGTCGCATGACGCGACGCTGCTCTTCTACATGTCCGAGGAGGGGCAGGAGGGGCGGAACGCCTACCAGCAAGGGAGAAAGCCGGACTTCTCCAAGTACCCGCGCCGGCCATGAGGATCTGGGTGATGGCCGCGCGGCCGCGGACGCTGCCAGCGGCGATCGCGCCGGTGCTCGTCGGCACGGCGGCGGCCGTCTACTGGGTGGAAGAGCTGCCGCGACTCGGGGCGTTCGTCGCGGCTCTGATCGGGTCGGTGTTCATTCAGGTCGGGACGAACCTGGCTAACGACTATTCGGATGCGCGGCGGGGGGCCGATACGGCGGATCGACTTGGGCCTGTGCGGGTCACTTCGACGGGCCTCGTTACGCCCCGGCGGGTGCTGACCGCTACCTGGGTGGCGTTCGGCATCGCCGTTGCGTGCGGGATCTACTTGGCCGTCGTTGCCGGGATCGTGATCCTGCTGATCGGGGCTGTTTCGATCGCGGCTGGAGTGTTGTACACGGGTGGGCCGAGGCCGTATGGGTACGCGGGCCTGGGCGAGGTCTTCGTCTTCCTCTTCTTCGGCCTGGTCGCGGTCAACGGCTCCTACTACGTGCAGATCGAGCAGCTCGACGCGCTGCCGCTCGGCCTCTCGATCGCGATCGGCTTTCTCGCCACCGCGATCCTCGTCGTCAACAACGTCCGCGACGTCGAGACGGACCGGCGGGCCGGCAAGATGACGCTGGCCGTGCGGATGGGGCGCCACAACGCCGTCGTGCTCTACCGGTTGCTGGTGCTCGGCGCCTACGCGGTGCTGCCGATCGCCCTCCTAGCCGGCGAAACCAGCGCCTGGCCGCTGATCGCCTTCGCCTCGCTGCCACTGGCCAGGAGCCCGCTGCGCACGATGTCCAACCGCACCGACGGCCCCGCCCTCAACGCCGCCCTCGCCGCCACCGGCCTCCTGCTCGCCGCCTTCAGCCTGCTCGTCTCCGCCGGCCTCCTGATCGCCAGCTGAGCCGCTCCTCCGATGGTGAAAAGCTGTCGGTGTGAAGATCGGCTCGGTTGAGGTCGTCCCCTACGCGCTGCCGCTCCGCCAGCCGTACGTGACCGCGCGGGGGCGGCTGGACCAGCGCGAGACGGTGCTACTGCGGTTGCGCGACGAGGACGGGGTAACCGGCCTTGGTGAGGCGGTGCCGCTCTCACTGCGAGGCGGCACGAGTCTGGCGCAGGTGGTCGAGGAGCTGGAGCGGCTCAGCGAGCGGGACCAGCTGGACGAGGCAGCGCTGATGAGCGACGCCGCCGCCCTCTCCCTCCCTGCCCGCTGCGCTGCGCTGACCGCGCTGATGGACCTACGGGGAAGGCGGGCGGCAAGCGAAGCTCCGTCCTCCTCCACCGAGCCCCGGCCGATCCCCTGCAACGCGACCCTGGTCGCCGGGACGCCGGTCGAGGTCGGCGCCGATGCCGAGCGCTGGGCCGAAGACGGCTTCTTGACCTTCAAGCTGAAGCTGGGTGTGGGCGACGACGTCGGCCAGGTGCGGGCGGTGCGCGATGCCGTCGGCCCCGAGGCGCGAATCCGAATCGACGCCAACGCCGCCTGGGACGTGGAGACGGCGAAGCAGACCCTTGCCGAACTGGAGCCGCTTGAGGTGGAGCTGGCAGAGCAGCCGGTGGCGACGCTGGAGGAGACGGTCGAGGTGGCTAGCGCGACCTCGATCCCGATCGCCGCCGACGAGAGCGTCGAGAGCCGCGACGACGCGGAACGAGCGGTCGCGATGGGAGCCTGCGGACTGGCCGGGCTGAAGCTCTCGAAGATCGGTGGCCCGGAGGCTGCGATCGAGATCGCCGAGGTGATCCCCTCCTTCCTCTCCAGCGCCCTCGACGGGCCGGTCGGCATCGCCGCCGCGGCGCAGGTGGCGCAGACGCTGCGCGAGACGGCGGGCGCCGACGATCCCGGCCTCGCCCACGGCCTCGCGACCCAGCGCCTCTTCAGCTCGACGATCGCCTCGGTCGAGTGCGAGCTGCGCGACGGGATGCTCCATCCGCCCGCCGGGCCGGGCCTAGGCGTCGAGATCGACGAGGCCGCGCTCGACGCCCATCGCCTCTGATCTGGCCCCTTTTACGTCATATGGACGCATAAGGGGCCAATAGTCTCCCCGGCGTGGATCCGACCAACGCCAACACCGCCCTCGCATCCGCCTTCGTAGAGGAGCTTGCTCGGGGCGGGCTGCGGCACGCGGTCCTCTCCCCCGGCTCCCGCTCGACGCCGCTGGCGCTGGCCCTCTGGCGCGCGCCCGAGATCGACGTGACCGTGATCGTCGACGAGCGGTCGGCGGCGTTCTTCGCGCTCGGCGCGGCGCAGGCGACGCAAGCGCCGGTGGCGATGCTCTGCACGTCAGGCACGGCGGCGGCCAACTTCCACCCGGCGATATGCGAGGCCGACGAGTCGGCGATCCCGCTGATCGCAATGAGCGCCGACCGGCCACCCGAGCTGCGTGGGATCGGCGCCGGGCAGACGATCGACCAGCTGAAGCTCTATGGCTCCTCGGTTCGCTGGTTCTGCGAGGTCGGTACCCACGAGGCCGACGATGCCGGGCTGCTCCACTACCGCGCCACCGCCTGCCGGGCGCTCGCGGTCGCCCGCGGCGAGCCCAGGCCCGGTCCGATCCACCTCAACTTCCCCTGGCGCGAGCCGCTCGCGCCGGTCCCGGTCGAGAGGGCTGTTACCGCGACCGACCCGTTGGCGCTGGAGGGGCGCGGGGAGCGGCCGCTGACCGCGGTGACGCCGATCGACCTGGAGCCCTCGGAGTTCCTCCTCGACGAGGTCGCCGGGCATATCGCGAACGCCCGCGCAGGCGTCATCGTCGCCGGGCGCAAGCTCGACCCCGAGCTGCGCGAACCGCTCGCCCGCCTCGCCCATGCCGCTGGCTTCCCGCTCCTCGCCGAGCCGACCTCGCAGCTGCGCTGCGGGCCCCATGACCGCTCCCACGTCATCACGGCCTACGACCTGCTGCTGCGCGATGAGCGGTTCCGCGGAACCGCCCCGCCCGACTTGGTCCTCCGCTTCGGCGAGATGCCGACCAGCAAGCCGCTGCGCTCGTGGTTGGCGGAGTCCGGCGCCGATCAGATCGTCGTCGACCCCTACGCCAGCTGGAACGAGCCGACCCGCCGGGCGGCGGCGCTGCTGCGCGCCGACCCGACCGAGCTGGCGGCGGGCTGGGCCGCGCGGCTGGCGAGAGAGGAGCGCGGCGCCCCGACCGCCTGGCTCGACGCCGAGCAGGCCGCGCGGAATGCGATCGAGTCCGAGCTGGAGGACCTCGGCCCGCTCACCGAGCCAGGACTCCACCTGGCCCTCGGCCGCGCCCACCGCGACGGCGACCTCGTCTACACGGCATCGAGCATGCCGATCCGCGACCAGGAGGCGTTCCTGCCGACAAGTGAGACCGATGCCCTTTTCCTCTGCAACCGCGGCGCCAACGGGATCGACGGCCTCGTCTCCGCGGGGATCGGCGCCGCCCACGCAAGCGGCCGCCCGACGACGATCGTCACCGGCGACCTCGGCCTCCTGCACGACGTCGGCGGCCTCGCCGCCCTGCGCGACGTCTCCACCCCCGTCCAGATCGTCGTCGTCGACAACGACGGCGGCGCCATCTTCGGCTTCCTACCGCAGGCCCAGACACTGCCGACCGACGAGTACGAGGCCCTGCTCGGCACCCCGCGCGGCGTCGATGCCGCCAAGGCAGCAGCACTGTTCGGCCTACCCCACCTCCGCCTCG
>WNGD01007199.1_pt1 | contig 10514 bp, 8 predicted proteins | sample 5400671 | NCBI WGS metagenome assembly WNGD01 (sample SAMN13153369, study PRJNA577476) | soil metagenome | isolation source: 40 cm soil or saprolite under grassland replicate 2 | place: USA:California | collected 2016-06-15
GCCGTTCTCATCCTTCACATTGACATAGAACCAGATATGGGGATTCTGCCACTCGACAGCCTTGACCACGCCTGTCACTTTAATCGGCTTCTTTTCGTCGAACTCCGCCGCAAACGAATGGTGTGCGACCAGCGGAGTGGCGGTCACGAAAAGGCCGAAACCCGCAGCCAGAACAGCTCCCAAATTGCGTCTCATCGAGCCTCCTAATTGGTCCATCGACAACTGGCTACCTTAAGAAAATTTGATTTGGAGTGTAAAGGACGGCTTTTGCAATGTCAACATTGTCAATCCAGCCCAACTGTGATCAAGGCGAGGTGCTTGGTAACCATGAAAGGCTGTGCCGCAACCGGCCGGTCGCTATCGCCTGACACCCATCAGTACCGCCGGCGTAAGACCCGGCGGGAACAGTGCGGAGTCTTTCGTATGCTTTCCAATATCAGTCGGTGCAGTCCAATGGCTGTGGGAAACGAATGGTATTGTTTCCATGTAGTGACGTCATCGGTTCAGTCTCAGCCAACGTTCCGGTACTTGTATCCGGTACGGAAGAGCAAGGAGGTAGGTCATGAGAAAGAAGGAACTTCTCTACGGTTCAAGCTTGGTGCTGGTCCTCTTGTTTGTGGGAGTCGTGGATGGCTTCTCACAAGTTCAGGCCGTCCAAAGCCGAATACCGCAACAGGTTGTTGTCAATGGTCAAAGCGTGACTGGCGTATACGTTGTGGGCGCCGGCGGGGGATTCCAAAATTTTAGTTGTCCGAATCCCCAACAATACACGACTGCGGATGGCTCGTCCCAAGGCTGGGCGTGTTACGAACAGTCGAGCGGCACATGGCTGCTCAATGCGTTACCGCCGGTGCAAGCACAGGTTCAACAGCCAACTGTCGTGTACCCGCAACAACAGCCCCCAGTGATATATTCGCAACAACCCACGGTCATTTATTCGCAGCCCGCGCCGACGATCATATATACGGCTCCTGTTTTTTATCCGGCGCGTCCAGTCGTCGTGGCGCCGGCCTATCCGTCGTCCGTCGTACTGGAAACTGCTGCCATCAATGCGACCGGAAGGATCGTATCGGCGGCAATTATCGGCTCCCGTACTCCACGGGTTTACTATGTTCCTGCCCACGGACACCGGGTCCGCGGGTGGCGACGCTGAAGAGTTTCACTTTGGTTGCGGCTACGCCAAATGCCGTCGCCGTGCGGGCAGCATGAGTCCGACCGCTTGCAAGGAGGTCCCATGTTATCTACAGCTTTGTTCGCAATGTTGCTGTCCGCCGGCGCCCAGGAAATGATGATTCCGGCGGGAACTGTTCTTCCGGTCGTTCTCAATGAGACCGTTAGCACAGCCAGGCTTCAAGACAATGATCCCATTCTGTTCACGCTGGCCGATGATGTGCACGCTGGCGGTCACCGCGGCCCGGTGCTGATCCCACGAGGATCGAACGTCGTCGGGCGCGTTGTTAAGTCGGAACGCGCCGGCCATTTCGTCGGCCGTTCCGATCTCGACATTCGCGTTCAAGAAATCATCACTCCCACGGGCGAAGTGTATGATGGACTGTCCACAAAGATCATCGATGTCGGAAAAAATAAGCGTGAAAAAGGTGAAGTGAAACCGAATGGCGAAATTCAAGGTCCTGTTCACCGGGAGCGCGACACGTTCCTATTGTTGTTTCCACCTACCACACTCTTTCAACTCATCGCAACGCCGAAGCGCGGTCCAGACGTGGTGTTACCGGTTGAAACTCGACTCTATGTGAAGCTCATGAGCCCAATCTACGTGGAATCCCGCGTAGCCGCCGGAACTGTAACTCCTCCGCCATTACCAGTTCCCCGATCAGTCCCACAACTGGTACCTCAAGCGCTGCCGTGGCTCTCTTCCAACAGCCTCGACACCCTGGTCGAACCCGTAGCGCTCTATCCAGACGTAATTCTCCGCGATCTTTTTGTAGCGTGTACACATCCGCTTCAAATCATCGAGGCGAGTCAATGGCTACAGCAAGGTCGCAATAGAGATGGAACTCTCCGTAGCAGCGGTTACAACCCTAATTGGGATCCCAGCGTACAATCCATAACCGCATACCCCGATCTGCTCCAGCGTTTGAGCCGGAACATCGATTGGGTCACGAACCTCGGCGCCGCATTTACCGCCCAGCCGGCCGATGTGATGAGCGCGGTCCAGCGCTTTCGGATGCAGGCGAACTTCACTTCAAATCGCTCGGACTTCCCACATTGATCGATAGCTGTTAGAGCGTAACCGACTCGAACGCCACGGCCCGGAACTGCAAATTCGCGTCCATGATGTCGTGGTTTGATGAGCGGGCGGCAGAAGGTCTTTGACCTGCTATAATTGGCGCGCGATTACCTTCTGTTCATCTTTGAAGGTTGTGCATCGATGCCGTCTTGGAGCCGGATTGATAGGGAGCTTAAACATGGCAAAACCTCTGACTTCGTGGCTCTTGGGTCTGTTGGGTCGGGCAAAGCCACAGCAGAGTGTGGCTCAGACTCAACAAAGTGAGCTTGAGCTTTATCTTGCCGCATCAAAAGGCAACAACACTGCACTGCAACAGCTAAGAGTCCGTGCGGAACAGGGCAATAAGAATGCGCAGTTCGACTTGGGATTCATGTACGAAAACGGCGATGGCGTGCCCCAAGATTCGACACAGGCAGTCCAGTGGTATCGCAAGGCATCGGAACAGGGTTTGTCCGCTGCGCGCCACAGCTTGGGCGTGATGTACGCCAACGGCAAAGGCGTGCCCAAAGATTCGGCACGGGCAGTCCAGTGGTATCGCAAGGCAGCAGAACAGGGTTTGTCCGCTGCGCAAATCAACTTGGCATTGATGTACGAAAACGGTGAAGGCGTGCGCAAAAATTCCGCACAGGCAGTCCGGTGGTATCGCAAGGCAGCGCAACAAGGAGATTCAACGGCGCAGTTCAACTTGGGATTGATGTACTACACAGGTGAAGGCGTGCCCCAAGATTCCGCACAGGCAGTCCAGTGGTATCGCAAGGCGGCGGAGCAGGGTCTTGCAGATGCACAGTACAACTTGGGCGTAACGTACTACAGCGGTGAAGGCGTGCCCCAAGATTCCGCACAGGCAGTCCAGTGGTATCGCAAGGCGGCGGAGCAGGGATATGCAAAGGCGCAGTACCACTTGGGATTGCTGTACCGCAACGGCGATGGCGTGCCCAAAGAGTTAGTAACTGCTTACATGTGGTTCAGCCTAGTTGCGGTGCAGGGCATCGAATCAGCAAGGACGAAGAGAGATAGCATCGAAAGACTGATGACCGCCAACCAAATTGCCGAAGCCCAGCGCCTAATTAGAGAGTGGAAACCCAAACGATAATGTGTGCGGACAGCAACAGAGCCCTGCAATCAACATCGCGGTCAAGACGGATCATACTCGATCTCACCGAGGTTCAGAGACGGTCGGGGCGTCGAGGCCTATGGCTGCAGAGCCAACTGCCAATGGCCCACATCATGCCACACCCAGCTTGTCAACCTAACCTCCGGTAAACTCCAACCGGCCGTCTCTTCCCACGTTAAAATACATACTTCAAGGCGAACTGCAAGATCCTCATATCCCTCGCGGCTCGGATTTGGCCGAAGAATTGGTAGTTCAGGGTGGAGAAGTTTGTCGAAGGAACGGGCAGCCCGGGCGTAACGTCCGGCCGGAAGCTGTTGGTCACGTTATAGGCCTCCACGCGAAACTCCATCCGTTGCTTTTCCTGGAATCGAAGGTCGCGCGACAGCGCCATGTCGAATGACCAGAACTTCGGAGCCCGGACCGTTCTCCGGTTCATGTTCCCGATTGTACCGACCACCGGCTGTCTAAACGCATCCTTATTGAGCCAATAGGTATAGGCACGGCCCGACGTATCGTTGTAAGGGTTCGGCAGGATTTGATCGGCCGGTTGATCCGCTACAGCAGTTCCGTTCCGTGCCGGGTCGAGCCCACCACCCGCTGTGATGGATAACCATTGGCCTGTGCTGATCCGATAAATTGGTGCGAACCGCCAGCCTGAAGCCAATATCCGCAGCTTATCATTGGCGAAGCGCGGACTCTCGGCCACCGCCGTCAGATTCAAAACATGACGACGGTCGGATGTGCAGTTGGCCCGGCCTCGCTCCCTGTTATCAACGCGAATGTAGGTCGATGTCGGACCGAACAACGATCCATTGAAGTCATCTCGCTCGGAGGCTCCGCAATGAGACAAGGTGTAGTTCGAAATGATGGTGACGTTACGGGCCGCACGTTTGCGCACATCCAGAAGCAGGCCGTTATATTTCGAGCCGCCAACACTTTGATACTCCGCCAGGGCCCCCACCAGCTGTCCTGTCCGCTGCGCGTCAATCAGCGACAAGATGCGCCGGCTGTCGGTATTCGTCGTCGGGGAACAGGTGGCGCCGCTGGTTGTTTTAAACGTGTACCCTTGCGCGAAACAATTTCCATTGGCGTCTGCCGTTCCGGGGAAGTAGATCGCCGGGTTCAGCGGCGCCGACATGAGCATGTGGATGATATGGGTCCCCAGGTAACTGGCCGAGACAAGCCAGTCCGTTCCCAACTGGCGCTGAACCGAAAGATTCCAAGTCTGAGACTGAGACGGACTCAGATGATACGGCATCACCGTGAATTGCCCAAATGGAGGAAACTTGGCGTTCGCGTCGAAGACTGGCGGGAATGGGCTACCTCCTGGGTAACCCGCCCATGGATCGTCAAGCCTCGGGTTATTCCTGATGATATCCAGGCCCCACGGCGGCGAGATGGCTGTCCACAGGTGCGCCTGCCCGTTAAGATAATCGTATCCAATGCCGGCCGATGCCCGCACCGAAGTACGGCCGTCTCCAGTCACGTCCCAGGCAAATCCTGCTCGAGGTGCAAAGACCCGCCAATTGATTTCGCGGCCTCGATTGCCCGGATACCCTGGATCGCCAGGATAATAGAAGCCATTCGGCGCGTTGTTGAATACGGTGCTGTGGATATTCGCCGCGCGCCGCTCTTCACTAAAATTTTGGACTGTGCCCAACTTCAGAATATCCGGGAGATCCGGCTCCCAACGTAGACCGTAATTGAGGGTCCACCGCTGACTCACTTTCCATGTATCGGTCATGTAGAGAGCGAAATACTTCCTCTTGGTCGGGTTTAAGTTCGGCGTTGCCTGCTCGAATGTGCTCATCCGGCCTATCAGAAAATCCGCAAGCGCCGAACCCGTATGCGAGCCCGTGACGGTGAACGAACCTGCAGAGAACACATTCCCGTGGCTGTTGAAGTCCCAATACGCGACCGACCCGCCCAATCCGATCTGATGGGTCCCGCGCGTCATGCTCGCATCGAGATTAAGGGCGGTCGTAAAGTTCGTGCTGTTTGCCCTGTTTTGTGTTCCGTCGCCGAGTCTGAAACCGCCGGGGCTCACAAAGAGCTGTGAGAATTTCGGAACGTATCCGGTATACAGGCCCTTCACGCCCATCTCAGCCATGTCGAAGAACTGGGGACCTTGCCGTTTGATGTGGGTGAAATTGGTTGCCAACCGCCCCGACACCACGGTTGTGGGACTTACCAACCACGTGTCACCGATCGCATAGGAGTAAGCCCATTCGTTCCTGTCCGTACGGCTGACCGACAAAATGTTGTCCGGAGATAGCGAATATGGTTGCGGCTGCTTAAAATTGGTAAACAAGATCCGCCCCATCACAGAGTGGCTCGGATTGACCTGCCAGTCCGCCCTGCCCACGATCTGCTTCTCGTCAGTCCGATTGGGAGTGCCATAGGTCACGAGACCCGTGTCGTCTTGCGCTTTCGGGAGCCGCTTCGCGATATTCAATGCCACTGGACTAAACAGTGCGGGATCGATGCGGTTGTTTACAAATCCGGTGGAAGTCAAATCGACGGGAGAAATCGCCCTCAGGGCCGCGACTTTGGTGAAGTCGCCCGCCAACATTGCCGGAGTCGGCACGAAAGCTTCGGCATTCACGGGGTCAGAGCGCGTTGGGGTGCCCTGGTAGCCACCGAAAAAGAACAGCTTGTTGCGGACAATCGGCCCACCAAGCGTCCCACCGAATTGATTGCGCTTCAGCGTGCTGTGCACTCTCTTGCCTGTTCTCGGATCCACCGTCGCAAAATACGATGTAGCGTTGAACAGATCGTTGCGCACGAACTCGAACGCATCGCCGTGGAACTCGTTCGTCCCGGACTTCGTCACCGCACTAACCTGGGCACCCGAGGACAGACCTTGCGAGGCCGCCAGGCCACTGGTCTCCACCTTAAACTCTTGGAGCGCGTCCGGAAATGGAAGGGGCAGACTCAGATTGTCATACCGATTGGTGTGCAGCGCGCCATCCAGCGCATAGGCCACACTACCCGAGAGACCGCCAGCCACTCGAATGTCCGCCTGGTTCTGCATGCTTCGACCTGAGGACACCTGTGTCTGCACAGCCGCTCCCGCCGCCGTGATCAATTCCGTCACGTTGCGTCCATTCAAGGGGAGTTCGAGAATCCGCTCTGTTTCCATGAGATGGCCGACGCCCACGCTGCGCGTTTCGACCAGCGCCGCATTGGCCTGTACTTCGACGGTCTCGGTAACCTGACCCACTTCAAGCGAGACATTGATTACAGGATTCGCATTGACGTCCAGCACGATACCCGTCCGGGCAAATGTCCGAAAGCCCGGCAGCGACACCTCCAACTTGTACGGACCGGTCGGAAGACTCGGCAAAACGTATGATCCGGTCTCGTTGCTGACGACAGTGCGGACAAGGCCTGTGCCTGTTTGCGTCGCGGTCACCTGCACTCCCGGCAATCGCGCTCCGCTCTGGTCCGTCACTGTACCGCTGATCTGCGCGGTTGCCTGTGCCCACAGCGCGACACACACCGACGCCAGAATCAGCGAAATACCGAATAGATATCTCACTGTACCCTTCATAGAGTTTCCTCCCCTGGGATTGTGGTCCTCTCGTTTTAAAAGCGTGCTTTAGTTTTGCGGAAAGATACATTGGGCCGATGTACTAGTCAAAGAGATATGCTCTAGCCCCAATACTGCCATGCGCAGGTTTCATTCGGATGAGAATTGAGAATTGGGAATTGGGCATTGATCAGATCCGGTCTGATCTGACCAATGCCCAATTCCCAATTCTCAATTCTCATCCGCATGGAAAGCTGACCCAGATTCGCACGTTAAGCGTAAAGACTTCCGTTTACGGTAACCCGATCAATCGTCCCGCGATTGCCACGCTGGACCACAGCGAGAGCGAAACGACGGCCACCAGCTTGCTCCAGAGTGGACTCATGCGTGTCTCATCGGCCATGGCCACTTTGCGACGAACCGCAAAAGTAAAGACGAGCGCGAGGGATAAAGCTGCCATCTTCACCCAGAAGGCCGTGAGGTAGTAGTACTTTGTGGCGGCGAAACACATGAATTGCAGTATCCCCGTGGGTAGCAGCACCACAAGACTGACGAGCAGCCACCGCTCGGCGTCTCGCGCAACTTGCGCCACCGGCTGGCGCCGCAATCCAAGCCCCAAGAGACGCAGGTCAACCACCAACACGGCTCCGCCGATCAAGGCTAACCCCATAAGATGGATACTCGCGACGACGGGAAAGAGCCACGACGAGCTGCGCATCGCGGAGAGCAGCGGAGAATATTGGACCCATTCACAGAAATCCAACAAAGACATTCGAAACTCCTGCGATAGCGCGCAGCCTCAAGAAAGGGCGCAGCCATCAATAGATGAAGGAGATGAAGGCACCCAACGTGGCTGCTGCGACGCGGGCCCCGCGATGGGGACCCCGCCGTATGAGAGTGAAGGTGGCTACCGAGAATCCGTAATACAACCCGCGAGCAAATTGACGATCGCGGGTTGGGGCTGCTTTTTGCAGTCGAACCAATACACTTGGTACGGGATCATGCGTCCCAATATGATCAGGACAGCCCACGCCAACAGAGCCAGACCGCCACGCAACCTCGCCCTTCGTGGCGGGACAGGATCCAGATCCCACTCCGCCACCCTGCGATACACCGTGTTGTGAAACACCCACACATTCACACCGGCCAGGACCAGAGTCACCATCTTGGCCCGAAAGAAGATATTCTGGTACCTGAGCAACGGCGCAGCATAGAAAAGAAGCGATCCGGAGATGATCATCACTAGAATGCCAGCCGCAGTCCACGGCAGGAGCCTCGTCATGACTTCCGACACACGCACGCTCTGCATCGTCAAGCCCAGCAGACGAAGGTCTACCATCACCGCGGTCCCGACAAACAGGCACAAGGTCAGAACGTGGACCGTCAAGATGATGAGATACAGGTAGCGCGACTCGTGGAGCGCGATGCTTCCGGGTGTGGTCGCCAGCCACTCACAAAAACGAAGAAGAGGCACGGTCGTCTTAGCCTTTTGTTGCTTTTGTCGTATCAGCGTGGCGGAGTATCTATCGGCTATTTCTCACTTTGCCGGTGTTGGTGGGCGGCCGTTCGCACCGGGAGCAGACCCGCCCATAAACACTTTTCGCCCATCGAGGTATTCCACAAAAACGCCGACGCATTTACTCTCTCCGCTCTTGGCCTGGTATGCGAAGACTTTGATCTCCGTTCCGATCGGTAAGCTGGTCTTCGTGATGCCGTTCCTGAAGAGATTGGTCGGGGGCCCGCCCTCGATCCCCCAGTTGACCACCTTGCCGTCTGGGCCTTTCACGTCAATCCACAGCCAGGCGTGCGGATTGATCAATTCCACTCTTGTGACCGTACCCTGTAAGTTGAGCGGCCGGTTCTCATCAAATGCCGCCGCGAATGCGTGATGCGCCTGCACTGGCACCGCGACCAGAAGTAGACCGACAACAGCTACCATACCGACTAGCCAGATTGAGATCCGCATCTGAGCTCCTTCCTTCTTATTATTTGAACATCTCGTTCGATTGGAGTATTCGGATGTCATCGCGCGCCTGGGGCTCACCTCGGCGAACCCTTCTTCGCCGCTTCTTCGGCTTCCCGGGTCTGCGCGCCTTTGACGACATTCATCAAGCCATAGTTCTGTTCGTGACACGCGAACTCGTATAACGGCGGCTCGATCCTGGGAAAGATAGTCTCTGCCGTCCAGGGTTTCGTCCAGGTTGCCGGATCGTTGAGCGTGTATACGTAGCGAAGCGTGTTCGGGCCGACAAGCGTGAAGCGTTCGGTCAGCTTCAGCCCCGCGGAGCCACCGTTGAAGTTCGTACCTGGAACGATGTAGTTGGTGGTCTCGACGACGAGCGTATTGCCCTCCCAATGGCCACGCGAGTCTCCCAGGTAGTTGCGGACGGTAGATGGGAGATGTGGACGCTGGTCGAGGGGAATGATGCGAGCGTCGTCATTCGACTGCGTCATCACCACCGCGTATCCCGGAGTCTGGATGATCTGAGCCTCAGCGGTAACGCCTGCCGCGCCGTTATCCGATCCGGGCTGGCCGCCCCGGAGCATGGGCCCTGCATTGTTCCCAGTGACGCAACGCGTGTACAAGTTGCCGAGGGTTTGCACGCCGACCTGAGGGTTTCTGGCCTGTGCAGCGGCTCTGGCGTCGGCCTGTCGTTTCTGCGCTTCCGGCGTCAATGGCGGAATCCTCCCATCCTCCGGGTCCACGATCAACGACGTGCGCCGGTTTGGCCTGACCGGGCTTTGCCAGCCGTCCATTGCATACTCTTTCCAGTCGTAATGAACAGTACTCGGATTGACTGAAGCGTCGATCTCGACGGCCTTCTTGAAAACTTCGAGGGCTTCCTCTTCCGTGTAAAACGCTTTTCCAGCGAGCGCGGCCGGGCGTTGCAAAGGCGTATAGGTGGCAGTCAGGTAATATCCATGCAGGTCCGGATCGCCCCACGCCGTACGTGGCGGGGTCCAATTGGCGACTGCGGCCGCGGCCTTTGTCGCATCGGCCGCCGCTTTAATTGCCGCCGCTGTATCAATCGCCGTCGCTTTGAACGTTGTGGTGCCGGACGGGGCTTGCGCTACCACGCCCGGTGCCCACAACGCGACAAGCATCAGCAGAACTCGATTACGCATCTGAAAACCTCCTGACTCCCATGAGCGGCTACGAATGCAAGCCCGACGCGAAGCGCAAGCGCGATAGCGCGCAGCCTCAACAAAGGGCGCAGCCATCAAAAATGCTTACCTGCTCGGCGGCTTGTAGAGGCCAACAGGATCGTACATCAACTCTTCCACGAACGGCACGCAGTTGAACTCGACGAGTTGAACATTTTCCTCCACACGGCGGTAGAGAGGGAAGCTAATCTTCCAGGGTCGTGTAAAGACATTCGGGTCCTCGATGGTCGCTTCATACTTGATGTGGTAAGGGCTGATGCGCGTGTAGCGTTCGACCACGTGGAGAGCGTCGCTATGGAAGTTCCCTGCCCGGTCGAACCACGTGTGGTCGTTGAACCCCGTCACGTCAACGACCAGCGTATCGCCCTCCCAGTGACCATTCGACCAACCCATCCAGGAATCGGTGGGAGGCTCCCGATGAGGATCCATGTAGATGGTCCGTGAAGCACCCTTGT
>WNGD01007201.1_pt1 | contig 10512 bp, 15 predicted proteins | sample 5400671 | NCBI WGS metagenome assembly WNGD01 (sample SAMN13153369, study PRJNA577476) | soil metagenome | isolation source: 40 cm soil or saprolite under grassland replicate 2 | place: USA:California | collected 2016-06-15
TCTCACAACTGAAAGGGAGTGGCCCGCATGTCCAGAAGCGTTTCGTCTCGTTACCCAGACCCGTTGCCGTGTGCCCCACGGTACGGTATGAGCCTGACTTGCCCGGCTTATCAGAGGCGTCTTTTGAGAAACATCTGCCCGTTAGGAGAGAATGCGCGTCTCTCACTCAAGAGAGACTCTTACGCTGATTTCTCGCTCTGTGCGAACGTGCCATGTTTGCCTAGCTCTGTTTCTATTGTCTCATGGTTGTCTAGACTTTCATTGAAGAGTCATAGGCGGAGTACGCACACAGTCAGTTGTGCTCCGTCTGCGGACGGCAGGCTTTTCATCCCCCACTTAAAAGATGGGGGCTTTCAAGTCCGTTTTCTGTAATGCCAAATGTGCGATAGAATGATAAGATAGATGCGCAGGGATGGGTTCCATCTCCATATTGCGCATCTTACTATCGTAGAGAGTATCGCTTGTTTTGCTCATAAAGAGGTAGTATCCATGAGAATCGTTGCTATCATAGCCGGCCTGATTTTTATCATTGGCGCGCTACAAGACGGCTTTGAGTCGATCGTCCTCCCGCGTAAAGTCTCCCGCCGTTTCAGGCTCTCCAATATGTTTTATAATTCTACCTGGATGCTCTGGTCTGCAATCGGACGGAAGATGCGCCCGGGCAACCGACGAGAGTTTTACTTCGGATACTTTGGTCCGCTCTCGTTGATCCTGTTACTGATTGTCTGGGCGATTCTCATCACTATTGGCTACGCTTTGCTGCAATGGGGAACTGTTGCGCCGTTGACCTCACCAGAGAAGCAGGACACTTTAGGAACCTATCTCTATCTGAGCGGAGTGACGTTCACTACGCTAGGTTTTGGCGATGTCGCACCGCTCTCAGGTCTGGGAAGAGTCATTTCCGTTATGGAGGCTGGAACTGGCTTTGGCTTTCTTGCACTTATTATTGGCTACGTCCCGGTAATCTACCAGGCGTTTTCGCGTCGGGAGACTGATATCTCTCTGCTCGACGCACGTGCAGGTTCTCCTTCCAGTGCTTCAGAGTTGTTGCGTCGCCACTCGCGAGAGCAGCGTCTCGACGGCCTGCCTGACTATCTCAAGAGCTGGGAAGTGTGGAGTGCGCAGGTACTGGAGAGCCATCTCTCCTATCCAGTCTTGATGTACTACCGTTCCTTGCACGAACGCCAATCCTGGCTGGCCGCTCTGACTACCATCCTGGATACCTGCGCAGTGCTTATTGTGGGGATTGAAGGAGTGTCTATTCCGACCGCGCGTTTCACCTTTGCGGTGGCGCGCCATGCCGCTGTTGACCTGGCCCAGGTCTTTGGAACCCCACCGATGAATCCAGAGCAGTCTCGCCTCCCCCCAGCAGAGTTTGAACGCCTGCGTAACGCATTGGCCGAAGTGGGTTTGCACTTCCGGCATGAAGAAGACGCTGAGCAGCGCCTCGCCGAGACGCGTCGCATCTATGAACCCTTTGTGCATGCGCTGGCCGATCACCTGTTCGTAAGCCTGCCGCCCTGGATACCTGCAAGCAGGACTGTAGATGACTGGCAGACCAGCGCCTGGGATCATTTTGCCCAGTGGTCTCCAGATAAAATCGAGGAGATCACTCACATCATCGTGGATCATAAAAAGAAGGTGCCATTATCTGGTCAGCACACGCATGCTCATAACCAGGAAGGACACCATGCCGAGGAGAGACCTCGCGAAGTCTCGTGAGTAGGGGCCTGCCTTGCACGGGCCATGGGAGCCGATGGACCGGACCCGCGCAAGGCAGGCCCCTACTCATGCACTGTCATGAAGCCTGAAGAGCAGGTATCGTGCTAAAAAAGCACGATCATTGGGAATAGAAAGGTGCTGTGCCCACGTGGGCAGATCGATAGGGGTCATCCCCACATACAGGCGCTCTCCACTCTGAAAGACCAGAGGCACTCCCGATGCTGACAGGAAGCGTGCCACTGGATGACGCGCTCGCATGCCATGCGGCGAAAAGAGTCGTTCTGGATCGGCAGCCAGCCACTCAGAAAAGCGCCTTGGGTTTGCCAGCAACTGCTGAACCATGGTGACTGCTTCACTATTATCGACGAGCGTTCTCATCGTTCCCCCTCCAACGAGTGCGTTCTCTCTCTATTGTAGCGCTCTATACTAGAACAGTAACGTGTTGTGTACATTCTTATCTTCCCGTGCTCCCTCCCTGCATCTCTGGACCACTTAAGACAACCACCTGCCGGTCAGCAATAGTGCAACCTTCACGCAGTCGCACCTCGTGTGTTCTGGAATGAATCATCCCCAACGGTTCCGTCTGCCCAACAAGAGAGAATGGAACCCATTGTGGAGGCAGCTCCGCCAGGTAAGCTATTTCCCAGCGCAAGGTAAAATGCGCAAGCAGTTGTGATCTGTTTTTTATCAGTCGCATGTTTGCTCTCCGATCTCTACAGATCAGGCAAAAGAGAAACAGGTCGTTTTGACGATAGTACATGTGGTGTACCTACAACCGTATTCTAGCCTGTTTATGGATCGGGGTCAACAGAAAGACGCAGCTTCGCTGTAAATCAATAGTTTAAGAGCTGGTGCCAATTCCATCTACAGACAGTATATAATGAAATTTACAGCAAATGCCAATGCTCAGCAACAGATTGCAGCGTCTCCTTCCGCATCAGGCTGCAATCAGGCTGATGGGTCGTGTATTGCGTGGCATGTATGCCCAAAAATAGCGGAAGTGCCTCAAACTCATGAACTGTGCTTTGAGACACTTCTGAAAGGACGTGCTTGAAAAGTCAACCCATGGCTCGTAAGCGATTTTTCAAGCGTGTAACATGTGAGGAACTATGTTGAAAAGATGAGTTCTGTGCTGGCATCTCCTCATTTGAGGGTACGTCAGGCAGCATCTCATTTTTGGGAATCGACACCTGTGCAATTATCGGATCAGTTTCCGGGGTTTGTAAATGCTCTTGCCGGGCGTTACGTCGTCTTTGCGACAGCAGGAAATTAACGCTGAGCAGTGCGGTAATCAGTACACACACGCCAGTCAGAATCAGGTCGCTTATGGTATCAGGGATAGCTGTCCCACTTCCCCCACGCATTCTGGCATTGTTAGTAGTAGGACCTGCGATTGGTGATGCGACTAACTGCAACCGCGCTGATGGCATCAGCGTATGCGAAAATACAGGAAGCACATGATCTGCTCCCAGGAAATATCCAAGTGTAAGCAGGAGAAGTACTACTCCTACATATCTGGGCAAAGACTTCGGTTGCATCATTACCTCCCGCAAAGAAACGTTCGTTTTCTTTTCACCAGAACAATCAAGGAGCCGCTTATCTCTAAAACGAAGGAATAATCTTGCTGTAACAACGCCAGGCATCCTGCTATATCAGGGCACCCCCGTAGAGGCAGGCCTTGCGTCTGCCGAGTGGCCTGCAATGGGCTCTGTCCACGCACTCGGCAGACGCAAGGCCTGCCTCTACGGGGATATAGGACCTTTCATTGGCATCAGTCATAATGCGTTGTTTGATATGATTTGAGAGGCCGACTCACTCTGCAGATTGTAGAACGGGACGAGTTTCTCCATAAAGAAGGTGAGTGGTTGGATGCTGGTCCTCAAGTTGCTTTTAACGCCGCTATTTATTGCCGGGGCTACATTGGCGGGTCGTAAGTATGGTCCTATAGCGAGTGGATGGCTGGTGGGATTGCCACTCACCGCGGGTCCCGTAGCTCTGTTTCTGGCATTGGAACAGGGAACCTTATTTGCGTCCCGTGCCGCCCAATCTACGCTGCTTGGCCCCATATCCGTCGCTACGTATGTGCTGGCCTACTGCTGGTGTTCTTTGCGCTCTGGCTGGTTCGTCTGCTGGCTATGCAGTTGGAGCGTATTCTTTGTTGTAACGGCTATCTTCAACCAGCTTTCTGTTCCGGTACCTGTTGCCTTCTTCGCAGTGGTCGGCTTCCTGCTGGTTGCACTTTTGGTGTTGCCCAGAGAACAAGAAATAGTGGATAAGCCCTCTCAGGTAGCGCCACAGTGGGATCTTGCAGGTCGTATGCTGGCGGCGACAGTGATGGTTGTGCTCCTGACCGGTTCGGCTCAGTCACTTGGCCCTCGTCTCAGCGGACTACTGTCGCCTTTGCCTTTATTTTCGACAATTCTGGTTCTTTTTACCCATCATCTCCAGGGAGGTACCGCCGCTCGTTCTCTGCTGCGTGGCGTCGTGGTTGGCTCCTTCGCCTACGAAGTCTTCTTCCTCATCGTTACTGTACTGGTCGAGCCACGCGGCATCCTGATCGCCTTCAGCCTCGCGTTGCTGGGAGCATTGCTTACTCAGGGCTGCACACTCTGGATTCTGCGTGGAATGGCGCGCCCTTCACGATAACCTGGGCAAGTGGCATTTATCAATGGCAGGCCGCCGGGCGCACAGGTAGCGCGTCGGACCTTGTTGCCGCTATGGATCAGGCCTTACGCTCAGTATTAGGGGCATATGCATCGGCGACCGGGCGTGCTAAATCCTCGTAGAGTTCTGAGGTAAGAGGAATAGAAACTATACCCTTGAGAGCTTTAATGTAGTATACTGGATACACCCTGTACCGTGTGTGTTTGCTCAGAAGAGATCGTCTCTTGGAAGCTGCGCGATACAAGAATATCATCTGGTAAAAGACCAGAGATGTAAGACCAGAGAACGGGGACGATATTATGAGCGATCAATTATCTGAAACAACTAACCAGACTGCGTTCAACAGGATGCGGGGTTCAGCATATGCAGCCCATATGCAAGAGGCGATGCGCTACGGCGAACTGCGCTCCTGGGAATATCCTGTTGCCATGACCATTATGCGCGCCCTTTCGCAAGGGCTAACGGAGGAAATGTGGAGACAGGAGCAGCAGCGTCCGCTCCAGGCATTGACCGAACGATCTCCCGACACAAACACTCCACACGCTGACCTGTCCAACCGCTATGAGCAGTTGATGGCTTGCTTCAAAGAGTTGGTTCTCTGGCCCTGGTAAGGATGGGTAGGATGCCGGATTTTCCGATCATCGATGCTCACCTGCACCTGTGGGACCCCCAACACTTCCGTATATCCTGGTTGGATGGTAACGCTCTCCTCAATAAGCCCTACGGATTGGCGGCCTACCAGGAGCATACCCAGGGTATTGCAATCGAAGCAATGGTGTACTTGCAGGTTGATGTTGAGCCTGCATATGCTCTGCTGGAGGCTCGCTGGGTGGTCCAACGTGCACAGGAAGATCTCCGCATCCGTGGCATTGTACCCTGGGCCCCGCTTGAATATGGTGAGCGCGTACGTGCATTTATTGCCGCACTCGTCGAGACTGATCCTCGTATCAAGGGCGTGCGCCGTATTCTGCAAGACGAACCAGATCCCGAGTTTTGCTTGCGCCACGACTTCATACGTGGTGTGAAATTACTGCCGGAGTATAATCTTTCATTCGATATCTGTATCAATTATCGTCAACTTGCCAGCGTCATCAAACTGGTGCAGCAATGTCCTGGCACTGCATTTATTCTGGATCACAGCGCCAAGCCTGCGATCAAAGCGCACGTCCTTGATCCCTGGCGTGAACAGATGCGTGTACTGGCAGCTTATCCTAATGTCGTTTGTAAGCTCAGCGGGCTGGTTACTGAGGCCGATGCTCAGCACTGGACATCTGAAGATCTTGCTCCATACGTCTCTCATGTGTTAGAAGTATTCGGCGAGGACCGGATCGTATTTGGCGGCGACTGGCCTGTCGTTTTGGGCGCATCCAGTTATGCGCGCTGGGTCGAGACTCTGGATAGACTCACATATCATCTCTCAATGGGAGCAAAGCGCAAGCTGTGGACCGAGAATGCGCGCCGTTTCTATCGACTTTAGCAGGTTGAAGCGGTATCCTCCCTGCAAAATGTTTCCTTTGTCTGCGTGTACATTCGTGTACAGGATTGCGATTGTTATCGAGCATGCGCTTCGACGTAGTTGAGGATACACAAAACTCCTGATACATTAGATTAGTATGTTGTGTACTATAGAAAATAATCAACCGCACAATATAATACATCAACACTACATCCCACGCCCAAAAGCCCGCCAAGCCAAAGCAAAGCAAACAACCGCTAAAGGAAAACAGCCCTCTAACGGTCAAAATCCGCCTATTTTTCTATGTGTACTATGAACCAGAAAAGACAAAAAACTTCATAGTACACCAAAATTTTTACCCATCGTTAGCAGGTTTACGCTTACCGCGCTTTTTAATCTGAATGCCTACTAAAGGAGAAAATGAGTCATGATCCTTACGAGCTTCAGTACTCCCAAAGTCCTCTAAGTACATCTTAGTAATATTTACATCGCTGTGACCCATCTCACGCGAAAGCTTAAACAAATCACCTCCACGATCCAAGTACATCTTCGCAAATGTATGACGAAACACATGTGCAGAAAACTTGATATCCTCAAGACCACACTCTTTCTGAATGTACTTTATGGTATAATGCACTCCACTAGAGCGAAGAGGCTTACCACGAGCAATAAAAAGCGCAGGCTCACTAGGGTCATCAGGCTTACGGTACTTGTGAATATACTTCCAAAGCATCTTACTCACTTCAGGGAAAATGCCTATCTCGCGTTCCTTACGACCTTTACCCATAACCTTAATATAGCGGTCATGTACATCCGATACACATAAAGCACTAATTTCAGCTATACGCATACCAGTATCTAACAAAAGTAGTAGAATCACTTGATCCCTAAAACCATCCGCAGTACTGGTATTACACACTGCAAGCATTCTATCAATATGTTCAGCAGAAAAGGCCGGACGTATCCGTTTAGCAACTTTCGGAGGCTTAAAACGAGGTCCAGCAGGGTTAGAGTCTATTAACTCTTCCTGATAGCACCAGTTAAAAAACGCCTTCCAAACACGAATATACGCTTTTACCGTAGAAGGTGAAATCACTTCTCCGTACTCAGGGTTACGCCCTCTATGATGTTCATAATCAACAGGAGTTGTTAACAAGTACTGAACGCATTTACGCAAATGAAGAACCGCTACTTGTTCAAGCTCAGTTACCCCACAAAGATCACGAAGCAACTGAACAAGCACTCCTAAACGTTGAGTATAACTAAGCAAAGTCAAGTCACCTAGACGATTATCAACATCAATCAAGTAGTGCTGAAGAACACCCTCTTCACCATCAAGTCTCATAGAACACCTCCTACTTAGACAACCGACAACGATATGCCACCTGCTTACAAGCAACACTGCAATACACAGGCACACGACCAAGACCCTTACAAAGAACACTCTTCCCACAAACCACACAGAAAACCGTGTTACGAAATGAAAGAGACTCAAAGCCACATGGAGCCAGAGCAGAAGGCATCTCAGAGGGTAGGAGCTGCAATACCACAAGACCACCTTTTGTAGAGCCTGCATAATGCCAGCCAGCGCGAAGAAAACACCGACCAGGGTCACGCTTTACACGAACCTGCGATGCATCAACAAACGTGACAAATCCCTGTTTAGGAGGCTTACCCCACACTACACGTGTAGCCGCTACCGCCTGAGAGATCAAATCACTTGACAGGTAGCAGTCAGGAGCCTCATTGCGGAATAAAGAACACACCCACGCACCAGCCCAGGCATGATGAACATACTCTGCTTTCGGCCACGATGATACCCACAAAGCGCGAGCATCAGTCGTTAAGAGCACCACACAACGACCAGGAGACACAAATTGACGAGCACCGACCGATTGACGTGTATAGTGCCTATCTGCAATGGAAGCCGCAACAGGGTCAGCACGATTTGTTAAACACCAGTTCATAAAGCACCTCCTACTTTCCACTATTAAGCCATTTCAACCAGCACGCGCTAACATGCCCCGATGATAGGCCCACATATTCACCACCCGCCGACACAACGGACGAGCATCCTCCAACGCCTCCTGTAACACCCTCCTTTCCAATCGCCGCCGTTCCTCAGAGACCAGAGAACGCACCTCAAACGACACCCGCGCTACAATCAACTGCTTTTGCCGCCGATACGCCTGCTCATCCTCCTGTGACACCTCCTCCAACTCTTCTGCCAGTTCTGCATACCGTTCACGCTTGTACTCATTGACATCCACATACTCATCCGTTTTGCGCTCCATCAGCACCCACTGTGATGGTTCTTCCTGCTCTTGTCCCTCTATTGGCGTGCCATTGTCACCCTGTTCCCCTGAATCATGCTCTATTCCCGCAAATAACCGCTTGCGTAGAACCGCTACTTGCTCAGGAAAGAAGCCCCGAGAGTAACAAATCCGATGCGCTTTACTGGTCACTTGCTCCGTGAACACCTGCTTTTCCCCCTGCATATACCCCTCTTCATTCTGTACTAACACTGTCCGCTCTCGTTGCACCTCCCTTTTCCCTCGTTCACCAATCGAAAGCGTTTTCATCAGATACTTGGTCACATACCCAACTGTACGATGATCCCTTACGCGCCTGATCCACCCGTAACGCCGAAACTTCTTCTCCTCATCATCTCCCTGCATGATCTCCCCTATCTCCTCATCTGAGTAGCCGTAGTCCCGTCTCAACATCTCCTCTTCTGTTCGCTTCCCCTTGATGGCTGAGGTCCACAATGGGACAATCACCTCCTTGTACGGAATGCGATCTACCCCCTTGATCAGAATGTGCCAGTGAAACCCATTGCGCTCAAAGTCTTCATGACGCTCCAAGACCGCGAAGTACTCCACTGCATACGCCTCACGTGCCCCCTTATGATTAGGCCCTCTTCCCTTCGATCCTCGACGCAACGCCTGCATAAACGTCGTGAGTGCTCGACGCGCCTCCTCTACCGTCTTACCTGCCTTGGTGAGCGTTAAAAACAGCGTCGGTTCTGCTTGCTGCACCAGTTGCCGCCACAATGACACCTTACGCGGCCCACAATGCCGACACTCCCACCGATTGCAACGCGCCCGTTGATAATCCCCTGTCCGCTTATTGACCCAGTAATGACGGATAGCCCAGGGGTCCTTACAGTAGTGCAACGTGTCTATCCCATAGCGTTCTGCAAGGTCCATCTTCTCTTCCATCGTCGGCTCATACCACCCTCGACGCGACTCTATTCCTACGATCTCCCCCATAGAGCACCTCCTTAACACAGCAACTACCATCTCATCCAGAAACCACGACCAACCACCCAACGATCAATACAACCATCGACAAGAGAGCAGACCGCCGCATATGCCACACGCTTGACTCCACACTGTTGCATGAACAAAAGAACCGCCTCAAACGAACTACACGCCTCAACCCGCTCCGATGAATATGGAATCTCATCTCCCTGAAAACGAAGCCAGAGCGCCACCTCATAAATCCTCATTGACACTCGTCCTCCACCCACCGTCTCTCCTAAAAAGTCCGATCGCTTCCTGACAGCGATCATAACGCCATAACCCCCGATAGAGCAGCACCGCCATTCTCATATGGACCACACAATACCGCACTACATCTGCTCGTGTTTCCTCAAACGTATAACCTGCCATACCGTGAGACGCATGAAACCAGAAACACTCCCAACACTCCTTCACATAACAACAGAAGAAGCATAGCGTAAATCTCACCATCACTCTCACCTCCTCTAGAACACTACTTCCACTCACGCACACGTCGCCGCCTCATACGCCGCTCGTACTGTGCCGCACGACGAGAGAGACGTACCCTCAACAGAAAGTCATCCCAACAAAAGCCGATCACATCCAACAACCCCCACTCAGGAGCATGACCCCCAAGACGATCCTGAACGTCCCAATACAGACAGCAAGCCGCCTCACGAACAAAGCGAAGAAAAAGACGAACCACCGTCACAACACCCATAGACCACCTCCTATTTTCCACAACCACAGCAATAAAACGATGGATACGCAGCACACTCCGCAGCATCACGAATAGCATAGAGCACCATCAGATCAAATTCCCCCTCAATCAAGGTTTGCAACACGCGAGACGCTTGTAACAACGACACTGCATAGAAGACAACCGCCACACCTAAGCAGTTTTCTCTCTGATAGCGCACAATCACATAAGGAAAAGTCACCAACTCCATAGATCACCTCCCCTACAGCCTAGAGCCCCACTTCCTCCGGCAACACATAATCAAACACCGGACCACCACACACGATATAGCACAACCGCTTAAAACCACCAGCCTCTAAAAAGACACTATCCGCATACACCGCAAATGAAAGAGCGTTCTCTCTCATCACCTTCTCTATCGCACCCTCATACGTCTGAGCAACCACCGTAGAAGTTACCCGACTCCCAGGAGCAACCACGATCACATAATAGCTACCTTCCATCCTCATCACCTCCTCCATTCTTTCATCCATCCAAGCCTCCGAGGACTTGTGTGATATATTCTTTTCAGGGTCAAGGGAAGACCCCAGGCGGTTGGTACGCCGTCCGCCCGACGCGTCGGAACCAGAGGCCCCGACTGGTCGGACGGCGCGTACAACCGCAACCCCCCACCGATGACCACCACA
>WNGD01009799.1_pt1 | contig 10512 bp, 11 predicted proteins | sample 5400671 | NCBI WGS metagenome assembly WNGD01 (sample SAMN13153369, study PRJNA577476) | soil metagenome | isolation source: 40 cm soil or saprolite under grassland replicate 2 | place: USA:California | collected 2016-06-15
TCCTGTACGGCTACGACCCCTACCCCGGCGCCTACGCGGAGTACGCGGCCGTGCCGCCGATCGCGATCAAGAACCTGATCCCGCTCCCGCCCGACCTGCCCTCCGACCTCGCGACCGTCGCAGACCCCTTCGCCTGCGCCCTCAATGGGATCGAGATGCTGGATGTGCGCATGGGTGACACGGTCGTGATCATCGGGTCGGGTCCGATCGGCTGCTGGCAGGCGGTGATGGCACGCGACCGCGGCGCGAGCAAGGTCTTCCTGACCGACGTCAACCGGCAGCGTCTGGATGTCGCGCTACGGGCGGTCGGTTCGTTCGTGGACGACTCGTGGGTCGCCGGCGACGACAACGGGGTGGCTGCCGCATTGGAGCGCACTGGGGGACGCGGTCCGGAGCGCGTTATCGTCGCGGCGCCGTCGAAGCAGGCGCAGCAAGCCGCGCTCGAGATGGCAGCCAAGCGCGCGCGGGTGGTTTATTTCGCGGGACTGCCCAAGCACGACCCGGTCGCGGCTCTCGACATGAACCAGCTCCATTACAAGGAGCTGGCGATCGTCGGCGCGTATGGCGCCACGCACCGGCAGTACAGGATCACGATGGATTACCTCGAGCGACGCCGTGACGAGCTGGCCTCGGTTGTGACCCATCGCTTTCCACTGGACCGGATCGACGAGGCGTTCAACACGATCCGTTCGGGCTCGGGGCTGAAAGTCGTCATCGTTCAGTGACCGGACCCTATGTGATCGGCTGCGACGTCGGGAGCCAGGGGACCAACACCGCGCTCTACTCCGCGGACGGCAAGCTGGTCGCATCGGCCTACCAGTCGTACGACGTGTTGTTTCCCCATCCCGGATGGGCCGAGCAGGACCCGCGCGAATGGATCGACGCCCTGCACAAGACGATCCGGCTCGTACTCGAGTATGTCGAGCCATCCGCCGTAAAAGCCGTTTCGTTTGGCTCACAGCTGGACGGCATGGTCGCGTGCAACGCCCACGGCCGACCGCTGCGCCACGCGATCATCTGGATGGACCGCCGCGCGGAGGCGCAGGCGGCGGCGGTCAGGCAGCGCCTCCCTCCCGAGTCTTTCTACATGCACACCGGGACCAACCTGGATTCGTCACACGCAGTGTTCAAGGCTCTGTGGATCAAGGACGAGGAGCCCGAGATCTTCGCCCAAACCAAAAAGCTGTTGCCTCCGGGTTCCTTTGTGGTGCAGGAGGCCGCCGGCGTCGCGATGGTCGACTACTCGAACGCGTCGTCGCTTGCGCTTCTCGACCATCGCACACGTCGTTGGTCGGACGACGTGATCGGCGCGGTCGACCTGGAGGCGGCGATGCTGCCAGAGCTCGTGCCGGGAACACACGGGATCGGCCCGATCACGGAAGCCTTTGCTTCGGCGACCGGGCTCGCGCGCGATACGTGCCTGGTGGTCGGATGCGGGGACGAGATGGCGGCCACCTTGGGCGCGGGCGTGTTCGCGCCCGGCGAGGTGTGCGACGTGGTGGGCACCGCGGAGCCGGTGTGCGCGGTGTCGTCGGCGCCGCGCGAGGACCGCACGATGCTGGTCGAGTGCCACCCGCACGGCGATCCCAACAGCTGGCTGCTCGAGAACCCGGGCTTCGTATCAGGCGGCAACCTGCGCTGGTGGCGCGACCAGCTCTGCTCCCCCGACGACCAGTACGACGACATCACCGCTCCTGCGGCCGGGGTGGCGCCTGGCGCCGAGGGCCTTATCTTCCTGCCCTGCATGCAGGGCGCCATGGCGCCAGAGTGGAACGGCGCCGCGCGCGGCGTCTTCTACGGGCTCAGCCTCGCCCACACCAAGGCGCACATGACCCGAGCTCTCCTCGAGGGCAGCGCCTTTGCGCTGCGCGACATCCTGGAGGCGATGACCAATGCAGGCCTCGACGTGCGCCGGCTGACCATCGTGGGAGGCGGAGCCAAGAGCGCACTCTGGCGGCAGATCAAAGCCGACGTCACCGGCCTTCCTGTGCGGGTACCCGACAACATCGAGACGACCGCCACCGGCGCGGCGATCCTGGCGGCGGTAGGCTCGGGCGTCCTGCCCGACGTCGCGGCGGCCGTCAGCGCCTTCGTGCGCTACGGGCCCGAGGAGCATCTTCCCAATCCTGAGCAGGGCGCGATCTACGACGACGCGTACCGTCGCTACCGGGACGTCTACTACGCTCTGAAGCCCATGTTCGATGGCTGATTTGATCCGCCCTGCGCACGCCCGGCGGCGTGACGCAGCAGTTGCGAGCGACGCGACCCGCGTCTTTCCACTGGAGCTGGACCGCCGCTATCCGGTCGTGGTTTCCGGAGACGGCGCGTGGGTCGAAGACTCGACCGGCAAGCGCTACCTCGACGCCATGAGCGGAGGCTCGATGGCGGCCACGCTCGGCCATGGACGGCGCGACATCATCGCGGCGGCGGCCCAGCAGGCCTCGCGTCTTTCATACGTGCACAACGAGCGCCTGACCAACCCGCCGCGCGAGCAGCTGGCAGCGGAGCTCATAGAGGTCGCTCCGCCCGGCATGACGCGCGTGGGCTTTGTGACCGGCGGCGCGGAGGCAAACGAGATGGCGATCCAGATGGCGCGCGGCTACCACGTCGAACGCGGCGATCCCAAGCGGTGGCAGATAATCTCTCCCGCGCAGGCGTACCACGGCCCGACCATGGCGACCCTCGGCTTGACGGGACGGCCCGGTTTGCAAGCACCATTCGGGCCCTACATGCCGGCCCACCGCCACATCCCTCCCAGCACGTGGCGCTTCGATCCGAGCGGTGAGGCCGCGCTGGCCGCGCTCGACCAGGTGCTGGACGAGGTCGGCCCAGAAAACGTGTCCGCGTATTTCTGCGAGCCGATCACCGCCGCCGCGCTGCCGGCGTACACGCCGCCGCCGCGTTTCTGGCAAGGCCTCGCCGAGCGCCGCGACCGCCATGGATTCCTGATCTGCTTCGACGAGGTCGTCACCGGGGTCGGCCGCACCGGCCAATGGTTTGCCGCCGAGAAGCTGCCGCTCGTTCCGGACATCATCGCCACCGCGAAGGGCCTGGGCGCGGGCTACGCCGCGATCGGCGCCGTCATCTGCGCGGACCACGTGTACCAGGCGTTTGCGCAGGGCTCGCGAAGGTTCACGCTCGGTCACACGTGGGACGGCGCTCCGATGTCCTGCGCCGTAGGGCTGACGGTCCTCGACGTGCTGCGCAGCGAGCAGCTGATCGAGCGCGTGCGGGCTCGCGGGCCGGGGCTGCGCGACGAGCTGTCCGCCGCGCTCGCCGGGATTCCGATGGTGCGTGAGGTGCGCGGCCATGGATTCCTGTTGGGTGTCGAGTATGTGGATCCGCGAGACGGCAAATCGTTCCTGCCCCCGGCGCTGGGCGTCGCCAGGCGCATCGACCTGACCGCGATGGAGATGGGAGTCATCGTTTATTCGACAATGCCGACGCGCGACGGATTCGCGGGCGACCAGACGCTTTTCGCGCCCCCGTTCACGACGCCCGAAGACGATCTGGGTGAGATGGTCGTCCGGTTTGCCAGGACGGTCCGCGCCGTGGCAGGGTCGGTCGAGAGCGAGCTGTGATGACCGCAGCCTGGAAGCCGCACACGTTGATCCTCCAGCACGAGGCGGCGACCCCGCCCGGCCTCATGACAACCTGGCTCCATGAGCAGTCCGCGCGCGTCGAGACCGTACGCATCGACGAGGACGACAGGAACCTCGATCCGCGCGACTACGACCTGATCGTGTCCCTCGGTTCGGAGTTTGCGGCCTTCGACGACTCGATTTCATTTGTGCCCCGCGAGGCCAAGTTGTTCGAGCAGGCGCGCGAGGCTGACGTGCCGATCCTTGGTCTGTGCTTCGGTGGCCAGATGCTGGCGCGCGTGCTCGGCGCGAGGCTCTACCGCTCGGAGGAGGCGGAGATCGGCTGGCTGCCCGTGCGGACGAAAAATCCGGAGCTGATCGGCCCAGGGCCGTGGTTCCAGTGGCACTTCGACACGTTCAGCGCACCACCGGGCGCTGAGGTCATCGCCGAGACCGACGTCGGGCCGCAGGCGTTCGTCTCGGAGCGCAGCCTTGGCCTGCAGTTCCATCCCGAGGTGACGCCCCAGATCATGGCCGAGTGGGTGCGCGTCTACCCACACGAGCTCCGCGCCGAGGGCGTCGACCCGGCGGGACTGCTGGCAGAGACCCGGCGCCGTGCGGCTGACTCGCGCAGGTTGACCTGGCGATTGTTCGACCGCTTCCGCGACGAGGTGGCGACCGGAGCGCGGCGCACGTGATCAGCGCCGAGCAAACCAGCACCTTTCCACGCTTCCTCGACCTCGCGTACCTGAACGTCGAACGCGGCGAAGGTGTGTGGGTGTACACGGCGGACGGGAAGAAGATCCTCGACGCGTGCTCCGGCGGGGCGATGGTGACGAACCTCGGCCACGGTGTGCAAGAAGTGATCCAGGCCGGAGCCCGGCAGGCGGAGAAGATCGCCTACTTCTACATGGACCACTTCACCAACGAGCCGATGGAGCAGCTCGCCGAACGGCTGATCACCACGACCGCGCCGGAGATGGCGCGCGTCCGTTTCGCCTCCAGCGGCTCCGAGGCCAACGAGGCCGCGCTGCGGCTCGCCCGCTCGTATCACGTCGATCGAGGAGGAGGCGAGCGGTGGCGTGTGATCTCGCCGGCGCAGGCGTACCACGGCTCGACGATGGCGACCCTGGCGCTGACCGGGCGCACCCGGACGCTTCAGCACCCGTATGAGCCCTACCTGTCGCCGCACTTGCACATATCGATGGATGGCTCAGGCGAAGGTGCCCTCCGGGAGCTGGACGCTCGCCTCGAAGAAGCCGGCCCGCAGACCGTGGCGGCTTTCTTCTGCGAACCGATCAGCGGAGCCGCCCGGCCGGCATTCGCAACAGCAGACAAGTTCTGGCGCGGGCTGGAGGAGCGGCGGGCGAGCCACGGGTTCTTGATCTGCTTCGACGAGGTCGTCACCGGGATGGGCCGCACCGGAACGTGGTTCGCGTACCAGCAGCTGCCGATCGAGCCGGACATCGTGACGGTCGGCAAAGGGCTGGGGGCCGGCTACGCGCCAATCAGCGCGGTGCTCTGCAAGCAGCACGTTTACGACGCGGTCGACCGAGGCTCGCGCTTCTTCGACCTCGGCCACACGTGGGACGGGGCACCCATCTCATGCGCGACGGGACTGGCCGTTCTGGACGCGCTCGTCGAGCGCCGGTTGGTGGAGCGAGTGCAGGAGCGCGGACCGCGACTGCTGGCGGACCTTAAGTCCGCGCTGCGGGGCAACCCACTTGTCGCCGAGGTACGGGGACGCGGTTTTCTGCTGGGGATCAGCCTGGCCGGCATGCCGGACGAGCTGCATTTCGACGAGCGCGTGGAAGACGCCGCGATCGAGCACGGCCTGCTGATCGCGACTACCCATTCGACCCCTGACGGCTACGCGGGCGACGAAGTCGTTTTCGCTCCGCCCTTCACCAGCACGGATGACGAGCTCGAGCTGATGGTGGCGAGGTTGGCGGCGACAATGAAGGACCTGAGTTGATCCGCACCCAGACGGAGGCCACGAAAAGCGCGGTCGACTACCGACCGACCGAGCACGTCGAGTTCGTGCTGCTTGTGATCCCCGACGTCAACGGCTCGCTGCGGGGCAAGGCGCTGCGACGCGACGCATTCGACGCCGCGGTACGGCACGGCACCGTGATGACGGATCTCCTGCTGGCGCTGGATCCCGTCGACACGCCGATCGCCGATTACGAAAGGTTCGGCATCCGCTCGGGTGCCGCCGACCTTGTGGTGCACCCAGATACGTCGACGCTGCACGACCTGCGTTGGCGACCTGGCTGGAGGATCTGCCTCGGCACGCCGAGCTGGCCGGACGGTGCTCGCTGCGAGCTGGCATCGCGCGAGGTCCTGCGCGGCGCGTTGGGGCAGATGCAGGACCTCGGATATGAGGTGGTGGCGGCGATCGAATACGAGGTGCGCCTGCGCGACGACAAGCATCGCCTGGTGACGAGCGGGATCAGCTACAGCGCCAGCGAGGTAACCGCGCTGGATCCGTTTGTGAGCGCGCTGGGCCCGGCGCTCGACGACCTGGGGGTCGAGCTGACGGCGGTGCACACCGAGGCGGCGCCGGGACTCGTCGAGCTAAACCTCGCCGCCAGACCCGCCCTTGAAGCGGCCGACGACGCCGCGTACACCAAGTTCGCGGTCAAAGAGCTCGCCCGGTCGATGGGCATGCGGGCGAGCTTTCTCGCCAAGACCGCACCCGGGGAGGAAGGATCCAGCGGTCACGTGCACCTCTCGTGCTGGCGCGACGGGACGAACGGGTTTGCCGGCGCCGAGACGCTTGCGGCGGCCATCGCGGGCGTGCTCGAGCACCTGCCCGCGGCGTCGCTCTTGCTCAACCCCACGATCAACTCGTACAAGCGGCTAGTGCCCGGCTACTTCGCGCCGACCAATGTGAGCTGGGGTGTCGAGAACCGATCGTGCGCAGTACGGGCGATCCATTCGGCTCGTTCAGAGCTGAATCGCTTCGAGTGCCGGCGTCCAGGGGCGGACGCCAACCCCTACCTCGCCCTGGCGGCGATCGTGGCCTCAGCCGCCGACGGACTGCGCCGGGGCGCGCCGCCACCGGAACCGGTCGTGGGCGACGCGTACTCGCGCACCGACCTCGCCGCGCTGCCGGCATCTCTCGAGGAGTCGCTGCGGTCGTTCGAAGCTGACGGTCCGCTGCGGAAGGCGCTCGGCGAGAAGTTCAGCGACTACTACGCGACCTCACGCAGGTGGGAGCTGAAGGCGTGGCAGCAGACCGTGAGCGACTGGGAGAGGTCGCGCTACGAACGCAGCGTGTAGCTAACCGGAGCTAGGCGGGCTTCCGGCTGCGCGCGCGCTCGACGAACCGCTCGAAGAGCCTGCGGGCCCAGGGCAGGTCGGACGCGAGCTCCTCGGGGTGGCACTGCACGGCGACGATGAGTCCGTCCGCCGTCTCGACCGCCTCGACCGTGCCGTCTTCTCCGCTCGCCGTCTTGAGGAGGCCTGGCGCGAGTTTGTCGATCGCCTGGTGGTGGAGGCTGTTGACGCGGATCTTCTCGTTGCCCGCCGCCCGCCCGAGCTCGGAGCGAGGATCGACCTCGATGGCATGGGCGAGGTGGTTTCTACCGAACTGTCGGACCTCGTGCCCATCGAGGTGCTGCTGAAGCGATCCGCCCATCGCGACGTTGATCACCTGCTGGCCGCGGCAGATCCCCATCACGGGCAGGTTCTGGTCGCGGGCTTGCGCGAAGAGGCGGAGCTCGGTGTCGTCGAGCTCGCGGTCGATCGGCCCGACCTTGGGGTCAGGCTTCTCTCCGTAGAGGGCGGGGTCCACGTCCCAACCACCCGGCAAGAGCAGTCCGTCGAGGTCGGGGAGCGATCTTGTCCCAGGCGGCAGGTCGACCGGCTCCGCGCCCACCGCCTCTACCGCCCGCTTGTACGCGTCGTAGTACTCGCGGCCGCGACGCGGGCTCGTGGTGATTCCGATGCGGGGCCGCTCTTCACGTGACATGGCTTTGCTGACAAGATTACGGGCGAACGCAGTGGATTTGTCAAGAACGTACCGAAATACCCTAGTTCTGGATGAAATGTAATGTCTGTTACTGAACATCGGGTTGTGGAGCTGGTTCGCCAGCGCCTGGACTCCCTGAGCCCCGCCGAGCGGCGGCTGGCTCGGGCCCTGCTTGCCTCGTACCCGATCGCGGGCCTCGAGAGCGTGGCCCGGTTTGCCGAGCGTGCCGGCGTGAGCCCGCCCACGGTGACACGTTTCATCGCGAAGCTCGGTTTCCGTGGCTATCCCGAGTTCCAGGAAAACCTTCGGGACGAGGTCCAGGCCCGGCTCAGCTCGCCACTCGAGCGCTATCGCGAAGAGCCGAAGCGAGAGTCGGCCGTGAAGTCAGCACTCGACGTGGCGGCCCAGAACCTGAAGGCGACCACCGAGCTCCTCTCCGATCGCGACGTCGTCGAAACGGTCGAGCTCCTGGCGGACGTCCGGCTCCGCGTCCTGGTCCTGGGCGGCCGCGTCAGCGCCCCTCTCGCTCGCTACCTCGCGGCGCAGCTGCACCTGCTGCGCCCCGGGATCGGACTCGTCGACGCCGAGCGCAGCGCGCCGGCGCAGCAGCTGATCGACATGCGCAGGACGGACCTCCTGGTCGCCTTCGATTACCGGCGCTACCAGCCGGACACCATCGACTGCGCTCGCGTCGCCGCGGCGCGAGGCTGCGACGTGGTCCTGTTCACCGATCAATGGCTGTCGCCGGCGTCGGCGTTCGCGCGTCAGGTGCTGGTCACGAGCGTCGAGACGGTCGGGCCGTTCGACTCGCTGGTCGGGGCGATCGCCGTCGTCGAGGCCATCGTCGCCTCGGTGCTGGGCAAGCTCGGCACGCGCGCCGAGACAAGGATGCAGAACCTGGAACGTTTGCGCGCCGGAGATGTTCTAGGCGGCGCCGAGACGACGGCTTAGCGAACCAGGCTTGGTTCGGGGGCCCGCTCCTCGATCAGGGGCGTCAGGGCCGCGGCGACGACCACCGCCGCGTGCGTGAGGGCAGTGATCTCCGCCGACGTATATGCCGCTCCTCCGGGCCGGGCGGCCAGTGAGATCGAGCCAAGCCGCTCGTTGGACGTTGCGATCGATACCGTCAATGTAGCTACGCCGAGTTCGCCTTGCGCCGCAGCGACCGCCTCTCCGCCCCCGCTCCGAAGCCGAACTTCGCCTGCGCTGCATCCGAGGGCGTTCATCGCTCGAGCCGCTTGCGGGCGGGCAAGAAGGCAGCGCCCAGGATCAGGGTGCTGATGACGAAGGCGAAATCCGATTTGTTCCCGGTGGCCAGGACGAAGAAGTACTGGAACAGGCGAATCGAGGCTGAATAAATGCCGGCCGCAAGCGCGAGCAGCGAGCCGTATACGAAGGTGCGGCTGATCAGGACATCGATGTCGTACAGCCGATGCCGGAGCACAGCAATCCCGATCGCCACCGGCAGCGCCCCCAGGGCCAGCCAGTAGGCGACGATGATCCGCCGCTGCGTACCAAACGGCATAGTCCTGAATCGCCCAGTCGAGGCCGATCGCCGCGAGCAACCAGCCGACGACGCTGTCGAGCCGTCGCCGTATAAGGAGGACGCCGATGGTGGCGAAGATGAGCGTCACCAGAAGCCGCGAACCGACCGCCACGAAGCCGTGGCACAGGCCGTACGCCGAGGGGAGCGGGCGGTCGCCTACCGCCTGGACCGACAGAACGGTGAGCAGCATGATGGTGAAGGTCACGACCCATGCGAGCCAGGCCACCGGGGTCGAAAGGCTTCGCGAGGTCGGTGGCACCGGGGCGATCTTAGTCCCGCGCCAACGTGCGCGGAACGCACCTGTAGAGTCGGGAGGTTAAGCCTCTACCCGGTGCAAATAGCGCTCCGGTTGCTTTTCGAACTCTGCGAGGCAGCCCGCCGAGCAAAACCAGTAGGTCTTGTTGCTGTGGATCGCCTTGTGGGGCGACGTGAGCGGATCGACCGTCATGCCGCAAACGGGATCGGTGACGAACGTGACGGGCGAGATCTCGACAGCGGTAGGCTTCGTGCCGCGCTTGCGGCGCGCCGCGACCACCTCGGCGAGGACGAGCAGCGCGATCTCCTCCTGCGTTCCACCTCGCACCTTGCCCGCGGGGGTGCGCACCCTCGCGAGAGTGCGCTCGTCCAGGCCGCGCCGCAGCAATTCCTTCCTCACCGCCGCTGCGCGCCTGGTGCTGGCGATGAGACTCACATCGACGTTCGGGTAGGCCAGCGCCGCCTCGAGGGCGTCTTCGTCGAAGTGGCCCATCGTCGCCACCACCGCGTGCGCGACGCCCGTCGAGATCTCGAGTGTCGCCAGGTCGGCCTGGCTCACGGCGCGCGACCGAAATCCGGTGAGCTCGGCGAGTTTGACGAGCGTGCTCGCAGCCGGGCTGTCTCCGAAAACTACGAGCAGGGGCTTGGGCAATCGGGGCTCAATGAAGATATCGAGCGAGCCGCCACTTGGGCACGTGGTGGCAATCATCAGCTCTCCACGCTTGCGCGTCTGTTTCACCTCGTCGCCTCCCACGATGTGGATCAGCTGCGGAGAGCCATCGGTCAGCGTCCGCAGGGCCTCGCGGCGCACGACGGGCTCCGAGCAGCTGCCGCCGATCCACCCTCGCAGGCGGCCGTCGACGGTGATCACGGCCTTGTCGCCGGGATGCGCCGACGTCGGCGCCTCGCAGCGCACGACCGTAGCGATCGCGCACGGCGTGCCCGCGGCCTCGTACTCCCTCAGCAGATCGAATACGTCGTCGGCTATTCGGTGACTCCTCCCGCTCTCAATGCGGCCCAGACCTTGTCCGATGTGACAGGCATGTCGATGTTTGTCACCCCATATGGCGAGAGCGCGTCGATGACCGCGTTCACGTACGCGGCCGGCGAACCGACCGTCGGCGACTCGCCGACACCCTTGGCGCCGAGCGGGT
>WNGD01008066.1_pt1 | contig 10510 bp, 8 predicted proteins | sample 5400671 | NCBI WGS metagenome assembly WNGD01 (sample SAMN13153369, study PRJNA577476) | soil metagenome | isolation source: 40 cm soil or saprolite under grassland replicate 2 | place: USA:California | collected 2016-06-15
CGCCCACGCCGGACTGGCTGTCGTTCTTCATGTTCACCTTCTTCACCGACCGGGACGGCAAGTTCCAGCTCGCCTCCCTGGCCGAGAGCGCCTTCGACCCGCTGTCGCGCACGGTCCAGTTCATGCTGCGCGAAGAGGCACATCACATGTTCATCGGCACCACCGGGATCGCGCGGGTGATCCAGCGCACCTGCCAGCTGATGCGCCAGCATCGCGCTGGTGACCCCGAAGCGGTGCGCCGGGTCGGCGGGATCGAGCTGCCGCTGCTGCAGAAGTACATGAACCTGCACTACAGCGTCTCGCTGGACCTGTTCGGCGGGGAGCTGTCGTCGAACGCGGCGAGCTACTTCTCCAGCGGCCTCAAGGGGCGCTTCCAGGAGACCAGGCGCACCGACGACCACCGCCTGGCCGAGGCGACCTACCCGGTGCAGCAGCTGGAGGGCGGGCGGGTCGAGACCGTCCAGGCCCCGGCGCTGAACGCCATGAACGAGTGCCTGCGCGACGACTACATCGCCGACTGCCAGCGCGGCGTGAACTCCTGGAACAAGCTGATCGCCCGCGCCGGGATCGACTTCCAGCTGAAGCTGCCGCACCGCGGCTTCAACCGCCACGTCGGCGTGTTCGCCGGCGGCCACGTCGCCCCGGACGGCCGCCCGCTCGGCGAGGCCGACTGGCGGGCGCGCGTGGACGGCTGGCTCCCCGTCCCGGCCGACGAGCAGTTCGTGGCGTCGCTGATGGTGCCGCGACTGGCATCAACGACAAGCCGGTGGACTACGAGTACGTGCGGTTCGAGCAGCGGCCCTGATCCTTGGGGAGGGTGGGATGACAGCGGTCGAGCTGCCACCGGAGGTGGCCACAGGGGTCCCTGAGCGGCTCAACGCCTGCGAGTACCTGCTGGACCGGCGGCTGGAGGCTGGGGACGGGGAGCGGGTCGCCCTCCAGGAGCGCGGTGGGGCGACCCTCACCTACCGGGAGGTCGCGGCGCGGGTGGCGCGGGTCGCGGGCGCGTTGCGGGCGCTCGGCGTGCGGCCCGAGGAGCGGGTGCCGCTGGCGCTGCTGGACGGGGCCGAGTTCGTCGCCAGCTTCCTCGGCGCGCTGCGGATCGGGGCGGTGCCGGTGCCGATGTCGACCATGCTGACCGGCGCCGAGCTGGCCTTCCAGTGCCGCGACGCGCGCGCCCGGGTGGCGGTCGCCTCGGCGGCGCTCGGCCCGGCGCTGGCGGAGGTGGCCGAGGGCTCGGGCGAGCTGGCCGACCTGGTGCTCGCCGGGGACGCGCCGGTGGTCATCCCCGCGACGGTGCGGACCCACCGCTTCGACGAATGGCTCACGGGACCGGATCCGTGGCAGGCGGCGCCCGCCTACGGGAGCTGGCCGGACTCGCCCGCGTTCTGGCTCTACACCTCGGGCACCACCGGCAAGCCCAAGGCGGCCATGCACCGCCACGCCGACCTGCCCTACACCGCCGAGACCTACGGCCGCCAGGTACTCGGGATCGGCCCGGACGACCGCTGCTACTCGGTCGCCAAGCTGTTCTTCGCCTACGGGCTCGGCAACGCGCTGACCTTCCCGTTCTCGGTCGGCGCCAGCGCGGTGCTGGACCCGGGGCGTCCCACCCCGGCCGGTGTCGCCGAAACGGTGCGCTCCACCCGTCCGACGCTGTTCTTCGCGGTGCCGACGTTCTACGCGGCGCTGCTGGCCGCCGAGGCCGACGGTGCGGTGCCGCGCGACACCTTCGCGTCGGTGCGCCTCGGCGTGTCGGCCGGCGAGCCGCTCCCGGCGGGACTCTGCACCCGCCTGAAGGACCGCTTCGGGCTGGACGTGCTCGACGGCCTCGGGACCACCGAAGCGCTGCACATCTTCCTCTCCAACCGGCCGGGCGAGATCCGCCCGGGGACGACCGGCCGGGTGGTGCCCGGCTACCGGGTTCGCCTGGTCGACGACGACGGCGCGGCGGTGCCGCCCGGCTCGGGCGGAGCTGGGCACCTGCTGGTCGCGGGTGACTCGGTGGCGACCGGGTACTGGTGCCGCACCGAGGTGACCCGCCGGACCTTCCAGGGCGAATGGCTGCGCACCGGGGACGTCTACGCCTGCGACGACGACGGGGTGTTCACCTATCAGGGCCGCTCCGACGACATGATCAAGGCCGGGGGGATCTGGGTCTCCCCCGCCGAGGTGGAAGCCACCCTGATCCAGCACCCGGACGTGCTGGAGGCCGCCGTGGTCGCCCGCCGCACGCCCGACGGCATCGAGGAGCCCGCCGCCTTCGTGGTCTGCCTCCCCGGCCGCGCCGTGGCCGCCGACGAGCTGGTCGCCTTCTGCCGCGAACGCCTCGCAGCCTTCAAGCGGCCCCGCCAGGTGTTCTTCACCGACGAGCTGCCCAAGACCGCCACCGGCAAGATCCAGCGCTTCAAGCTGCGCGGCGCCTGAGGCGTCCGGATACGCGGTGGCCCCACCCGGGCTGCCCGGGTGGGGCCACCACTGACGACCGTCAGGGCCGAACTACGTCTCGATCGGCCGCACGTTCGCGGCCTGTGCGCCCTTCGGACCCTGGGTGATGTCGAACTCGACGGCCTGCCCCTCGTTCAGCGAGCGGTAGCCGCGGCTCTGGATCGCGCTGAAGTGGACGAAGACGTCTTCGCCCGACTCCGGGCTGATAAAGCCGTAGCCCTTGTCAGCGTTGAACCACTTGACGGTTCCAACAGCCATGATTGTTTTGTCCCTCCCTCCGTTTCTCCGGAGGTATAGCAACTCACCAGCACCAACGGCACCGGAGGCAAGGGACAGCTCGACTGCTGAGTGAAGCCAAACATTGCGTCTCCTGCGCGCCAGAGGGTAGCACGTTGGCGCCCTCACGTGGCGCAAAAGCTTATCAGGGGTGGAGGCGGTAGAGGCGTTCGGCGTTGCTGGCGGCGATCCGCTGGGCGACGGCGGCGGCGTCGGGAACGGCGCAGTCGCCGCTGGCGACCCAGCCGTCGAGGACCTGGTGGAGGGCACGGCGGAAATGGGTCGCGCCGAGCAGGTACAACTCGGCCAGGCCGAACGCGTCGGAGCTGTAGAGCAATTTGCCGAAGGGCGCCAGCTCCAGCGACTCGGCCAGGATCGCCGCCGCCCGGGCGCCGCTGTAGGAGAGCGCCAGGCCGACGTCGAAGAAGACGTTGCGGTAGGCGGCGGCGAGGTAGCCCGCGTGGCGGTGGAACGGGTAGCAGTGCAGCAGCACCAGGTTGACGCCCAGCTCGCGGAACCGGCGGATCAACCCGGTCAGGTGGAGGGGGTCCGCGCGGCGCAGGTCCAGGTCGGTGTCCCCGAACCCGGCGTGGAACTGCAGCGGGAGGCCCCGCTCGCGGGCCAGTTCCGCGCCTGCCCAGATCCCATGGCGCAGCAGCACCGGGTCGGTGACGCGCGGGGCGCCCGGCACGGCTCCCAGGTCACGCAGCCAGCGGCCGGCGGCGGCGACCACCTCGGCGCGAGCGGGCGGTGCCGGGTCGAAGTCGAAGCCGAGCCGGTAGGCGACGATGCTCTTCAATCCGGCGGCGCCGTCGCCTGCGTCCTTGACCGTGTCGCGCAGGCGCGCGGCGAAGCGGTCGGGGAACTCGGCGGCGGGCGGCCGCTCGGCGGCGAGCGCTTCGGCGACCGCCTCCAAACGGACGAGCTCGCGGGTGGCGGCGCCGGCCAGCTCGCCCATCGCGGCCGGGTCGAGGATCTCGCCGGGCCGCAGGCCGGTGTCGAGCAGCAGCGTGCCGGTGCCGCTGGCGCGCAGCAGCAGCCTGCTCGCCGCCGGGGCGCCCAGCTCCGCGCGCCGCTCCAGGTAGCGCCCGGCCGGGACGTGCGGCTCCAGGCCCAGGACGGGGGCGCACCAGCGCCGGATCGCCAGGCCGACCGGGCTGTCGAAGGCTCCCTCCTCGGCCGCCGGCGGGTCGCCTTCGGTGATCAGCCGCTCGAACGCGGGCCGCTCCAGGTCGTCAAGGACGATCCCGTGGCAGTGGTGATCGACCAGGGTGAGCGCACCCAGGTCGAGCGCGCCGGTGACAGTCGCCATGCAGCGATTATGCGGCGCTTGGCGCCGATTGGCGGGAAGTCGCCGTGGGGGCTGGAGGGCCAACGGGCCGCGGTCGGGATGCGGCGCTGCCGGGCCCCTCGGCGGATAGGAGCCCGGCAGCGAACGGGGGGCGGTCAGGGACTGCGGGTCACGGTGGCGAGCGCGAGGACGGCGACGCCGAGGACGGCCATCGCAAGCGCGATCAGCAGCGTGGACATTGGCCGCCCCTTCCGAGCAAGTTTCGCAACTTCGCGACTTGGATCTACTGCTCTATGCGGTAGCATCCGCCAACCCGGTTACGACCGAAGCACGGCCGGGCATCGGCTCTGGAACAGCGTGCCAGCCCTGCTTCAGCGGCTGGCTCGCCGCTCGGCTTGGCGCCGTCGCGCGACCGGTACCAGCAGCGCGACGGCCAGCAGCGGCAGGCTGATCAGCAGCGCGGCGCCGCGCAGGCCGACCACCGTGGCGAGGGCGCCGTCGGCGAGGCTGGCGAGCGGGCGGGTGCCGACGAAGGCGACCGTCCACAGCGCCATCACCCTTCCCCTGCGGGCGTCGTCGAGCGACTCGTGGATCATCGTGGTGGCCTGCGTCTGGGCGGCGAGATAGGTGCCGCCCGCGACCGCCAGCCCGGCGAGCCCCAACCACAGCGTCCCGGCGCCGGAGAGCGCGAAAGCGGCGTTGGCCACGGCCATCCCGACCAGCAGCAGCGCCATACGCCGGTAGGGCCGGGCGGCCGGCCGCGCGATGGTGAGCGCGCCAAGTACCGCGCCGATCCCGAAGGTGCCGAACAGCAGCCCGGCGACGGTGTCACTGCGCCCGTAGAGGTGCACCGCGAACCCGGGCCCGAGCGTCGGCGCCGGGTCGGAGGCGATCGCGAGAACCGCCACCACCGCCAGCAGCAGCACCAGCTCCGGCTCTCCCCGCAGCACCCTGAGTGCCCCGAGGACTCCCCCACCACGGCCTCCAGCCGCGTCGTCGTCTCGGCCAGGGCCGCTCGCCTGAGGACGGGGCCGGATCACCAGCACCGCCACGATCAACGCCAGGTAGGAGGCACAGTTGGCGGCGAACGCCCAGGCGAAGCCGACCCGCAGCACCAGCAGCGCCCCCAGCGCGGGCCCGAGCGCCTTGGACAGGTTCATGGTCATCGAGTCCATCCCGACCGCCCGGTGCAGGTCCGCCGGCTCCACCAGCGCCGGGACCAGCGCCTTCTGCGCGGGGAAGCAGAACGCGGTGGTCACCCCGAGCAGGGCGGCCAGCACCATCACCGAGCCGACGCCGGCGCGCCCGGCGGCCACCAGCAGCGCCAGCGCGCCCGAGATCAGCACCGCCGCGAGCTGACTGGCGACCAGCAGCCGCCGCCGCTCGTAGCGGTCGGCGGCGGCCCCGGCGAGCGGCGCGAGCAGCAGCACCCCGGCGTACTGGGCGAAGTTGACCACCCCGACCAGCAGGGTCGAGCGGGTGAGGCGGAACACCAGCAGCGACAGCGCGATCGACTGGCAGAAGTTGCCCGCGTTGGACAGCAGCGACCCGACCGCGTACAGCCCGAAGTCCCGCTGGGCGAGCAGCGCCACCGCCCCGCGCCGCGCCGGGCCCTCCCCCACCGGCGCGGGCGCCAGGCTCGCGGGACTCGCGGAGCTGAAATCACCGGTTATACGCATACCGAGACAATGTAGCGGTCCGAGGGTCCTGGCCGCGGTCTCGTCTCATGCCGTGCGAGCTGACCTTCTCCTGCTGGGGTTGCCGGGGCCGAGGCCGAGGGGGAGGCCTGCTGACGCACGGCGAACAGGGCCGCGAACGCTGAGCCCTCGACCAGCCCGGCGCCAAAGCGCGCCGCTGGGAGCGCCTCTACGGGAGCGGAGCGCCCCCGCCGGAGGCGCTGGCGGCGGACGAGTTGCCGGCCTGCATGTCCAGCGCCTGGAGGACCTTGGTGCGGTCGAGGCCGGGGATGTCCTTGACGAGGGCGTCGGCGACCTGCTCCTTCTGCGCCTGGGGCATGGCCGGGGTGGGCAGCGCGGCGATCGCGGCGAGGATCGCGTTGGTGTCGCTGCCGAGGTTCGCCTGGAGCCCGTTGAGCTGGTTGGCGAGCGTCTGGATGTTGGCGAGGGTCCCCTTGCTGGTCTCCGCCCAGCTCTTGGTCCCGAAAGCGGTGCCCTCGTTGAGGGCCTTGCGAGCGCCCTCGTAGGCGTACTCGATGAGCTGCTGGCTGGTGAACGGCACGTCCTCATCCTCCTGCAGAAGTGCGTGGATATTCAGCGCCCCCGGATCACCGTGGAGGTTTTCGGGCACGTGTTCATGGCCAAGCCACCCAAAATACGCATTCCATGACGATTCAGACAAGCGAACGCCGTTGTTGGTGCCGTACGAACCCGGATAGGCCTTGAAGGTGACGGTGGAGCGGTGGGGGACGCCGAAGTTGGCTTCGACCCATTGCATCCAGGTGGCGATGCCGGCGAGGTAGCCGGGGGCTGACGGGGGGTGGGTGGCGGTGCCGACCAGCTCGATCTGGATGACGTTGTTGCGGTTGGTCTCCACGTGGCCGGCGAGGTGGACCAGGGCGCGGGCGGCGCGGTTGATGGGGATGTGCTGCCAGATCCGAAACCGGCCGCCCTCGAAGCTGCCGGTGAAATGGGGCCATGAGCCCGTGCTGCGGAAGGCGGCGATCGCTCCGGCGGCGGTCGCGCCCTCAGTGGTGTGGAAGAGCCCCTTGTGGCCGCCGCCGGTGAAGCTACCGGCGTCGACCGGGGCGATCGCCGACCGGCTCGCCGACGGGTACCACAATTCGGCCATGCGTTCCTCCTGGCAGCGCATCGGGACGGGTGCGCTTGCCCTGGCGAAATCTCCTACGACGAGGATCAGAACGCAACCTCTCATACCCACCGTGAGAGGAGGATTACCGCAATCAATTCAATCGAGTCCGAGCCAGCCGAGCACGGTCTGTGCCAGCACAACCACGGACAGCAGGCTGACGACGGCGACGACGCCGCTGGCCAGGGTGCGGAACGCCGGGGTGTTGGCGGCGGGGCCGAGGAGCTGGCGGCGGCTGGTGAGTACCAGGATGAAGACCAGGATGATGGGGGTGATCAGGCCGTTGACCACGTAGGCGTTGATCAGCAGGCTGATCAGGTTGCCGGGCAGCAGCGCGATCGCCGCGCCGACGGCGATCTGGCCGCTGAACAGCCCGAGGAACAGCGGCGCCTGGGTGAAGGTGCGCGACACCGAACGCTCCACCCCGATCGCCTCGGAGAGCGCGTAGGCGGTCGACAGCGGCACCACCGCGGCGGCCAGCGCCGAGGCGCCGAGCAGGCCGATGCCGAACAGCACCTCGGCGTTGGCGCCGGCGACCGGGCGCAGGGCGTGGGCGGCTTCGGCGGCGGAGTGGAGCGCGCCGGTCCCGCCGATGGTGGCGGCGGTGGCGACCATGATGAAGAAGGCGATCAGGCAGGCGAAGATCGCCCCGCCGACCGCGTCGATCCGCTCCAGCTTGTAGTCCTGCGGGCCGATGCCCTTGTCGGCCACGGCGGCGGCCTGGTAGAGCTGCATGTAGGGCGAGATGGTGGTGCCGACGATCGCCACCCCGAGGAACAGGAAGTGCCGCGAGGCGAGCAGGTGCGGCCAGAAGGTGTCGGCCGCGACGGTGTGCCAGTTGGGGTGGGCCATGACGGCGGCCACCGGGTAGGTGAAGAACACCAGCGCCATCAGCAGGAACAGCCGCTCGGCGTAGCGGTAGGAGCCGAGCACCACCAGCCCCCAGACCCCGAGCGCGGCGATCGGGACCGACAGGTAGCGCGAGACCCCGAACAGCTCCAGGGCCGCGCCGATGCCGGCGAACTCGCTCACCACCAGGCCGAGGTTGGCGACCAGCAGGCAGATCAGCGCGAAGCCGGCGACCCGCAGGGAGAACTCCTCGCGGATCAGCGCCGCCAGCCCCTTGCCGGTGTAGGCGCCGAGGCGGGCGGCCATCTCCTGGACCAGCGCGAGCCCGACCGCGACCAGCAGCAGCACGAACAGCATCCGGTAGGCGAACTGGGAGCCGGCCGAGGAGTAGGTGGCGATCCCTCCGGCGTCGTTGCCGGCGCTGGAGGCGATCAACCCGGGCCCGAGCAGGCCGAGCCACGGCAGCAGCCGCCGGGGTGCCGCCCTCCGGCCCTGCCCCGTGGCGTGGGCTTGCGTGCTGGAGGGCGGACCGGGCACCGGCGCCCCGGCCCCGCCGTCCCGCTGCCTGACCTCGGCGCCGGTCATGGGCGGGCCGCTGACCGTCGTGCGCCGCGCTGCCGCGCTCGCCCTGGGGTTCACCGCAGCAACCTCGGGAAGCGGAGGCGGCCGCGTTCGGGCAGGAGGGCGTCGATGACGTCGTCGGCGAGGATGCGACCGAGGGGGCGGCCGAGGTCGTCGACCACCACCAGGGTGCTCTCACGGGCTTCGGTGAGGCCTTCGACGACCTGTTCGAGCCTGGCGTCGGCGCTGATGGCGACCGCGGCGGGCGCCCGGGTCAGGACGGCGACCCGCTCGCCGGGGTCGGCGACGAACAACTCCAGGACGCTGACCACGTCGACCAGGCGGCCGCGCTCGTCGACCACGGCGACGGTGTCCAGGTCGGGCTGGCGCTCGGCCAGGGTACGGAGCCGCTCGCGGACCTCGGCCACGGTCTCGAAGCGGCTGACCCGCACGAGGCTGGTGGTCATGAAGCCGCCGGCGCAGTCGGAGGGGAAGTCGAGCAGGCCGGCGAGCTGGCGGGCGGTCGCGGGCGGCATGCGGTCGAGCAGCTCCGCACGTTCGCTGGCGCCCAGCCCGCGCAGCGCGTCGACCGCCTCGTCGGGTTCCATGCTGGCCACCAGGGCCGCCGCCCTGGCAGGGGGCGCTTCGTGGAGGAGCGCCTCCAGCTCGCGGGGTTCCATCTCTTCCAGCGCGTCGGCGGCGGTGTCAGGCTCCAGTGCGGCGAGCAGCTCCTGGCGGGCCGAGCGGCCCAGGTCCTCCAAAAGGTCGGCCAGCTCGCCGGGGCGGAGCCGCTGCAGGCCCTGCTTCCAGGTGCGCAGGGGGACCTGGCCCTCGTCGCCGGCGAACGGCTGGATCGCGGCCCAGTCGATCACCCGGTCGGGGGTGGGCAGCGACCGGAAGCGGGCCGGGCCGAGGCGCCGCAGCAGCGTCTGCAGGCTGACGTCGACGCCGACCAGGCGGTGGCTGCCTTCGATCGGGGCGAGGTAGAGGTCGGCGGCGCGGATCACCTTGACGCCCTCGACGTCGACCAGCTGGTGGTCGAGCACGTCGGCGGCGAGCAGCACCTCGCCGGGGCGGCGTTGGTAGTCGCGCAGGTCCAGGCGGGCGGAGCGCAGGCGCAGCGCGCGCGGGCCGACCTGGGCGACCTGGTCGGCGTCGACAAAGGCGCGACGGCCGCCGATGCGCACCACCAGCCCGGTGACGGGCGGGTAGGCGTCGTCGCCGGCCCAGCGGGCGACCACGTCGGCGAGCTTGCCGACCTCGGCACCGGCCTGGTTGCGGACCGGGCGGTCGAGCAGCCCGGCGAGCGAGATCAGCGCCTCACGGACCTGGCGGACCGCGAGCAGGCGGCGCGAGCGCTGATGGCGCAGCTCGCGCAGGACGCGGCGGCCCGGCAGTGGTGGACGCAGCATGCGCTGACCTCCTGACGATCAGGACGTTCGCGAACGCGCACCCGTGCCCGTCCAGACACACTGTCGAGGCTCAACACGGCAGGTGAGGCTGGTTCTGGCGAGGCTTCTGGTGGAGCGGGTGGCGTCACGAACCACGGATCCCACGGGAATCCCGTGGATTGTCCCGGTTCGCCAGCGTGCGAGCCGGCGGCTGCTCAGCCGGTCAGCCGCGTGGGTGGGACGCTGGCGTGGGAACGCGGAAATGGCGATGACTCGGGGGTTCGCTATTGCTCAGCGTCCTCACCTCCTCGTCCCTCGCCGTTCCTTTCCGCACAGCTCCCCGTGGGATGACCGCGGGAAACCGGGTACTCGTCTGATCACTGGTAAGGATAGCGCACCAGTGCGAGCAATTCAGCGACCTTACCGACAGGGATGCCCTTCGAGCTGGAGGTCCGGGTAGCGGCGTAGGGCAGTCCGTCAGCCCGTCTTCGCCTCACCCCAGTAGCCGCCCGGCTGCTCTCCCCGCCGGATCACTGACAGCACCGTTGACCCGTCAGGGCGAGGCCGGGGGAAGCAGTCGAGGCCCGGGTCGGCCTCCAGCCGCCGGGTAAGGCGCCAGAGATGCGCCACCTGCCGAGCGTCAGTGGTGGTTGCCGCCCCGACGTAGCTACCCTCTTGGTCAATCGCAGCCCGGACCTGCCGTTCCAGGTCGCCGATCGACACCCGGGGAGAGATCGTTCTCACTTTGCCCGCCATGCCGGGCATGCTACCCTACCGCTCGAACCAGCGCCCCGCGTCAGGGTTCGCGCGATCGACGCGCCGATGTTGCTCGGTGGGGCATGGCAAAGCCAAGGAGCTTTCGTCATGC
>WNGD01009379.1_pt1 | contig 10510 bp, 8 predicted proteins | sample 5400671 | NCBI WGS metagenome assembly WNGD01 (sample SAMN13153369, study PRJNA577476) | soil metagenome | isolation source: 40 cm soil or saprolite under grassland replicate 2 | place: USA:California | collected 2016-06-15
CGATGTGCGCAGGTGACACGGCCAGCATGTATCCCATCCGCTACACGAATGCAGGTACTTAGATGAGTAGAACCACATGGGCGGCCCGAACGGCCAAGTTTGCCGTCCTGGCGACCGTGTTCGCCGCTGGCGGCACGGGTGTCGCCGTCGCTGGCTCAACCACCGGCAGCGGAGGCGTCGGCAGCGGGAACCAGGTCAGCGTTCCGTTGTCCATTTCGGCCACTATTTGCGGCAACGCAATCGCTCTGCTCGGCGACGCATTTGGTGGATGCGAGTCCGCAGCGTCGGCAAGCAGCGCGTCGCACAGCACCGCATCGCACCACAGCACCTCGCACAGCAGCACCTCGCACCACAGCACCTCGCACCACAATGCTTCTCACAACAGCGCGCCGGCCAGCGGCGCGGCGGCGGGTTCGCAGACGACGTCGGGCAGCCACTCCATCGCGGGCGGCAACCAGGTCAGCGCGCCGGTCAGCGTGCCGGTCACGGTCTGCGGCAACGCGGCCGCCGTAGTCGGCGACGCCATGGCCGGGTGCGCACCGGCGGCCTCGGCCGAGGGTAAGACCGGGTCTTCAAGCACATCGGGAAGTCACTCCATCGGGGGCGGCAACCAGGTCAGCGTTCCGGTCAGCGTGCCGGTCACGGTCTGTGGCAACGCTGTCGCGGCTGCTGGCAACGCCAGTGCTGCCTGTGCCAGTCCGTCGCCTCAGACGCCGACCGGACCGCACGGGACGCCGAGCCCGTCGCCGTCGCAATCCAGCCCGGCGACTCCGACTCCGACTACTTCGGCCTCGCCGTCGACGACGCCGTCGACGCCCACCTCTCCGCATCAGACGCCGTCGTCGTCTCCGTCGCAGTCGACCCCAGCGTCTCCACCCGCGGCTCCGACGCCATCGCAGTCGACCCCGGCGTCTCCGCCGGTGACTCCGCCAGTGACGCCGTCTCCGTCGCAGTCGGCCCCGGTGCCTCCGCCTGTGACGCCGACACCGATGCAATCGACGCCGACCTCTCCGCACGCGACGCCGACGCCCTCGGCTACGTCGCCGACCATGCAACCGCTTCCATCCACGAGCCCCGCTACCGGGCCGGGGGGCGGGAACGGCCAGACTGGACCGGCGAATCACGCTGGGCCTAACGCTGGACTGGCTTCGTCGGGCAAGGGGCTGCCAACGACGGGTACGGACATCGCCTTGCTGCTGGCGCTGGCTGGCGCTGCCATCGCTGTCGGGACGGGTGCGCTCGTCATCACGGGCCGGGTGTCCGGTAGGGGACTCAGGAAGCTCCACCGGGCGTCCCGCTAACGCCGAACGGCCGCGGCCCCCACCGGGCGTCCCGCTAACGCCGAACGGCCGCGGCCCTGACCGGGGGCCGCGGCCGCCGGTCACATGACTGCTTTGCCCGTTCCCCCGGGTGTTGGAGTCGCGGCGGTTTTGGCCGCGCTGCGGCGCTGGGGGGTCGGTGGGAAGGTTGCGGAACTGCTTTGCCCGTTCCCCCGGGGTGTTGGAGTCGCGGCGGTTTTGGCCGCGCTGCGGCGCTGGGGGGGTCGGGAAGGCTCTACGAAACTGCTTTGCCCGTTCCGGGGGCGCGGCCCGGGGCGGGCAAAGCTCTGTCTACCGGATCCAGCCACTGCACGCTACCGACGCGGAACATCGCTACCGACGCGGAACATCGCTCCTCCTGGTTGACGCGTCGTGCGGCAGCCGTTCGGGAAAATGGTCCGAAACCCCTGCTGCGGCGCGCGCCCAACACAGCACACCGTGGACCGCGCGGCCACACTGAAAGCACGAGATGCGCGCCACCGTCAGGCCGCATAGAATCCGCGCACCCCGGCGTGCGGCAAGCTCACAGCGTGCGAACCGCGCGTATGATCCTACGGCGCAGGGTAGCCTTCCTGCTGCCGTCCGCGAACCTGAGGACACGGGTCAGTTCCCAGTCGCCGTATTCCGCGTGATCCGTCAAGATCTTCCGGGCGGCGTCGCGCGACACGTCACGCGGCAGGTAGACGACAAGGTAGGAGTACTGGGTCATCGAGTCTCATTTTGCGCAGTGGACGCGGCCGTGCAAGGCTTTTCGGCCACACGGTCCCTCCGGGCACGGCCCGGCCGTGCGACGCGCTGCCCCGCTGAGCGACCGTCCGGACGGCAGCCGGCCCGACTACAGCCGACTGGCGGCAACCGCGGTCGGAACATACGCTGCAGCGCGGATGGTTATGCCGACCGTAATGAGACTGCCAAGCCTGACCGGAGGGAACAACAGACAACGAGGGGAAGCCGCACCAAGATGACCGGACGCTTATGCGGACCGTAACGAGACGGTAGCGGTCACGGTAACGGGACAGTAGCGCCAGGGATGGCTTGCCGGGCGGCACATGGGGGACAGGATGCAGCCATGCCAGCGGATGTGAGGTTAAGCAAGGGTGCCAGATAGCAGACGCGGTGCCGTGGACGGCGCCAAGCGTGGAACCCGGCTTGTGATAGTCGAGTCGCCAGCCAAGGCCCGAACCATCGCCGGGTATCTCGGCAGGGGATACGTGGTCGAATCGAGCATCGGCCACATCCGTGACCTGCCCGACAAAGCGGCCGACATACCGGCGAAGTACAAAAAGGAGCCCTGGGCACGGCTCGGCGTCAACGTCGAGGCCGACTTCGAGCCGCTGTATGTCCTGAACCCGGACAAGAAGCAGCAGGTTGGCAAGCTGCGCAAGCTGCTGGGTGAGGCAGACGAACTGCTGCTCGCGACCGATGAGGACCGCGAGGGGGAGGCGATCGCCTGGCATCTGCTCGAGGTGCTCAAGCCCAAGGTGCCGGCTCGCCGGATGGTCTTCCACGAGATCACACCCGACGCGATCTCGAACGCCGTCGCCAACCCGCGCCAGCTCAATCAGCGGCTGGTGGACGCTCAGGAGACGCGGCGGATCCTCGACAGGCTGTACGGCTACGAGGTCTCGCCCGTCTTGTGGAAGAAGGTCATGCCCCGGCTGTCGGCGGGCCGGGTCCAGTCCGTTGCCACGCGCCTGGTCGTTGAACGTGAGCGCGAGCGCATCGCGTTCCGGTCGGCCAGCTACTGGGACCTCGAGGCGGTCTTCGGCAGCAGGCGCTCCGACGCCGAGCCGCCCGAGTTCGCCGCGACGCTTGTCGCGCTTGACGGCAGGCGCGTCGCGCAAGGCCGCGATTTCTCCCCGGCCGCGGAGCTTAAGGCCGCAGATGCCGTACACCTGGGCGAGGCGGAGGCGGTAGCACTTGCCGAACGGCTAACGCGGGCGGAATTCGCCGTCCGCTCGGTGGAGCGCAAGCCGTACAGGCGCTCTCCGTACGCTCCCTTCCGCACGACCACGTTGCAGCAAGAGGCGTCGCGCAAGCTGGGTTTCTCGACGAAGTACACCATGTCGGTCGCGCAGCGGCTGTATGAGAACGGGCACATCACCTACATGCGGACCGACAGCATCACGCTGTCCGAGACCGCGGTCTCCGCCGCCCGCGCGCAGGCCAGGCGGCTGTTCGGGGCCCAGTACGTGCCGGACGCGCCCCGCCTTTACACGAGCAAGGTGAAGAACGCGCAGGAGGCGCACGAGGCGATCCGCCCCGCCGGTGACGAGTTCGCCGCGCCCTCGGCCAGCGGGCTGACCGGCGATGAGTCCCGGCTCTATGAGCTGATCTGGAAGCGCACGGTCGCCTCGCAGATGAAGGACGCCACCGGAGAGTCGGTGTCGGTGCGCGTGGTCGGCCGGTCAAGCGCGGGGGAGGATGCCGAGTTCGGCGCGTCGGGCAAGGTCATCAACTTCTACGGGTTCCTGAAGGCCTACGTCGAGGACGCTGACGATCCGGACGCTGAGCGCGAGGACACGCAGCACCGCCTGCCGCCGCTCGCGGACGGCGAGCCGGTGAACGTGATCAACCTTGGTCCCGCGGGGCACACCACTCGCCCGCCGGCCCGCTACACCGAGGCGTCCCTCGTCAAGGAGCTCGAGGACAGGGAGATCGGCCGGCCGTCCACCTACGCGACGATCATCGGCACGATCCTCGACCGCGGCTACGTTTTCCGCAAGGGCACGGCGCTTGTGCCGTCCTTCCTCGCGTTCGCCGTGGTCGCGCTGCTCGAACAGCATTTCGGGCATCTCGTCGACTACGACTTCACCGCGCGGATGGAGGATGTGCTTGATCAGATCGCCCGCGGCGAAGCCACGCGGGTGCCCTGGCTGCGCCGGTTCTATTTCGGCGAAAACGGCGACGAAGGGCTGAAGGAGCTTGTCAGCGACCTCGGCGAGATCGACGCCAAGCAGGTGAGTTCGTTCCCGCTGCCTGACACGCCAATGGTCGTTCGAGTCGGCCGGTATGGGCCCTACCTCGAGCGCGACGGCGAGCGGGTGAATGTCCCGGAGGGAATGGCGCCGGACGAGCTCACACCGCAACGCGCCGAGGAGCTTTTCGCGCAGCCAAGCGGCGAGCGGGTGCTTGGCACCGACCCAGAAACGGGGCGCACCATCGTGGCCAAGGCGGGCCGGTACGGGCCGTACGTGACCGAGGTGCTTGACGCCACCCCCCAGAACGCGGAGCAGCCGGCCGCAAAACAGCTGGCCGCTAAAAGGCCGGCCGCAAAGCAGCAGGCCGCAAAACAACAGCCGGCGGCCAAGCCCCGTGCCGCGTCGCTGCTCAAGACGATGGAGCTCGACACGGTGACGCTGCACGACGCGTTGCGGCTGCTCACGCTCCCTCGTGTGCTCGGCGAGCTTGACGACGAGCAGGTGACAGTGCAAAACGGCCGTTACGGGCCATATGTCAAGAAGGGCTCGGACAGCCGGTCGCTGGAAAGCGAGGAAAAGCTGTTCACGCTGACGCTCGCTGAGGCGAAGGAGCTGTTTACCCAGCCCAAGAGCCGAGGCAGGGGCGCCCGCGCGGCCGCCGCGCCGTCGCTGCGTGAGCTTGGTGATGATCCTGCGACGGGCAAGCCCATTGTGGTGAAGGCAGGCAGGTACGGTCCGTATGTGACCGACGGCGAGACGAATGCTTCGCTGCGGAAGGGTGACGAGGTGGAGGCGGTCACCCTGCGACGAGCCGCCGAACTCCTGGCCGAGCGCCGCGCGAGCGGGGGATCGGGGCGACGGGGCCGGTCGCGGGCGTCGTCCCGGTCGTGAGCGATACGCTCTGTCCGTAATCTCCGTGCGAACGCGATCTCACCGATACGGTGGCGCAATGAGTCTCCGCGCTCCATCGAACCGCGACCGGCGCGGCGTGCTTTCCATCAAGCCGTTCCGCCGGCTGTGGGTCGCATTGGCCCTGTCGAGCCTTGGGGACTGGCTCAGCATTCTCGCGCTCACCGCGCTGGCATTTCAGATAACCAGTGCCAAAGGTGTCGCTACCCAAAGTTATGCCGTCGGCGGCGTCTGGATCGCCACGCTGCTGCCCGCGCTGATCCTGGGGCCGCTGGCAGGCGCGGTCGCCGACCGGTTGGATCGCCGGATGAACATGATCGTCGGCGATGTCGTGCGCGGCCTGCTCTTCCTCTCCATCCCGCTGTTCCCCAACCTCACCTGGATATTTGTCGCCAAGTTCGTGGCGGGCTGCGCGTCGTTGTTCTGGACGCCCGCCAAGGACGCCTCTGTGCCCAACCTCGTGCCTGGTGACCGGCTGGAACGGGCCAACCAGCTCAGCCTGTTCACCACCTACGGCAGCGCGGTCGTCGCCGGAATCGTTTTCAGCTTGCTCGCCCTGGTGAGCAAGGCGCTCGGATCGATCTCGCCGTACTTCAACACGAACCAGGTGAATCTGGCGCTGTACTTCAACGCCGCCACCTTCGGTGTGTCCGCGATCACCGTGTTCTTCCTGAAGATCCCAAAGCGCCAGGCGGAGAGCCACGTCTCCGCGCCGTCGGTGGCAAGGACAATATGGGAAGGCTTGCGCTTCCTCCGCCAGACTCCCGTGCTCCGAGGCCTCGCGATCGGCATGGTCGGCGCTTTCGCCGCGGCCGGAGTGATCATCGGCATCGGGAAGCCATATATAACAGACACCCTCCACGGCGGGAACGCCGGCTGGGGGGCGGTCTTCGTCGCGATCTTTATCGGGCTTGCTGGCGGGATGTTCCTCGGCTCGCGCGTGCTCAAGGAGTTCAGCCGCAGGCGGCTGTTCGGGCTGTCGATCGTCGCCGCCGGGGTGCCGCTCGCGCTGATGGCGCTGATACCGAACTTGGTCGTGCTCACCTTCCTTGTCGTCGTCCTCGGCGGGCTGGCCGGGATCGCCTATGCCACCGGGTACACGATTGTGGGGCTCGAGGTGGACGACGGCCTGCGCGGCCGGACGTTCGCCTTCATGCAGTCGGCCATCCAGGTCATCCTGCTGACCGTGGTGGCGGCCGCGCCGTTCATCTCGGCGGGCTTGACCAAGCTGGTGCATGGCGCGACCGGCTCGAATGCGCTGCGCGTTGGCGGCGCCGTCTACAACAGCACGGGCGACAACATCCTGCTTCTCCTGGCCGCGGCCGTCGCCGTGCTGCTCGGTGTGGTCTCGTTCCGCCGGATGGACGACCGCCGGGGTGTGCCCGTGCTGGCTGACCTGCTGGCGGCGATCCGCGGCGAGACGCTTGCCGTTGAGGAACAGCTTCGCCCGCACGGCTTGCTGCTCGCCTTGGAGGGCGGCGAGGGCGTGGGAAAGACGACGCAGGCCCGGATGCTCGGCATCTGGCTACGCGACCAGGGATTCGAGGTCGTCGCGACGCAGGAGCCGGGCGCCACCAAGGTCGGCATGCGGCTGCGCGCGCTGCTGCTCGACAAGGCGCACGCCGGTCTCTCACCGCGCGCGGAGACCCTCATGTACGCGGCCGACCGCGCGGAGCACGTGGCCTCGGTGATCCGGCCGGCCTTGGAGCGCGGTGTGATCGTCATCACTGACCGATACGTCGACTCCTCGCTGGCCTATCAGGGCGCGGGTCGCGAGCTTGCGGCGCAGGACGTGGCCAGGCTGAACCGCTGGGCGACTGGCGGGATAGTCCCACATCTGACGATCTTGCTCGACCTCGCCCCGTCGGTGGGCCTTTCCCGCCGGACTCCGTCCGCGGACCGCCTCGAATCCGAGCCGATCGGCTTCCACGAGCGGGTACGGCACGGTTTCCTCGCACTCGCCGCCGCGGAGCCAGCACGTTATCTCGTCATCGACGCGACCCTGCGGCCAGAAGAGATCAGCAGGCAGATCCAAGAGCGAGTACGGCACATCCTGCCCGATCCGGTGCCCGCGGTGGCCGAGGCGATCACCGGGACCTTCCCCGCGGTGCGGGACTGATCGGCGCTTCGATCATGGAAAGGGCGAGCGTCTTCGACGACTTGGCAGGCCAAGACCGCGTTGTGGCCGAACTGCGCCAGGCCGTCGCCCTTGGCGGCGCCAACGAGGCTGCTCACGGCCGCACAACGGGCGGGATGGCTCACGCCTGGTTGTTCACCGGGCCGCCCGGCTCTGGCCGCTCGGTCGCGGCACGGGCCTTCGCGGCCGCGCTGCTCTGCCCGGATCTCGGCTGCGGACACTGCGCCGCCTGCCATCAGGTGCTCGCGGGAACGCATGCCGATCTGCTACTCGTCCGGCCCGATGGGCTGTCGTACGGCGTCAAGCAGACCAGGGGTCTTGTGCTGCGGGCCGCCGCCGCGCCGATCAGCGGACGCTGGCGAGTGATCATTTTTGAAGACGCCGACCGTGCCACAGAACAGGCCGCCAACGCGCTGCTCAAGGCGATCGAGGAGCCGACCGCGCGGACGGTTTGGCTGCTCTGCGCCCCCTCACCCGACGATCTGGTGCCGACGATCCGGTCCCGCTGCCGCCTCGTCACGCTGCGCACGCCGCCCGCCGATGCGATCGCGGACATGCTTGCCCGGCGCGACGGGATCGACCCGCAGCGCGCGCTGCAGGCCGCCCGCGCCGCCCAAGGCCACATTGGACGTGCCCGGCGGCTTGCCGCCGATCCGCAGGCGGCGCGGCGGCGCACCGAGGTTCTCCAGGTTCCGGCCAGCATCGATGGTCTCGGCAGCGCGATCGCGGCGGCCGCACGGCTCATCGAGGCGGCTGACGCCGAGGCGGCGGCGGTCACCGCCGCGCTGGACGAGCCGGAGCAGGCGCAGCTGCGCCGCGCGCTTGGCGAAGGCTCGACGGGCAAGGGTGTCACCAAGGCTGTGCGCGGCGCCGCCGGTGCGGTGAAGGAACTCACCGAACGGCAAAAGTCCCGCGCCACCCGGCTGAAGCGGGACTCGCTCGACCGGGCGCTGCTCGACCTCGCAGGCTTCTACCGCGACGTGCTCGCCACCCAGTTCGGCGCTCCGGTCGAGCTCGCCAACGCCGATGTGGCGGCCGACATCCGGCGGGTGGCGGCCGCGACCTCGCCGGAGTCGACACTGCGCCGGATGCAGGCGATCATGACCTGCCGCGAGCGGCTGGACGCCAACGCGCACCCCCTGCTTGCCGCAGAGGCCATGACGCTTGCCCTGCTCGCAGGCTGACGAGCAGCGGGCGGGCAACCAATCGCGGGCCCGAGCGTGTAAGGGGTGTGAATCTGACGCAAAGGTCGGCCGTGGCCACACCATCCTGGTCACGCATCGCCGAGGTCTTTCGTGCGCATCACCTCGAGTTCGTCCGGCTCGCCACTCTCCTCGTCGGTGACCGGCCGACAGCCGAGGACGTGGTGCAAGACGTGTTCGTGCGATTGCACGCCCACCCAGACCGGGTCGCCGGCGAGGGCGCGCCGCTCGCGTACGTGCGCGCGTCTGTCGTCAATGGATGCCGCAGCGTGCAGCGGCGGCGGAAGATCGCGCGCCGAAACAAAGACGCAGGCGAAGCCGCGGCCCTGCAGGCAAATGAGGCGTCAGCCGAGTCCGCCGTGCTGCTCGCAGAAGACCGCCGGCAGGTGCTCGCGGCATTAGCGGGCCTGCCCCGCCGACGCAGGGAGGTGCTCGTGCTCCGCTACTACCTCGGCCTGTCAGAAGCGGAGATCGCGTCCGTGCTCGGCGTCAGCGCCGGCACGGTGAAATCCACAGCCGCGCGCGGCCTCGCAGCGCTCGCCCGCAAGCTTGGGGAGGAACAATGAGCAGGACCGAAGAACGCCTCGCCGACGCCCTGCACGCCGCGGCGGAAACAGTGCAGCGCGCCACCCTGCGCCCGTTGACAACCCATGATCCCGAACGGCTGCGCGGCGCGGACCCCAAGGGAAAGCGTCAGCGCGGCTGGCTGGTTCCGCTTGCTGCCGCTGCCTCAGTCGCGCTCGTGGCAGCCTTGTCCATCGCTCTGGGGGGACGCGCGGGCCACCCGCCACCGGCCGGGCGCACGCGCATTGACCTGCCCCGCTACTACGTAGTCGGCCGTTCCATCGATTCCGGCCCTCCGTCCGGCACTGATGGTGTGATCGAGGTACGCGATACCGCTTCTGGCCGGTTGCGGGACACCCATCTCTTGCCCGGCCTCGGTCTCAGTTACTTGCTGACCACAACCGCCGACCAGCGGACCTTCTTCGCCGCCGGTCAGACCAACTCCAAGGTCTTCCGGTTCCGCGTCACCCGATCCGGCCACGTCGTCGGGCTTGGATTGGTAACAGCCATCCCGAACATTGGCGTAACCACTGCTGTGGCGGCCTCGCCGGATGGCACCAAGCTCGCGGAGGCCGTCTTGCTGCGGTCGTCGCTACGGCGGTCTGCGGGCAAGCCGGCGATAATGATCGTGGACCTGGTCACTGGCACCCACACCGTGTGGCAAGGCGGGTTGCCGCGGGCACCGCACGGCGTCGTCATCGAAGAGATGTCTTGGGCGCGCGACGGGCACACCCTCGCCTTCCTTTGCTGGGCTGGCGCTGCTGGCCCGAGGGCTATGCGGGACTTCTCAAGTCTCTACACCGATGTGCGCACAGTGGATGCCCGGATGCCGGGCGGCAGCCTGTCCAGTGGGCACCTGTTGTATCACCTGCGCGCATCCCAGTCGCTTTTCATCGCCGGAGCAGTGATCGCACCTGACGGCGACACGATCGATGCGGTCATGTTGCGTGGGCGGCTGTCGGCGGGGCTTCCACAGGATCTGACGGTCGCCGAGATCTCCGTCCGTGACGGCCGGCAGCGGCTCCTTTACGCCGGCCTGCGGACCAGTCCGTTCTATGGCGACCCCCGCGACAACGCGACGTTTCCGCATCTGCGCGGCGACGGCTCTGGCCACTTGTTGCTTTACGTCGACGGCAAGCTCGGCTGGATCGGCGCGGGGCTCCATCCGCTGCGGCTTGGCGATGTCAGCACTGAAAGCGGCCCCCCTGGGACGTCGCCTGGTGACGGCGCGGAGTCATCCACAGACTTACCTCCCCCCGCCCGGTATCCACAGATTCGCGGTTCCCCCTCCCGGAGGCCATGACAAGCGGCGAAAATCGGCAGGAGGGCAAAACCCCCAGGGTGGGTGGGACTTTGTAAAGGAAACGCGGCGCGGATTTGCCTGCGGGTCGCTGGCGGCGCGCGCGGCGGCAGCCGTTCGGGAAAATGATGGTGACGGGCGGCCGAGGCCATCTCGCC
>WNGD01007203.1_pt1 | contig 10509 bp, 8 predicted proteins | sample 5400671 | NCBI WGS metagenome assembly WNGD01 (sample SAMN13153369, study PRJNA577476) | soil metagenome | isolation source: 40 cm soil or saprolite under grassland replicate 2 | place: USA:California | collected 2016-06-15
TGAACGAGGTCGTGAGGAACATCACGCCGTTCACCACCAGCGGCGAGGTTTCCATCGACTCGAGCACCGCGGTCTGGAACGTGAACTGGACCTTGAGCTTGTCCACGTTGCCCACGCCGATCTGCGTCGCGGGATAGTAGCGGGTCTGCTCGTAATTGCTGTTTGGGTGCAGATGATTCAGGGCGTCGCCGGCGGCGCCATCGAGCATCGCCTGGGTCACGGGCACGAGCGACGGGAGCATCGGCGCTCCCGCGGTGGTCGTTCCGCCCTTGACCTCCTGGGCCTGAACGCCGCCGAATGCGAGCAAGCACAGGCTTGCGGCAACGAAGAAACGGAGAGGGGTGCGCATGGATCCTCCTTGCGATTGTTGAGTGTTGTTCAGATTTGCCGAAGCGGCCCCGTGGCACGAGCCGGGATAGATAGTTACTATAGGAACAAAGGTGCGATCAAGCAAGGTGGACAATCGCCGGAGAAAGACGTTGATTCGCAAGTTGGCCTTATCCCTTTGCCTGCTCGCACCCGTTTCGGCGGGCGCCCAGGATCTTTCGCCCAACGCCCAGCTTCTTGCTGCGACGCGGCAAGACGACCTGGCCGCGGCGAAGCGTCTGCTGGACGGCGGTGCTGCGGTAAACTCGCGCAACCGCCTGGGTGACACACCGCTCCTGATCGCGCTGAAGAACGGCTACGAGGACATGGCGCGGCTTGCCGTCGAAAGGGGCGCGAACGTGAATCTTGCGAACCTTTCAAACGTGACCCCGCTGATGGCTGCGAGCTTCTCGGGTAACGCGGAGCTCGTGAAAATGCTCCTGCAAAAGGGCGCAGAACGCGCGCCCGCGGACCGGGTCGGAAAAACGGCGATGGTTTATGCCGCAGGTCTCGGGCACACCGCGGTGGTCGAACTGCTCCTCGCCGACGGGGAGAGCCCCCGCGCCGCGTATCACAACGATCTCACCGCGCTGATGTGGGCGGCCGCCTACGGCCACACGGCCACCGTGAACCTGCTGCTCGAGCGCGGCGCCGATGCAGGCGCGCGAGACAACCGCGGCAAGACCGCGCTCGCGATGGCGATCGAGGGTGGACACAAGGAAACGGAGCAAGCGCTCCGCAAGGCCGGCGTCCCGCGGTAGTTCAGCGGACTACTACGCCCCAGGGCGCTTCGCCCACCGGGATGTCGCGCAACGGCGTCATCGCCTCGGCGTCGATCACCGAAACGGAGTTGGAGCGGCCGTTCGCGACGTAGAGTTTTTTCCCGTCCGGGGTCAACGCCATGTTCCAGGGACGCTGGCCGACGGAAACGGTCGCGGTGATTTTTCCGGAGGCGACGTCGATCGCCGAGACCGAAGCGTCGCCGCCGTTCGAGACGAACACGACCTTGCCGTCGGGGCGCACCGCGATTCCGTTGGCGCGTTTGCCCGCGGCGATGACGGCGACCACCTCGGCGCGCCCGCAATCGATCACGTAGACGCGGTCGGAATTCTCGGCGGCCACGTAGGCGCGGCTGCCGTCGGGAAGAAAGCCGATGCCGCGCGGGCGCTCCCCGACCTTGATCGACTTGACCGCGCCGCGCTTCGCGACGTCGATCACGTCGACCGCCGCGCCGTCCTCGGCGCTGACGTACAGCCATTTGCCGTCGGGACTGAACACCACGTGCTCGGGGTTCTGCCCGCCGACTCTCACGCTCGTCGCCTCGCGCGGCGCCGCGGCTCGGATCAGCGAAACGCTGTTGTTTTCCTCGACCGCCACGGCGATCCACGCGCCGTCGCGCGAGATCCCGACGCCCTCGGGCGATTTTCCTACCGGGATCCGCTCCGATACCTCGCGCGCTGCGAGGTCCACGACCACGAGCGCGCCGCCCGGCTGGTCGCTCACGTACAGCCGCCGGCCGTCGGGAGTCGCGGCGATGCCGCGCGGCTTGCCGCCCGTCTTGATGGTCGCGACGACCAGGTCGCTCGCCGTGTCGATCACCGACACGGTTCCCGATCTCTCGTTGGGGACATAGGCGAAGGGCGCCGCACGCGCGAGCGACAGGCACGCGAGCGCGAGAAGCGATAAGCCGAGTCGTCGAAGTTCCACGTGGAATCCGAAGCGTGCGGTCGCAATTGTAGTGCAATCCGGTATCATCCGGCGGGATCGAATATTCGCGAGAGACGTGAAACCTTCACTGCACGCCGCGGCAGTGGTCCTGATCGTGTGGGGGCTCAGGGCCGAGGCGCAGTTCGTGGATCCCTCGCTCCGCTGGCGCACGCTCGACAGCGCCCATTTCTCGGTGCACTTCGCCGAGCGCTACCGGGAGCAGGCCCGGATCGTGGCGCAAGTCGCCGAATCCGTCTATCCCCGCGTCACCGGCTGGCTGAACTGGAAACCGGAGTCGCGTACGCAGATCGTGGTTCTCGATTCGCTCGATCTTTCGAACGGGTACGCTTCGCCGTACCCGTTCAACTTCATTGGCATCATTCTGTCGCCTCCCGACGAGGGCGAGCTGCTGCAGAACCGTGAGTGGCTGGAGTTCGTGCTCACGCACGAGATCACCCACATCGTCCACCTCGACCAGGCGCGGGGCCCGGCGGGCGTGCTGCGGCGGATCTTCGGCCGCTATCTCGTACTACCGCTCCCTTTGACGGTGTTGTTTCCGAGCGGATTTCCGAACCTGCTCGAACCCAACTGGATGATCGAAGGCCTCGCGGTCTATTCCGAGTCAGACTGGAACCGGGGATACGGGCGGCTGGGGCAGAGCCATTTCGAGGGCATGATGCGCGCCGAAAGCGCACGGGGTCTGCGCACGCTTGCCGAAGTCAACGCCGAAGGACGCGGCTTTCCGCTCAACCGGGATTATCTCTACGGCAGCTATTTCTTCCGGTTCCTCGCCGAGCGCTACGGCCCGGAGGCGATCCCCAGGTATGTCGAGACCTACAGCGGCCGCTGGTTTCCGTTCCAGGTTCACAGCACGCCGCGGCTCGTCACGGGCAAGGCGATGGACGAGCTGTGGCTCGAATACCACGAATGGCTGACCGCGCGCTTCGCCGGGAAAGCGGGGGAGCCCGGCAGAGAGCACGACGAAGGCGGAGAGATCATCGTCCACGACTGGTCTGTCACCAGTCCCCTTCGCACACACCGGGGAGATCGCTGGTACGTGCAGGGGAACGGCTACACCCTTCCCAGGCTGATGCGCCAGACTTTGGGCGGCGAAGTCGAAGCCGTTCGCAACGTCGAGTCGGGTACGCGCCTTGCTGCCTTGTCCGACGGGGACCTGCTGCTCTCGAAGCCCGAGATCTGCAACAACTACAACACCTACTACGATCTGTATCGGCTCGGCCCGGGAGGGCGGCTGAGGCGCCTCACCGAATGCGGGCGGTTTCGCTTTGCAGCGCCACTCGAGGACGGCCGCATCGTCGCGATCCGCGTGGTGAACGGTGAGGCGGAAGTCGTCCTGCTGAATTCGCGTGGCGAGCTCGAGCGCTCGCTTTATCGCGCCGCGACCGGCGAGGCCCTCACCGGGCTTGCCGCCAAGGGCGAGACCGTGGTCGTGACGAGCCTGCGCAACGAGCGCTGGTCGCTCGTGCGAATCGCCGAAGGCAAGTCGTCCGTGCTCTTCTCCGACCGGGCGGTCAAGCACTCGCCGCGCTTCGGCGATTCTGTGGATGAGATCTATTTCGTGGCCGCCTACGGCAACGTCGACAATGTCTGGTCGTGGCGGCGCGGCGACCGCAGCCTCGCGCGCTGGACCGAAGCGCGGAACGGCGTCAAGGAAATCAGCGCGCCGTTGAGCGGTGAGATGCTCGTGACGACGATCGAGGCCGACGGCGACGTGCTGCGCGTGCGAACCCTCCCGGATGCGCCGCTCGAAGTTCGCCAGGCGGCAGCGGAGGCCGCGCCTTCGGCCGCGCCGCCGGAGGGCGCATCGCCCTCGGGCGGGGATCGGCCCTATTCCGCGCGGTCTTCGCTCCGGCCGCGCTATTGGCTGCCGAACGGCTATGCCGTTGACGGCGCCGTCGCGCTCGGCGTCGCGACCGACGGCCAGGACGCGCTCGGGCTGCACCAATACGCGCTCGCACCCCTGTATGAAATCACCCAGCACCAGGCGCTCGGCAGCGTCGCCTATGTCTATGACAACCGGCACGGACTGCTTCTCAACCGGACGATGACGGTCAAGGCGAGCACGCCGAACGATCAAAAATCCACGGGCAGGGACATCCAGGCCTACGAGATCGATGAAACCGCGCAGTGGGTTTCGCTGTGGCGTCGCCTCCGGTTCGACGTCAGCCATTACTGGGGCGTGGGCGGAGCCCTGGACCGGGAAACTCTTCACGATCTGACCGCGGGGACTTCGACTCCGCGCGACGAGCGCGTGCTCGGGTTCGTCTCCGGAGTCGATACGCGCCGCGAGCAGTTCCTGTCGGAAGGCACTAGCCAGGGGCAGCTGCTGCGGCTTTTCGCCGAGACCTCGAACGGATTGCGCGGCGCCTACTCGGGCAATTTTTATCGGGGCGACTGGCGTGCCTATCTGCCCGCCGGCAGGACGGTCGTATCGCTGCGCTGGAACCAGGCGTATTCGCAGCCGCAAGCCGAGGCGATCCAGTTGGGCGGTACGGGCGCCAGCTTTTCGGAGGAAGCATTTGCGCTGCCCGTGCTCAACCAGCGCGAATTTCCGCTGCGCGGCTACCGGAGCGGAGAAGCGGTGCTCACCGGCCATCGCGCGAGCCTGGTCACTCTGGAATGGCGGGTTCCCATTTCCGACGTCGACCGGCATTTGATGGTTCCGCCGGTGGGGGTAAACCGGATCTCGATGAGCGTCTTCACCGAGGCGGGAGCGGCCTGGGACAATGCTCCGCGGCACTGGTACAAGAGCGGGGGTGTCGAGCTGCTCTATGAAGCGCGCGCGGGCTATCTGCTGGGCGTGCAGCTGCGCATCGGCGTCGCCAAGGGATTCGAGGCCCCGGGCCGGACCGAGGGCTACGTGCGGCTCGGGCGCTCGTTCTGAACCCCTCAGAGCGAGAGCTTGGTCTGGACCAGGAACTGAAACGATTTGATGTTCGGATCGGGGTTCAGGGGGAAGGCAAGATCGACGTGCAGAACGTTCCCGAAGGAAGAGCGCGTGCTCAGAATGCGCAGGCCGATGCCGACGTTGCTCAGCCAGCGCGCGCTCGAGGGACTTTCCCCGGGACCGCCCCATGCCCGGCCCCAGTCGTAGAACACCGCGCCCCCCATGCGGAACAGGCGGAACGGGTACCAGTCCGTATAGACGCGCTCCTCGACGTTGAGCAGCAGGCGGCGGTCCCCGGTCTGGTAGTTCCGCGGATATCCGCGCAATCCCGTGTCGCCCCCGAGAGGCAGCTGGTTGGCAAGGTTGGGATCCTTGACGATGTCGCCCGCGAGAGAGACGAACGTCAAGGTGCGGTTGTCCTGGTGGTGGTCGTAGAATCGAATCGAGCCGCTCGCCAGTTGCCGGTCGAGCGGCGCGTAGCCGCTCTGCCCCGAGACCGACGCCGAGCCGAGCATGACCCGGTTCGATGGCAGCCGAAACCCGTCGCTCGCGCTGGCGGAATAGAGCCAAAGTTGTTGCGTCGAGCCGAGGCCGGTCAACGAGCGGCCGAGCTGGACGCTCGCTTGGGTTCCCATCGCGAAGTACTCGGGTCGCTCGATCAGGTCCCGGTTCTTGACCTTCTCGTAGTTGTCGTGCACGAGCTCGTAGCGGAAAAACGGAGAGACGAGCGTCTGATCCACAGGAAATGGATCGGGCGGGGGAAGGGGGGCGTCCGGTTCGACCTTATAGGTATCCTTGAGGTAGCTCAAGCCCACCGAATAGCGGTGCGTCCAGTGATCTACCAGGCCCGCGGACCAGCCTCCGAACGTCTCCGCGCTGTCCTGCATGTGGCGAAACTGGGCGACCTTCGCCCCGTTGCTGAAGACGGAGTCGATGCGGGTGTCCGTCGAAGTCGAAAACCCGGCCGCCCAGCGCGTATCCAGAGCGTAGAACGGCCGAGCGATCGACAACGCGTTGCTCTGGCCGTCGCTGAGCCGGGAGTGCGAGTAGTCGATCGCGGTCCAACCGTCGAAAGCGTGGGGCAGCGTGACCCGGTACACGGTTGCGCTGCGATCGGCATCGGTGGAGCGTGTGGCACCGATGAGAACGCCGGTGCCGAGGGCGTTGGTGTCCCGCAGCGTGAACCCGGTCTTGTTGACGCCCCCAGCGCGGCTCGCGCTCCATCCGGGCTCCAGCGTCCAGGTATCGCGCGTCTTGACTTCGATATCGACCACGCCGTCGCTGTAGGCGACCGGCACGATGCTGACATCGTAGAAAATCCGACTCGAGCGCATCAAGCGCTCCGTCTCTTCGATGAGCCGCACCGAGACGCGCTCGCCGGGCTTGAACAACAACTGGCGCCTGACGACCCCGGCGCGCGTTTGAATGTGTAAGGCGTTCGCGGCGCGGTACAGGATGCCGTTTTCCTTCTCGTCCGCGAGGTCGAAGATGTCGCGGGTGTCGATCCGCACCTCGCCGATGAGCGCTCCGGCCGCCTCGAGCTCGGCGAAGGACGGGATTTTCCCTACGGCGGGCCCCTGGGCCGCCGCCGGCCCGAGGGACCAGGCGATCACCGCGCAGCAGCCGCCGAGCAAACGGGCGAGGACGGCCGCCCGGACCCGCGTTACTCTGGTTTGATTCCGGCTTCCTTGACGACCTTCGCCCATTTGACCGTCTCCGAAGCGATGAAACGGCCGAATTCCTCCGGGCTCATCTGCGCGGCTTCCCCGCCTTCGGTCTCGAAGCGCTTCTTCGTTTCGGCCGAGGCGAGGATCACCGAGAGCTCCCGGTGCAGCCGCTCGATGACCGGGCGCGGCGTGCCGGCCGGCGCGACGATGCCCCACCAGTTGGTGGCTTCGTAACCGGGAACCCCCGCCTCCGAGATCGTCGGCAGATCGGGCAGGGCGGCGACGCGCTTGGTGCTTCCCACGCCCAGCGGCTTCAAGCGTCCTGAACGGATGTGGGGCAGCGTCTGGATGAGCGAGCCGATGGCGATCTGGGTGTTGCCCGCGATCACGTCCATCATCGCAGGGCCCCCGCCCTTGAACGGAATGTGCACGATGTCCAGGCCCGATTGCAGCTTGAACAGCGAGCTCGCCAGATGCTGGAAGCTGCCGACGCCCGCCGAGGCGTAGTTCAGCTGCCCGGGTCTTTCCCTGGCGAGCGCGAGGAGATCTTTCAGCGAATTGACCGGCAGCTTCGTCGTGACGGCGAGCACCACGGGGCCGGTGCCGAGCAGAGCGACCGGAGCAAAGGCGTTGATCGGATCGTAGGGCAGCTTGTACATCGAAGCGCCGAACGCGTGGGCGACCGAGATGAGGAGCAGCGTATGCCCGTCGGGCAGCGATCGCGCGACCGCCTCTGTGCCGATGATGCCGCCCGCGCCGCCCTGGTTGTCCACGACCACTTGCTTGCCGAGCCGCTCGGAAAGCTGGAACGCGATCATGCGCCCGACCACGTCGTTGCTGCCGCCGGGCGGAAACGGAATGATCATCCGCACCGGCTTGCTCGGATAGACTTGCGCCGCTGCGCTCGCCGCATGCAGCGCGGCCGCAAAGAGCGCGAGCAGCAGGACCGGGGTTGCGGGTTTCAGCGTCTTCGACATTCTCTCCTCCGTGGCAAGCTTCGTCCGCGCCTTCAGCGCATGCCCAATTCGATCAGCGTGGTCGTCTCGATGTCTTCGCCGAACCACGCCGTGAGCGCCGCCTCGCGTTTGCCGATGTATTCGATGCGCCCGTCCCGATGCGTCATCGGCAGGTCGTGGCCGGGTACGAGGACGCTTCCCCGCCGTTTTTGCCACAGCTGCCAGATCCTCTCGATCGACGCCGCGCTGAGCGCAGCGTCGAAGGTGGCTTCGCCCCTGCGCGAGAGCAGCTCAGCGCGGTTCTTCGCGGCGTCGCCAGTGAAGATCGCGTCGCGCTCCTTTCCCTCGAGCACGAAGACGAGATGCCCGGGGGTGTGCCCGGGCGCAGCGTGCGCCCTGAGTCCCGGAATGCATTCCTGCTCGGCCGCTACGGGATGCAGCGAAGGCCAGCTTTCCAGCTCGCGGATGTAGAGCTCGGGTACCGGCGTCTCGCCCCAGGGCTCGGCCGTCGACCACGCGAGCTCCCTTGCGCCGATGATGATTCGCGCCTGGCGGAACAGGATCCAGTTGAGCGAGTGATCGTAGTGCGAATGCGTGAGGATGACGTCGGTCACGTCAGCGGGCTCCAGGCCGCGCTTCGCGAGTTGCGCGATGAGTCCCTTCCTCATGCTGAAGCTGCCCACGTCCACCAGGGCGACGTGCCCGCGGCCGCGGATCAGCGCGATCGTGCTCCAGCCCAGGCCCCCATGGCAGACCATCCTGCCGGGAAAGCCCTGGATCAGTACGTCGATCTCGTAGTCCTCCAGCTCGATCGCTTCCATTTTCACTCCGCTCGGATACCGGTTTCCCGGATCAGCTTGGCCCATTTTTCGGAATCCGCGCGCATCACCGCGCCGAACTGCTCAGGGGTGCTGCCGACCGCGGTCGCGCCCATCGCGGCAAGTCTTTCCGACACCCCGGCGTCCTGCAGCACCTTGCTCACGTCGGCGTGGATCTTCCCGACGATCGCTCGGGGCACGGCCGCGGGCGCGACCAGGCCGAACCAGTTGGTGAGCTCGTAACCCGGAAGCGATTCGCCGACGGTCGGCACCTCGGGGAGCAGCGGCGAGCGCGCAGGGCCGAGCACTGCGAGCGCGACGAGCCGCTTGTCGCGTACGTAGGGCAGCGCCTGCACCAGGCTGTCGCAGGTGAGCGATACCTGCCCTCCGAGCAGATCCTGGAAGCTCGGCGCGCTGCCCTTGTACGGGACATGAACGAGGTTCACCTTCGCCATGCTCTTGAAGAGCTCGCCCGCGAGGTGCGGCGCGCCGCCCGGGCCCGAGGACGAATAGTTGATTTCCCCCGGACGCGATCTTGCGAGCGCGATCAACTCGTCAACGTTGCGGGCAGGCAGCGAGGGGTGCGCGACCATCACGAAATGCACCGCGACGACCTGAGTGACCGGAGCGAAATCGCGCAAAGGGTCGACGGGCATCTTCGCGATCAGGTGCGGATTGACCGCGAGGTTGCCCAGCGTTCCCAGGAAGAGCGTGTGGCCGTCCGGCGCCGAGCGCGCGGCGAACTCGGTGCCGATCACGCCGCTCGCCCCGGCGCGATTGTCCACGATCACCTGCTGGCCCCACAGGTCGGTGAGTTTGGGCGCGAGCAGGCGCGCGACGATGTCGGTGCCCCCGCCCGCCGGGAAGGCGACGACGATGCGCACGGGCTTCGCGGGGAACGTTTGCGCGAGCGCGCCCGCGGCGGCGAGCGCGGCGGCGATTGCGATCCTCTTCATGTCAGGCGCTCAGGAATCGAAAGCTATGGCTGAAACATCGAGCTTCGCAACTCCGGCGCGCGCGGCTTCATCCTGCAGCGGGTCGATCTCTGCGGCGCTGTACGGAATGCCGCTCCTCACGCGCTTCTCTTCCTCGCGCGCCTCGAGCTCCCCGGGCAGCAGGATCTCGTCGAAGCCTTCGGCCTTCGGGCAGGCGCGCACGCGCTCGACCAGCGTGTCCATGCGGGTGCGGTATTCTTTCTTCGACACGAACAGGTCCGGCTTCATCGCAAGGAAGAAGTGTCCCACGTTCTGCGGCCGGTCGAAAACCTTGTATTGATCGGTGACGTCGCCGGCAAAGGCCGCGCCCGAGAGCACGCCGGCGAAGATGTCCATGAACATCGAAAGGCCCGAGCCCTTGGGCCCTCCGATCGGCAGCACCACGCCCTTGAGGGCTTCCGTCGCGTCGGTCGTGGGGCGCCCCTCTCCATCGAGCGCGTAGCCCAGGGGAATCTTCTCGCCGCGCTTCTCGGCGATCCGGATCTTGCCGCGCGCGGCGACTGCGGGCGACATGTCGAGCACGATAGGAGCGAGCTTTCCGCCCGGGGCGCCCGCGGCGAGCGGGCTCGTGCCCAGAAGGGCCCCGCGCCCGCCCCAGGGCGGCATGGCGGGCGAGGCGTTGGTGAACACGAGCGCAACGAATCCCGCATCGAGCGCTTGCAGCACGTAGGACGCGGCCATGCCGAAGTGGGTGCTTCTCCGCGCCGAGGCGATCCCGATCCCCGATTTGCGCGCGAGCGAGATCGCTTCCGCCATGGCGCGCGTGCCGATCACGAATCCGAAGCCGTTCTGGCCGTCGAGCGCAGCCGCCGCGGGCGCGACCCGTTTCGGGAAAAGCTTCGGCCTGGGGTTGATGAGGCCGCGGCGAATGCGCTCGAGATAGCCCGGCAGGCGCGTGAGGCCGTGCGTATCCACGCCGCGCAAGTCGGCGCGCAGCAGGCAAGCGGCGACGGTCGCGGCGTCCTTCTTCGGCACCCCGTGCGCGGCGAGCAGCGCCCTCGCAAAGGCGTCGGCCTCGTCGTGCTCGACGAATACGCGCTCGCTCATCGCAGCGCGATCTCGTGGACCTGCTTCGCGCGCGCGGTGGATTCG
>WNGD01007204.1_pt1 | contig 10509 bp, 7 predicted proteins | sample 5400671 | NCBI WGS metagenome assembly WNGD01 (sample SAMN13153369, study PRJNA577476) | soil metagenome | isolation source: 40 cm soil or saprolite under grassland replicate 2 | place: USA:California | collected 2016-06-15
CAGACATAGGCGGGATCATCGCGTTCACGTTCATCGGCCATGGAGCCGTCCGTGCGTCTAACCCGTCGAACCATCCTGCGCATCGGCTCGCTCGCGCTTGCCGCGCCCGCCGCGGGCATCTTGCAAGCGCTGCCGGGCGCGGCGCAAACCGCGCCCGGACTGTCGCGAAACTGGCGTCACGGCCTCTCCCTGTTCGGCGATCTGCATTACCCGGATGGGTTCCAGCGCTTCGACTACGTCAACCCGGACGCCCCGAGGGGCGGCACGGTGCGGCTGAGCGCGCTCGGCACGTTCGACAATTTCAACGTCGCGGTGGCGAGCGTCAAAGGCCAGCTGGCAGCCGGGCTGGGGCTGATCTACAACCGGCTGCTGGCGAGCGCGCAAGACGAAGTGACGACGATGTACGGCTTGCTGGCCGAGGCGGTCGACTATCCTCCCGACCACTCGTGGGTCGCCTACCGCCTGCGTCCCGAGGCGCGTTGGCACGACGGGACGCCGGTGACGGCCGAGGACGTGATCTTCTCCTTCGAATCGTGGAAGAAACTCGATCCCGAGCTTTCTGCCTATTACCGGCACGTCGTCAAAGCGGAGCGGATCGGCGAGCGCGAGGTGTCGTTCACGTTCGATTCGGCCGGCAATCGCGAGCTGCCGCTGATCGTCGGCGAGCTCACCGTGCTGCCCAAGCTTTGGTGGCAGGCGAGCGACAAGAACGGCAACAAGCGCGATATTTCCGTCACCACGCTCGAGCCGCCGCTGGGCGCGGGCCCGTACCGGATCAAGGATTTCGTGCCGGGGCGCTCGGTCGCCTACGAACGGGTCAAGGACTATTGGGGCGATCGTTTCAACGTCAACGTCGGGCAGAACAATTTCGAGGAGATGCGCTTCGAGTATTTCCGGGACTCTACGGTCGCGCTCGAAGCCTTCAAGGGCGATCAGATCGACTGGCGCACCGAGAACAGCGCCAAGAACTGGGCCACGGCTTACGATTTTCCCGCAGTGCGCGACAAGCGGGTCGTCATCGAAGAATTTCCGATGCGCAGCCGCGGGGTGATGCAGGCATTCGCCTTCAACATCCGGCGCGACAAGTTCAAGGATCCGCGCCTGCGCCGCGCGTTCAATTTCGCGTTCGATTTCGAGGAGATGAACAAGCAGATCTTCTATGGCCAGTACCGCAGGATCTCCAGCTATTTCGACGGCACCGAGCTCGCTTCGTCGGGCATCCCGGGGGGCCAGGAGCTGGAGATTCTCGAGACCGTCCGCCCCAAGATTCCGCCGGAGCTGTTCGCGACGCCGTACACCAACCCGGTCGCGGGCAACGCGGAAGCGGTGCGGGCCAACCTGCGCGAAGCGCTGAAACTGCTGAAGGAAGCCGGCTACGAGATTCGCGACCGCAAGCTGGTGAATGCCGCGACCGGCGAGCAGCTGAACCTGGAGATCCTGGTCGACGATCCGAGCTACGAACGCATCGTGCTGTTCTACCGGCCCTCGCTTGAGCGGCTCGGCATGGCCGTAAGCGTCCGCACCGTCGATGAGGTCCAGTACCAGAACCGGCTGCGGCAATGGGATTACGACATGATCATCGCGTCGTGGGGGGAATCGCTCTCGCCGGGCAACGAGCAGCGCGGCTATTGGGGATCCCAGGCGGCCGACATGCCCGGGTCGCGCAATCTCATCGGCATCAAGAACGAAGCGGTCGACGCGCTCATCGGCCGTGTCATCTTCGCCAAGGACCGCGCCGAGCTCGTTGCCGCCACCAGGGCGCTTGATCGCGTGCTGTTGTGGAATTTCTACGTCGTGCCGCAATGGACCTATGACAAGGCGCGAACCGCACGCTGGGACCGGTTCGGCAGGCCGCAGCGGCTGCCGCGCTACAACGAGCCGGATTTCCCCGGGGTCTGGTGGTGGGACAGCGATCGCGCCACCAAGGTCGGGACGCGCTAGTGCGCGGCGGGCTCGACCGCATGCCGGCCCGGCGGTCTGGCGCCGGGCGGACGCTCACGCGCCGCAACGTGCTGGCGCTCGGGGCAGGCGTCCTTGCGCTCGCGCCCGCGCGGCGCGCGGCGGCGATCGAAGCCGGCGGCGAGATCGAGACTCACGGGCTCTCCGCGTTCGGCGACCTCAAATATCCGGCGGATTTTGCGCATCTCGACTACGCCGATCCGCACGCGCCGAAGGGCGGTATGTTTTCCCAGGTCGGTCCGGAGCGGCAATACAACCAATCCTTCCTCACCTTCAATTCGCTCAACAGCTATATCCTCAAGGGCGACGGCGCGCAGGGGATGGAGCTGACGTTCGCCAGCCTGATGGCGCGCGCGGCCGACGAGCCGGACGCGGTCTATGGGCTCGCCGCCCGCGCCGTGCGCATCTCGCCAGACCGGCGCACCTACAAATTCCTGTTGCGCGAGGCGGCGCGATTCCACGACGGCTCGCCGCTCACGGCGCACGACGCGGCGTTCTCGCTCACGACTCTCAAAGCCAAGGGACACCCGATCATCCGGCAGTTCCTGCGCGATTTCGAGGGCGCGCAGGCCGCGGATGCGGCAACGCTGGTCGTGCGGTTCGCCGACAAGCGTGCGCGCGACGTGCCGCTGTTCCTCGCCACGCTGCCGATCCTCTCCCGCGCCTATTATGCCGGCCGCACGTTCGACGAGACCAGCCTGGAGGTGCCGCTCGGCTCCGGCCCCTACAAGGTCGGCCGCTTCGAGCCCGGGCGTTTCATCGAGTACGAGCGGGTCGCGGACTGGTGGGGCGCCGAGCTGCCCGTTGCGCGCGGCCACAACAATTTCGACGTGGTTCGCTTCGAGTACTACCGCGACCGCGACGTCGCCTTCGAGGGCTTCACCGCCAAGAACTATCTGTTCCGGGAGGAATTCACTTCGCGGATCTGGGCGACGCGCTACGACTTCCCGGCGATCCGCGACGGACGCGTGAAGCGGGAAGTGATGCCCGACGACACGCCTTCGGGCGCGCAGGGCTGGTTCATCAACACCCGGCGGGAGAAGTTCAAGGATTCCCGCCTGCGCGAAGCGCTGATCGACGCCTTCGACTTCGAATGGACCAACAAGACCATCATGCACGGCTCCTACGAGCGCACCCATTCGGTGTTCCAGAATTCCGACATGATGGCGGCCGGCAAGCCCGGTCCGGAAGAGCTTGCCCTGCTCGAGCCGTTCCGTGGCACCCTGCCGGAGGAAGTATTCGGCGAGCCCTTCGTGCCGCCGGTCTCCGACGGTTCCGGCCAGGATCGCAGCCTGCTGCGCAAGGCGAACCAGCTGTTGCAGCAAGCCGGCCTGGCGGTGAAGGGCGGCAAGCGGGTCAACGCGCGCGGCGAGCCGATCGCCATCGAATTCCTGATCGACGAGCCCGGGCTCGAGCCGCACCACATGCCGTTCATCAAGAATCTCGGCGTGCTCGGCATCGAGGCCACGCTGCGGCTGGTCGACCCGGTGCAATATCGCGCCCGCGTCGACCAGTTCGATTTCGACATCACGGTCGAGCGTTTCAGCTTCTCGACGACGCCAGGCGATTCGCTGCGCTCGTATTTGTCTTCCGCCGCGGCGACGCTGAAGGGCTCGCAGAACCTCGCCGGGATCGCCGATCCGGTGATCGACGCCCTGATCGACAAGATCATCGGGGCCGACACGCGAGCCGCGATGGTGAGCGCCTGCCGGGCGCTCGACCGCGTCATCCGCTGCGGGCGATACTGGATTCCGCACTGGTACAAGCCGACGCATTGGTACGCCTATTGGGACGTGTTCGCGCGGCCTGCGGCAAATCCGCGCTACGCGCGCGGCGTTCCCGAGACCTGGTGGTACGATCGCGGCAAGGCCGCGAAACTCGAGCGCGCCGGCTGAGCCGGCGCCGATCGGATCGAGGAGATGAGCGCTTACATCGCCCGACGCATCCTGTTCATGATCCCGACGCTGCTCGGGATCATGCTGGTGTCGTTCCTGGTGGTGCAGTTCGCGCCGGGCGGCCCGGTCGAGCGGATGATCGCCAAGATCAGCGGCCAGGATACCGGCGCGACCTCGCGCATCTCGGGATCGGCGGGCGGCGATTTTGCGGCCCGCAATCAGTTCCAGGGCGCGGCCGGATCCGAGGTGATCAACTCCAAATATCGCGGCGCCCAGGGGCTCGATCCGGAATTCATCAAGAGCCTGGAAAAGCAGTTCGGTTTCGACAAGCCGGCCTACGAGCGCTTCCTCCTGATGCTGTGGAACTTCAGCCGGTTCGATTTCGGCAAGAGCTATTTCCGCGACGTTCGCGTGCTCGATCTGATCAAGGAGAAGCTCCCGGTCTCGATGTCACTCGGCATCTGGATGACGCTCTTGACCTATCTGATCTCGATCCCGCTCGGCATCCGCAAGGCGATCCGCGAAGGCTCGCGGTTCGACACCTGGACCTCAGGGGTCATCGTGGTCGGTTACGCCATTCCCGGATTTCTGTTCGCCATTCTGCTGATCGTGCTGTTCGCCGGCGGCTCGTTCTTCGACTTCTTCCCGTTGCGCGGCCTCACCTCGGAAAATTGGCACAGCCTGCCGTGGTGGGGCAAGATTCTCGATTATTTCTGGCACCTCACCCTGCCGATCCTCACCATGTCGCTCGGCGCCTTCGCCACGATGACCATGCTGACGAAGAACTCGTTCCTCGACGAGATCCGCAAGCAATACGTGCTCACCGCCCGCGCCAAGGGCTGCAGCGAGCACCAGGTGCTCTACGGCCATATCTTTCGCAATGCCATGCTGCTGGTCATCGCCGGGTTCCCCGGCGCATTCGTCCACGCGTTCTTTTCCGGCTCGCTGCTGATCGAGATCATCTTCTCGCTCGACGGGCTCGGCCTGCTCGGCTTCGAGAGCGTGCTCAACCGCGACTACGCGGTGGTGTTCGCCACGCTCTACATTTTTTCGCTGATCGGGCTCGCCGTGAATCTGATCTCCGATCTCACCTATACTTGGGTCGATCCGCGCATCGATTTCGAGACCCGGGAAGTCTGAGATGGATGCGACGATCAGCCCGAAGGTGCAGGAGACGAGCGGCATCACCCCGCTCGGCGTCGCCGCGCCGCCGCGTGCCGGCGGGATCCGCGTCTCGCCGATCAACAAGCGGCGTTGGCAGAATTTCAAGGCGAACCGCCGCGGCTACTGGTCGCTGTGGCTGTTCGCGGCGATGTTCTTGCTCTCGCTGTTCGCGGAGTTCATCGCCAACGACAAGCCGTTTCTGGTGAAATACGCCGGTCAGTATTATTTCCCGGCACTGTTCACCTATACCGAGACCGCGTTCGGCGGCGAGTTCGAGACCGCGGCGGATTATCGCGATCCTTACGTGCAGAAGCTGATTTCCGACAGCGCCGGCTACATGGTGTGGCCGCCGATCCGCTATTCCTACGACACCCACAATCTCGATCTGCCCACGCCGGCACCGTCCAAGCCCACCTGGCTGCTCACCGAGAAGGAGTGTCAGCCGGTGGTCGAGCGCAAAGGGCTGAGAGGCTGCGCCGACCTCGAATGGAACTGGCTCGGCACCGACGACCAGGGCCGCGACGTGCTGGCGCGGCTGATCTACGGCTTCCGCATCTCGGTGCTGTTCGGGCTGGTGCTGACCGTGATCTCCTCGATCGTCGGCGTGGCGGCCGGAGCCGTGCAGGGCTATTTCGGCGGCTGGACCGATCTCCTGTTCCAGCGTTTCATCGAGATCTGGACCTCGATTCCCTCGCTTTATCTGCTGCTGATCATCTCCTCGGTGCTGGTGCCGGGCTTCTTCGTGCTGCTCGGGATTTTGCTGCTGTTCTCCTGGGTGTCGCTGGTCGGGCTGGTGCGCGCCGAGTTCCTACGCGGGCGCAATTTCGAATACGTTCAGGCCGCGCGCGCCCTCGGCGTCTCCAATGCGAAAATCATGTTCCGGCATCTGTTGCCCAACGCCATGGTGGCGACCATGACGTTCCTGCCGTTCATCCTCTCCTCCTCGGTGATGACCCTGACGGCGCTCGATTTCCTGGGCTTCGGGCTGCCGCCGGGCTCGCCCTCGCTCGGCGAGCTGCTCTCCCAGGGCAAGGCCAACGTGCAGGCGCCCTGGCTCGGGCTCACCGGGTTCTTCGCGGTCGCCATCATGCTCTCGCTGCTGATCTTCATCGGCGAGGCGGTGCGCGATGCGTTCGACCCCAGGAAGGCGTTCGCATGACCGCAATGACGGGCTCCGCCGAGAAGCTGATCGAGGTCCGCGACCTCTCCGTCGCATTCCGCCAGGGCGAGCGCGAGCTCTTGGCGGCCGACCGCGTCTCGTTCGACATCAAGCCGGGCGAGACCGTGGCGCTGGTCGGCGAATCCGGGTCCGGCAAGTCGGTCACCGCGCTGTCGATCCTCAAATTGCTTCCCGGCTCGGCGCGGCATCCCTCGGGCTCGATCCGCTTCAAGGGCCGCGAGCTGATGAAGCTATCGGAGCGCGAGATCCGCCACGTGCGCGGCAACGACATCACCATCGTGTTCCAGGAGCCGATGACCTCGCTCAACCCGCTGCACACGGTCGAGCGGCAGATCGCCGAAGTGCTGGAGCTGCACGCCGGCGTGACCGGGGGGGCGGCGCGGGCGCGGGTCGTCGAGCTGCTCGCCCAGGTCGGCATTCCCGATCCGCAATCGCGGCTGGCGAGCTATCCGCACCAGCTCTCCGGCGGCCAGCGCCAGCGCGTGATGATCGCGCTCGCGCTCGCCAACGAGCCCGACCTGCTGATCGCGGACGAGCCCACGACCGCGCTCGACGTCACCGTGCAGGCGCAGATCATCAAGCTGATCAAGGATCTGCAGGCGCGGCTCGGCATGGCGGTGCTGTTCATCACCCACGATCTCGGCATCGTGCGCAAGACCGCCGAGCGCGTCTGCGTGATGCGCCAGGGCCGGATCGTGGAGCAGGGCGCGGTTGCCGACGTGTTCGCCGATCCGCAGCATCCCTATACGCGCGAGCTGATCGCGGCCGAGCCGAAGCCCGATCCCGCGCCGCTGCAGCCGGGCGCCCCGGCGGTGATTCGCGCCGATGACCTCAAGGTGTGGTTCCCGGTCCGCCGCGGGTTTTTGCGGCGCACGGTCGGCCACATCAAGGCGGTCGACGGGGTCAGCATCGAGGTGCGCAAGGGCGAGACGCTCGGCGTCGTCGGCGAATCCGGCTCCGGCAAGACCACGCTGGGCCTCGCGATCCTGCGGCTGATCTCCTCGCAGGGCCCGATCGTGTTCATGGGCAAGCCGCTGCAGGGGCTCAAGTTCAAGGGCATGCTGCCGTTCCGGCGCGACATGCAGATCGTGTTCCAGGATCCCTACGGCTCGCTCTCGCCGCGCATGTCGCTCTCCGACGTCATCGAGGAAGGCCTGTGGGTACATCACCCCGGCATGCCGAAGGCGGAGCGCGAGGAGCGGGTGATCCGGGCGCTGGTCGAGGTCGGGCTCGATCCGGAAACGCGGTTCCGCTATCCGCACGAGTTCTCCGGCGGCCAGCGCCAGCGCATCGCGGTGGCGCGCACGCTGGTGCTCGAGCCGACCTTCATCGTGCTCGACGAGCCGACCAGCGCGCTCGACATGCTGATCCAGGCGCAGATCGTCGATCTGTTGCGCGCGCTGCAGAAACGCCGCGAGCTCACTTATTTGTTCATCTCGCATGATCTGCGCGTGGTGGCGGCGCTGGCGAGCCGCGTCGTGGTCATGCGCCACGGCAAGGTCGTGGAGGAGGGTCCGGCCGCCGAGCTGTTCGCGCGGCCGAAGACCGACTACACCCGCGCGCTGTTCGCGGCCGCGTTCAACCTCGAGACCGCCGCCGAGGGCGTGGTGGCGCAATAAGATGATTCCCCGGGGGCGGGCGGCATGTCGGCGATCCTGCTGGCCATGACCGGAGCCGGATGGGATCCGGCGGAATGGCAGGCGCGATTTTCGGCGCTGGCGCCGCGCCGCGAAGTGAGAATCTGGCCCGACCGCGCCGGAGATCCCGCCGAAGTCGGCTATGTGTGCGCCTGGAAGCCGCCGCCGGGCCTTTTCGCGCAATTCCCGCATCTGAAGGCGATTTTCTCGCTGGGCGCCGGCGTCGATCACCTCATCGGCGATCCGCTGCTGCCGGCGGTGCCTCTCGTCCGCGTGGTGGACCGGGATCTCACGGCGCGGATGAGCGAGTACGTGGTCCTGCACGTGCTCCTGCATCATCGCCGCTTGCGGCTCTACCGGGAGCAGCAGCGCGAAAAAATCTGGCACGAGCATGCGCAGCCCGCGGCGAGCGAAGTCGCTGTGGGGATCCTGGGGCTCGGCGTGCTCGGAAGCGAAGCCGTCGAACTGCTGGCCCGGATCGGCTTTCGGATGGCGGGGTTTAGCCGCACCGAAAAATCACTCGCCGGCATCGAGACGTTCCACGGCAAGAACGGCCTCGACGCATTTCTCGCCCGCACCGAGATCCTGGTCTGCCTGTTGCCGCACACGCCGGCGACCGAAGGCATTCTGAACCTGGCATTGTTGCGCAAGCTCAAGCGCGACGGCGCGCTCGGCGGCGCCTATCTGATCAATGCGGGGCGGGGAATGCTGCAGGTCGACGCCGATATTCTCGCTGCGCTCGAGGAGAGTTCGCTCGCGGGCGCGAGCCTCGACGTGTTCCCGACCGAGCCGCTGCCGCGCGAGAGCCCGCTGTGGAATCATCCGAACGTGATCATCACGCCGCACAATGCCGGGGTCTCCGACCCGCGCGCATTGGCCAAGAACGTGCTCACGCAGATCGAGCGCTTCGAGCGCGGGCTGCCGCTCGAGCACGTGGTCGACCGCACGGCGGGATATTGAGCACAGCAAGAGATCTGATCTCGAGGCGCACAAGAAACGGATCTCACAGGTCGCGGCATATTTTTCCCTCTCAACGCCGACGCGCCGAGCGACGCACCTTACCGAGGCATGAAACCGTCCGTCAGCGTCTGCATGAAGCTCACGAGCGCATCCTCCTCCGCGTCCGACAGGCCCAGCCGCCCCATTTTTTTGGTGTTCATGTTGTCGGTCGACTCGGGTGCGGGCCAGCACGTCGTACCTTCGCCGGGGTCGTTGGGCCGGCAGCGCGGCAGGACGTCCCGCGTATTGTAGAAATGCACGATTGCCCTCAGGCTGGTGAAATATCCATTGTGTCCATACGCTTTGACAAAGGCTGGATAGAGCCGCTTGTCTACATTGCGTAGCGTCGGCACTTGGAAGCGCGCCTGGTTGTCCGGCGCGAACTTGACCCATCTTGAATCTGCCACGGAGGGTTGGCTGAGCAGATGGCCCTTGGTGAGGAAACTGCCGACGCCGCCATCGACGAATGACGGTCCTGCTGGATTGGCGACATAGCCCAGTGCGTCGGGGCGATTTTCCGCATAGTAAGGAAGCCGCGGATTGGCAGGGGTGCCGATATTGCTGGCGGTGAAATCGGTGAACAGCGGATCCTCGCCGGGCCCGCCGTCGCGGTGACACTCGTTGCATCGGGCCTTGCCGCGGAACAGGTCGTAGCCCGCCTGCTCCTGCGGGGTAAGCTGCGCCTTGTTGGCGAGCACTGCGTCGAACTTCGAGGTAAAGGCCGTCACCTCGGCCGAGGCCTCATACATGGCGATGGCCTGCGCCATCTGATCGAACGTCGCGCCGACCCGGCCGCGATCGAGCTCGCTGAGATGGACCGGCGTCAGATCGCCGGCGGATGGGGGCCCCGGCCGGGCACAGACCTGCTCCACGTCGTTGGGCCACGCGACCGCGAATGCCTGCGGTCCCCACACCCTTTCGAAGAGGGCGCGATAGGGGCGCTGCGAGGCGCGATAAACCGCACATGCGATATCGGCCAGGCCCATTTCCACGGGGTTGGTCGGCGGCCCCTGCGCCTGTTCGGCCGCCGGATTGCCCAACCGGCGCCCGGTCGCACGCATGTCCCAGAAATTGCCGCCGACTAGATCACCTTGGCCGGGGTTGTAGTGCAGAACCGGCGAAAGCGGCGCGTACGCGTGCGTTTGGGGCTTGCGGTCGCTGTATCGTGTGCGCACCGAACCGGGATAGGCGCCGGTGGTCCGGTTCAGTTCCGACACGGGACCGGTGAAACCTGTCTCGGGCATGTGGCAGAAAGCACAAGCTTCATTGCGGTTCACCGAGAGGTGCTTGTCGTACAGCATCAACTTGCCGAGCAGCTCGATTTGCTGGACCTGATTGTCCGGCGGCGCGCCTAGCCGCTCGAGCGCCTGTGCCTCGATGCGGTCGATCTCGGCCTCGACCTGCGCAATTTCCTCCAGCGCCTTGGGCGAGAGCGTCAAGCTGGTCTCCCCCGCACCCAGGGCATCGGCGCCCAACGTGGCAACAACGGCGACCGGTCCGAGCACCACCACGGTCATCAAGGCGTTGATCCAGCGCGACCTCGTCATTCGCACCTCCATCGCCCCAAAACGCCGGCGGCACGGCGTGCAGAGTACCATCCAATTCAGGGTCGCGGCGTCCTTCGGCCCGGAAATCGCGGCGCCCCCGCCGCCACGAAGCCGAGCGGCAAGGTGAC
>WNGD01007206.1_pt1 | contig 10506 bp, 9 predicted proteins | sample 5400671 | NCBI WGS metagenome assembly WNGD01 (sample SAMN13153369, study PRJNA577476) | soil metagenome | isolation source: 40 cm soil or saprolite under grassland replicate 2 | place: USA:California | collected 2016-06-15
CGCAGGGTGGCGGCGTGATCATCAACATGTCGAGCGGCGGCGCGACGCGCGCCCACCGCGGCATGGTCGCGTATGACGCCTCGAAGGGCGGCAGCGAAGCACTGACCCGCGCGCTCGCACTCGACCTGGCCCCCTACGGTATCCGCGCCGTGGGGATCGTGCCCGGCCTAATCCGCCACGACGGACAGTCCGCCGAGTCGGTCCAGGCGGCGGCCGACACGGTGCCGCTCGCGCGCATGGGAGCGCCGGCCGACATCGCCGCAGCGGCCGCTTTCCTAGCCTCCGACGACGCCGCGTACATCACCGGGGCGACGATCGTCGTCGACGGCGGATTACTCGTCCAGCAGCGCTCGCCGCAAGCCGAGACGTTCCCGGTCTCCGCGTTCCCGACGCTGAGCGAAACGACCACCGAGGAGGACAAATGATCTGACGACCGTGCCACCGGGCGACGTGGACTACGTGCCCAACGCCACGCCACTGCTCGTCGGCGACGATGGATCGCCACCTCGGGCACGTGGCGCGTTGCGACTATCTCACGCAATGCGGGGTCGCCCAGGAAGCCACCAGCTTGGGGATAGGTCTTGGGGACGGGTTCCGGGCGTCACAGGGTCGCTCGGGGACGTCGAACTAACAGGTCGAAAGGAGCGCCAAAGCGCGTAAATCCAGGCAAACCAAGTCCGGAAGCGCACGTCCTTCGACTCGCCGCCGCAACTGCAATCCTCCATGGTAAGGAGGGGGTCGACGGTTCGAGTCCGTCAGAGGGCTCTTGAGATAGACCTGCTAACGGACGTCTTTCGTCGTCAAGATCGTAAACGACCGGCGAATGACGGGTACCAAACGGGTACACGAGCTCTCGGGCTCTATTCGAAATGGGTCGTTTTTGTCGAGATCGGCGAACGGCTCATGAGCCACGCCGCCGCACTCGCCGCGGGCGCTCCACCTCCGCCGTCCCCTCGGATTTGAGGACGACGATCAGGCGTGGGGTGCAAAAACCTGATCGTGTGAGGCGCGACGGCTGCTGAGGCGGCGGTAGCGTCGGGCGTCCCCGCTTGCCGGAGGTCGCCTTTGTTTGTGTCAGTTCTGTACATCATGGTCTGCCGACTGCTGGAGTTGATCGTGCTCGTTGGACGCCGCGACCGAGCGAGGGAGCTGGAGATCCTCGTGCTCCCGTGGGTGCGGAAACACGATCCTGCCGCTAGTCGGGTGCTACCGACCCCGCGATCGAGTTAATGCACCCCACGCGCCGTGCGGCTGCGGAGGCTCGGGAGCGGGCGGCGCAGGCTGGCTGGCGGGCGGCTCCTCGTCCGGCGGGAGCATGGACCGCGGCACCGCTCCACGCTCCCGCTGCGCGCGGATAGCGGCGTTCATCTCGTCGCGCTGCGATTCCTCCTCACCGCACTCGACGTACGACGCAGAGCGAGCGCCTCCTTCGCGCCGAACCCTGTCGCGCATACTGGGGCATGCGGATGCTGCTCGTTCCCCGGGCAGGGCACGTCGACCTCCTCGACCTGCCGTGGCACGAGCCGCTCGAGGCGTGGGAGTCGGTGCGTCTCGTCGAGGTGCCGCGCGGGATCGGGCGCCACGTCGTCCGCTTCGTGGACTACTCGGGGACGCTCTTCGCGCTGAAGGAGCTTTCGCCCGAGCTCGCCGCACGCGAGTACCGGCTGCTTCGGGAGCTCGGGCGCCGCCGCGTCGCGGCGGTGGACGCGGTCGGGATCGTGAGCGAGCGGGCGGGCTCGGATTCGGAGGCGCTGCTCGACGTTCTCTTGACGCGTTACCTCGACTTCTCGCTGCCGTATCGGCTCGCACTCGCGCGGCGCTTGGAGCCCGACCAGCTCGCCCGGCTCCTCGACGCGTTCGCGCAGCTGCTGGTGCGGCTCCATCTGAGCGGCTTCTTCTGGGGAGATTGCTCGCTCTCGAATGCGCTCTTCCGCCGGGACGCCGGCGAGCTCGCCGCCTACCTCGTCGACGCGGAGACCGGCGAGCTGCACACCCGGCTCTCCGACGGTCAGCGTGGGTACGACCTCGAGATCGCCGAGGAGAACGTGCTCGGCGAGCTGCTCGACGTCGCCGCGGAACTCGGGGAGCCGGGTGCCGCGGCCGAGTCGCTCGCGGCCGAGATCCCGGCCCGCTACGAGCGGCTTTGGGCCGAGCTCACCGCGGAGGCCGAGTTTCGCTCAGGCGAAGTGACCACGCTCGACGACCGCCTCCGAAAGCTCGCGGAGCTCGGCTTCGACGCCGGCGAGGTCGAGATCGTCGAGTCGGACGGTGCGTACCGGCTCCGGCTCGAGCCGAAGGTGATGGAGCCCGGTCACCACCGGCGACGGCTGCTGCGACTCACCGGTCTCGACGCGCAGGAGAACCAAGCGCGGCGGCTGCTTGCCGACCTCGACGACTTCCGGCAGCGCAGCCTCGAGGAAACGCTGCCCCCGCCGTCCGAGACCGCGGCCGTCGGCCGCTGGCTGGCCGAGGTGTTCGAGCCGGCCATTGCCGCAGTGCCGCGCGAGCTGTACGGCAAACGCGACGCGCCGCAGCTCTACCACGAGCTGCTCGAGCACCGCTGGTACCTCTCCGAGCGCGCCGGCCACGAGGTCACGCTGCAAGAGGCCGTCGCCGACTACGCCGAGAGCGTGCTACGCCGGCTGCCGGACGAGCGCACCGTGCTCACCGATGTCGACCCGCGCGACGGGGAGTCGCCGCAGGAGGGCAGAGTGTCGTAGGCCCGCCGCGCGATGTGCTGCATAAACACGATCTCGCTGCAAATCGCCGCCTTCCATCGCCCGCGACCGAATTAGTGCACCCCACGAGCGCCCGCCCGCTCGATCCAACCGACAAGCCGTACGTGCGGCAGGTCAAAGGCTGCTAAACGCATGAAACGACCCCTCCTCACGTTCACGGTAAGGCGGGGATCGACGGTTCGAGTCCGTCAGAGGGCTTCTCAGAAAAGCCTGCCAATGCAGGTCTTTCGTCGTCTCGGACGACAACTCACCGGCGGCGACGGGTACCAAATGGGTACATCAGCCGCGCCGGACGTGGTAAAGATCAGATCGCGGGCCAGTGCGCGGCGCCGAGGTCGCGAGAAATGCCCCGCGCGGCCTCGATCACCGCGGTGCCGAGCGTCCTGTCGTGACCCTTGGCGAGGACGCGCTCGCGCGGGCCGACGACGCCGATGGCGCCGACCGCCTCCGAGCGGCGGTCGAAGATCGGCGCCGCGACACCGCCCTCGCCCAGGACCGCTTCTTCCTTCTCGAGGGCGTAGCCGCGCTTCCGAACCGCGTCGAGGTCGCGGCTGAGCGCCGCTGCCGTGCCAAGCGTCTGGCCGGTCAGCTTCCGGGGCTTGGCGCCGACCAGGTCGTCCCGCACGGCCTGGTCGAGGTACGCGAGCACGGCTTTCCCAAGCGCGGTGGCGTGCAGCGGCAGCAGGGCGCCGACCTCGAGGATCTGCAGGGTCGTGTCGGGTCGGAAGACGTGGTGGACGACGAGCATTCCGTCGCCGTGAAATGCGCCGACCCGCACCGCCTCGTCGGCGCGTCCGGCGAGCGCCTCCGAATAGGCGAGCGAGCGCGAGCGCAGCTCGCTCAGATCGAGGTAGCGGTTCGAAAGCTGGAGGAGCTGGGGGCCCAGCTGATACTTGTCGCTGTCGGGGTGCTGCTCGACGAGACCGTGGGCCTGGAGCGTCCGCAGCAGCCCGTGCACCGTTCCCTTGGCGAGCTCGAGGCGCTCCGAGAGCTCGCTCACGCCCAGCCGCCCAGGCCCCCCGGCGAGGGCTTTGAGGATGCGGATTGAGCGGTCGACGGATTGGATCATCGGTGGGTATTGTCGAATGGCGTTCGACATTGTAGAATGCACCCTCGATGCACGGGGAGTCCCGGAACGGCTTCGTTGGCCTGGTGCTCGTCTCCCATAGCGCGGCGATCGCGGACGGCCTTGCGGAGCTCGTCGCCCAGGTCGCGGGGCCAAGCGTGCCGATCGTGGCGGCCGGAGGCGGGCCTGACGGGACGTTTGGAACCGACGGCGGGCGTGTGCTCGGCGCGCTTCGGGACGCTGCCGGATCGGCCGGAGCGGTCGTTCTGATGGATCTCGGCAGCTCTGTGCTCTCGGTTCGCGCCGCGCTCGGCGAGCTGCCCGACGAGACGGTCGCGCGGCTGCGCATCGCGGACGCGCCGCTCGTCGAAGGTGCGATTGCGGCGGGAGTCACCGCCTCGACGGGGGGATCGGTGGACGAAGTCCTCGCCGCGGCGCAGGAGGCGCGCACCGTTGCCAAGTTCTGAGACCAAGCGACGGGCGACGCTCCCCGCCGACGTTCCGCTCCACGCACGCCCGGCGGGAGACTTCGTGCGCGCGGCGGCACGGTTCCCGGCCGACATCTCGGTAGCCGCGAACGGGAAGCGCGCGAACGCCAAGAGCATCCTGGAGATCCTGGCCCTGGGCGCGCTGGGCGGGACCGAGCTCGTCATCGCCGCGTCAGGTGACCGCGCCGCCGAGGCCGCCGACCATCTGGTCGGTCTCGTGCCGCGGCTCGGCTGACAAGAGGTCGCGAGCGAGCGCCAGCGCCTCCCGCGCGGAAGACGCGGCGAGCGCCTGTTTCGCGGCATCCGCTGCTTCGGCGAACGAGAGCAGGCGCATCGCCTCGCGCAACTCGTCCAGTCGCGCCGGCGCCACGCTCAATTCGTCCACGCCGAGACCGATCAGGAGCGTGGCGACCTCCGACTCGCCGGCTGCCTCGCCGCACACTTCGACGGTCCTTTGCGCCGCGTGCGCGGCGTTCACGACCTGGGCGATCAGCCGCAGGACGACAGGCTCAGCTGCAGTCACCGCGGAAGCGACGGGCCGCTCCCGGTCGAGGCTGAGCGTGTACTGCACGAGGTCGTTCGTCCCGATGGAGAGGAAGTCGGATTCGGCGGCGATCTCCGCGGCGCGGGCGGCCGCCGCGGGAGTCTCAATCATCGCGCCGATCGGGACGGCGGAGTCTGGGACGAGAGCTCGCACCAGACGTACCTGCTCCGCGGATTCGACGAGCGGAAGGAGAATGCGCAATTGCGTCCGCTCGCCTGCACGCACGATCGCGCGCAATTGTTTCGCGAGCTCGGCGGGCTCGGCGAGCATCAAGGTGAGGCCACGCTCGGTGACGCCGGCCAGGAAGGGCGGTGTCTTGTCAGCGCCGAAGTCGAGCGTCCGCACGGTGGCGACAAGGTCGCGCAACGGTGCGAGCGTCGGCAGAAGCGCGGCGACGTGCTCCTCTTCGGTCGGCCACCCGCTCGACTCGAGGAAGGCCAGCTCGGTGCGTAGGAGTCCCACGCCCTCCGCACCCGCTTCGAGCCCGGCGGTCACCTCCGCCGCCGTCGAGGCATTGCAGAGCAGCGACACGACCCGGCCGTCGCGGGTGACCGCCGGAAGACCACGCGCTGCTGCGCGCGCCTCGCGCAAACCGCGACGACGGCGCAGCTCGCCTTCGGCGTCGTCCAGCTGACTCGGGCTCGGGTCGACGACGACGGTTCCGGCGTCGCCCTCGACGATCAGCGTCTGCCCGTCGACGATCCAGAGCAGATCGTCTCCGATGCCGACGGTCATCGGCACGCTGAGCGCGCGCGCCATGATCGCGGCGTGGGAGGTGGCCGATCCCTCGACCAGGGCGATGCCGAGGACCCGGCCCTCGTCGAGGCTCAGGTCCGCGACGTCCGCCGGGCCGAGATCGCGCGCGATCAGGATCGAGCCCCGGGTCGGCGCCGGCATTGCCGTTCCGGTAAGCGCACGGACGGCTCGGACGCCGAGCTGGCGGACGTCCGTTGCGCGCGCCGCCAGCATCGGATCCGGGAGGGCCGCGAGCTGCTCCGCGTGGCGCGCCGTGGCCTGCCTCAAGGCCTCCGCCGGACCGAATTCGGCACCGAGTCGTTCCACCTCGAGCCGAAGCGCGGGGTCCTCGGCCATGAGCATGTTCGTCTCCAGGATCTCGGCCTCGTCCTCGAGACCGGCCGCGCGGAAGCGCGCAGCCCCTCGAGCCAGCTCGGACGCGACCGCGTCGAGGGCGGCGAGCGGGTCGCCGGCACCCGCCGCCGGCTCCGCGTCGCGCCACACGAGCGCGCGGCCGATCGCGACTCCGCCGGAGGCAGCGAGCCCACGCAGGTCGCGTCCGCTCATTTCTCGGCGGAGACCGTGCGGGCGAGCGCGCCCAAGATCAACACCGTGGACGTTGCGCCCGGATCCTGGTGGCCGATGCTGCGCTCACCCAGATACGAGGCGCGGCCCTTCGAGGCCTGTAGTGGCACCGTTGCCCGCATGCCTTCCTCGCCTGCCTCGAAGGCAGCCTGCACGGCCGTGGCAAGCGACGCGCCGTCGGCGAGGCTCTCCCGCAACGTGCGCAGGGCCGGCGCAAGCGCGTCGACCATAGTCTTCTCGCCTTCCTGCGCAGCTCCGAGCTCGACGACTCCCGCGAGCGCAGCGTCGAGCGCCGAGACGAGCTCCTCGCTTCCGAACTCCTCCGCTTCACCAAGCGCGCGGCCGGCCCGCCGCAGGGCAGTGCCCCACAGCGGGCCGCTCGCGCCTCCGACCGTCGAGACGAGCGTGCCGCCGGCGCTGATGAGGACGCGACCGGGTGGAACCGGGCCGTCTGTCGCAGCCAACTTCTCCACGACCGCCGTGAAGCCGCGGTCCATGTTCGTGCCGTGATCGGCGTCCCCGATCGCGGCGTCCAGCTGCGTCAGGTAGTCGCGCTGCTCATGGAGCGACGCGGCTGCCTGCTCGAGCCAGCGCTGCATTGTGTCGGCGTTCACGCTCGTGCCTCCTTGCAACTTGCTCAGCGCCCCCAGCGGAGCGCCGGTGTGTGAACCGGAGCATCCCAGAGAGCGGTCAGCTCGTCGTCCAGCTTCAGCAGCGTGATCGACGCGCCGGCCATCTCCAGGCTCGTGATGTAGTCGCCCACGAGACTGCGCGTCGCCGTGATCCCGCGCTGCTCGAGCTGCTTCGCGAGCTCGTAGTAGATGACGTACAGCTCGATCGTCGGCGTTCCACCGAGCCCGTTGACGAAGGCGAGGACGTTCGATCCGCTCGGAGCATCGAGGTCACCGAGAATCGCCTCGGTCATCTCGGCGACGATCTCCGCCGCCGGCTTGACCTTCTCCCGGCGACGACCGGGCTCGCCGTGGATCCCCACGCCGAACTCCATCTCGTCGGCGCCGATCTCGAACGTCGGGGTCGGCGAGGAAGGAGTCCAGGCGGAGGTGAACGCGACGCCGAAGCTGCGGCCGTTCTCGTTGACCTTGCGAGCGACGCCGGCCACTTCTGCCAGCGACCCGCCCGCCTCTGCCTTCGCGCCGGCGATCTTCTCCGCCAGCACCGTGATGCCGACACCGCGTCGGCCTGCCGTGTAGAGGCTGTCCTCGACGGCGACGTCGTCGTTCGTCAGGACGGACTCGACCTTGATGTCCTCGTCCTCCGCCATCTCGGCGGCGAGCTTGAAGTTCATGACGTCGCCCGTGTAGTTCTTGACGATGTGGACGACGCCGGCGCCGCCGTCGACGGCCTTCGTAGCGGCGAGCATCTGGTCTGGAACGGGCGACGTGAACACCTCGCCCGGACAGGCGGCGTCGAGCATGCCCGCGCCGACGAAGCCTCCGTGCATCGGCTCGTGGCCGGAGCCGCCGCCCGAGATGATCGCCACCTTGCCGGTCGGAGCGTCCTTGCGAACGACGATCTGGTTCTCGAAGTCGACGCGCACGAGATCCGGATGGGCCGCGGCGAGGCCGGCGAGGGACTCCTTGACAATGTCGGCCGGTGCGTTGATGAACTTCTTCATTACGTGCGTGGCAACAGCCATCTGGGCTCCTTTAGCGGGTGGGGACGGGGTCGCTGGCGGCGGCGCGGTCGGGCTCGGTGACGGCTTCCTGGATCGGGCGCACGATCTTCCGAGGCGTCGCCATCCAGTCGTAGGCGAAGACTGCGAGCGCCGCGCCGATCAGGTTCGCCGGGATGTACGCGAGGAATTGCTGCGTCCAGTTGTGCACTCCGCCGTGGATCGTCGTGACCAAGAGCGGGCCGATCGCGCGTGCCGGGTTCAGCGACGCATTCGTCACCGGCCCGACGGTGATGATGATCCCGACGACGACGAGGCCGATCACGAGGCCTGCCCAACCCTCGGGCGAGCGCGTGTCGACGATGCCGAGGATCGTGAACAAGAGGATCGCGGTGCCGATTGCCTCGATCAACATCGCCGAGCCCCACGACGTGACGGAGTGGTCGAAGTGGACGACGCCGAAGCCGTAGCCGAGGTCGACCGCCCTCGTCCCGAAGCAGCCCCACATCGCGAATGCCCCGGCCAGACCGCCGGCGACCTGAGCAGTCCAGTACGACGGAACCTCGCGCCAGGGGAAGCGCTTCGTGGCCGCCAGCGCGAACGTAACCGCCGGGTTGATGTGACAGCCTGAGACTTTCCCGATCGTGTAGACGAGCGCGACGATGATCAGGCCGAAGGCCATCGAGATGAAGCCGAGGTCGGCGCCCGAGAACGGCGCCTTCGATCCGCTTTCGAGCAGGAGGATCGCCGGCACCGAGCCGGCGCCGATGAAGACGAGCAGTGCCGTGCCGATGAATTCGGCGAAGAGGCGCTGCGCAACGTGGAATTCCGCCATAGAGCCCTAACCTCCTCTCGGCCCAAGGCAGAGGAGCCGCGGGCCGTTCCGCGGGAATTCCCGAGGCTTCATGCCTGGGAACGACATTCGACATTATCGAACACCGTTCGGGGAAGATAAACAGTTGAGCCGCTCGTGTCAAGCGGTGCGAGCGGCCCGCAGGATGATCCGTGCCGCGGGACCTTGCATAGGTTCGTAGTGGCGATCAGTCGCATGCACATTCGCCGTTGTGTGTTTTGCGAACAGACAACAGCTCGCGGGTACTAGACGGGTACATCAGAGCGGGCACGCGCGGGCACGGCAGACATGTCGCTAAGGCAAGATTTGCAGGAGAAACGTGATCGCGAGCGCTCGGCCGTGCACGCCAGTACCGCCCCAAAACCTCCATGGTAAGGAGGGGGTCGACGGTTCGAGTCCGTCAGAGGGCTCTGCAAAAGCGCCGCATGCGGGCGGTTTCTCGTCCTGGTCGCGTTGCCGACGGTGCCGCTCGACGCCCCGCTCCTTGCCACTCTCTCCATCGGCACTCCAATCGGCCTGGGCACCTACTGGGCCTGGGTCAACCGCGACCGGCCGACGAAGGTCAAGACAGTAGGTTCTCGGGTGCAATCGCGGGCGCGCTTGTCGGCGCCTGGCTCGGGTTCCATGCAACACCCGGCCTCCTCGCGGTCATCACCACGATCATCGGAGCCGCCGTCGGTGCGAACCTCGCCTTGATCGCCATCGAGGTCGCACGAATCGGCGAACGACCGGAGCAAGTCCCATCCACCGCGATTCCAGTGGTCGAACACTGACCCGCCGGGCCTTCGCGCGGAGCGTGTGGCGATGTGCAGCCGCCACACGCTCCGCCGACGCCCGCGCAGATATCACTTCCCAGTCTTCCCTCTTCGCTCGGCCGGGCGCGAGAAGGGGGTCGCGCTCGGTGAGCGCGTACCGCGACATTCGGGGGAGTCAGCCGCCTCTGGCCCGAGTCTGCGTCGCTCACCGGACGCCACCACCGGCCGAGAATGACATTGAGTTCGGGAATGATGTCGCTTGACCGGCGCATCCCGCTCGGAACTACCGTGGCTCGTTGAGCTCGAGCAAGAACTCGCGGAGCGCTGCGAAGCGCTCTGGGCCGAGCCGCTCCGCCCAGGCAGTCTCGACCTCGGCGACTGCGTCCCGGATCACCCCGATCGCAGAGGTGCCCCGAGGAGTCAGGGCGACACGCTTGGAGCGAAGATCGTCGGGATCGGACCGTCGCTCGAGATAGCCGAGTCGCTCGAGCTCGCCGAGCAGGTAGTTGAGTGCCTGTTTGCTGATCCGCAGCCGAGCGGCCAGCTCGGAGGGTCTCGTACCCTGCGGGCCGGGATATTGGAAGACGTTCAGGTAGGCGGCGTCGAAGTCTTCGAAGCCGCGTTCGTGCAGCCGCTCGAGCATGTGCCGCTGCACCGCCTCCCAGGGGATGCGCAGGAGCGCGCCGATCATCGGCGGCCCGAACGGTTCCGCCTCTGCTCTCGCTTTCGTAAAGTCGCTTGACGAAGTTGGAGAAGTCATATATCGTCAAGTCACTTTACCACCTAGATGTAAGAGGAGGAGCGACGATGACAACAGCGATGCGCGAGGAGATCAAGGTCGGACAGATGACGATCCGCTTCCTACTCGAGGGCCAGCAGTCGGCGGGGTCGCTCGCGGTCTTCGAGTTCGACGTTCCCGCCGGCGCGAAGGTCGCGGCCGCCCACAGCCACGACGGCTACGAGGAGACGATCTACGGGCTCGAAGGCGTCCTGACCTGGACGGTCGAGGGCACGGCCACCGAGGTTGGTCCCGGCGAGGCGCTCTTCATCCCCCGCGGCGCCGTCCACCACTTCGACAACACGGGCGATGCCGACGCCAAGGCGCTCGC
>WNGD01007210.1_pt1 | contig 10505 bp, 4 predicted proteins | sample 5400671 | NCBI WGS metagenome assembly WNGD01 (sample SAMN13153369, study PRJNA577476) | soil metagenome | isolation source: 40 cm soil or saprolite under grassland replicate 2 | place: USA:California | collected 2016-06-15
CATCAGCCGCCAGCCGTGGCACAAGCCACCCTCGCTCGCGTAACAGCTTGAGCGGCTCCAGCAGGTACAACGGCTGCCCCCCGGTGTGCGCAAACAGGAAGTCGCCTAGCCCGACCAGTGGCGTGTCCGCCTCCGGCGAAAGCGCGGCCACAGCTTTGGAGGGCCCAGCCGTACCGTGCTCACGCCTCTCCCCTCCCCCGACCACCGCCTGAACGAGCTGGAGGGTCTGAGCCAGGCTCAGCGTCTGCAAGGGCACCTGTGTGAGTGGCAGGTCCCTTCCCAGGTCGGAGAGCTCTGCGGAAAGCTTGGGGTCCAGCTCCAGTTCTTCACGACGTACTGTGCCCAGCAGCAGCACGGGCGTGCCATGCCCCTTCCAATACCGGGCCAGGTAGCGTAGCAGGTCGAGGGAGGCCCCATCTACCCAGTGCAGGTCCTCCAGCAGCAGCACCAGCGACGCAGGCTTGGCCAGAGCGTCCAGCAGGCGTGCCACCGCTTCAAAGAGATGCACCCTGGCAGCCAGCTCATCCTCGATGGGGGCTGGCAGATCGGGGTAGCGTACCCGCAACTCGGGCAGCAGGCGTGCCAGTTCAGCCAGCCAGAGGTCGTCGAGCAGATCCTCCGGGGCGTTTTCCTCCTCCAGCCGCTCCCGCAGGGCCTCGACCAACGGCTGATAGGGCAGTCGCCCACCCATCTGGAAGGCGTGCCCACTCAGCACCTCAGCTCCCTGGGCCCGGGCCCAGGCTATCCACTCGCTGGCCAGCCGCGTTTTGCCGATGCCGACCTCGCCCACCACCAGCACGGCCTGCGCCTGCCCACCCCGCGCCTGCTGAAAGCGCCCCACCAGCTGGTGGAAGGCCGCCGCTCGTCCGACGAGCGGGGCGACCAGCTCGCTGGGCGGCGGGTTCTGCGCCATGGAAGGTCGAGCAGGGGGGCTCCCTCGGCGGCGAGCCTGGGTGGTGCGAATGTGCTCAGCCAGGGCCACGGTTGGCGAGGAGGGCTCGACCTGCAAGGCCTCGGCCAGGCGGGCCCGGCAGGTGGCATAGACCTGCAAGGCGGCACTGGGCTCGCCTCGCGCCAGGTGTACGCGCATGAGGCGCTGATACGCCTCCTCCTGCAGCGGCTCGAGCGCCAGCCAGTGCATGAGTGTGGCCCTGGCCTGCTCCAGCTCCCCTGCGGCCTCTTGCCAGGAAGAGAGCCGCTCAAAGAGCAGCTGCAGGCGCACTTGCCACTGTTGCTGCTGCTGCTCGTGCCACTCGTCAAAAGGGGCTTCCTCGTCCAGCCAGAAGCCGTCGAGGAAGGGCCCGCGCACCAGCGCGAGGGCGTGCTGGACCTGGGCGAACAGGCGGGCCCCCTGCTCCGCGGAGGGGAGCGTGGAGACCAGTTGGGCTTGTGTGTAGGCCTGCTGCACCACCTGCAGGTCCAGCCAGAGGGGGGCCTGGGGGTCCAGGCCGAGCAGATCCCGCTGAGTGAGCAGGTGGTTGTGCTCAGCCGTCGAGGAGTCGGCGTCGGCGAGCAGGTGGCGCAGCAGAGCAATGGCGTTGCGCAAGGCCGTGCGAGCATCATGGGGCTCACTGTCGGGCCAGAGCAAGGCAGCCAGCTTGCTGCGGGAATGCATGCCCCCTTCGACCGCCAGGTAGACCAGCAAGGCCAGCGCCTTGCGCAAGGCAAAGGTGAGGCGGGTTCCGTCATGAAACACTTCGGGCGAGCCGAGCACGGCCAGACGTAACAGACCTCTGGCAGGTGCTCTTCCTCTCGGATAACCGACGTGACGATCCTGATTTTCTATCACTTGTTGCATCTTCTCTCCTTGAGGGTATTGATTTTAGGGTAATGATTCGGTCTTTCAACACATCCCTCTCAATCCGTTCTTTTCTTTAGTTATACAAAGACAACGTATTCAAACAGATTTGTTATCATCGGCACGTCGTGGTGTCTACGCATAGTGTAGCTGGTGAGGAGGGTGAGACAGGACACACCAAAGTTGTAGATGGGTGGTGATTTTGGCAGAGGGCATGGATGGAGAGAGGTGGCTACAAGAGGTTGAGGTTTCTGGCCCGAATGATGGCCTGGGTGCGGCTCTGCACCCCCAGTTTGCCACAGAGGTTATAGACGTGGCGCTTCACGGTGTTCACACTCAGCACGAGGCGACGGGCGATTTCCTGGTTAGAGGCTCCCTCAAGCAGCAGGCGCAGCACGTCGCGTTCGCGCTCGGTGAGCGGTTCCACAAGTGGACTGGGGCGAGGAGAGGCGAGAGGAAGCTCTGAGACGTTGTGCTCCCCAAAAGCTCCCAAGAGGGTAGCCACGTACCCCGGGACGCTGCTGCGTGCCTGAGCGAGGCGCAGCAAGGCCAGCATCGGCGCGCCCTCGTCAACGAAGAGGCGGATGTAGCCCTCTGGTTCGGCGAGCACGAGTGCGCGTTCCAGGGTGGACAGGGCGCTCGTCCGGTCACTGTGTGCCTCCAGGGCCAGCGCACGCAGCACGAGGATTTCCAGCACGCTGCCCATGCGTGCTTTGGCCTCGGCATCCCCCAGCAACCGATCCAACAGGCGCAGAGCGTCCTGGAGGAAAGGACCTGCCGGATCGTCGCGTGCCTGGGCGATGCGCACCCGCGCCAGGGTCAGGTACTCGCCCTCGCGAGGATAAGGCAGGTCGTCATCGTTGGGAGACAGGCCCCTGCTGTCGGCCCAGCGTATGGCTGCCGCCAGGTGGCCCTGTGCCAGCTCGAGCTGTGCCCGCACAGCGGCCCCCTGGGTCATCTGGTGCGGGGCGAAGTGGCGCTGCTTGGCCAATTGCACCAATGCGTCCAGGGTTGCCAGGGCCGCAGGGGCGTTGCCACGCGCTTGCTGTAGGCGAGCCAGGGCAGTGTAGCCGAACACCGCCACAAAAGGATCAACCGTCAGCGTCTCTTTGACCAGCGCTATGCCTTGTGCCAGGTGATGCTCAGCTACATCCAGCTCGTTCCACTCGCGCAGCAGGTCGCCCGGGCCGAAATAGTAGAGGAGGCCGGTGAACATGGTTTGCAAGACCTCCGGTCGTGGGACCGCCTGCACCACCTCCCGATAGGTGGCCGCGGCCTGCCGGAGCCTGCCTTGCAGGAGGCGCAGGCGTGCCAGCAGCATGATGCTGCCCACGATGGCAAACAAGTTGTCCGAGGTGCGTATCAACGCCACCGCCGTCGCGACCTCATGTTCGGTGGCGGGCGTCACATCTCCGCTCACCAGGTAGGCTTGGGCCACGCCCGCCATGGCACCCATACGAGGGATGACCTCCGCTTCCGGCAACAACTCGAGCGCCTGACGTGCGAGGGAGACCGTGAGCGTGGTATTACCAGAGAAACTGGCAATGCCCGCACGGGTGGTGAGCACGTAGCCCATGATGATCTGTGCCTGCTGAGCAGGCAGCTCCTCCTGGATACGCCGTTCAGCCTCCTGCAGGCGGGCCTCGGCCGCCTCCAACTGATTGGTAAGTACCAGCAATACTGCGTGGCACACACACAGGAAGGGGCGTGTGCGCACCAGTGCCTCAGGCAGGGCGTTCAGCCACCCGAGCACCGTGGGGAGTTGACCCTGGTGCGTAACGGGGAGTGCGATCGGTTCGATCAAGCGGGCAGCCAGTTCGAAATCGGGAACGGACAGCGCATGTTGCACCGCTTCGGCAAGCAGTTCGTGCTGCTCGTACCAGGTGCTGGCACGTTGATGCAGTTCGGGGACCAGGGTGGGCTCGATCTGTTGCAGGTGACGGCGCAGTACTTCGGCAAACAGGTGGTGGTAGCGGTACCAGTGCCGCTCGTCGTCGAGGGCGACCACAAACAGGTTCGCCCGATCAAGCGCTTCCAATATCGCCTGACTCCCCTCCTGACCCATTACGGCATCACAGAGTGGCCCGTTGAGGCGTTCCAGGATCGAGGTGTGCAGCAGAAACGTCTGCACCGAGGCTTCCTGCCGTGTGAGCACTTCTTCGGAGAGGTAATCGAGTACAAAGCGATGGCTGCCGGTGAAGGCCGTCAGAAATCCAGAGATATCGGCTCGGCCCTGCAACGAGAGCGCAGCCAACTGCAAGCCGGCAATCCAGCCTTCCGTGCGATGCTCTAGGGCCGCGATGGCCTCGGGGGGAAGGTCGAGTCCCATCACCGACTCGAGAAACGTGCGCACTTCGGCGGTGCTAAAGCGTAAGTCGGCGGCTCGCACTTCGGTGAGCTGTCCTCCCGCTCGCAGCCGTGCGAGCGGGAGGGGTGGGTCAGCGCGACTGACCAGGATGAGGTGCATCTGCGGGGGCAGGTGCTCCAGCAGGAAGGTCATTCCACGATGAATAGGGTCGGCGGTGATGACATGGTAGTCATCCAGTACGAAGGCGAAATCACCCGCATCATGGCTTGCCAGGTCATTGGTCAGTACAGCCAGCACGGCCTCTGGCGACGGCGGCTGCGGAGTATGCAGCATCGCCAATGCCGTTGTGCCAATCTGGGCATCAAGGGTCTGCAAGGCGGCAATCAGGTAGGAGAGAAAGCGCGTGGGGTCGTTGTCCTCTGCTTCTAATGAGAGCCAGGCGACGGGCATACCGCTCTGGGCAAACCACTGGGCAAGCAGGGTGGTTTTGCCAAACCCGGCGGGGGCTGAAACGAGGGTGAGGGCGCGTTCCACGCCCTGCTGGAGTCGCTCGACGAGGTGAGCGCGGGGCACCAGGTGTGTGCGCGGGCGCGGCACATGGTGCTTGGTCGCCAGCAGGGGAGGAAGCGGTTGACTCCGCTGGGCAAGCAGGGGACGGAGGGTCACGTCCCCCTCAGCGTTCGCGTCTGCTGCCACAGAGGCGAGAGGTGGCGGCAGGGCCTCACTTTGAGCACGCAGTAGATCTGCAATGTGCTCCAGCCGTGCCAGGGTGAGGTCGGCGGTCTTGCCCAGATACTTTTTGGTCAGTTGCGTACCCGTTGTCAGGTAGGCGTACCAGTAGCGGTCCCCACGCTGTTTGGCTTCCTTGCGGGCGGTATAGTGGCCGCTCTTGCCAAAGAAGGCAAAGGAAGAGACCTGGTCCAGCCAGGCAAACCAGGCCGGACTCTCAGGGGCAATCTTCAGTACTCCTCGGTCACGAGTCTCATAGAGTTCGTAAGCCTCGGTCACGGATGACCAGGCCAGCGTATAGGCGGGGACTTTCGGCATCGGACCCCTCGTGAGATAATCTACTGTATGCCCACCTACGAGGTTCTTACCCAACAGTTCTCTTGGCTCTAGTATACCCGTTGGGTCAGAACACTGCAAGAGAAGTGGTACTGGAGGCTATGCTGAGAAAACCAGCGTAGAGATCCACATTTTCTTTGCTTCCCATGAAAAGTGAGGCGCGGTCATGCATGGTCTTTGGCGTAATGGTCAGTGGGCTCTTCCCGTTACTGCTAATGGCCTTCCCCCCTGCTTGTTCAATGAGCAAGGCGTAGGGGTTGACTTCTACCATCAGGCGGAGCTTTCCTTCCGGCTGTTTCTGATTTGCCGGATAAAGAAAAATGCCACCCTTGAGCAAGGTTCGATGCGCGTCTGCCACTAACGAGCCAACATAGCGGGCGGTGTGATCTGCTGATGCTCTGAGCTGAGCCAGGTACGCTCTCGTTCTCTCATCGTAGAGCGTTTCATAGGCTTCATTGATGGAATAGATGTTGCCTTTCACAGGGAGAGTGATGTTGGGATGAGAGTAAAGAAAAGCGCCACTGGCAGGGTCAAGGGTAAATCCTTGGACACCATTGCCTGAGGTATAGACAAACATCACACTTGATCCGTACATCACGTAGCCGCTCGCAGCTTGCTTGTTCCCCTGCTGAAGGAACCCCCCATCTTTCTGGTAAACAGAAAAGATGGTTCCAATAGGGCAGTTGATATCAATATTTGACGATCCATCAAGAGGATCAATGTAGACAATGTACTCTCCTGCGTGGGACGCTGGTGCGAAGACGGGTTGCTCCAATTCTTCAGACCCAACAGCATACACCGTCCCACTGCTCAGCAGGGTCTCGACCAGGAGCTCATTGGCGAACACATCGAGCTTTTGGACTTCTTCTCCAAAGGTATTGACCCCGCCTGTTTTCCCGAGAAGATCACCAAGCCCAAGCACTCTGATCTGGTCCGCAATCCTCTTCACAGCCTGTTCAATTTCGCTGAGCAGCAGAGGAAGCCTGCCCGATGCAGTGGTTGCGGTTCGCTGTTCTTGGAGAAGGTAGTCTCTGAGAGTAAGAATGTGTGTGATCATCCTAAAATTTCCTTTCTGTTGACTGGACGTCATCCTCTCTAGTGCTAGTATAACGAGGGCGCGTCATGAAAACGTCATGAGCATCGTCATGGGTAGCGTTGCAAAAGCGACGCTAGACATCTCTCTTCCCTCCTCTAAGTGCCTTCAATTGCCTTCTCCTCTCAGCTAGTTTTTTCTCATTTAGCTTCCGTGTAACTCTCATATAACGTAGGAGACCGGGGTTTCGTCGTGTTATCTTATATCTACCAGTCATACGAAGACCTTCCTCCACCGCAAACGTATATAACGCTACTTCTATTTGTAGCTTTTCTATTTGTCCTTGGCGTGCAGAGTTTATTTCACTACTGCTCAATGGGGATGGATCGTCTGCGATCCCGTCCCCTAGCCCCGCGACAACAACCCGGAGGCTGGTGCGTTCTGCTTCGCTCAGGGATGCTTCCTCTGCATGCGCAAGTTCGCCCGGCGCTTGCCTTTCTCTGCTCGCTGTCACGATGTTGTGTCCCATCTGCTCTTCCCTTTCTGGGCAACGCGCAACTCAAGCGCGTTGTGCAACGTCTTTCTCATGTTCTTTCGCATCGATGTGTATTCATCATCCTGTCCTTTCGACTGATGAGATACTGATCTCTCTGCTGCTAGTATGACAAGGGCACGTCACGAAGGCGCCATGAGCATCGTCATGAACGGCAAGTGCCCCACACGAGGTCATCTTGCTACCACGGGAAGCTGTCTCGTGAAGCAATGCTTGTTTGTTAACCTGCCATGATCTGATGCAGAGCGGGCTGTTTGCCTCGTGATCGTCTTGCTCGGTTGGCTGCGGGGAATTCTCTGGCCAAAAAGGATCTAAAGAACGCGAGGAAGCGGAAATCAGAACCCGCCGGTCGAGCGAATGATATGAATACATTTGTTGTTGTATTCACTCGATAGTTCGCCTTGCGCCCGCCAACGGTACCTGCTGATCGTACAGTATTCGCGGAAGCCGATGCGGCGATAGATGCCGACTCCATCGGGAGATGCCGTCAGGATGGCGAGCCGGTATCCGACGTGCCGGGCCTCTCGAAGAGCGGCAAGGGTCATGGCGAGCAAATCCAACGCCATGGCAGGCTCGTCTTCTTCATGGGTAAAGCCATGCGCAAGCAAGCGTTGTCGGAGATCAGGAGGTTGTGAAGACGGACCGATCTGCCAGAGCAGAGGAAGCCGACGGCGACGAAATTCCTCCATCATCTCTTCAATGCAACCTCCTGACTGAGTATCTCTTCGTGGCAATCGAGCAGAGTGTTGGGTCTCTGTGTAGATGCGTTCATCATGTTTCTGGCGTCAGACCCTGACGTCATGGTGTCTGTGCATAGTATAGCTGGTGAGGAGGGTGAGAGACTGCACACCAAAGTTGTGGCTGTCGAGTCATTTTTGCCGGGGATAGGTGTGGGGAACAGCGAGCTACAAGAGGTTGAGGTCCCTGGCACGGATGATGGCCTGGGTGCGGCTCTGCACCCCGAGCTTGCCACAGAGGTTATAGACGTGCCGCTTCACCGTGTTCACACTCAGCACGAGGCGCTGGGCGATCTCACGGTTGGAGGCGCCCTCAAGCAGCAAGCGCAGCACCTCGCACTCGCGCTCGGTCAGCGGTTCCACAAGCGAATCAGGGCGAGCAGAGGCGAGAGGAAGAGCCGAGATGTCCTGCTCCCCAAAGGCTTTCAAGAGGGTAGCCACGTACCCCGCTACGATGCTGCGTGCATACGCTTGGCGCAGCAAGGCCAGTATCGGTTCACCCTCATCGACAAAGAGACGGATGTAGCCCTCGGGTTCAGCGAGCAGGAGTGCTCGTTCCAGGGTGGAGAAGGCGCTCGTCCGGTCACCGTGTGCCTGCAGGGCCAGCGCACGCAGCACGAGGATTTCCAGCACGCTGCCCAGGCGTGCTTTGGCCTCGGCATCCCCCAGCAGCCGATCCAGGAGACGCAGGGCATCCTGAAGGAAAGGACTTACCGGATCGTCGCGTCCTTGGGCGATGCGCACCCGCGCCAGGGCCAGGTACTCGCCCTCACGGGGATAGCTCAAGTCGTCATCCTCATGAGACAGGGCACTGCTGTCCGCCCAACGGATTGCTGCCGCTACGTTGCCCTGCGCCAGCTCGAGTTGCGCCCGTACTGCAGCTCCACGGGTCACCAGGTGCGGAGCAAAGTGCCGCCGCTCGGCCAGGGATGCCAGAGTATCCAGGGTCGCGAGGGCTTCACGGGTGTTGCCGTGCGCCTGCTCGAGACGGGCTAGAGCGGTATAGCCCCGTATCGCCACAAAAGGCTCAACCGTCAGCGTCTCCTTGACCAGCGCCATGCCTTGTGCCAGGTGCCGCTCAGCCGCATCCAGGTCATTCCACTCGCGCAGCAGGTCGCCCAGCTCGAAATAGTAGTAGAGGCTGGTGAACGCGGTTTGCAACACCTCCGGTCGTGGAACCGCCTGTACCACCTGTGCATAGGTGGCGGCGGCCTGCCGCAGCCTACCCTGCAAGACATGTAGATGCGCCAGCAGCGTTATACTGCCCACAATGGCAAACAGGTTGTCGGAGACACGTATCGACGCAAGTGCTGTTGTGACCTCGCGTTCGGTGGCGATCGTCACATCTCCACTCACCTCGTAGGCGCGGGACGCAGTTATGATGGCACCCTGACGAATGATCACCTCCGCCTCTGGCAACAGCTCAAGCGCCCGGTGGGCGAGGGGGATTGCGTGCGGAATATCGCCAGACAAACCGGCAATGCCCGCACGGGTGGAGAGCACCCAGCCCTGGATGGTCCGTGCCTGCTCAGCAGGCATCTCCTGGGCAGACTGTTCAGCTTCCCGCAGACGAGCCTCGACCGCCTCCAACTGGTTGGTGAACATGAGCAAATTTGCATAGTACACACAAAGGCGTGGACGTGTGCGCACCAGTGCCTCGGGCAGGGCGTTCATCCACTCGAGCACTGTGGATATCTGACCTTGGAATGCAACGGGGAGCGCCATCGGTTCGATCAAGCGGGCAGCCAGCTCGAAATCGGGAACGGCCAGCGCGTGCTGCACCGCTTCGGCAGGCAGCGCGTGTTGCTCGTACCAGGCGCTGGCACGCCGATGCAAGACGGGCAGTAGCGTGGGTTCTGCCTGCTGCAGGTGGCGGCGCAGCACCTGGGCAAACAGGTGGTGGTAGCGGTACCAATGCCGCTCGTCGTCGAGGGCGACCACAAACAGGTTCGCCCGCTCGAGCGCTTCCAACATCGCCTGGCTCTCCTCTTGCTCCGTCACCGCATCGCAGAGCGGCCCGCTGAGGCGGTTCAGAATCGAGGTATGCAAGAGAAACTGCTGCACCGGCGCAGGCTGCCGTGCGAGTACCTCGTCGGAGAGGTAGTCGAGCACATAACGATGGCTGCCGGTGAAGCTCGCCAGAAATGCAGAGGTATCGGTTCTACCCTGCAGCGAGAGGGCAGCCAGTTGCAGTCCTGCAATCCAGCCTTCCGTGCGACGTTCGAGCGTGGCGATGGCCGAAGCCTCCAGGTCCAGCCCCATTACGGTCTGCAGAAATGCGCTCGCTTCGGCAGTTCCAAAGCGTAAGTCGGCGGCACGCAATTCGGCGAGACGCCCACCTGCCCGTAGCCGTGTCAGGGAGAGTGGCGGGTCAGTGCGGGTCACGAGAATGAGGTGCAGCTGCGGAGGCAGGTGCTCCAGCAGGAAGGTCATCCCACGCTGAATGGGGTCGGCGGCGATGGTGTGGTAGTCATCCAGCACGAGGACAACATCGCCCGCATCACGGCCCACGAGATCATTTGCCAGCACGGCCAGCACGGTCTCTGGAGGCGGAGGCTGCGGCGTGTGCAGCAGGGCAAGTGCAGTCGCTCCGATCTGTGCATCCAGGGTCTGCAGGGCAGCAATCAGGTAGGCGAGAAAGCGTGTGGGGTCGTTGTCCTCCGCTTCTAACGAGAGCCAGGCGACAGGCGTGCTGCTCTGGGCAAACCACTGGGCAAGTAAAGTGGTTTTGCCGAACCCGGCGGGAGCGGAGACGAGGGTGAGCGCACGTTCTGCTCCCCGCTGGAGACGTTCGACGAGGTGAGCGCGGGGGACCAGCTGTCTACGCGGGCGCGGCACATGCAGCTTGGTGGCCAGCAGGGGATGGAGTGGGTCTTACAAGTATAGGTTTTTTGGGAAAGAAGGGTGAGAAAGGAGTGGCAAGTAGCCGTTATCTGCTAAGATGAGAAAAACAACAAGTATTCATCACCAGCAGGAGAACGAACATGGCTTGCCCGGATCGATTATCGCAA
>WNGD01007212.1_pt1 | contig 10504 bp, 9 predicted proteins | sample 5400671 | NCBI WGS metagenome assembly WNGD01 (sample SAMN13153369, study PRJNA577476) | soil metagenome | isolation source: 40 cm soil or saprolite under grassland replicate 2 | place: USA:California | collected 2016-06-15
CACCGGGCGATTATCAACGGAGGGTTGAATCGAAGCAGATTTTTCCGATCGTCTGTGAGGATGAGCTCATTAGGGAACCTGTAGGGGTTGTCGATCTCTTCGGATCTTCCGCACAAGTCATGCAACACTCGATGGGTACGGGAATCTATGTTAGGGCTGACTACCAAGGGCTTGGCGTTGGGACGATGTTGATGGAGGCTTCGAAGACTCTTGCCATGAGGTTGCACCTAGGTACGGTCTGGTTGAGCGTTTTCGAGGGGAACAGCCCCGCCTTTGCGCTGTATCGAAAAGCTGGGTTTGAAGAATCCGGAAGGGTGCCTGGCTGGTTGCAAGAGGGATACGTCGATGAGATCTTCATGACTCTGAAACTGGACTAAAGAGACTCTCACCACGAGTCCAAGGGGCTCATCCGTTCTTCAGTAACCACTCTTTTCGTGAAAGACCGCGTTCGGTTAGAGCGTATTGGAACCTGCCCGCTCGGCGAGTCCGGCTCAAGAGTCCCTGTCTCCAATAGCGCAGGAGTGCCATCTCGACAGCTTTGTCCGTCAATTTGAGGGTCTTTTCGGTTGCCAAGAGCTTAAGAATCTTGAGACTGTCGAACTCCTGAGGTGGATCGAAGAGGCCAAGTATGCGGATCTTGAGCTCGTTATAGTTCATTCTTGCGAGGCATTGACAGATCAAACTCATAAAGCTATGTAGGAAATTCGATTGTAGAAATTCTCTTAGCATGTTCTTGAGAAGGCAGGGAGTAACACCTTGTATGCCTTCCCGAACATGTCATTTCGGCGAAACACTTTCACTTTCACCCCCGATTTCAAGAGTAACACCTTGTCGAATATGATTCGGGACCGAAAATCGTTATATATCTACAACGGAGAAGGCTCGGGCTGAGGATTATTGTCCGATCTTGAAGCGGTTCAGAGTTCTGTTCAGCCGAGCCAGCCTAGTGGGACGATCGAAGTTACCGTAAGACACAGTGGGGCAGAGACCAAGGTCATCGGAAGCCCGGAGAACGTGGTTCGCGAGCTTGTCATCTTTTTCTCGAAAGCCTACCCGGCGCTCGAACTAGCCTCGAAGCTAGTTCTTTCTGTCGATAGCGTGGAGTTCCTGCAAAGCTGCGCAGACGTGCTTGCCTTCTCTCCCGAGGGTCTTGTGATTTTGAAAGACACGACGACGCTGAAGGATAGGGAGCTTATGATGCTTCACGTTGCTGGGGCACGCATGTTCTACCTGATGGGAAAGAAAGAGAACGATTCAATCTCACTTGACGAACTGGCCAAGATTACGGGCCGGGTCACTGGGACCATTGCAGGCCGGCTCAGCGAACTTGTACGCGAGCAACTCGTCGAACGAATCGGAAAAGGGTCCTACAGGCTCACTACTATGGGACAGCGAATCGTCATCCAGACACTGATGCCGAAAGCGGTGCAATTGCCTGAGAGGTAGAGAGCGATGACAGAGCGTCCGAAGATCAAGGTTCAGATCGAATGGGGAGACATCAAACACACCGTTGAAGGCGACCTGGAAACGGTTGTACAGGAGGTTATGCGGTTCGCAGCCCAAGTCCTACCCAACTATTCACTCGCATCGAAACTGACATTCTCCCCGGACTATTCGTCGATGGTGGACGATCTCTCCGAGACGGTCAAATTGACACCTGAGGGTGAGGCGGTCTTTCTGAAGCCGGAAATGTCAGCCGAACAATCGATCGCGCTTGTCCTCCTCGCGACCCGGGTTGCGCATGCGGTCGGCACTCGACCCAGCGTCGATATGAGCCCTGAGAATATCAGCAAGGCTATCGGAAAATCTGTCAAGACAGTCCGCAACACCCTGGCGATGATGGGGAAGACAGGTATCGTCGAGCGGACCAACGAGGGAAACTATCGGTTATCGATCCAGGGGATTCGCAAGTCGCACGAGATTGCGAGAGGCGTGACGGCTCGCGCCGCAGTGTCCCAGCATGAACCAAAGGTGACCGCGCCAGGATGATACTAGAGAGGGTGCGGGGACAGGCGGGAGAGGGGGATCTCCCGCCCAATACTAGGGGAATCTAACCTTGCTCCACCGCACCCAGGAACTAACTGAACCTCTCGCACAATTAAAAAGCATACCGGAAGAGCTCCAACATCCAATACCAGAAGCACTTCTCCAACTCTCGACAAAATCAATGCAATCGCTACGAGGGGCCACACTCAACCCACGAACCGTGTCCCTCGTGGACATGGGCCTGGACGATGGAGACTCTGACGAGCAACTCGAGATCGGTGCGTCATCAATAGCAATGGGTTTGAAGCGCAGCCCAATCAATCCATTGAGAGAATCGGTTCCAATTGCTGCCTGCGACGCGTCCAGCGTCAAAATAGGCGAAACCGAAACCGGAATGATCTTCGCAATCCGAGCAGTTGCCGTCTGGAGACAGCCCGACAAGATTGCCTTCACGCGATGGGGACCACTGTTGTTCCATATTCCAAACTCCGATGGCCAACAAGAAAAGTACAGAGACGACGAGTCACGAGCCTTCGGCGGACTATCAGTCAAGACCCTCCGAGTCCTAACAAAGCTAAGAAATCACGTGGAACGATGGGTCCAGGAAGAACTCGCGATCACCGTCAAGGATGGTATAGTGCTGCTGGATGGATCATTGACGGCGGGGACTCCAGACAATCCTTCCAGCAGGGTCCAGAGAATTCTCTCTACCGCCCGCAACAACAATAGCATTGTCATTGCTCTCTCCAAATCAACGCAGCTCACGGTTGGCGGGAAGAACATTCTCGGCTTCTTCGACGCCGAAAAAGTCCCCCACATCATAGACATAACATCGGTTGTCGAGAATGAGTATCCAGCGTATCCGGTCAGATTTCTCGGACGAGTCTGCGTGTCGAAACTCTCACCAGACGGGTTTCTGTTCCGCACCGATATTGACCGAGATGCTGATGAACAGCGGTCGCTAGTAGCTCTTGGCAGAGTTGCCGGCACCGATGTGATCTTCCATGGCTATCCTGAGACACTACGGATAGCTCACATCTTCAGCACGTTCACCGCCAACGAAATCCTCGCTGTCCAGCGATTCGTTGCCAGCAACCATCACGTCAGTCTTCAAGCCCGACCGAATCTACGACGATCACTGTTCGGACCCTTCGGAACCAGCAGGTACGTGGCCTAAATGCGGATTTACCGGAAGGAGGCGGATGAAGTCCAGCTCATCGCCTTCCCGGACGAGCACGTTCACAAAGGCGACTATTTCGTCATAGAAGACCAAGCCCAATCGAGGGGACTCCTTGTCCAAGCGATAGATCTCCAATACGCCAACGTCCCCGGGGTCTTGGAGGACATTCTGAGAGACGTGATGACTGACGGGGAGCTTTCAGGGGAGGACGTAGACCCGCTGAACATTTCAAGCCAAGTGGACGCATTGAAGGACACGAGGTTGGCAGTCTGCAAGATTCGAGGAACCATTGCTCAAGACGGAAGTCTTTCGCCTAGCACTTCCTGGTTGCCATCACGCACCTCATCCAAGATCCGCCCTTATGCAGTCAACAAGCTGATAATGAACGGTGGAAAGATGCCAGTCAAGCTCGGACACAACGACGGCGAGCCAATAAGCGTAGACGCCAGCGGACTCGATGGCGGTCTCAACATAATCACCGGAAGAAAAGGGTCAGGCAAGTCTCACCTCGCGAAACTACTCCTACTGTCCATGGCAGGATGGGGCGCCCCTTGCATCGTGCTAGACGTTAACGGAGAATACATCAACCTACACAAATCGAAAGACGGACGACAATCATCAGCACGGCTGACAGTTCTCGCGCCTAGAAGCGGCCTAAACTTCTCCATGGCCAAACTCGGACTAAGAACCGTAGCAGGGGTCTTGAGTCACGCTCTCGATCTACCTGCGACTTCCTCCAAGGTCTTCACCACTATCTGGAAAGATCTTGAATCTCGGGGAGATCTGACTCTGCCGACTGTTATCCAAGCGGTACAGTCTTGGAGTTGCCATGACAGCGTCCGCGAAGCTCTGACTTCTAGGCTTCAGGTCTTGATGGAATCAGGATTGTTTGACGAAGCGAACCCGTTGACTGAAGAGCGAATACTTCACACAATTGAAGGTGGCGGAGTCTTAGTAGTTAATCTAAAGAATCAGAGCCAGATCGTCCGACGAATACTTGTCGAGATCTTTCTAGGAGAGCTGACCAAGATTCTCTCGTCGAACTGGCTCAAGGCAGCGTTTCTCTTCGCAGAGGAAGCGCACCTTTACTTGCGGGATACTTACTGGGATGATATTGTTACACGCATGAGGCACATTGGATTGTTTACAACGTTCATCACGAACCAACCGGACACTGTACAGGAAGCGATCTACAGGCAAGCGGACAATGTATTCATCTTTAATTTCACAAATGAACATGACATAGAGGCTATCGGTAAGGTGGCAAAGGCGGACAGCGATACTATACGATATCTTGTCAGAGGGATTCCAACCCGGCGGTGTCTACTACTGGGCAACGTCGTCAAGGACCTGCCACTGATGGTCGATGTGGAACAGCTTGACGTCAGAACAATGGGCGAAACAAGACTCTTCTTCTCCTGAGTGATCCCGTCAGAAGGCCCCAGTTTCGCCGAGTGAGGAGAGGTCCCATAGTTTATTCTCTGGACATTTGCACCAAGTCGGATGGCTGCTTCTTGCTGTTCTCGGAGAGGCTCATTATTCCTCCAGTGAGACTTTGACCCTGTATTCCCTTTGCGGCAAGGATCTGCGCAACGCGCAACGACGTGCCTCCCGCCATACATACCAACAAGACCTTCCGATTATCCTTCGGGAGAATATTCACGATATTATCGGGTATCTTCTCGGTCGAGATCAACGCTTGTACATCGGATGCTCGTGCGACCTTGATCTTACTCTCATCACATCCAAGAGACGATGAAAGGAGTTTGATGCCATCCTCTTTCGGGACAAACATGCCATGTGTCCAGAGAACCTCGCCATAATCTGCTGCGCCTGAGCTGGCCTGTGGAAGAGTCACTTCGAGTAAAGGAGGTGCTTGCGCCACCGTTCCAAGCGTGCTCCGATACTTGTCGATACCATCAGCGAGCATCACGACAAACTTGTCGCCGACACCATAGTTGAGCATCTGTAAACAAGCGTAGAGTGCGAGCGCACTGCTCTCGCCGATGTCGTAGCCTCTTCCAACGAAGAAGCGAAGAATTCGACTAGCCGGTTCGAAGTCCACCTCGTGCTGTCCAGCGTACAGAGCGGGATCATAGAATTTCAGGCCCAAGGCCTTGTCCTTGGTCCGTATTCCGGCGACGTCTTGGTTGTTGAGCGGGAAGACTATATGGACAGATTTCTTGCCGTATTTTTCCTGGAGGTATTTGCTGATGCCGGCTGACGTGCCTCCGGTCCCAAATGCGGAGATTATTTTGAAATCAGCGAGTGAAAGACCAATGTCTTTCAGCTGCTGGTCTATCTCTGGTGCTGTTACACTTTCGTGCGATTTGGCGTTCAGCTCGTTATCATATTGTTCGGGGCAGAAGCCTCCGTAGACCTTAGCCAGTATCTTGGCCAGATTGATCACGTCTTGTCTCGCGAGGAGACCTTCAATCTCGGCTCGCGACTTGTCGAATTGCGTTGGGTCCAGCCCGAGATCCATCAGCTGTTCGCGGACATTGCTCGCCGTTGCCTTCGCAATGACTGTGTTTTGGTCGAACGCTAGGCCCGGTGCAGGGCAAATATCGATGTCTAGGTTCACTGTCTTGGCTGAGTTCTTGTTCAGTTCATCTAGGACCCCGCTCTGAAGCTTCCTTGACACTAGAAAGATGACGTTGATACCGATTTCTTCCAGCATTCCTAGGGCGATACCGAAATTGCCGGAGGTTGCCTCGACGACCGTCTGGCCAGTTCTTAGTTTGCCGGAAGCAATCGCAGCCTCGATAATTTCGACAGCCGGGCGAACTTTGACCGAGCCACCTTTGATCTTCGAGTCAAACTTTCCAAAGATCTTGATGCCATTCGCAGGTATTTCGAGGCCATATTCAACACGGGCACACTCTATGAGCGGGACCGTCAGGTCTTCCAAAGGCGTTGGATTGACGAAAATCCTGCTTCCGTCTCTTTCGACAACGTGTGGAACCTTGCTCTTTATCTCGCTCAGGAATCGTTTGAGAAGTGCTTCGTCGACGTGGCGCTTGGCGGTGGCTTCTTGCATCAGTTATCCGATGAATTGGGGATACGGCTTTATATAACGTATGTCATAAACGTGCGCTATGACCCAGACCTACAAAGCTCCAGACGTTCCAAGCGATAGAATCACGCCTGAATTCGTTAGGGACGAGCTACTGAGCTGTTTCGAGAGCGCCAACAGAGAATTCGCCACGCTGCTCAACCAACCAGTTACCGACGAACAGCTGAAGCATCAGGTGAAACAGTTTGTAGAATCGGTCTTCGTCAACTGTGGCGCGAGCTACACTGACCCGACTAAAGAGGGAATCTTGACGGCTATGAACCAGTGCAGGACCAATGCTGAGAAGATGATGGGTCCCCAAGGCGCCGGTATCATACAACACCACTACGATGAAATGATGAAACTGGTCGACAGACTACAAGAACGGCCGGCCTACGTTGCAATATCTCGTCTTGTCTGAATCCTAACATAGACGAGGTCAACGGATCCGACAAAGCTCCTCCTCTCGTAAGTCATTAGTACGCCCCTCTCGGCATGACCCGCTGAATTGGAGTCCGTAACCCTACAGCTTCACACCCCTAGAGTCGTCCGGCTCGACCGCATTGCAGACGAGACGCCCTCGATCCGCTCCTTCTGGTTCAGCGACTCTACCCTACACAACGCCAAGCCTGGCCAGTTTGCAATGGTTTGGGTGCCGGGGGTGGATGAGGTTCCCATGAGCGTGCTAGCATTTCATGGGAGAACAGAGGCGGGTGTGGTGATCAAGAAGGGTGGGCCAGTTAGCACTGCGCTTTGGGAGAAGAAAGTCGGCGACAAGTTCTGGGTCCGAGGCCCATATGGCCACCCGTTCAGCGTGGGACACCACCACAAACTACTCGTCGTCGGCGGGGGCACAGGACTTGTTCCATTGATCTCCTTCTTAGTCCATCTGAGGGGACGAGATGTCACATTGATCACCGGCGCGAGAACGTCGAGCGAGCTCTTGTTCAAGGATTGGCTGCTTAACGAAAGCAAGGACCACCACTTCAAGCTCGTCTTCGCAACCGACGATGGAACATACGGAGAGAAGAACCAGGTCCCGAAGGTCGTCGAGCACGTATTGAAGGAAGGAACCTTTGACGCTATCTACACCTGCGGACCCGAACCCATGATGAAACTAGTTTACGACCTGGCGATGCAGAAGAGATGCCACATACAAGTCAGCCTCGAACGAGTGTTCAAGTGCGGAATCGGAATATGCGCCGCATGCGTAATCGGTCCATACCTGGTTTGCCACGACGGACCAGTTTTCTCTGAAAGAGAGCTCAGTGGGACGCCAGAGTTCGGAAAAACCCGACGGGATCTATCAGGCAAGAAGGTTCCTCTAGGGGCAGGGCACTGAGTACTTCCCTGAACATGCCAAACATCAATGTCTAGAGCTCGTCCATCCGAGCCACTCGCTGTAGATGCGCAGGAGAAATGCCACAAGTAGTTTCGGTCATCTCTCTTCACTTTGCCCTCTGCTCGCAATTCCAGGTCAGAAATTGCGAGTCTGGACTCAGTCTGAAATCTCCCTTCTTAGGAAATTCTGGCGCTCGATGACTGATCGAGAACTGTCCTCCATCCTTGATAGAACTCTAGAGGCAGTTCGCTCCCGTCGTCAAGATTTACTTGGCCCTCGCTGGACTTCTCCATCGAAACGTTGGGAAGGCAAACCGGGCATAGTCTTCGAGAAGGACTTGGTCCGAGAGTATCTCAATGGCTCGAGTCAATCTCTGATCGCAGAGAAGTTTCATATCGAATGGAGCAAGCTTAGGCAAGTACTCCTTTCTCACAGGGTCCCAATTCGCGGGAAATCGCAGCAAATGTTCATGGACCTTCACGGTGGGTCTCCTAAGGTCAGGCTTGGGCTCAGCCGCTCCAAGCTCTACATCATCTTCGCAATGTTTGGTGACGGTCTTCGACCCACGAGCCAGACGAAACACAGAACTCACATAATTGGAATCGCTGCGGGAAAGGACCGAGACTTCGCGGAGAACTGGATCTCCGAATTCGAACAAGAATACTCAGCCCGACCGGCTCTCAGAACAGTTGGAGTCAACAATATCCAAGCCTCGATTTCGTCTCTCGACGTCTGGAATGATCTACACAGCTACGCCTCTTTCGGAACCCGATCCTGGGGTCTACGAAAGGAAGCCCTCGGGCACTTGATCTCTGGCAAAGCGTCTCAGACTGACGTGGGATACGGCCTGAGGGGGCTTCTTCGACGCAGACGGTTCCGTAAAATACCACGCCAAAAGATCTTCAAGACAGGTCACAGTCACCTCGGTTAACTGGGAAGGTCTGCAGCAGGTCTCCACTCTCCTCGACAAAATTGGACTCCAACACAGCGTCTACAAAGATAGCATCGCCATATTCGGTCGGAGAAACCTCTTAGACTATCAGAGAATGATTGGGTTCGGAATCGCTAGAAAGAACGAAGCGTTAAATAACATGATCTCGACTTTTCAATTGCAATAATAGAAGGAGGGTTGTAAGTACGCCAACACACGGCTCGTTGACCAATCGGAGTCGACATCAAGTCACTTCGGGTCTGAGCGGGCAAAGTCAGGCAGCAGACTCCTAAGATTCAGGCGATGAACAAGCCAGGCCTCTCGCCACGGGAGAGAGTTAGGCGGAATTCTGAGAAGAGGTTCGTCCTCGGCAGGAAGCCAGGCCAGAACTATATGCGAACCTAAACTCCTACGAAGTCGACTCAATTCCTAGACTTGACGAAAGTTCTCCAGTCTTCATTAGGTGATTAACTTATTAGCCGCAGCACAGTGTTTTCTGGTCGATACCTGATGGAAAGGGTCCATGAAATGCGTTCGGGACTGATGCTGCGAGTTATCCTATCGATCTTGATATTTGCCGGTTTTCTTGTTGGTTCCTTGGTTTACGTGGGTTTCTACACAGAGAGTTTCAACACCCTTCAAAAAGTTATTTCGATTCTAGTAGCGATGATAATCGCATTTACGATTCTAGCAGTCGTCTGGGTTACATGGGCAGGTCGGAGAGGTATGATGGGCTGGTGGAGAGACTAGCCCACAACAGTTGAACTGACAAGCACTTATCTGGAACCCTCGCCTTCACGGCTCCGGCTAACGCCTTCGGAGCCCATGCATTGTCTCTCGCGATTGATGTTTTGCTTGTCGTTCAATCGACCATAGTGTTCTTTCTAGCAGGATACGAATATCTTACCCTGATGCATTTCCCGGCCTTACCAGAAAATGCGACACACCCTTCGAATCGTTCTCTAGTTTCTATTATTCTTCCGGTTCGAGATCAAGCAAAAACAGTTCGCGAGTGTGTCACCTCACTGATTGGATTGGAGTATCCCGAAAAGGAAATCATAGTGGTCGATGGTAATTCCACTGATGGGACCCGGGACATTCTCAACAGTTTCAATGGCAAAATAAGGCTCATTGAGGAGGAACCTCTTCCTCAAGGCTGGGTGGGAAAGAACTGGGCCTGCCACGCAGGTTACCAGCAGGCCAGGGGCAACCTTCTTCTGTTCACAGACGGCGATTCAATTCACTCGCGCGATAGCCTCGCTAAGACAGTGAACTATCTGGATGCCACAAAAGCTGATCTGGTAACTCTCGCTCCTGCAGCGATTCTTCGAACTTTCTGGGAGAAACTTCTCCAACCACCCATATTCTGGCTCATCATGATGTTCGTTGGGGGAAAGTGGGTCAACGACGATACCAGGCCGCGTTGGGCCCTTGGAAACGGCCAGTACATGCTGTTTCGACGCGAGGCCTACGACAAAGTCGGCGGACACTCTGCTGTTAGGGATAGGATTTCGGAGGATTATTCCCTGGGCAGGCTCATAAAAGCGAGAGGTCTCAAACTCAGAATGGTTACCGCCTCTGACTCACTAGGGGTCCGAATGTACTCCAATCTCCCCGAAATCTGGCGTGGATGGAGGAAGAATTTCTATTCAGTTTCGGGAAATCATCCACTTTTTCGGGCCGCATACCGATTGGTACTACTCTTCGTCTTTCTCGTCTTGCCCTTCATCGTGCTCGGATACGGCGTATACCTTGCGCCAACAGCGCTCTTGAACGTCTACCTCCTCACTGGTGCTTTCATGGCCTTCTTCCTATGGCTAGGACTGATCATTCTTGATCGGTCGATAGGGGTCAGTCCTCTCTATGCGCTTCTGCTGCCGTTCGCGGTCCTTTTCTACATCGGGATAGGCCTCGACTCAACTATCAGAGGAGCGTTAGGAATGGGGTTTTCGTGGAAGGGTCGAGTATACGGAAAACCCATAACTGGCCAGCTCAAAACCACAGTTCCCT
>WNGD01007215.1_pt1 | contig 10504 bp, 7 predicted proteins | sample 5400671 | NCBI WGS metagenome assembly WNGD01 (sample SAMN13153369, study PRJNA577476) | soil metagenome | isolation source: 40 cm soil or saprolite under grassland replicate 2 | place: USA:California | collected 2016-06-15
CGAACAGCCGGGCCACACCCTCGGCCGGCCGCGCCAGCAGTTCGGCCCGCTCCGCCTGGCTGGCGCGAACCAGCAGCGGCTCGAACAGCTGGCGCGCGATGCCTAAGCCCAGCTCCCGCTCCAGCTCACCGCCGCGCGCCGTCAGCACCCGGAGGCCCGCGGCCTCGGCCAGCTTGCGCGCGGCGCGCAGCAATGCGGTCTTGCCGATCCCGGCCGGTCCTTCGATCAGCACCACCCGCGGCTGGCCGGCCGCGGTCGTGGCTACGGCCTCCTTGAGCTGAGCCAGCTCGAAGGCTCGCTCAAGGAGCGTGACCGAACTCGCCTGCACGACGCTCACACAGAAATCATGTCACCTCGGGACGGGATCGAAGAAGCCCGCCGTTACCCGGGCAGGCAGCAAAGACGTGACCGGCGTCGGCAGGGCTCAGCTCACGGCACGGCGACTGCCCGGATGACGACCGGGCCGAGGGTCGGGTCCAGCTCGGTGGCCTGGGAGACGTCCGACGGCGTGATCACGTCCATCGCCTTCGGGACCGTGCCGGGATCGACGGCGCAGATCGGGCTGGTCCCGTCCGGCGCGCAGACGCCGAACTGGAACGGCTGGGGTGTCGCCGCGAACCCGCGGGCCTGATCGGGGCTGAACCCGTCCTGGCCGGTCAGCACCACGGCGAAGGACCAGCCTGACGCCGGGGTGCCGAAGGCCGCCTCCGGCAGCCCGATCGTGATGGTCTTGGTTGCCTGCGAAGCGGCCACGAAGGCCGTGCCGAGCGAGTTGCCGGCCGCGTCCTGCCAGACCGGGGACGCGAATCCCTGTGCCTCGACCATCTCGTTCCACGCGTCCGCCGGCGCGATGGTGTAATTGCGGGACGCGAAGGCCGCGGCGGTCGACGTCGTGCCCGCGCCGGGGGCACGGGCGAACACGTCGAGCAGTTGCGCGCCGAGCGCCGAGCCGAACGTCGGATCCAGGTTGGCCAGCGTGGCCCGCAGGAACACCGTCGTGCCGTCGCTGATCACCCGGAACCTGGTCAGGTCGAACGCGCCCGGATGGAAGTCCGAGGCGGTCGGGTACTGGAAGGTGCCTGGCCCGTTGTCGTCACCGGCCGGGTCGGTCACGTCGAGCACGGTCGTCCCGCTGGTCACGTCGCTGCTCACCGAGGTCTGCGCGTACCCGGTCCGGTTGCCGGACGCGGTGCCGGACACGGTCAGCACGCTGTCGCCGAAGCCGACCGGCACGGTGACCGAGAACGACCCATCCGCCGCCGCCACCGCCGTGCCCGTGCTGGACGCCGCCCCCGTGGTCGTGTCCAGTGACTCGACGACGACCTTCGCGCCGGGCACGGTCGTCCCGGTCACCGCGGTGGTAGCCGTCTCGATCGCGGTGCCGGGCGCTGGCGCCGTCAGCGTCACGTCGATCGCCCCCGGCGGCGCGTGCGCCACGTAGCGTTGCCTGGTCGCCGCCGGAGTCTCCAGGGTGTGCCCCGCCCCGACGGCCAGGATGAGCCGGAGTTCCTGTGCCTGTGCCCAGGTCAGCGGCGACGCCGAGCCCGCGGCCTTGCCGTCCGTGAAGCCGATCGACGCGGTCGTGGGGTCACTGCCGAACGGCGAGGCAGCCAGGTCCGGGTTCTCCCACGCCTGCTCGGGCACCAGCCCCACGCCGGAGGAGAACTGCGCGATGGCCGCAAGCAGCGCCGAGGCGCCGGTCAGTTTCCCCGTCGCGACGTCGGACTCGGCGCGCTCGCCGGACAGCACCGGCCACAGGTGCCCGGTGCCGGTATTGGTCGTCGGCCAGGGCTGGCCGTTGGTGGTGCAGGAGGTCTGGCTCGGCTGGTAGCAGTCGCCGTACCCGTCGGCGCTGCCGGCCGCGGCCGACGTGCCGTACCGGTAGTAGCCGGTGCCGCTGGGCGTGGACACCGAGATCTGCTTGTCGAGAACGCCGAGCGAAGCCCGCACGTCGGCGTCGCCGGCCGGCAGTTCGCCGAGCCGCACCAGTTCCTGGAACCCGCCGTCGATCACGGCGCGCTGGTCGACGGTCGGACCGCCGTTGCCCAGGTTGTAGCTGACGGCCGCGTTCGGGTCGCCGGACTTGGACAGCCGGATGAAGTACCGCAGGCCGTCCGGGCCGCTCGTGGTCACGTCCCAGGTCTTGATGGTGCGCTGGAAGTGGTCGGCGGTGGCCTGGTAGAGCTGCGATCGAGCGTTGTCACCGTGCCGGGCGGCGATCACCGACGCGGCGGTCAGCCCGGCGATCTCCGCGGCGATCGTGGAGGGGGAGTAGCCAGACTGTTCCTCCCAGCGCTCCGAGCCGAACGACGGGCCGCTGGCGACCAGGAAGTCGGCGGCGGGCCGGATGTGCTGCTGCCACAGCGCGGCGTCCCCGCCCAGCCCGGACTGCAGGGCCATCAGGATCGGGTAGGCGGTCTCGTCCAGCTGGATGCCGCCGGTATCCGGGGCGGCCTTGCCGTTGACCAGCGAGTTGCGCGGGAGCTGGCCGTTGGCCAGCTGCTGACGGTCGAACAGGAACCGGGTGGCGGCCCGCGCGGTCGCGATGTCGCCATCGGTCAGCAATCCGGTGAACGCCTCGTACAGGTCACGGGAGAACACCTCGCGGTAAGAACCGAAGTACACCGGCTTGCCGTTAACGGCGGTCCCGGCGGGCACCGCCTGGCCCCACGGGCTGGCCATCGACGCGACGATCGCGCCGGGGAAGGTCTTGTCCTCGCTCGCCTTGATCACGTTCGCCGACAGGTAGTAGCGGCGCTGCAGGTCGGCCGCCTGCCCGCCGGACAGGCCGGGGAAGTGCGACGGCGGCGTGCGCAGCGTGGCGTCATAGCCGGTCCAGCCGCTCAGGTAGCTCCGCTCGGTCTGGCCGAACGGGCTGGCCAGGGACGCGCCAGCGGTGGCCACCGCACTGGCCTGGGTGCGGCCGAAGCCGAGCGCCAGCGTTACCTCGCCGCCCCGGCGCGGCGTGACGTCCTCGGTGGCGGTGACATGGCCGTCCGGTGCCGAGTCGAAGGCGGTCAGCGTGCGCGCGGTATCGAGCTGCGCCAGGCCGTCGCTGGCGGTCCCCGCGTACCCGACGCTGGCCGCCGCGGCCGGGCTGCTCGCGCGCAGCGCCAGGTAGGTGTGTACCGCATAGCTGCGGTTGGCAGCCTGGCTGGCGACCGAAGTGCTAAATACCACTGGAACGGAAGACCCGGTGGAACTGTCGATCGTCCCGGTATTTCCGCCCGCGTTCTGGCTGCCACCGCCGCCATCGCCGTTGACGTGCGCATCCAGCCGGGCGTACAGCCGCAGCTTGCCGGTGTCGGTATGCGAGCCTGGGGCGGCCGCCAGCCGGGTGTCCAGCAGCACGGTGTCCCGTGCCGGGTCGGTGATGTACGTGGTGACCAGCCGGTAGCCGTGGCTCGCGCTGGTGGCGGTGACCGTGCAGGCCATGCCGGACGGGTCGGCCGCGACGGTGTAGGTCATGTCGCGGGTCTGCAGGTCCGTGAAGGTGGCGCCGTCGGTCACGATGTACTGCAGCGTGCCGACGTTGGTGTTATCGATCGTCGGCTCGTAAACATCGGAAAGCACGCCGTCCGCCACCGTGTACCAGACCTTGGAGCCGGTGTTGCGCGCCGTGCCCAGGCAGTCCTTCCTGCCGAGGTCGAAGAAGGACATCGTGCCCGGGCCGCCGGGCGCGGTCACGGCGGGCTGCGCCGCGGCGGTGCTCGCGGCGGCGGCCGGCCCGGCCGCCGCCACCGCGTAGCCGAGCATGCACAACGCGGCCGCTGACGGCAGCAGTCTCCGCAGCCGGCGCTTGCCCGCCCGTGCCAATCCCGCCATCGGAACCTCCCGGTAAGCGAAAATCAGTGCGCCGCCAGCGGCCGGCCGCCATGAGCGAAAGGACGCCGCCTGCCGAAGCGTCCCGCCGCCCGGCACGCGTGTCAACAGGCTCCGCTGGCCGCATAGCGCGGGCCAGTCATGATCACGGAGGGTTGTGGGTGTTCGCCCACCCACAACCCTCCGCGATCATGAAAAGGCCCGCGTCGAAGTGACTCCCCGGGGCCGGCCCGCGGCACCCGGGGAGCCTGCGCATCGCTAGCGGCGGCGGCGGGTGGGGCGCGAGTACTTCCAGCTCGTGCCGTAGCCAGCCTGGTGCAGGGCCAGGAAGACCAGCCCGGCCAGCAGCAGGCTGATCGGCGCGAGAATCACGTCGGTTGCCGTCGAGGTGACGCGAATCACGAACGCGACCGCGAAAATGATGGCTGCGATGATGGCGAACATCCGCGGGTCCTCCGCTTCACGAGGCAATGGCCCGCATCAAGTACCCGGCTGCGGCCAGACAATCCATGGCATTGGCGACATAAATGGCTGACCAGAATTGGCGGCATGCCGCCGGGCCGGAATCGGCCGCGTGCCACCGGGGCGGAATCGGCCGCGTGCCACCGGGGCGGAATCGGCCGCGTGCCACCAGGCAGCTGCCGACCGTAGCCGCGATTACCAGCCGGCGCTGACGGCAGCTAATTGACTGCCGACCAGGGCGGTCAGCTGCTCGGATAGGTCGCGCAGCAGCTCCCGGGCGTGGCGGTCGTAGGCCTGCGCCAGCGCCGTGGCCTCACGCTGCCCGTCGAAGTACCGGCCGGTCACGGCATCAAGGGCCGGGCTGGCGATCAGCCGCATCGTGGCGTTAAGGCCGTCCGGCACGAAGTTGCGTGGCTGGGTACGGCCCGGCAGCACTGTCGTCGGCATGAACATCGCGGGGTGCAGGCAGTTGACCGTCACCCCGGAGCCGGCCAGCTCGGCAGCCAGATCGAGCGTGAACATGATGAGCGCGAGCTTGCTCTGCCGGTAAGCGCGGGCGCCATCGTAGGACCGCTCGAGCATCACGTCAGCGAAGTCGATCGGCACCTGCCCGGCCGACGCGACGTTGATTACCCTGGCCGGCGCGCTGCGCCGCAGCAGCGGGTCAAGCCGGCGCGTGAGCAGGTACGGAGCCAGGTAGTTCACGGCGAACCGGAGCTCATACCCGTCCTGGCTTTCCATCCGGCGGCCGTCGCCAGCCGTCGTCATTCCGATGCCGGCGTTGTTCACCATCACGTCCAGCCGGTCGCACGATTCGGCCACCCGCTCGGCCAGGCTGGCGGTGTCCCGCAGCGAGGACAGGTCCGCGCGGTACCAGCGCACGTCCGCGTTGCCGGTCCGGTCCCGGATCTCGCGTAGCGTGTCCGCGCCCTTGCGCCAGTCGCGTCCGTGCAGCAGCAGGCTCGCGCCGGCCGCTGCCAGCTCAGTGGCGACGGCCCTGCCGAGGCCGTCGGTGGCACCGGTCAGCAGGATGGTCTGGTCTGCGATGGGACGCAACCGCACTCGCTCCCGTTCTCGTCGGCTGGCGCCGTCCGTCCTGCCGCCGTTCCTGTCGCCGCCGGCGCCGGTGGATCCGTCTCCTAACGAAGCGACGACCCAGCGGAATGCGTTTCATCCGGGGATGCCGCAGCCGCCGTACCGCCCGCAACCGGGGTGATGCGGCCAGCTGCGGGTAGTGAGCATCAGGACGTATCTACCCGGATGGAGGAGAAGTGGTCAGGATGTGGCGGCGGCGGTCTGGACGGCCTGCGGGGGACGGGGGCCGGCCGCGGGTCGTGGTGGTGTCGCGGCGCCGGACGGCGCAGGCCGCTGGGGCCTGCCGCAGGGCAAGAGCCGCCGCCTGGTGACCGGCGTCATCGTGGGCTATGACCCGCCGATGCCGGAGCCGCGTCCCGGGCCGCGCCGCAAGGCCGGCTAGCGGGCTCGCCGTCGGGGAGGGGGCCCGGGCTGGCCGCCGTCGGGGACAGGGCCCGGGCTAGCCGCCGCCGAAGCTGGCGAAGTAGGTCGCGGCCATGTCCTCGTCGGCGTGGCCGAGTTCCGCGGCCCGGCGGAAACGGTCGGCCACGGCCGGCGCGACGTCCAGCCGGACGCCTGCCGCGGTGCCTGCCTCGGTGACAAGGCGGGCATCCTTGCCGGCCAGCGCGACGCTGAAGTTGGCCGTGAAGTCGCCGCTGAGGATCGCGGCGGCCTTGCTCTGCAGGTACGCGCAATCGAGCGGCCCGCCGGCCACGGCCTGCAGGAACAGGTCCGGGTCGATGTCCAGGCCGCGGGCCAGCGCCAGTGCCTCGGCTACCCCGGTCGTGACGGCGAGCACCCAGCTGTTGACAACCAGCTTGAGCCGGCTGGCGGTGCCCGGGCTCGTGCCCAGCCACACGGTCTTGCGGCCGATCGCGTCGAAAACCGGCGCGAGGACGGGCCTGGCCGCGTCCGGGCCGGCCGCGAAGACCGTCAGCGCGCCCTGCTCGGCCGGCTGGCGGGTGCCGAGCACCGGCGCATCGACGAAGAGCAGGCCATGCTCGCGGGCCAGGCCGGCCAGCGGCTCAAGGCCGGCCACCCCGACGGTACTTGCCTGCGCCCACACCTGCCCTTCGCGCAGGCCGGGCGCGGCCGCGGTCATCGCCGCGCTGACCGCGGCGCCGTCGGAGAGCATCGTCACGATGACATCGGCATCCCGGACGGCATCCGCCGCAGTCGCCGCGATCACCGCGCCGTCGGGCCCCAGTGGTCGCGCCCTGGCCGGCGTCCTGTTCCAGGCGTGCAGCGGCAGCCCGGACCGCAGCATGCTGCGGCCCATCCCGAGGCCCATGATCCCGGTGCCGAGCAGGGCGACCGACGGCAGAGCAGGCGGCTGATCAGCCATATTCGTCCTCGTTCCTCGTGCTGGCCGCGGCGAGTCGGCGTCCTTGAGCCAGCGTCATTGAAATCGGCGCCCGCGCCTGTCCTCGCCGGTCCCGCGACAGTGCCCTGCCGACCCTAACGCGGCCCGGCACCGGGCCGGCCGGCTGGCCGGCTGGCGCTACCGGCTGCCGACCAGCGGGCCAGTCGGCCAGCTGGTCAGGCGGGCCAGCTGGTCAGTCGGCCGGCTGGTCAGTCGGCCAGCCGGTCAGCCGGACGGCTCGAAGTCGATGGCGGCCAGCGCCTGCCGCTGCGCCTGGTCCATTTCACGGGTAACGCTGGTCCAGAAACGGGAATCCGCCCCGGCAAGCACGAGCGATCCCCGGCGGCGTGAGCGGCCCACGCCGTCGGCGATCCGCTGCCAGATCAGCGGATTGCGGATCAGGCAGCGAACGTCGATCTCGGTCATGTTCCCGTCCTCATCGGCCAGGATGAGGCTGCCGGCGACGCGCGGATTCGCCGACAGGTCCACCAGCCGGCCGGTGTCTACCCATCGGCTGCGGCCGAGCCGGCAGACCATCAGCCAGCCGTCACCGATCAGCACCTGGGCCGGCCGCACCGCGAGATCGGCGAGCAGCCCGGCCGCCAGCGCGATGGCGGCACCCGCCGTCAGCAGGACCGGAATCGGGGCCGGCTGCGCCCGGAACTGCGTCGTGGCCGCCAGCAGCAGCCCGATGGCGGCGCCGATGGACGCGCCGAATACATGTGCCAGCCGGCAGGCTCGCTTCCTGTCCCGGTCGAGGACCGGCGTGATTCGGGGCAGGCTAGCGCCCATTGCTCCGGTACCTTCCTGGGATCGGTCGCGGCTCCGGTCGCGTGCGTGATAGCGGCCTTGTGCCCGGGGTCGGCCTTGTGCCCGGGGCCGGTTCTGTGCCCGGGGCCGGCGCTGTGCGCGGAATCAGCTCCGTGCCTGGCACCGGCTCCGTGCCCGGGACCGGCTTGGCGTGGGCAGCGGCCCCTACGGGGCAGTTGCGCGGCGGGCAGGCCCGGACGTCGCACAGGCGGCAGATCTGTTCCGCGTGCACGGCATCCGTGGTGATGCTGGCAAGCACCTTCGCTAGCGTCGCGGCGAGAGCCGTTCGTTCGCCCGCGCTGAGCCCGGCGACTGCGTCCCGCAGGACGTCATGCCTGGTATCGAGCACCTGCCCCGCCGCGGTAATCCCCTGGTCAGTCAGCCGCACCGCGACCGAGCGCTGGTCGCGGCCCGGCCGCCGTTCCGCGCAACCGTCGGCAACAAGCTGATCGACAACCCGGACAGTGCCGGACTGCGTCCGGCGCAGTGGCAGTCTCAGCTGCTCGATCCCGAGGCCAGGCTCCTGGGCGAGGACCGCAAGCGCCGCGCCGATGGCGCCGGGGTGCCCGGCGGCCGCCTGCACCGCGGCCGACATCGAGTCCGACAGGGCGACGACGAGCGCTCCCAGCAGGTTTTCCAGGCGGCCGTCCATGCCAGTATGATGCATCACTCATGCATTCTTAGTCAACGTAATTTACCCCGGCAGCGGCCGGTGGGGCGGCCTGCCCGGCCATGTCCGGTTCCTGAAGGGGCCGCTATCGTTCCCGGCATGACCTCCCCGCTTGCGCGGCGCGTCCATAACGCCACCAACGCCTTGCACTCGCTGATCTACTTCGCACCGGAGACCGAGGACCGGCTGGTGGCGGCCGGGCTGGAGGCGGGCCGGATGTGCTACTTCGCCGGGCGGTCGGCGCCGATGGGCGCGGCCAGCGGCGGCGTCGTCGCCGCTACCTTCTACAACTTCAACCCGGCGCTGGTGGCTCGGTGCATCCCGAGGGCCTGGGAACTCGCCACCCCGGCCGCGGTCATCGACGCCCGGTTCGCCGCCGCGGACGCTGCACTGTCCCGGCTGCTCGGCCCGGAGCTGATCGCCGCCGCGGACCTGAGCACGATCGCCGGGCTGGTCCGCGAGGCGGCCGGCGCGTGCAGCGCCGAGGGCCGCCCCCTCTATGCCGGGCACGCCGGCCTTGACTGGCCGGGCGCCCCGCACCTGGTGCTGTGGCACGGGCTGTCGCTGCTGCGCGAGCATCGCGGCGACGGTCACGTCGCGGCCCTGGTGGCCTCGGGGCTGAGCGGCATCGAGGCACTGATTACCCATGTCGCGACCGGCCAGGGGTTCCTGCCCGGCTTCGCCAGGTCCAGCCGGGGATGGAGCAGCCAGACGTGGGACCAGGCCGTGGCCGGCCTCATCGCCCGCGGCCTGGTCGAGGCCGATGACGCGCTGACACCCGCCGGGCAGGAACTGCGGGCAGATGTCGAGGCAGCGACCGACCGGATGGCGGCGGCACCCTGGCAGCACCTGGGCGACCAGCGCACCGAGGAAGTCATCAGGATCGGCAAGGCGTTGACGCGCGTCGTCGTGGCGGCCGGCGCCTTCCCCCGGGAGGGTGTCTTCGCCGCCCGCCCGGCGTCGGCGCCGTCCGCGCCGTCCGCGGGGGGCGAAACGTGACGGCAACAGACATCCCCCGCGTCGCACTTGGCGCCAGCGGCATCGAGGTCAGCAGGCTGGCGCTCGGGTCGTGGCGCACCTTCGAACGGATCAGCCGCGAGCAGGGCATCCGCGTCATGCGGGCAGCACGCGACGCCGGCATCACGTTCCTCGACGACGCGCGCTACAACGACGAGACGGGGCGCGCGCCGATTCCGACCGGCTACTCCGAGGTGGTCTTCGGCGAGCTGTTCCGCGGCGCGGGCTGGCGCCGCGATGACACCGTCGTGGCGAACAAGCTGTGGTGGGAATTCTGGCCGGACCAGTCGCCGGAGCAGGAGCTGGCGGGCTCACTGGGCCGGATGGGCCTGGGCTACGTCGACCTGATCTACACGGTGGTGCCGCCCGGCGGCGTGCCCGTCGAGGACGCGGTCGAGATGATCGGCGGCCTAGTCCGGGCCGGCGCCGCCCGGGCCTGGGGCACGGTGAACTGGACGCCGGCCCAGATGGAACGCGCCTGGCAGATCGCCGGGCAGGCACGCATCGCGGGCCCGGTGGCCACCCAGCCGCCGTACAGCCTGGTCAGCCGCGAGGCCGTCGAGGATCCGCGGATGCAGCGGGTCGCCGCCGAGCGCGGCATCGCGATCGTGGCGTCCTACACACTCGCAGGCGGCATCCTGACCGGCAAGTACGACCAGGATCCCGCGGCCGGGCGCGCCGCCGGGATGCTCGAGGACCCGCGCTTCGCCGCTGCGGTGGCGGCCGGGCGCGAGCTTGCTGTCTTTGCCGGCCAGATCGGCCGCGACCCGGCCCAGCTCGCGATGGCGTTCGCGCTGCTCAACCCGTCCGTGACGACGGTGCTGTTCGGGGCGACCAGGCCGGAGCAGGTCGCCGCCAATACGGCCGCGCTCGCGGTCGCCGCCGCGCTGACGCCGGCCGAGCGCGACCGGCTGCAGGCCATCGGGCGTGCTGTGCGCTAGCTTCCTGGCGATCAGCGACCGGTCAGGCCGGCCTGCCGCACCGGACGGCCGGGTTGGTGCCACCATGCCGCCGGTGCGGGGTGGCAGCTCTCCCGGGGCGTCGTTCTACCACTCTTGGATTTCCCGGCCGCTGGCCGTCTACTTTGAGTCATGGATCGCAGCGCCTGGCCGTCTGACGGCAGCACCGCCGGCGGGCGCGCGAATGTGCGGCCATGCGGATAGTCCTGGCCTGGTTGCGGCTCGATTCGCGGCGACGCTGGCGCTCGCTGATGGTCCTTGGCCTGCTCGTGGCGCTGGCCACGATGACCGTGCTCACGGCGGTAGCCGGGGCGCGCCGCGGCCAGA
>WNGD01018644.1_pt1 | contig 10503 bp, 7 predicted proteins | sample 5400671 | NCBI WGS metagenome assembly WNGD01 (sample SAMN13153369, study PRJNA577476) | soil metagenome | isolation source: 40 cm soil or saprolite under grassland replicate 2 | place: USA:California | collected 2016-06-15
CAACTGCGCGAGATGGTCAAGGATTGCGGTTTCGCCTGTGGAGCACCCCTCACCAGATTCACAGGACCCAGCGGCACTGTTTCACAACCAACGGAAACGGAAGCGGCTCGTGCCCATCGGACTATGGTACTTCCCGCGATGGAAGATCGTGCGCAGGCTTCGGCCCCCGCGAAGATGGATATGGGTATAGTGGATCACAGCATGATGGGCCATGACATGAGTGATCCAGCCATGGCTCAGGCCATGGAAGCCGACATGCGCAACCGCTTCTTCGTGTCACTGCTCCTCACCATCCCTGTCATCCTGTACTCTCCCCTGGGCACGAGTCTCTTCAAGTTACACCTTCCTACCCCCTTTGGCATCAGCCCCAACTGGGTCCTACTCGTGCTTGCCACCCCCATTGTCTGGTGGGGTGGCTGGATCTTTCACTCCGGCGCATGGCGTGCATTGCGTAATCGCACACTTGATATGAACGTGCTGGTGAGCCTGGGTGTGCTGGTTGCGTACTTCTTCAGCGTCTTTGCCACCTTTTTTGCCCCGCAAGTAGAGACAAGTTATGACGCTGCCGCTATGCTCGTGACCTTCGTCTTGTTCGGTCACTGGATGGAGATGCGCAGCCGCAGAGGTTCCTCCGATGCGCTCAATGCCCTGCTGCGGCTCGCGCCCTCGCTGGCCAACGTGATCGGGCCAGATGGAGAGGTGCGGACGGTGCCAGTCGAGCAGGTGCAGGTAGGCGACCTGCTCCTGTTGCGTCCAGGCGAGAAAGTACCTGTTGATGGCCTCGTGACCGAAGGCGACAGTTCGATTGACGAAAGCATGGTGACAGGGGAAAGCATCCCCGTGAGCAAACAACCTGGCGATGAGGTGATAGGGGGCACGGTCAATGGGTCGGGTTCGCTGCGTTTCAAAGCGACCAAAGTCGGCAGCGATACAGCGCTGGCCCAGATTGTGCAACTGGTGCAGACGGCGCAGAACTCCAAAGCGCCCGCCCAGCGCCTGGCCGACCGGGCGGCGGAGTGGCTAGTGCTGGCTGCGGTGAGCGCCGGGGTGCTGACCTTCCTGGTATGGTACTTTGTGATCGGACAGACAGCGCTGTTTGCCATGACCCTGGCGGTGACAGCGATCGTGATTGCCTGCCCCGATGCGCTGGGCCTGGCGACCCCAACAGCGGTGGCAGTTGGCACAGGCATCGGAGCCAGGAACGGCATCCTGATCAAAAACGCGACCGCCCTGGAACAGGCTTCGAAGATCCAGGCCATCATCTTTGATAAGACGGGGACTTTGACCGAGGGCAAACCCTCGGTGACTGATATGGTCGTGTTCGAGGTAGGAAAAGCGGGAGGGTGGGATGAGAACAAACTGTTGCAAGTGGCCGCAACGGCAGAAACCGACTCGGAGCATCCCCTGGCAGGTGCAATTATCGAGGGGGCGAAGGAACGTCAGCTGGCCATGCTGCCATATAGCCAGTTCAAGGCCATTGCAGGTGGTGGTGTACAAGCAGTCGTTGAGGCTCGTACCGTGCTTGTCGGCACACCAAAACTGCTGGCCGAACACAACATACAGCTCCAGCCCTCAGAACAGGAGCAACTGGCGACCTTACAAGCGCAGGGCAAAACAGTGATGGTCGTGGCCCTGGATTCCCAGGCAACAGGCTTCATCGCGGTCGCTGACCGCGTGCGGACGACTGCTCGCCAGACGATCACCGAACTGCAGGCATTGGGCATCCAGGTGGCTATGCTGACAGGAGACAACCGGCGCACAGGTGAGGCCGTAGGGCGAGAACTGGGCATCAGTCGCGTATTTGCTGAGGTGCTCCCCGCTGACAAAGCGAAGTTTGTCATGCAGCTTCAGAACGAGGGGTTGTTCACTGCCATGGTAGGTGACGGTGTCAACGATGCACCGGCGTTAGCGCAGGCAGACCTGGGGATTGCCATCGGCGCGGGAACGGGCGTGGCGATTGAGACTGCCGAGGTCGTGCTCATGCGCAGCGACCCACTGGATGTGCTGGCGGCCATTCGCCTCTCCAAAGCCACGGTTACGAAGATGAAGCAAAACCTGTTCTGGGCGGCCATCTACAACGTGATCGCCATTCCTGTCGCATCTGGTGTGCTCTACCCCTTTGGTATCCTGCTCAGGCCGGAAGTGGGAGCCTTAGCCATGAGCGCGAGCTCGATCACCGTTGCGACGAACGCGGTGCTGCTCAAGAGCGTAGAAAAGAAGCTAAGAGCGTAGCTAGCTAGACTTCTGAGCAGATACCTTCGGCTAATTTCAGCCATGGGGTTCCTTTTTTCTCAATTATCGGTTAGAATAGTATCTATCAAGGTCATACGTATGACCTGAGCAATTTAAGAAAGGACGTTACTGTGCGCCTGCGCGGGTTGCTCTTTACGCTGACGACCGCCTGTCTGTTCGGCCTGGGCGCTGTTCTGGCCAAGCCGCTCGGTGAGACATTTCAGCCATTTTTTGTCTCCTGGCTTGCCCTGTTGGGCGGTGGCCTGTGCGTCTGCGCCTGCCAGGTGCTCCGGCGCAAGCCGCTGCTGCCACAGATGACGCGCGCCAGTTGGGGCGATGTGCTCCTGTTTGCCAGCATCGGGACAGGGCTCCCGCTGGTCTGTATCATTATGGGCCTGCCCCAGACCGGCGCCATTGCGGGCAGCTTTCTGCTGCAATTACAGGCACCTGCGGCTCTCCTGTTTGCCTTGTTCTTTCTCAAGGAGAAAATCGTTTGGAAACAGGTGGCTGGCATCGCCTTTCTGCTGGTGGGCGGCCTGCTGGTCGTTCTGCGCGACCTGCGCGATCCACTGCAGATGAGGGGTGAGCAGGGCGACCTGTTTGTGCTGATCGCAGCTGTGGGGATAGGCTTCTCCTACATTCCTGGCAAACGTCTCAGCGGGCACGGTGATGCTTTGCAGATTAACTTGCTCCGCCTTTTGGTCGGCTCATGCTTTCTCTTCCCACTGCTCGCTTTCCAGTCAAACGTGCTGTTGGCGCCTCTCTCATGGTCTCTGATTGGCGTACTGGTCCTTTATATCGTGGCAAACTTTGGCATCGGGTATATTCTGCTGCAAGTCGGCCTTGGCCTTTTGCAAGCCTGGGAGGTCTCCGCAATCTTGCAGACTATGCCGCTGTTCTCAACCGTTTTTGCTGTGCTGCTGCTCCACGAGTCGCTGACTCTCCTGCAGTTCATCGGCGGCTGTATCATCCTGGTGGGCGGTTTCCTGGTCATCTAATCGCCGTTGAAAAGCACAGACGTTCAGTCGAATGAAAGGAGCGATAGCTAGGCATTGATTTTCTACGCGAAAGTGTGTTAAAATAGAACTATGTATACGGTTTCACAGTTCGCGAAGAAAGTTGGCGTCTCTGTCAAGACGCTGCAAAAATGGGATCGCATCGGTGTTTTATCTGCTCAACGGACCGTCACCAATCGACGTTACTACACTGATGAAGAACTGGCACGCGCCTTGCGTCTCCCACGGGTAAATAAAGAACGGCACACGATCGGCTACTGCCGGGTATCGAGTCAGGCGCAAAAGCCTGATTTGCTCAATCAGCGAGTCGTGCTTGAACAGTGGTGCAACCAGCAGCAGATCAGCGTCGATGAGTGGATCATGGAAGTTGGCGGTGGTCTGAACTTTGAGCGCAAGCAGTTTCTGCGTCTGGTGGATGCCATCCTAGACGGGCAGGTTGAGCGCGTGGTGCTGGCCCATCAGGACCGCCTGGCCCGCTTTGGTTATAAGTTGCTGGTTCATCTGTGCCGCACCCATCACTGTGATCTGCTGGTGATGAATACTGAGGAACTGAGTCCTGAACAAGAACTGGTGCAAGATTTAATCACGATCACGCACGGTTTCTCCAGTCGATTGTACGGCCTGAGGAACTACCGCAAGGCATTACAGAAAGCCCTCGAGGATGATCAAAGCACACAAGATCAGGCTTCATCCAACGCCTGAACAAGCGAATTACTTTGCTCGCGCTGCTGGCACTGCCCGCTTCGTTTTCAATTGGGCGGTGGCCGAGTGGAAGACGCAGTATGAAGCTGGCGGTAAGCCCTCGGCGAAAGCCCTCAAGAAGCAGTTCAACGCGATCCGGCGTGAGCAGTTTCCCTGGTCGTATGAGGTTACCAAGTGCGCGGTTGAAGGGGCGTTCATGGATGTGGCCGCCGCGTTCAAAAATTTTTTCGAGGGGTGCAAGGCAGGCCGCAAGGTCGGTTATCCCAAATTCAAAAGCAAAAAGCGTACACGGCAGTCCTTCTATCTTGCTAACGATAAATTCACGGTCGGCGCCCATTGGATCATCGTGCCGAAATTAGGCCGGGTGAATATGGCTGAAAAGTTGCGCTTCTCTGGCAAAATTCTTTCGGCACGCATCAGCAAAACGGCAGACTGGTGGTTTGTCTCGATCACGGTGGAGATGCCAGCTGAGGTCCCTGTGAACACGAACCCGCCGGTAGGCATGGATGTCGGACTCAATCGGCTGGCGACTTTGAGCGATGGGCGGTGGTACGAAAACCAAAGACCACTGCGCCATCAATTGAAGAAGCTGCGCCGTCTGAACGGCTCGATTGCACTACGAGATCGCGAGCCTTCGTGCAGACCTGCTGCACAAACTGACCACCGAGGTGGCAAAGACCAGTGGGATTGTCGCAGTGGAGGATTTGCACGTCAAGGGATTGATTCGCAATCGCTGTTTGTCCCGCTCCTTCTCTGATGCAGCTGTAGGCAGGCTTTTAGACTTGTTGGAAAGCAAGGTTCCCCGTTTGGGAGGGTTGCTCATCAAAGTGGACCGCTTCTATCCATCCAGTCAGCTCTGTCACTGCTGTGGTGCGCGCAGGGAAGATCTGCAGCTTTCGGATCGAGTCTTTGTGTGTCCTGATCCCGCCTGTGGCTACGTGGGCGATCGGGACGAAAATGCGAGTTGGAATATCTTACAAGAGGCTCTTCACCTTTTCGGCCTTGATTTGAAGAGGTGGTCCCGATAGTGGCTATGGCGGGACCAAAATCGCCTGGGGACTTGAGGTAAGACCTAGCAAGCTTCGGCTCAAAGGCGCTTGGGGATGAACCAGGAACAACCAATCGCGTACAAAGATGTAGTTCCGCGTACAAGAAAGGTAGCAGAAAGAATGCACTACCATCTCTTGATTGATGCAGACGATACCCTTTGGGAGAATAATATCTACTTCGAGCAAGCCATTCATGCCTTTATTACCTTCCTCAATCACTCCCAACTCTCCAGAGAGGAGGTACGAGCGGTGCTGGATGACGTGGAGCGTCTGATGGGCTATGGCTCGGTCAATTTCACCAGGAGCCTGGTCGAAACCTATCGTCGGCTGGCAGAAAAAGACCCTCAGGATGAGGATATCCAGCAAGTTCGCCAATTCGGAGAACAAATTCACTCTCATCCCTTCCAGTTACTTGATGGAGTCAAAGAGACGCTCGACTATTTGTCGCCTCGTCATGACCTTGTCCTGCTGACGAAGGGAGATATCGAAGAACAGAAGCTTAAAGTCGAACGGTCGGGGATCGAGGAGTATTTCAAGCGGGTGATCATTGTTCATGAAAAAGATGTTGCTACCTATTATAGTGTTGCCAGGGAACTGCAAGTTGACCCAAAACGTACATGGATGGTTGGCAATTCTCCCCGCTCCGATATTAATCCGGCTCTGGCTGCTGGACTCAATGCAGTCTATATTCCTCACCCTCATACCTGGCGTTTAGAGCATGAGGAGGTTCGGAACACCGGAGAAGGACGCTTGTTAATGTTGTCAGTTTTTGCAGAGCTGCGTACCTATTTTTAATGAACTAAGAAAGGGAGTAGAATGTCGTTGCCAGGGGTTCGGGGCACTTTCATACACCAATCATGGATGAAAAAAAGTAAATACCAAAAATCCCCAAACGTTCATAGTCACCGAAAGAACAATCAGCAACTTCTCGCGCCACCCTGGAACCGCTTGCATACCCAAAACTGCCAGCAGAAAGACAAAGGGGAGAAAATCGAGAATGAAGCGGTAGCCAAACTGGTACCAGCCCGTATTGAAATACATCAGCAGGAAAACCATAGGCAGGAGGCAGGCCGAGAGAAGCGATACTGCCAGCCAGCGATGCTCTTTGTCTCGGAATGCCAGGAATGCAAACACTAGAGCCGGTGTGGTCCAAAAAATGCCCGTCCCCAGTGGATTAAAGCTCAGATACGGGGCATAAGACACAAGGTGGGGAGGTTCAAGGAGTATATAGCGCAGATTGGTGAGGATAAAATGCGGATTGAACTGACCATATGCATGCAGGTTTCCACTGACAGAGCTATTGACGTTCATCGTGCTATAGCCGAAATCGAATAAGGAACCAAAGCGCGCCTGGTTGTAAACCAGCATTCCAACGATGAATACTCCCAATACTGCAAAAAAGGAAAGAAGCTCTTTCCACAGCAAGAACTGGTTTCTTTGCACGGCTTCTTGCCGGCTGGCGAAGCGTGCTGAAATCGTCAACAGTACAAAAAACGGGAAAGTGAAGAGCGTTGTGCTGCGTGTTAGTGCCGCGAGACCCAGGTAGAATCCTGCAACTAGCGGGCGTCGCTTATTCAATGTCTCACCAATGTAGAGCAGCAAGAACGTCGTTGCAACGATATGGGCGGTGAACCACACGTTCCCTTGCATCGCTGCATACAGGTGTTCCGTGCCAAGCGCGAACAGCACTACGAGCCACATCATGGCTTCAAATGTTAGCCCTGCAGACCGCTGCTGAGGGAGGCGTTTCAACATCCCCAGCATCAACCAGATATTGAGTATACCTATGCTCACTGAGAAGACAAGGCTGATGATGCCCTGGTATGTAAGGTGAAAGATTGCCACGAGTGGCAGCAAAAGCACGGCAGGTAGGGGTGGAAAGGCCACATACCAATGACCATTATGCAGCGTGTAGTCTTCAGTATCGGGTGGTATGTTGTGCAGATACAGGTGCCCATGCAGCCATCCATCGGCGAGATAAATAAAATGCTGGTTCTCGTTAAACGGATGCATGATATAGTGTACACATGCGAGTAGAAAATAGATTGCTGCCATGCTGACAAAGAGCAACAGCACATGTTTTCTCTGCCATCTTAGCGGATTTAGCTGGTTTTCCCTAGTCCTGCCTGACGGCTGTTCAGCTTGTGATATGCTCACTCGTTTTGTCCGGGTGTGGGATATGCGACTCCACCTGTGAAGAGAAGTTTCATTCCTAATGACCCCTTTACTCTCTGTGATGATGGGCATGTACGGCCTGGCTGCTAGCAGCACAACACTCCCGAGGCACAGTGTTTACACGCTTACCGAGCGGACGCCTGGCGGACCAGATGGACCATATGACTGTCGAAGTCGCCTGCCAGATTTATTGATAGCCCTTTCTGAGCAAGGTACGTGCCACTGTATGTAATACCGCTTATGACATCTCTATAATACGCTTCTCCCTCCAAGCCGCGCAACAGAAGTGGTAGCTGTGTCTCCCCGAATTGCTGCGAGTGCCCCCATGCAAACACCACAACTTCACTGCCGTCGCGCGCAAGGTACTGCGAGGCCGCAACACTTCCTGCTCGCGGTGAGCGCAGGCGGTAGAGCAGGCCGTTCTGGATGGTCGAGCGCACGCGCTTATATGTTGCAATGAAGCCGCACGCCTCCTCTAGCTCCTGTGGCGTCCACCGCGATAGATCGCCCCCGATGCCCAGGGAGCCCGCCATCGCGACGTGGAAGCGGTAGCGCAACGGCACCGTCCGTTTGGTCACGAAGTTGGGACAATCCGTGACCCAGCACATCATCACCCGCGGCGCGTAGGCGTAGCTGAACCCCTCTTGTATGCGTAAGCGGTCGAGCGCGTCGGTGTTATCGCTTGGCCACATCTGCTCCACCCGCGACAGGATGCCCAGGTCGACGCGCCCGCCACCACCGGCACACGATTCAAATGCCACGCGCGGATGCCGGAGGCGCAGCTCATCGATGATCCCATACAGATTGCGCACATGATCGAGCCAGACTCGCTCCGGGTTCCGGTCGGCCTCATCCGGCCATCCCGGCTCGCTGAAATGGCGGTTCATATCCCACTTGACGAATTCGATCTTATGTTCCGAGAGCAATGTGTCAAGCGTCGTAAGCATCCATACCCGCACATCTTCCCGCGCGAGATTCAGCACCAGCTGGTTGCGTCCCTGTGTGCGCGACCGATGGCGAAAATGGTACACCCAATCTGGATGCGCACGGTACAGATCACTGTCTGGATTCACCATCTCCGGTTCAACCCACAGGCCAAAACGCATCCCCAGCGAATTCACCCGCGCAATCAATGGGTTCAGGCCGTGCGGGAACTTCTCAGGGTTGACCGTCCAATCGCCCAGTCCTGTATACTCATCGTTTCGTGCGCCGAACCACCCGTCATCAACCACGAACACCTCGACCCCAAGCTCGGCCGCCTTCTCGGCAAGCACCATCTGGTTGCGCTCATTGACGGCGAAAGCCGTCGCCTCCCACGAATTGTACAGGAGCGGCCGCACCACATCTGGTGCTTCGGGTAATACCTGTTCGCGTTCGTAGGCATGCCAGCAGCGACTGACGCCACCGAACCCCTTGTTTGAGTACAGCCCGACAAACGCCGGCAGCTTCAGCCGCGCGCCCTCGTCCAGGCGGTAGCGAAAATCAAAATCGTTCACGCCGCCCGTGCAGTGAACATCACCATAGGGCGTCGTCTCCACCACGATCTTCCACGACCCACTCCATGCCAGCGCCGCGCTCCACACCTCTCCGCTCTCCTGGGTGGCGCTCGCCTCAGGATCCAGCGCCACCCACGGGTTGAACTGATGGCTGGTTGCCCCTCGCCGACTCTCCAGCACGACCTTTCCTGGACCCAACACGACCTCTGCAACCTGCGTCTCCTTCACGTGCTGTCCGTAGAGATAGGTCAGCCGGTAGCGCTCTCGACGTGGCAGTCGCCAGTCCGCCGAAAGCGCCTGCTCGATGGTGACAGGACCGCTCCCTCCGGTGTTCTCCAGCCTGACCCAGCGCTCGATCACATCATGATCATCATAGATCCGGTAGTAGAGCGTCACCGTGAGAGGATACGCCCGGTCGCGAAACCGCAACCAGAGCGTCTGGCCCGCTCCCGACCGCTCGACGCCATGCTCATCAAGGACCCACTCGATCGATCGCGTGCCGTCGGCGTACTCCACCTTGAGGCTCGGCTCGCTGAAGCGCATCTCCCCCCATGGTACATACTCCTCACGGGAAATCCCCGTCGGCGACTCGAACGGTACCATTAACGGTCCCAGGGGTTGAGCCATCTCGCTGGCAACTACTGAAGCAATGCGTGGTCCCCAGTAGATATGCTGTAACGAAGAAGCATCCTCACTGAGGCCGATACAGTACGTCGAGGCTTCCAGCTGGAGAATCCAACACCTGTTCGACGCATCATAGGTGATATCCGCCAATACGTTCCCTCTCTTCTACTGCTCTCATTCAGTACCCCTAGCAAGACCTAACCCGAGGGACGATCGCGTTAGCTGGATGACTGTCCCGGAGCGCGAAAGTCAACAGGCTTGCCTGGATAAGGGGCCAGACCGGCGGCCGGTCCCAATTGCTCCACCGGCACACTGAGTCGGCTCGCCTTGCGCTCCAAGGCGAGGCAGATGAGATCAACCGCGCTGTCCAGATCGAGTACGGTAATATCGATGACCAGATCGTAGAGGTGCGGATCCTCATGCTGACAACGATAGTGTGTCTGCATGTAGCGTGTGCGGGCACGATCTTTCGCCTGAACCCTCCTGTGGGCAGCATCCAGATCCAGTCCTTCACGGTGGACGACATAGGCGACACGTAGCTCCAGCGGGGCCACCACGCGCACATGCAGTACATCGCGCTTGTCCGCCAGAAGCACCTGTCCCCCGCGTCCGACAAGCACGACGTGCCCAGTGGTGGCCGCAGCGGTGATGATGTGGCGCAGGGTCTCCTGGTAGGCTCGTGTCTCTGCCGCTCGGGGAGGTGAAGCGAAGACGGCTGGCCCCCCACTAGGCGTGAACCCTGCAGAGGAAGCAGGCCGTATCCTGTTCAGGATACGTGAGAGGGTGCTTTCGACGTACTCCTCGTCGTGTTTCTCGACCTCCGTTTCGTAGACTTCTAACTCCCGCGCGGCCTGTACGATGATGGCATGGTCAATCAATTGCCAGCCCAGCTTTCGGGCCAGACGTGTGGCCATTTCGCCGCCCCCACTGCCATACTCGCGGGAAATCGTGACAGCACGCATGACAGCAAGAGCTTGGTGATTCACACTCATGGGTTTGCCTCCGTTGGGTTCAATAGCAGGCTCTGGACCTGCGGAGGTCCCCCCGGCTCCCAGCCACCGTAGGGGTTGATGGTCGTCCTATCTCAGCGATGCGACCAGACCTCCAGCACAGCCCGGCGTAGCCCGGCAGCAGGTGGTTCAGCGCTGCGGAGAAGTGGTCTGAGGCTTGGGGGGACGCGCGTCTTCTGGTGACATGGAACCTCTTCCT
>WNGD01007217.1_pt1 | contig 10502 bp, 16 predicted proteins | sample 5400671 | NCBI WGS metagenome assembly WNGD01 (sample SAMN13153369, study PRJNA577476) | soil metagenome | isolation source: 40 cm soil or saprolite under grassland replicate 2 | place: USA:California | collected 2016-06-15
ATTATCTCGTGCTGGGCGACTGCCCTATAAAAAATGCACTCCAGAAGATTTCCATTTTATATACATAAATTTAATCATAATTCCATAAGTTTTCCATATATCTGTAAAAAATACTAGCGAGATAAATAATAAAAAAAGATAGTTTCCATATTTTTTCCATAATACTGCCATATATTACTCGACTCTTTTTCTAATTTTTTTTGATAAATAAATAATGGAGATATTATGAATAGATAATCGACAAATCACTGAAGAGTAATGGAATCTCTTGTTTAGAAGATTTCCGTAAAATTGGTCAGTTTTTTTCCACATTTCTTCCATGACTTCATTTGTAGAAAACATTATAATACTAAGTATGGAAATATCATTGATAAAACCCTGAGAAATAATGGAGAGTTCATGGTTAAATATTTCCGTATTTTTTTCATGACTTCGTTAAAATATCAAAAAATATGAAACATTACTGATATATAATGGAATACAGTATGGAACAATACTATGTATTATATGGAATATTCGCTGAGACAATTAGAATAGTATTAAAAGACATGGATTTTATCAGGAACCATTACTGATATGTAATGCAATACATAGAGAACGATAGTATATATTATATGGAATATTTGCTGAAAGTATCAAAAAATCATGGATTGTATCAGAAACTATTACTGATATATAATGGAATGCATAAGGAGAAAGTATGGAACAATACCATGTATTATATGGAATATTCGCAGAGAAAATTAGAAGAGTATTAAAAAGACATGGATTTTATCAGGAACCATTACTGATATGTAATAGAATATTCGCTGAGAGTATCAAAAAACCATGGATTGTATCAAAAGCTATTATGGAAGGCATAGGGAGGAAGTACGGAACAATACCATGTATTATATGGAAGAAAATTAGACAAATACGGATTTTATTAGGAAACACTACTGATATATAATGGAAGGAATTACAGAACAATATTCTTACAAAATATCTATTTTATTACTGAAATATGATTAAATATCTTCAGGAGAAATTATGGAAATTATAATTTGCGGTCCTATAAATGATTCCTTGACAAAATTAACCCTAACCCTAAACCTTTACCGAGATAAACGGCCACATGATATCGGTGTTTATAAAGATCATTAATGCCGGAACAAATCATTGCTTACGTTTACTTGGTCCAACCTTTCCATTTACGGAAAAATATTCCTTGTTCTTTAAAAGAATTACTTCAAACAAGCCCACAAGATAACCTGATTGATATTTACATTTTCGTATATGTGAGCCGTGATACTTTCAACGGCACACCATCATTGTCTTGTTCAAAAGGAATCAGCAACATCCTTATCGGTATAGCTGAATATCTCCGTTTCGGTCATGTGTCGTAGTGGAATTCGGGCAACTGGTTCGACAAGTCGGCCTTCAGGTAATAAACAGCCGTCATATATAAAGATCATTAAGGCCAAAGCGAATTTATTGATGGAATCGCAACTCCCCAATTTCATTTCGATGGATAGATTTAATTTCGAAATCTTCCAATTGGGTTTCGAATGTCATTTGATTCCGCCCTCCATCCCTCCCTCCCTCCCTCCTGAGAAAAATTACATTTGGATCAGTACTTGGGTTCACGATTGATCCCAACTTGGATTGTTCTTTTTTAAACTGATTCAAATCTGCATTGGTATCAATTAGATTGACAAATACATCCGGATGGCCGAATGAAATTCTATTGACTTCCGCCCTCCCTCCCGCTCTTAAAGCACGTGCACTTCAATAACACATGGGTACACTTTCTTTTTCCTTTGCTGAATTCTATCTATTTAGATTTAAATAAATAGTTAATTCATAGGCTTCTCTTGCACGTCACCTGCTCTCCTTGTCCGTATAACAAAATATAAGAACTCACCTTCGTCAGGCGACTTGGTTTGTACACTCGCCTTGGGTATGTTAATAGCCAACGGACTGTTCTTATCGCTTATAAACAGCTGAATCGCCATTGAAAAAGGCGCGCATTTCACCGAAAGCTTCATCTTGAACTTGGCAGCCAGTTTAAAGTCAGGTTCGGCTACAAAGTTGTAATAATAGATGGTGGCCTATGAAAATAAATAGTCAATATATTGGCTTCTTTTTCCTACAATAAAAGATAAGAACCCACCTTCGCCAGGCGCAAAAAGTTCGACTTTGGTTTGTAACTCTCACCTTGGGTGCCGAAATCGGGTTGTGTTGCATCCTTGAGATCGCCCGATAATTCAGCCTCGTATTTACTCGCAGTAGGAACCTTGATCGTTATGATTATTACTGACAGACAAGGTTTGAGACATTTGAGGGTGAATAGCAGAATTTCCATCGAAATGACAAAGAATAAGACATACGTTGCTACTTACCGGCCATATAATACGGATCTACGTGACCATTATCGTGGCGGTTATTATTTCTGCTTGGAAGAGTTTTCGACACTCTTATTCTAAAAATAAATGAAGAAGAATATAAGAAATTCTCACTATAATGTGGTATTAATTTGTACTTCTGTCTTGGTTACTCGAAATCAAATTAAAAGGCGCTCACCTTACCCAAAGTTCGATGGCGGCCGGTTTAACCTCAGGTTCGGCTACAAAGTTATAATGAGAAAATCAGGGTATTTTATGTATCTTGGAGAGCAGTGATGATTGATGGGAAAACTGGGCTTTTCTTGACTAAAACTCAAACTCTGAGCCTCCATGATATTGAAAAAAATTCTCTTTTGTTCCCTGTCTGTACGACAAAAGATATGAACTCACCTTCGTCAGGTACAAAAAGTTCGACTTAAATCTGTACTTCTTGCCGTGTATAAGATCAACCGATAATTCAAGTTCGTATTAATGATTATGATACCCTTGGTCATTATCGACAGACATTTGAGGTGAGTAAATACGGGAATTGCTATCGAAAAAGGCACGAAAAGTTCATCTTATTCAAACAAATGGTCAATATATAGGTTTCCCCACCCACACGACAAAAATCTAGCTCACCTTCATCAGGCACAAAAAGTTCGACTGGGGTGGACCACTCGTGAACGTTTGTATATCGATACCTTGTCTTTAAAATTCCCATCTACATACTTTCGATTTTCTTATCTGCGTTTCTAATTACTGACAGACAGGGTTGAGGATAAATAGCCGAATTTCCATTGAGATGACAAGAATAAGACATACGTTATTGTTTGCTTGCCACATCATCAGATCTAAATACGTTACACATCAAGGTAACTACCATTGACTTGAAAAATGTCTTCCCCCGAGTAATTCGTACTTCTCCCCTCGGTGGAAAGTTCCATTTTAAAAAGATATTGAACTTGGCAGCCGGTTTAACGTCTACAAAGTTGTAGTGGTCGATGGTAGGTATTTGATTGGCAATGATGATTTATGGAAACCTCTGACGAAAATTCGAATTCTGATCCACGATAATGCAAAAAATAGGATTATCTTCTGCACCATTTTTTTCTTGTCCGTATGACAATGAACTTACCTTCATCAGGCGCAAAAAGTTCGATCTTAGTTTGTAGGGTGCCAAAATCGGTTTGTGTTGCCATCTTACGATAACTCAAGCTCGTATTTACGATCATGATGAGTTTATATGGGTTTCCTATATATAGGCTTCTCTTCCACGTCGTTTGTTCTCCCTGTCCGTAAGACAACGGCGACATTGGTTTGTATCCCTCCCATGTTGCGATCTTAAGACATCTTGGCTTAGAAAGGTACCTCTCCCTCCCTCCTGAGAAAATTTCATAATTCTATTCTCCCCTTCCTCCCGCCCTTAAAGCACATTCTGAATTGTCATCAAACAAGGCGTGCACTTCGCTGAAAGTTTCATCTTGAACTGCTTTACAAACTTGGTAGGCACAAAAGTTCAACTTTAATCTGTACCTCCGCCTTGGGTGCCTTGAGGTCAACTGATAATTTATTTTGAACAGATTTGGTAATCGGCACTGGGGATAATATAGATTGTTCTATTCACTGAGAAATTCAAAAAATATGAATTTTATTAAGAAACATTACCGAAATATAACGGAATAATTCTTTTCTTGACCTTGCTTCTGGCCTTTTTCCAGCGACCGCAAGTTTAATGGTTTCGAAATCAAGATCCTAAGAATTGACGACTAACAAAATCAATTATTCTCAAGTGGGCAACGAACTCCTAAGTATGATTTTTTTCATAAAGTCACACCAATCAATTTTTCCAAGAAATAATAAATGAAGGTAATTTAATTAATGAGATATATTCTAAATAACTGAAAACTAACGGAAAGTAACCTGATTCTCTCGATCAAGAATATATATTTCGTTATTTGGCATCAAGAAAAATCCAACACTTCTATTAATTGCACTCACATTAACAACCTCAAATACCCCAAGATCCCGGAACTTTAACAAACCGTGCCCACAGGGTTGGGGATTGCGAGCCCATTGCATGTATGCTAGCATGGACCAGTGATCACCATATTGGTGTGAAAAAAAATAATGAACCTCCCCAAAAAACTCTCGCTCTTCTAGAATAACTGGCATATTTATAAAGTGGGTATTTCGGTCAACCAAAAGCTTTGCCTAAAGAAAATTGGAGTTAGAATTGGAAAAATCTCGAAACTATCATAACTATGAAATATACACACAGCGACGCAAAAATTCGTCCGTGCCACATCTCCCCTTCGATTTGACAACTTTGAGTTGATTATAAATCCTTCTTTTGTTCTGAGTTTACCATATTTATTAATAGAATTTGTGATTGCCTAGAAATAATTATGTAAAATTAAAAGTTTTTTTACAAATACGACGTATAAGAAAAGCTTACCCCGAGTTGCTTAGGGTGTCTATTTAATTCCGTGGTATAGTAAGCTCTGAGGCGCTGCATCTCGATCTGATTCATGAAATGTTTGCGTGATGGTGAATACAACTCCTCTTCGGCACCTTCAACAGTGAAAACACGGCTCTCGGAATAATTTGGTGCTTCCTTTGAGCTATTTCCGAAAAGCTCCTGGCATATTTCAGTATCATGTTGGAGATGCGAAAACCGAGTCCACATGGTAATCTGATTCCGAAGGTTTATATAAGGATGCAGCCGGGAATGAACGAGAGGCAATAACATTCCACATAATCTCTCCATCGGATACTGCCAGGTTGCCCATGCAGGCCCAGTATTATAAATTGAGGTAGCGATGTGCAGCAAATAATGATAAGAAATAAGTGCGACCCGAAGTCTTCGAGGCTCGTTTCGAAGATATTCCCTAATAATTCCAGAGTTAAAGTATTTCCTCAAAATATAATCGATATACCATGTCTTCCGTACCTTTCGTAATGTGTGACAAACTCACAAAAATATCTGCCAATTTCCGCTAGCTCCGTTGTGCTAATACTCTTTTTGAGACAAAGCTTTGTAGCGTACACGAATTTAGCCCATCCATTTAAATACCTGGATAAAATCCAGAATGTTAGCATCCATATTAATAATCGAAAATCGCTTAGAACTAGAGTAGGTTATGTCCTAATAACACATGATCTATCTCTCAATATGATATAAGAAACTCGTTACAAGAAAATGAATCAAGGGCTCTTGATGAGGTTTTTTATATCAAATTGAAATTATGTGATTTCTGTACCCATTACACCTATGCTCACCTTTCTGGAAGATGGCCTTGTAAAAGTGGCAATGAGTATAGCATTACCCAATTCGTCCAGTCTTCTGCTTTGAATGCCCCAGAGTGTCGTTGGATATCGATGGGTGGACGGCCAAAATCAAGTGGCATGTTTTTTCGGTTCTTTTCCATTAATCTTCCGATTTCCACCCAAAAACTGCTAGGAAGGATATAATCCGAATCTTGATTTTCTTTAGAGAAAGTACCAGACCAATGCCGGAACATTGCAGGTGTGACATTCTCAAACAATCCGTGCATAATGTCGACAGGGAATGATGCTGGAAACTCAATCGACGCAAGCTCAAACAAAATGCTCCGGCCATTTACGCCTAAAAAAGGACTTTATTATACCAGAATATTTATGAAATAGTCAAACCCTAACAACTTACCTCGCTCTTGTACTTCGCGGTTACGCAATGATCCACTCGTGTTCTCCACAACTCTAACATCCCGCACATAATCTTCATGTCTTTTCACTGGAAGGTTTCCAGGATCATACTGATTTCCTGATATACTGGTCGGAGGCTTGAGTGGAAAGTACACATGCCGGTTTTCTCGACAGTATACTCCTTGAATGGAGCAAAACCGGCATGCTTTGTAAGAGTTATGTCCTGTTGTACACATAACCTTGGCGAGCGCTGGAAGATCGCCGGACACACTCAGAATGTATGCATGGAGTGTGAATGTATTCCCCGTAGCACCATCAAGGCATCGGACACCTTCTGTATTCGTAATAAAATGGAAGGAAGGGAGGGGGAGAAAGGAAGGGTTAAAAATATGTGGATTTCTCTTCATTATGGCAAGTCTAAATAAAGTAATCACGGTATACCCAACCCTCAGCCAACATTACCTTGTAGTTGCTTTAATTCATCTACCAGTGGTCGCAAAAAGGAGTTAAAGTTCTTTGGCGCCTTTGGTCCTGGAATAAGCATGGAAATCAATAAATTTTCACGTTGGACACGCGTGGTAGGCGGAAGGTTTGCATTTATAAGAAGAATGATCCAGCAATCATCCCGCTTCTGGCGGAAAATCTGATACCCGTCAGTGGAGGCCAACAAGGCGATATCTCGGCAATCTTGAAAAAAACCCGAAGAAACCAAGGTTTTATACCGGAAACCATCAAAAATATCACCTATCTGATCACCCAGGGTGTACTCCTGTGTGGACGTATAAATATGCCGGTAACGGAGAGCCTCAGCCCTTGTCTTATCTCGGTATTGTAACCGAAGCGAATTTATGAGCGACCAGTAGGCAGTACTTTTCCGAGCAGTCTTATCATGCTTATAACGTGGCTCCTTACACACTGGACAATGATCCTCATCGGCGAGTTCACTAGTAAATGCTACACATGAATTGATGCAGCAATCTATAAGAGTTGGTTCCAATGGAACAAGGTTTCTGAGGAGTTGTTGGAGTCTGTAAAAGGTAACCCCTGGAATGTCTAAGACTTTAAGAATTTCATTGAATGCAGCCTCTGAAAAGTTATGTTTGTTCTTAATTCGGAGAAGTCGTAGCCCTTTTATTAAATCCTCAGGAATAGCTTTCGAAATATGAAGGCAACACGAAGTAGTTTAGAAAAATTCTAGCAAATATAAGGTAACGTGTACTTTAATCAGCTTACCGAAATTTTCGCTTTCACCAGTATACTCCCCTTCCTCCTCCAACATGTCGTCCTCATCCTCATCATAATCTCCTTCTTCCTCATCATCTTCAAACACTTCGATTTGATCATTCTCTTCCTCTTCATCCTCCAACATTTCGATTTGATCGTTCTCTTCCTCTTCATCCCCCAACATTTCGATTTGATCGTTCTCTTCCTCTTCATCCCCCAACATTTCGATTTGATTGTCCTTTTGCTCTTCATCCTCCAATATTCTGATTTCGTCGTTATCATTAGACAGTATCATACTGTTGTATGTTTCTGTCTCTTCTCGATTATCCCTATCACTCTCATAGTCTTTATCTCTTTGGTAATGACTCTCAGACAGTGCCGAAATGCTAGTTTGTGACGAAATTGACAGGGTTACTGTTGTCCCGACTAGCGAGGGACCAAAGCGCCGCTGCAGTACTGGTAAGTCTGCTGGATTGGGCCAAGTTTTTTTCTGTTTGATCATGTGTCTTGTGCGGGTTGTCGGGCTGACAGACTTACCCTGGCCTTCTGACATTTGCAGGCACCAAACGCATGTACATAGGACTTGTTTGACCATATCGAGAAAGCACGATATGTAATAATTCGGGATTACAAATTACCCAGGCCACTCATTTTACATATTTAATATACACGTCATACCTCACAAGTCATTCGTTAAATATCCGTTTTCGCATAGATCATGGAAAGAATACGGAGATATTAAATCTGCGCTTGCTATTCGTTAGATCTCTGTCATATAAATAAAACCTGGAAAGAATATGGAGCTAAAGATCGATAGATTGATAAAAACGAATCAATTGCTTTTGTTTACTTTCATGCTCCCGTACTCTAATACGCGTCCTTTGTTCTCGTTGCAACTTTGCGCTTTACTTGCCAGCAATTTTGGCAACCATTGACTTTTGTGACCTTGGCAACCTCAGTATCTGTAACACCCTCGGTAACCCTAACTTTTAACTTTCTTTTTCGCAAATACACTAGATGCTTTATCGCTCACTCCCGGTAGCCTTTTGCAAATTAAGAACCCCCCAGGACGTCATGGCGCATAACTTCGACGTCAGTACGCTTACCTCAGAGGAACGTGCAAGACTTTTTCTTGCACTTTTCGAAACTGACCCCTCTTTGCCCAACGCCTTTACCACTGACCAGCGTCGACGACTACATGCCGTATTGATTGCTATTGAACCATCCATTGCACCATTTCCAGATGCACGTAGCGCGGTGCCCGGCATCACCAATACACAGGTAAGTACTTTCGTGATTTGTAGGCCTTACGCGTTACTTTGATAATATTGTTTCATTGCAGTTCCCAAAGGGGTCGATGATGAACCCTATCACCCGCCAAGATCATAAAGAATACAAGGAAGCCCAACAAAAACTCAACAAGGAGCCGCAATGGGAAGAGTTTTTAAACCTCGAGAAAAAGCAATATCTAAATTTCAGGGTGAGCGTTAACAAACAAATGTTGATCTTAATCTCAAACTTTACCATGTCGTCAAATCCTAGAATGATCTTCGAAACCGGGCAGGGTCACGTTTCGAACGCGGTGAACCCTTATCACGGCAGCCAAAAGGGAAGGCAGAAGAAGTCATCACAGAAGTAAGGTCTAGGATTCTTAAAGTATTCGAAAAAATGAATATGAAGGCTAATGTTTATTATAGTTCAAGAAGGCAAATTTAACATTTCCAGTTTCTGAAACCGATTTTCTTCTCCGTGATTGGCTTGCCGGATATTGCAACAGCATGGGTAAATATATTTTCTTGAGTTTTCTGATTATCACCTACTTGTATTAACTTTCCATTTCTATCGATAGTTGACCAAATGAAGAAGCAAATGGCCAATGAAGCAAAAAGACTTGGGACTTCACCACCACCAAAAAAAAAGAATGTTCAGCCTCCTAGGCGAAAGTCCAAGAAAAATGGTGGCGAAGGCGACGAACTAAGACAGAAAAATGGTAATAACAACGAGTCATTTTTTTTTACATACCGTCACCTGTTCTTAATAATCATGATTTATTTATTACACAGCCACATCTGTGGTACAGATGACTATCGATGACACTACCAGTTCTTCTCAAGATAGTTGCGAAGATACGAATCGAAAGAGAAAAAGAACAAGAATTACTAATAAACGTAAGAAATGAAAAAATGTAAGTTTCTTAATGATCTTTCCAGAAAAAATCCATTTAATTTATGGGGTTGTTCCATATTTTTTCCCAAAGATCTAATTTCTCAATAAATATTCCATATGATTTCTAGAATCGTTCCATATTTTTTCCCGAAGATGATTTATAGAATCGATCCATATTTTTCCCGGAGACATTCCGTTGATTTTCGGTAGATTTCCTAATAAAATCCATTTTTTGATGCTCTGTTCTAATATTCTCAATGAATATTCAATATGATTTGTAGAATTGTTCCATATTTTCTCCTGAAAACATTTCGTTGCTTTTTAGCTATGTTTTTTAATACTTTATTCTAATCTTCTCAGTGAATATTCCATATGATTTATAGGATCGTTTCTATGTTTTTTCTTATTACTTTTCAGTGTGTTTTCCGATACTCTGTTTTAATTTTCTCAATAAATGTTCCATATAACTTCTATAATTGGTTCATATTGTTTCCCGAATACATTCCATTGTATTTCAATAAGTTTTCCTAATAAAATCCATTTTTTTTGATATGTTATTATGATTTTCTCAGTGAATATTCCATATAATCTCTAGTATTGTTCTATCTATTCTCCTGAGTTTATTCCGTTATATTTCAGTAAGGTTTCCAATAAAATTCATTTTTTTTTGATAATATTCAGCATAAATAATTTAGAAGATCTGGAAAACTCATGGAAAATAAACTGATTTGTATTTTTTTGCTTCGAAAAATCAAATGTGAAATTTCATATATTTTCCATAAATTCGACATGTGTTTTCCACATATTATCCATTGTGTTTCCCGGAATATGCACACTTTATGGAACAAAAATGGAATATTAATAATGGAAAAATTATGGATCTGAAAAATGGAAAAAAAATGGAAAAAAAACCTGGATTTTTTTTTATTGGGTATTCATAGCTTGGTAAGTGTTAACTATATGTGTTATATTGTAGAATTTATCAAAATTATTGTTTGTATTAATTTTTGATTGTATTATGTCTTTTGTTTTTATTAATAGATGTTTGATGTGAATTTCTTG